>OOCR01000363.1_pt1 | contig 40080 bp, 40 predicted proteins | sample 1671491 | NCBI WGS metagenome assembly OOCR01 (sample SAMN06348162, study PRJEB24527) | human gut metagenome | biome: human gut; feature: ankylosing spondylitis patient; material: feces | host: Homo sapiens | place: China | collected 2015-10
ATATTTCGGATTATATGTACTCAATAGATGTTACTAATTATAGAGTTGCGGAAGATAGCGAACTCGGGTTGGACAGCATAACGCCGACTGTTGAAATAATATCGAAGTAAGTAACCGGATTATTTAATAAGCAATCACCGTGGTAAATTATCATTTATAGGATTGTCTTTTAAGGGGTAATTATACTATTACACTTAAAAGACAATTCTATTTAGATATTAAAATATATTTATTGTCTAATTAGGAATTATAAGTTATACTTTGCGTATAAGTACATTTCACTTATGAAAATTTCTATGTCAGCGAAAGCTGATGTCCCATCCGATTCCCTAAATCATAGAACCAGGAAGAAGGGAAGAGGAAAACCCACACAGAAAGAAAATCAGTTGTATCAGAAAAACAGGTAAGTTATAATGTAGATATGGCGAAATCCTTTTATTTCCGGCGGTATCTATGATTACCTGACACAAAAGGAGGAAACCATTGAATACGGAATTAAAGAGTGCAGTAATGGCAACAGACAGAGACGCCCAATACGATAACAGCGCAAAACGCCTGATAGCACATAAGGATTATCCTGGCGCGGATCCTGGTGAAGACCGTGGAGGAATTTAAGGGGATGGATCCGCTCGAGGTAGCAGCACTGATAGAGGGACTTCCTTATATCAGCGCCGTGCCGGTGGAGCCGGGACTGACGAATGCGGTGCATTTTCAGAATGGTCAACGCCTTGTTGGTTTTAATACAGAGAATCAGGAACTGAACGAAGGCCTGGTGTGTTTTGACATTGTATTTTATGTGCGGATGAAGGATGGCCTTTCGCAGATCATTATTAATGTGGAAGCACAAAAGGATGAACCCGGCGAATATGAGATCCTGAACCGGGCAGTCTTCTACGTGAGCAGATTGATTTCTTCCCAGAAAGAACGGGATTTTGAGAATTCGAGCTACGATGACATCAAATGTGTCTATTCCATCTGGATCTGTTGAATATCATTATGATAGGTCTTGCGAAGGAACTGCCGGAGCATGATGAGACCTACGAGCTGCATCGTCTGCTGGGAGCATTATTGTCCAGAGAGCTTACAGTGGACGAGAAGCTGGATATTATTGGAAAGGAATATGATATTCCATTAGAAGAGAATTTCAGAAAGGATATGAGCACTATGTGTAATTTGAGCCAGGGAGTTAAGGAAGAAGGTATTGCAATTGGACGCAGAGAAGGGTTGGAAGAGGGACGTAGAGAGGGCCATGCAGAACTTATTACATAAAATATACCCCATAAAGTGGACACGATAAGAAGAAGGGCTCCTTAAAAATGGACACAAGAAGAAAGGATAAAATCCTGGTTAGTGGACAATAAAAGAAGGGATTTCTTCTGGTAGATGATGTATAATAAAAGTATCTATCGGAGGAAATATGAAAGAATACACACCGAAACAAATTAGGGAACTCAAAGCTAACCCGTACACACTTAATGTGACAAAGAACAAGCTTTATTTTACAGCTAAATTTAAAGAAGATTTTTGGATCAGCTATCAGGCTGGTAACGCTCCAAGAAAAATTCTTCTGGATTTTGGATATAATCTAGAGTACTTTGGACAAAAACAGATAGATGACATTGTGCAAAGAATAAAGCGTCAGGCTCTATCGGGCAATGGCTTTACCGAGGGCGAAAACAGACAAAAAAGAATTCCTATGAAAGCAACAAATGAAGAGGACTTGTCATCACCGCAATCCATAGAACGTATGCAGAACGAGCTTTTGTATCTAAGACAAGAAGTAGAGTTTTTAAAAAAAATTATTATTGCGGACAATTCGAGGAAGAGAGATTAGTCATGGAGACTTCAGAAAGCAAATTTGAAATCATCCATGAGACGATAAATAAAGCAAATAATACATTGTCAGTTAAGATGCTCTGTGAAATAGCAGGAGTATCAAGATCCGGTTATTACAACTGGGTACATTCAGCGGATAAAAGAGCAGAAAAAGAAGCACAGGATAGAGCCGATTTTGAATTGGTATTAGCTGCATATAGCTTCAGAGGTTATGATAAAGGGGCTCAAGGAATCTATATGAGATTGTTACATATGAATCCGCCAATCGTTATGAATGTCAAGAAAATAAGACGGTTGATGAAGAAATATGGTCTTATATGTAACATAAGAAAGGCAAACCCTTACAGAAGGATGGCAAAGGCGATAAAGACGAATAGTGTTGCTGATAATCTTGTGAAACGGGAGTTTGAAAAATATGGTCCGAGAAGGATATTGCTTACGGATATAACCTATGTTCCATTTGATGGTCGATTCTGCTATCTATCAACAATTATAGATGCCTTTACAAAACAAATTTTATCGTATGTGTTAAGCGAATCTTTAGAAGTGGATTTTGTTTTGGAAACAGTCAACCTGATGATAGAAAAGCATGGAGTTTCCCTTACAACTAAAACAATCTTACATAGTGATCAAGGGTGCCATTATACGAGTTGCAGTTTTATACAACTTGTCAAAGATAAAGGCTTAAGACAGTCTATGTCCAGAAGAGGAAATTGTTGGGACAATGCACCTCAGGAAAGTTTCTTTGGACGTATGAAGGATCATATAGGAGACAGGCTAAAAGAATGTGGAACATATAGCGAGGTTCGTGCCATTATTGACGATTGGATGGATTATTATAACAATGATAGATATCAGTGGGAATTAGCGAAGCTTTCTCCCAATGAATACTATAAATATATAACAACAGGCATATATCCGATTAAGGGAAAAATCCCTTCTATGGATATGTATGATGAAGAAGGTAATAAAACAAACTGATATAGCCATCTACTGGTTAGAAAGAACAAATTCCTTCTTCTTAATTTGTCCTTGACAAGGGGTACACTTTAACAAAAATGTATAAAAATGGTCTTTCAATAGAACAGATTGCATCTGCTACAGATAAAACAGTAGAAGAGGTAAGGGCGATTATTGAGGGAAAAGAAAAATCCCAAGAGGCCTGAGAATTATTACCGGAAAAAACGCGTGGATGTGTAATTCATGTTTATACATTTCTGCGTTTTTTATGAAATGATAATTGAATAATAAATCGGAAGAGTTGCACGTGATGCAACTATGATATTATAATATGTTAAGCTTATGCTTGTAATGGACGGGGGAAGCGTTCGGTTACAATAAATACATAAGGAGAGATACAAAATGAGGGGCAAATTAATAGTTATCACAGGAGTTATGGCACTGGGGTTGTCTGCCTGCGGAGCACAGGGGAGTGATCCAGTGGGAGGGAGTAGTAGTTCAGAGGTTATCGGATCCGCAGAGGCTGCGGTAACGGAAGAGAGCACTTCAGAGACTGGTGAATCCATGGAAGCGACAGTATCCACGGAGACTGTTTCCGACACTACGGCATCCACGACAGGTCCTTCTTACGAAGATGAGGACGCATGGCTTCCCTGGGAAGACTACGGGGAATGTTCCAACACTGTGAAAGACTTCTACAATGACGATGAGAAAAAGACCTATTACTACGAAATGGATGAGTTCTTTTTTTCCGATGAGAAGTATGCCAAAGTGAATGATTATCTGCAGCAGATGTATGATAATTACAGAACCCAGTATGAGGAGGAAGGGGAGAATCACACCGGAGCGTATGAGTTAGTGGATGAAACTCTTTCCGAGGGACAGCGATACGATGATAATTATCTGGTATTCAATGGCATTACTTTAGCGGATGACGAGTATGTCAGCCTGCATTTTAATGACACGGTTTATTATGCAGGAGCAGCGCATCCATTATCCTATTACATACCCGTGACGATCTCCGTTGCCACCGGCGAAGAAGTCACCCCGGAAGAAGTTTTGGGGAAGACCTGGGACGAGATCCGGGCAGCAGGCTCTATTGAAGAAGAAAATGAAGAAAATTTTAATGCCGATTACGGCTTTTACATCACAGAGAAGGAACTGTGCTATCTCTATCGCACTAATTTCTTTGTAGAAGAGATTCGGATATCCCGGTAAAAGAATCGGATTGAACTGACAGGGCAGAAGAGGTATACTTATTTCCGGAAACGAACGGAGGTACCGGGATGGAAAAGTTTACCCCTTCAGAGCTTTGTGCAGACATTAAGATCTATGATTATAAGCAAAAAGTAAAATATGATGAGAAATCCCTGGTGATTTTTGAGAAAACAGGGAAAATGATAACAGCCGGAAAAGAGTGCGAGGGCATGCTTTACACTCTTCCGGCTAATTCTATTGGCTTTTCTCCGATCGTGTTGGGAAGAGTCAGCGACTATACCTGTGCGGAAAAGATGCTAAAGCAGATGCTGTGCCGGTATCTTGGCAAGGCATCATTTACGGGATACGGAGAAGGGCTTATTTTTATTCACGAGAAGCTGAACGAAGTGGAAATGAAAGCCTATTTTGATCTCCTGTATCAGGCGGGAGCCAAAAATGTGGTCTATGCAGATGAAAGCGTGAAAGGAATCCCGGAGGGAACTCCCTGGGAGGATGTGATCTGGGGAATGAAGAACACTTATAAAAATCTTCGTTTTGCAGTAGAGATCACGAAGGAACAGCCCATGGATTACCTCAGATATTCGCTGGCGCAGTTGGCAGAGAACTGTAAGCGGTGGGGACTGGAAGAGGAAATGTCAAAATTGCATATTTAAGGAAATAGGCTAAGGGTAAATGATTTTATTTATCCTTAGCCTAAATTATTAGCTTTGTTGATAGTAATTATGCCGGTAAAGATGATCGTCTACCTGCTGCGCCAGGTGATTCATTTCTTCTTGTGCATCAGCACCCATGGCAATATTATAAAACGTATAGGAAAACTGCTTACTGAAGAAAGGATATGCGGGGGTCTGCGGTCTGGTAAAAGAGGTGTTCCGTAATTGTGAAAATAAAATATTGCTGTTGCCGGAACCAGCTTGAAAGCTGTCCATTACGTCATAAATCTCTTTTAAAACAGGAATACCCGTTAACTGACTGATCTTCAACTGGTTCTGCAGACTGAAAACATAACGGATAAATTCACAACATTCCCTGGGATATTGTGTCTGTCTGGACATGCATAATCCCCAGCTTCCATGGGGAGAAGCTGCTTTTATACCATGGGGAAGAGGGATTATGCCGATATTACTGTTCCTTTTTTGCGATTGAAAATAGGCACTGGGCAGTGAAAGACTCATGGCAAAGTTTTCAGGAAAATCGGCACTGAGATCCTCTACGTGGGTATAATGATATTTATGAAATAATTCGCCCAGCCAATTCATAGCAGCGACGGAAGCCAGAGAGTTAATATATCCAGAGGTTGCCGTCAGCGTATCGTTAAAAAAGCTGCCGTTGTTCTGCACGATAAATGGCAATCCGGCGTAGCTGTTCCATTCTCCGGATTTTGGAGAAAGACCGCGTCCGGAGTCCATAAGCAAAGGATAGGGAAAAGAAGTTTTGGTCTGTATTGTATGGCAGACATTCAGAAACTCATCCCAGCTCCAGGCATCTTCCGCAGAAGTCGGAATGCGGATACCAAGGGAATGGAATAACTCCTTGTTATACAGAATACATAAAGTGGATTCCGTATAACCCAGATGATATAGTTTTCCCTGATAGGTTCCCTGTGTCACAATGGGAGACAGAAAAGAGGATAGGAAAGACGAATCCATATATCCATCAAACGGCAGCAGAGAATTCATATATGCCCAATAGGGGACATCAGGACCGTCCAGGGACAGAATATCCGGTGCATTTCCACTGGTAAAGCTTTGCAACAGCGAGTCACGCAGAGGAGCCTTATCGTTGGTGAGAAAAGTCGGTGTTACAAAAAAACCGGAAGATGTCAGATTAAACTGTTCGATCAGAGAGATCCAAAAATGTTTTTCATTATCTTCCATAGGACATAAATAAATAGATAGGTTTATTTTATCTTTGGAGCGGTCTGCTACAAAAGTACCTTTTCCTTGTTGCCGTATAATATATCCTTCAGCTTCCAGACATTTCAGGGCTTGTGTAATAGTGCTTTTACTTACATTTAGAGTACGCATTAATTCATTATCGGAAGGGATGAGATCGCCGGGACGATAATATCCGCTTTCGATTTTCTGGACAAATTCATTTTTTATAAGCATGTATTTTGGTGTTCTGGTGTTCATAAAATCCCCCACATTTTGAAAAGTGATTGACAATATATTTTCGTTATGCTAATATCATAGCATAAGTTATTCGAACAAACAAGATTAAATAAAAAACTCTCTGCAAAAGCAGGGAGTTAAAAAATAAAACAAGTTATTCGAACAACCGAACAACTAAAAGGAGGAGAAGATGAAAAAGACATTTTCAAAAGAGAAATTATTTGACAGAACACCGCGGGTCTTTAAGCGGGATGCAACGGAAGTCCGTTTTCTGCTGGGCGGAATCGGAACAGGTAATTTTTCTGTAAATTCAAGAGGAAAGTTCCTCGACTGGGAAATTTTTAACTGGCCTTCCAAGAATACGAAATTTCCCCTTTCCTTTTTTGCAATTCGTACGGAAAACAAAGAACTGGAAAAACCTATATCGAAAATTCTGGAATCGAGAATGGTTCCGCCATATACCAGCTCACACGGATATCTTCAGGCTGAATTAGTAAATCTGCCAAGAATGGAAGATTCCGAACTGATTTGTGAATATCCTTTTGCAAGGGTGAATTTCAAAGATTCCGAATTGCCCGTAAAAGTATCTATGGAAGCATATACACCGTTTATTCCTTTAAATACAGACGATTCCAGTATTCCCTGTGCAATTATCCGATACACAGTGAAAAATGTTGCAGACTGTCCGACAAAAGTAAGCCTGGTAGGCACACTTCCCAATGCATCCGGTTTTGAGGGATATGATGTTATTGAGAACCTGAAGCTGGCCGACAGCGTAAAAAATGAATATCGGGAATTTGATGATGTGAAGGGATTGTATTATTCACCCGAACATTTGAAAGAGGATCATTTACGGTATGGAAATATGGCGATTCTGACCAGTGGATCCAATGTAACCTATAAAACACAGTGGTTTGACGGCGAATGGGTGGATGGAATACAGGATTTCTGGGATGACTTTACCAGTGATGGACTTTTGGAAAAAGAGACCGTATCTGACAGTGTGGGATGTGAATTTGCACAATTTCATAATTTCAGTTTCCTGAAAAGAAGAGAAAAGATCGGATCCATCGGAGCCTGGGAAGAACTTCAGCCGGGAGAAGAAAGAACCTTCGAATTTGTCATTACATGGTATTTCCCCAACAGGGTAAAGGCATGGATCGAGTTTGATGAGGACTACGAGAAATTCCAGCGCGGTGAATACGGAACGGTAAGAAATTACTATGCAACAAAATTCACAGATGCATGGGATGTAGCAAAATATGTATACCATAATAAGGAACGACTGGAATCAGACAGCAGAAAATTTGCCGATGCTATGTTCCATAAGACTACATTACCTTATTATGTGATTGATGCTCTGACTGCAAACATTACGAATCTTCGAAGTAATTTATGTTTCCGGCTGGAAGACGGAACCTTTGCCGGATTTGAAGGAATACGTGACTACATAGGCTGCGGTTACGGTAGTGTGCCTCATGTATGGAATTATGCACAGACGGTTGCTTTTCTGTTCCCGGATCTTGAAAAAACTATGCGTAATGTAGAATTTTTGAGAGAAACAGATGAGACAGGATGCATGTCTACACGAATGTTTTCCGTATTTGATCAGGAACGGTATGCAATGGTTCCGGCCTGTGATGGAGAACTTGGAAGTGTTGTTCGTGTCTACCGGGATTTCAAGAATCTCGGGGATGTGGAATTTTTGAAGACCATTTGGCCCAAAGTAGTGTTGGCAATGGAATATGCCCTGAAACAATGGGATCTGGATGGAGATGATGTACTGGACGGTCAGCAGAATACAACCTATGATATTGAATTTTACGGACCGAATCCCATGACGGACAGTATCTTCCTGGCAGCACTGAAATGCTGTGAAGAGATGGCTGAGATCGTAGGAGACGAAGAACATCATCAGCTATACGCAGATGCTTACGAAAAAGGAGCTGCAAGAGCCGATCAACTGATGTTTGACGGAGAATATTATATTCAGGTACAGAAGGAGATTGATAAATATAAATATCAATTCGGAAAAGGCTGTTTGTCAGATCAGCTTCTCGGACAGTTCCTGGCATATATGGCCGGAATCGGGGAAATTTTACCGAAAGAGCATGTAAAATCTGCTATGGAATCCGTATTCAAGTATAATTATAAAACGGATTTTTATCATACGGACAGTGTGCACAGAGCATATGCAATCAATGAAGAGCATGGAATGGTAGTAGCTACCTGGCCGAAAGGCGGCAGACCTAAATTCCCGTTATCCTATGCCGGAGAGGTGTGGACAGGAGTAGAGTATGAAGTAGCCGTTAATCTGATTTATTCAGGTTGTGTAGAGGAAGGTCTGACGGTGGTAAAGTCAATTCGGGATCGTTATGACGGATACAAGAGGAATCCGTTCAGTGAGATCGAGTCCGGTCATCATTATTGCAGAGCAATGGCAAGCTGGGGAGTGCTGAATGCATTATTGGGACTGCAAAGTGATATGTATCGCGGAACCTTGTCATTCCATCCTGCAATAGAAGGTGAAATGTCCAGTTTCTTCATCTGTGGAAAAGCATGGGGTATCTACAGTCAGAAGGAAGAGAATGGGAAAATGTGCAAACATATTGACATCCTGTATGGGACGTTAGATGATATTCATGTACAAGAATAAGGAGGGTACAATTATGATGAAAAAGTATTGGAGAAAAATGATGGCACTTACTTGTGCGGCCGCTATGCTGTTTACAATGGCTGGATGCGGAAATGCAGAAGGAACTACAGGCGGCGCAGAGACTGCGCAGAGCTCTACGACTGCAGATGGATCCGGAGAGATCACGATCAAGTTTGCAGAGCATGTTGCTGATATTCAGGCACAGGAGCCGCATCTGCAGAAGATTATTACTGCTTTTGAAGAAAGCCATCCGGGGATTAAAATTGATATTACGGGCAAAGAAGTGTCCGAGCATAATACACAGATGACTTTACTGGCAGGAGAAAATAAGCTTCCGGATGTTTTCTGGCTGGAGCAGGCAACCGCAAAGGAGTTTGCACAGAATGGGTATTTATATGATCTGACAGATGCATTGGATCAGTATGGTATCAATGACAGCCTTCTTCCCGGACTGGTGCATTCATGTACCGTTGACGGTAAAGATGTGGGAATGCCCAGTGAAGTTATGATGGTAGGATTTTATTATAACAAAGATCTCTTCCAGCAGGCAGGAATCGAAGAAGTGCCTGTTACCTATGAAGAGTTCCTGGATGCGGTAGATAAGCTGAATGCAGCCGGAATCACACCGCTGACCGTGGGTGCGCAGGATAATTACAGTATCTGGGCATTTGAGACAATGCTGGCAAGATATGGATTTTTTGAAAAGCTTGACGGTCTGAAGGATGGAAGCATTTCCTGGAATAACGAAGACTTTATTCACTATTTTGAAAAAGTAGAAGAAATGCGTGAAAAAGGAACTTTCACAAAGGACATTTCTAATATTGGATATTTTGAAGCAAAAGAGCAGTTCCTGGGTGGAAATGCAGCAATGTTCAATTCCGGAGCATGGGATATCGGTGATTTTGAGGGAAGTGATATGGCTTCTAAAATCGGATTTTTCTGGGGACCTACCTTTTCCGACAGCCAGTATGAGCAGCAGATCGGAATCAAGGCATCCGGCGGTGTTTATGTAGTATCTTCAAAGGCAGCAGAAGAAGATCCTGCGTTGTTAGATGCAATTATGCAGTTCTGGCAGTTCTATTACGGCGAAGAGGGAACCAGGATCATTGCCGAGGATACCGCGGCATTACCGTGCTCTACATATAATGGACAGATTGATGAGAGCCAACATCCTGTACTTTCCACGATGATCACGGCATTAAATGATGACTGGAAAGCAGTAACTGAGCCGTTTAATTCACTTTCGTCCAATGTGGCATATGGATATTTTGATGCTACCTTCGGTGTTATGACCGGCGTTTACACACCGGAACAAGCAGCTGATTATGTAGAAAATTTACAAAGTGCCGAAAGATAAAACCAAAAGAGCGGTATGAAATTAAGTAATACCGCTCTTTTCTATAGAATGGAAAGGGAGAAAGCTATGTATTGGTTGAGTACAAAGAAAGCAAAAATCATTATGCTGCTTCCGACTCTTATGATTTATGCAGTATTTATTATTATTCCTGTGTTTATCGCATGTTATTATAGCTTTACGGACTACAGTGGTCTTGGAAAAGCATCATTTGTGGGAATAAAAAACTATGTTGCTATGTTCCATGATAAGCTATTTCTGATCGCATTGAAAAATACATTTTTAGTATTGTTATTCAGTGTGATATTCCTGATCGTTGGATCTTTTATGGCAGCATTATTGATGAACAAGAATTTTCACGGAAACGCATTTTTTAAAATGGTGATTTTTGCTCCCTATGTAATAGCGCCTATTATCATAGGAATTATCTGGGGATATATCCTGAATCCTAATTATGGGCTGGTAAATAGTGTATTGCACAAAATAGGACTGGATATGCTTGCTATTGAATGGATCGGTGGAACTAAATGGTCTCCATTGTCATTGGCGATCGTATTCACATGGCAGGTACTGGGTTTCCATGGAACTATTTTTTTATCCGGAATCAAAGCAATACCGGGAGATATTTACGAAGCTTGCGATATTGATGGAGCCAATTTGTTACAACGCTTGTTTTATGTGACAATTCCTATGCTGAAAGAGACCTTTATTATTAATATTGTTCTGGTGGTAACAGGCGTATTTAAAATATATGAACTGGTATATCAGATGACAGGCGGAGGACCTGCTCATCAGTCGGAGCTGCTTACCTCATATATGTATTTTACAGTATTTACATCCAGAAGGTATGGATATGGAATGGCAATTGCGGTTGCAATTCTGTTACTTTCAATTCTGGGCTCGTTTTCCTATATTAAGATCACAACGAGGAAGCAAAGGAGTTAAACATGAGAAACAAGAGAATATCGATAAAAAAAGTCATTTTTTACATATGTCTGCTGGGATTGATTATTCTTTTGGTCATGCCCATACTGTGGGCTATGTTGCTTTCATTAAAGACAAATAATGAGATTGTCAACAGTCCGCTTTCTTTGCCGCAGACAATAAGCTTTGAAAATCGATACTATTGATTTTTCCAGAATGTATTTTAACACGATTTTACTGGTAGTAATATCTACTTTTTTCAGTATTTTATTTACTTTTATGAGTTCGTTCGCAATTGCCAGAATGGTTTTTCGAAACCATAAGGCATCGGAAACATTGTATCTGTTCCTGCTGGTCGGGATTGGCATTCCTATTTATGTGCTACTGTTTCCGGTATACCGGATTGATTCATTGATGGGAATCCTTGGAACCCGTTTGGGACTGATCCTGCCGTATGTTGCAGTGAACATCTCGTTCAATACCTTACTGTTTACCGGATTTTTGAGAGATATCCCCGGAGAATTGGAAGAAGCAGCAATTATCGACGGCTGCAATCTTTTTAAGCTGTGTACCAAAGTAGTGATTCCGGTCATGAAACCGACGTTCGTGACGATCATTATTTTTAATGCAGTTTATATTTACAATGAGTTCCCGTTTGCATCAACCTTTATTCAGAATAATGCCTTAAACACCGTGTCGTTAATGACATCTATGTTTAAAGGACAATATTCCATGGATTACAGTGGGATCATTGCAGCGAGTCTGATGATCATGCTTCCTGAATTGGTATTTTATGTCATTTTGCAGAAGTATATTATAAGTGGTATGACTGCAGGAGCAGTGAAAGGATAAGAAAATGAGAGAAATCGTAAGGCCATCCCTACATTTTACACCACGGAAAGGCTGGATCAATGATCCTAATGGATTGGTGTTTTTTAAAGGACAATATCATTTATTTTATCAGTATAATCCGTACCATGATAACTGGGACAGTATGCACTGGGGGCATGCGGTAAGCCGGGACCTGATACACTGGGAAGAATTGGAACCGGCACTGGTCCCCGATATGCCCTATGATAACGATAAAAACGGCGGATGCTTTTCCGGATCGGTTGTTGTACATGATGATCAGTTATTTTTATTCTATACAGGAAGAACGGAAGATGAAACCGGTATTTTTGAGACGCAAAATCTGGCAGTGTCGAAGGATGGGATACATTTCGTAAAGGCAGAAGAAAACCCGCTGATAAAAGAAGTCCCGGAAAAGGGAGGAAGAGATTTTCGAGATCCCAAGGTGTTTTTTGCACAAGGGAAATGGAGAATGATCTGTGGAGGATCCACCGGAAGAATTGAACATCCGGACAGCTGCGGAAGAATTTATCTGTTCTCTTCTACCGATCTGTACCATTGGACGTATAGCGGAATTTTGTACGAAGCAGAGCCCGGTGAGGGCAGAATGTTTGAATGTCCGGATGCCTTCTGCCTTGATGATGTCTGGTTTTTGACAACTTCGCCGATGTATGAAAAAGACAGTGTAACGACGCTATATCTGTCCGGACAGATGGATTTTGACAAATGTGAATTCCATAAAGAGATAAGCGGAACTTTGGATCTTGGAACTCATTATTATGCGGCACAGACATATCCGGTATTGCATGGGGAAATACGGTCTGTTGCCTGGCTGGGCGGCTGGCTGTGGATGCCCTGGATCCGGGATTTCGGTCCCAAGGAGGGGTATCGTGGAATACTGGATGTATCACGAGTGTGGTATTTAGATGATAACAGGCGCTTGTGCGCAAAAGTGGCTGATAAAGTGAAAGCTGAGATGAAGCTCTTCAGCAGAACATTGGAAAAACATTGGACCGGTGAAAACATACCACCGCAAAGTGAGCCGGTTATGGTAGAACTGAAGGGAAAGCTGCCGGGAGATGGAGAGTTGTTGTGTATTGATCTATATGATACAGATAGGCATACCGTGACAATATGCTTTGATTCTTCAAAGAAAGAAATGACCGTGAATTATAACCGGGCAGACAGAGCTTCCAGATATGGTATACGGACTGTGCCCTGTGAAATGATGGAAAAAGAAACAGATATTGATATCCTCATAGACGGAAATACATTTACATTATTGTGGGAGCATGGTTTATATCGCTATACAGGAAAATTATACCCACAAGGAAATATAGGCGTAGATATAAAATATAGGACAAAACGGCATTATGATATTACCTCTCTGGGAGAGATATTGATTGATTTTACCGGGAAAAAAGAGAGTGAAAGACAAACATTGTCTTATACACAAAATCCGGGAGGTGCACCTGCTAATGTTGTGGTTGCGGCACAACGGCTGGGTGCCCAAACAGCATTTATCGGAAAAATAGGAGAAGACTTCCTGGGAGATTTCTTAAAGGAAACCTTGGATAAATGCGGTGTTTCAACCGAAGGATTAATAAGTGATGCAGACTATTTTACAACCCTTGCTTTTGTTAAACTGGCGGATAACGGAGAACGAAATTTTGCGTTTGCCAGAAAACCCGGAGCAGATATCGGACTGAAGGCTGAGGAAGTACGGAAAGATATCATCTGCCAAAGCCGTATTCTTCATGTAGGCTCTTTGTCGTTAACATATGAACTATCCAGAAATGCAGAGTTTATTGCATTAAAAGCTGCGAAAAGTAATGGAACAATTATTTCTTATGATCCGAATTACAGAGCCAGTTTATGGGATTCACAGGAAGAAGCCTGTAAATGGATGAGAAGTATTTTAGAATATGCAGATATCGTTAAAGTATCAGAAGAAGAGATTGAGCTATTAACAGGTTATACGGATGTTCGGAAAGCAGCAGAGACCATAACAGAGTATGGCGCAAAAATAGTACTCATTACTTTAGGAGAAAAAGGATCGTTTGTATATCTGCAGGATCAGCAGGAAGCATATGTTTCAGGTTATTCCAGCAAAGTTGTGGATACCACCGGTGCCGGAGATTCTTTTATGGGAGGCTTTTTATATAAGATTTGTGAATCCGGTAAGCGTATAGAAGAATATTCTTTACAGGAAATGATAGAATGTGTCCGCTTTGGAAATGCGGTGGCTTCCCTATGTGTTGAGAGAGAAGGAGCAATACCTGCGATGCCCGTAATGGAAGAAGTAATTAAAAGGATCAATAGCTAACATAATCCGATCAATGGACAGTAAGAAGGAGCAACTCTGCAGTACCGGGAGATGCTCCTTTTTGATATAATTTATTGTCCAGGATATGCTTGCTTTTTACATAAATCATTGTCATAATAGGTGTGTTATAAATAGATTGGAGAGATATAGAAATGTTACTGGATGTTTTAGGATTACTGTCAGCCTGTTCGTATGCTTTGGACTGTGTGGAGGCAGAACTGGTACATGTGTCTGACAAACATGCGAAGCGTGTGGCATACATGAGTGTCTGCATGGCAGAGCAGCTGGGGATCAGCGATGAGAGCCTGCAGGATCTGGCAGCATGTGCCCTGTTGCATGATAATGCACTGACACAGTATATTCAGGAAGAATTACATAAGGATGTTGCAAATGTTCCGCAAGCTTCTCAGGTAGGAATTCACTGTACCCTGGGTGAAAAAAATATACAGAGACTTCCCTTCCATACGGATGTGAAGAATGTAATTCTGTATCACCATGAAAATGCCAATGGGAGTGGACCGTTTGGAAAAACATGGGAAGAGATTCCGCTTTTTTCCCGCATCATTCATTTAGGCGATCTGTTGGACCGGGCGTACGGTGCAAAGGGCTTCACGGAGGATATTTTCAATAAAGCTTGTGGATATCTTCACAAAAATGAAGGAACCGTTGTGGACAAGGAATGTGTGGATGCTTTCCTGCAGGCATTTCCCCTGCCGCATTTTCTGACACTGGGAGAGGATAGCTTTGAGAAAAATCTGTGGGAGAAAATCCCCCGCATCAAACAGGAGCTAAGCTTCGCACAGATCAAGGAACTGGCCCGTTTTTTTGCACAGATCGTTGATTACAAGTCACCCTTTACCAGCACCCATTCCATTGGTGTGGCGGAGGATGCGGAGCGCCTAAGCCGCTATATGGGCTTTGATGAAGAGACCGTGCAGAAAATGTACCTGGCGGGCGCTTTACATGATATCGGAAAAGTGGCGGTAGGTAATGAGATCCTGGAGAAGCCGGGAAGGCTTACGGAGGACGAATTTGCTGTGATGAAACATCATGCAGCATATACCTATTATATTCTGTCAGGCGTAGATGATTTTGACGAGATCCGCGACTGGGCGGCATTCCACCATGAGCGGCTGGACGGAACCGGATATCCTTTCGGGAAGACCGCCGCAGAGCTGAACACGCAGGAGCGCATGATGGCCTGTATAGACATCTATCAGGCACTGACGGAAAGCCGTCCCTATAAACAGGGCATGCCTCACGAAAAAGCTTGTGAGATCCTGTGGGATATGGCGAAGAAGGGCTGGCTGGATGAAACGATTGTGAAACAGGTCGAGGATTGCTTTCGGGGATAAAAGATGTGAGGGCGATTATTGCAGGATTAATATGACGCAGATATAGGGAAGGTATAAAGATATGGACAACTTTATAGAAGCTTTGTATGGACAACCGGAAGGAACTATTCCGGAGGAGTATGATTGGTTTGCTCCGCTGTTGGGTGATTGGGAGTTTGATTATAAAGATAAGTTTATAGATGGTGATCATAACAGGCCACAGCGTCAATTAAAGGGAGAGTGGATCTTTAGGCGGGTATTGAACGGGATAGGCATTGAAGATATGTTCATATGTCCTTCCAGAGCAACGAGGGAGACTTCTCCACAGCCGGATGGTGAGTATGGTGTTGGACTCAGAATATATAATTCAAAGACTCATTGTTATGATATGGTATATGCATGCAAGAGTAAATTTACAAATTTGTGTTTTACCATGGAAAATGGAATATTGACGGGAACTGTTCTGGAAAATCCCAATCGAAAATGGCGATTTGTGGAAAGAAATGAAAATACATTTCATTGGCAGAATATTACCATTCAGGAGAATGGTGACATTACTGTAAATTGTGAGGTTTTCGGGAAAAGAAAAAGCGAGGAAGCGTAAAACATGAACGTTATAGACATTATGAAGCGCCCTGCGGCCTATGCCAGTGGCTATGAAAATATCCCGGGAGAGGAACAGAACCGGGCAAAACAGCTTTGCTGGGAATATAATAGAACGGCTCCGAGTGAACAGCAGAAGCGGCGGGAAATCTTACAGGAGCTTTTGGGAACCTGTCATCCGATGACAGGCATTGAACCGGATTTTCACTGCGATTACGGATTTAATATTCATACCCACGGACTTACAGTCATCAATTATAACTGTGTCATTCTGGATACCTCACCCGTCAATATCGGTGCGGGTGCATTTATCGCGCCCGGCGTCTGTCTGGCCTGCTCCGGACATGCGGTTGACCCGGGACAGCGCAGTCAGGGAATCGGTACTTCTGCACCCATCACGCTGGAAGAAAATGTATGGATCGGAGCAAATGCCACGGTCTGCGGTGGTGTAACCATCGGCGCGGGTTCTGTGATCGGCGCCGGAAGTGTGGTTACCCATGATATTCCGGCGGGAGTGATTGCAGCAGGCGTTCCCTGCCGGGTGATCCGTCCCATTACGGAGAAAGATAAGATCCGGCCGGAGGACATTCTTTTCTAAAAAAGATGACGATAGCCCCACTCTTGTGTTACTATGGTGGAAAATAATACAAAGGAGTGGGGAGAATATGTTTACAAAAAGGAGTTGGGAATCCTTTTATTCCGGTCTCATTATGGTGGGACTGGTATTTATGGTGTTCCCGGTTATTTATTTCTGCGGTGCCACAAAGGAGAAGCAGATCCTGCCGCCGCTTATCATGTTTCTGCTGGGTCTGGTGATCTTCGTGATTAGTGTTCACTTTTCTGTCAAATACCACAAGGAGAAAACGAAATACACCAAGTATAAGATCGACAAGTCTCTGACCTACACATTCACCTTAACTTACGGGGATAAGGTGGAGACCGTCACGGATTTTTCCCAGATCGAATATGCCATCAAGTGGCTGGCGAAATACCGGACGGGCCATGTGGAGATCGCAGTCACGCCTACTATGGGAAGCCTGAAAAAGTTCTACATCTGCTACACCGACAAAGATCCGTACATTCACATGCTGATCGAGCAGGAGAGAGAAGACGGCGTGGGATATTGGGAAGAACGGGGAGATTCTTACAAGATTCCTATTATGACACTGGAGCGGCTTTATGTGAAGCATAAGATGATTTCCTTTGATTACCTGAACCGCAAGGAGACCGGTGTGGATGCAAGGGAAGGACTGATCTTATGATACAGCGCTGGCGGGAAAAACTGAAATATATAGAAGCCGGAATGATCATCAGTGCGTTGATCCTTTTTGTGGCAACGTTGATATTCGGAGACAACCTTACGCTGGAAGTGATCGCGTTTATAGTAGGAACCGTGTTGTTTTCCCGTGTGATCGAGCGTATGGATAAAAAAGAAATCGAGAAAATGAAACACCAGGAAGAGGAAGAACTGAAAGATATTGTCTGAGAATAAATCCTGTTTCCCAAAGGAAGAATGATTGACACGGAGGTTAGCGAGTGCTAACCTTAGGAAGAGATTTTGAAAACTTTGGGAGTGACAATATATGGATCTGGCATTCTGGCTGGCGATTGCAGCAGCGATCCTGTGCGTTGCTGTCGCCATTTACGGTGAAAGTAAAAAGGATAAAAAATAGGGAAAAGAATGACACTTCAGCAATTAAAGTATGTAATAACGGTAGCAGAGACCGGCACCATCACGGAAGCAGCCAACAGGCTGTATGTTTCACAGCCTAGTTTAACCAACGCGATCCACGAGTTGGAAAAGGAAATGAATATTGTTATTTTCAACCGGACCAACAAGGGGATCACGCTTTCCAAAGAGGGAGATGACTTTTTGGGATATGCGAGACAGGTGCTGGAGCAGGCGGCGATCCTTGAGGATAAATACAAGGGAAATCCCGGGGGCAAAAAACAGTTCTGTGTATCCACCCAGCATTATTCCTTTGCCGTCAACGCATTCGTGGACCTGATCAAACAGTACGGACAGGAAGAATACGATTTCAGCCTGCGGGAGACACAGACCTATGAGATCATAGAAGATGTGGCGCGTCTGCGCAGCGAGATCGGAATCCTGTTTTTGAATGATTTCAATGAAGCGGTACTCAGCAAGCTGTTGAAATCCCATGATCTGGAATTCCACCAGTTGTTTGTTGCCAGTCCCCATGTATTTATCAGCAGAAAACATCCGCTGGCGGGTAACAGCATAATTACGAACGAAGAACTGGAAGAATACCCGTACCTGTCTTTTGAACAGGGAGAGCACAATTCCTTTTATTTTTCAGAGGAAATCTTCTCTGATTTTGAACGCAGGAAAAATATCCGTGTGCGGGACAGAGCGACACTGTTCAATCTGCTGATCGGCCTGAACGGTTACACCGTGTGCAGCGGCGTGATCGATAAAAAATTAAACGGAAAAGATATTATCGCCGTGCCACTGGCAGATGAGAGTGACATGCGGATCGGTTATATCACACACAGAAAAGGAATGCTCAGCAGACTGGGTACTACCTACCTGGAAGCACTGCAGAAGTATTTAGGATGAATGGGTTGTCCATAGCTTTAAACTATGGACAACCCTTATTTTTACGTATTTTGCGGATTTCATCATTTCTCTTATAATGAGGACAATTCAAAAAACGACAAAACAACAAAGAAATGGAGAGAATGACAATGAGCAATTTACAGACACCTTTTCGCTATGATTTCGTAGGAAGTTTTTTAAGACCGGAGAAGTTGAAGAAAGCAAGAAGACAGTTCAATGAAGGAAAGATCGATGCTGCGGCACTGAAGAAAGTGGAAGATGAAGCCATCACAGAGCTTGTGAGCAAGATCAAAGAGCTGGGCTATCATGTGATCACAGACGGCGAATTCCGCAGAGCCACCTGGCATCTGGATTTCATGTGGGGATTCGACGGCATCGGCCATACCCCTACCAAGACGGGACTTCCGTTCCACGGCGAGGCGGCCATGGTGGATGATACCTATATTGTAGGCAAGATCGGACTGACCGGGGAGCATCCTTTTGTAGATCATTTCCGGTTTGTAAAAGCATTAGAGGATGAAAATACCGTAGCAAAGCAGACCATACCTTCTCCCGCCCAGTTTCTGGCACAGTTTACCATGCCCTTTAACCGAGGCTGCACAGAGAAGCATTATCCGAATGAGCAGGAACTGGTAAATGACATCGTGGCGGCCTACGGAAAAGTGATCGATGATCTCTATGCGGCAGGATGCCGGAACTTACAGCTGGATGACTGCACCTGGGGCATGTTCGCAGACAAGATCGGTCATACCCTGTACGGAACCACCAGAGAGGGAATTGTGGAGTTCCAGAAAGCCCACAAGGATATTAACGATAAGGTGATCGCCAATGCACCGAAGGATATGATCATCAACACCCATGTATGCCGCGGTAATTTCCATTCCACCTACGCAAGCGAGGGTGCCTATGATTCCGTAGCGGATATCCTGTTCGGCGAAGAGAATGTGAATGCCTATTTCCTGGAGTTTGATGATGAGAGATCCGGCGGTTTCGCACCTTTGGCCAAGGTATCCGGGGAGAAAAAGGTCGTTCTGGGACTGATCACTACCAAGTCTCCCGTACTGGAGGACAAACAGCTTGTCATTGACAGAATCCATGATGCGGCAAAATACATTCCACTGGAAAGATTATACTTAAGCCCCCAGTGCGGATTTGCTTCCTGCGAGATCGGCAACAAGCTGACCGAGGAAGAACAGTGGGCAAAACTCCGACTTGTGAAAGAAGTGGCGGAGGAAGTCTGGGGAAAATAAATAAACGTGGTTCCGGCGATTACCAGAGAGGTGGTCGCCGGAATTTTAATTATATTCAATTGTCTCATTTTTCTGGATAGGCTATAATATACCTATGGTTATCCCTGTTTAACATTTTCTAAATGGGGATTTTTGAAATATTTTGAATATGAAAAATAATACGGAGGAAGCAGAAACATGAATAAACAAACAGCCCATTACCATCTTCCCGGCCTGTTTGAATTCTATGAATTATACAGAATGTTCCTGCCGTTGTTTCGGGAGCATCGGGAATATTTTTACGACTGGTGCGACATCGGTTCCATCTACGGAGCACCGCCGGACTGTATCTGGGGCGGCGGTCGCGTCTCACTGGAGGATCACGATGCAAGAGAAGTGCTGGCGTTGTTGCAGGAATATGGCATTTCAGCCCGTCTGACCTTTAGTAATTCCCTTCTTCGCGAGGAACATCTTTCGGACAGAAAATGCAATGAACTCTGTGCTCTGTTCGCGGAAAATGCAACCTCGGAGAATGGCGTGATCGTCCATTCGGAACTGCTGTTACAGTATTTGAAAAGTCATTATCCGCAACTTTATCTGATATCCTCCACCACAAAAGTACTGACGGATTTTGAAGCATTAAAAAAGGAAACAGACAGAGAAGATTTTCGCTACGTCGTACCGGATTTCCGCCTGAACAAGGCTTATGAAAAATTAAATACGCTGACAGAATCACAGAAAGACAAAGTGGAGTTTTTGTGCAATGAGTGCTGCTATTTTGGCTGCAAGGACAGGAAGGAATGCTACGAAGCCGTCAGCCGCAGGAATCTGGGAGAGGAGCCGGATTTTAGTTGTACCTCACCGGGGGCGGAGGAGGGCTATCGTTTCTCCAAAGCTATGAAAAATCCCGGATTTATCAGTGTGGGAGATATTCAGAAGATCTATCTGCCTATGGGATTTTCCAATTATAAGATCGAGGGCCGAGGACTGGGCAGTGCACTGGTTCTGGAATTTTTACTGTATTATATGACGAAACCGGAGTACCAGCTGCAGGTCAGAGAAGAAATCTATCTGGACAATATGCTGGATCTGTTTTAATTATTTGAGCCACCACCTCATAAATGAGCAAATCAGCTGCGTAGCAGCTGGCGGCAGAGTCGTTGCTGTAGGAACTCTGGAGCAGATCAAGGCAGATGCCGACAGCATTACAGGAAAATATCTGTAAAAAATCAAAAACCCGGATACGGCAGAGGCATCCGCTCACAGTACCCGGGTTTAAAAAACTGATTTTTACAGAATCACCTGCTCCAGCTTCTCACGGAAGTCTGCTTCGGACATGGCGCCGACGAAGTTGGCCACGGGTTGTCCGTCTCTGAAGATCACAAAATTCGGAATGCTTGCCACGCGGTACTTCTGGGCGATGGTCATGTTCTCATCCACATTGATCTTGCCGACCTTTACTTTTCCCTCGTAAGCTTCTGCCAGCTTTGCCACGGTAGGAGCCATCATCTTGCAGGGATTGCACCAGTCTGCGTAGAAATCTACCAGAACGGGCAGAGGGGAGTTCAGAACTTCTTCCTCAAAATTAGCAACGGTAAACGTATATTCCATAAGTATCCTTCCTTTCTGTTATCTGTTGTTGATAGTATCTCAAAAATAAGATTCTATATTCGGGGCCTTATCTGTAAATAATATATTTGCAGATGGGATTGCCAACGGAGGAAAACTTTTCCTCGTATTCGGTCATGACGTTCCCCTCCATCAGCGCGGCATCGTTATGCAGATCGTAGGTGATCACCTGCGCTTTCCATCCGGCGGGCTCCAGTTCCTCTACTGCAAAATCAAACAACGGGCGGTTGTCTGTCTTGAATTCCAGCGTACCCTCTTTTTTCAGGATCACATCATAGCGGGCCAGAAACTGTCTCGAAGGAAGTCTTCTCTTCGCATGACGGTCCTTGGGCCAGGGATCGGAGAAATTCAGATAAATGCGGTCCACTTCACCTTTTCCGAATACCTTATCGATGTCTTCTGCATCCATACGGATGAATTTCAGGTTGGGAAGCTCGTCCTCTTCCATTTTCTGGATCGCGCGGAGCAATACGCTGGAATATTTTTCAATTCCCACATAATTAATCTGCGGATTCTGCTTTGCAAGGGTATGTAGGAAACGTCCTTTTCCCATACCGATCTCAATATGGATCGGATGATCGTTTCCGAAAATCTCATGCCAGGTTCCGGGGCATGCTTCCAGGGTATCTTCCGGTACGACATAGGGACTTTCCGCAATAACTTCCCGGGAACCGGTAATATTTCGTAACCTCATGGTAATCTCAGCCTTTCTTATAGTAATCTGTATTGTCAATGTACTTTATCTGAGAAAGCTTGTCAAGTCACAGGCCGGGGGATTATACTGGCAGTAGGAGGAGAAAATTTATGAAATGGATGATTGCATCGGATATTCACGGATCGGCATATTACTGTCGAAAACTGTTGGAAGCATATACGGAGGAAGGGGCCGACAGGCTGCTTTTACTGGGGGATATTTTATACCACGGCCCCAGAAATGATCTGCCCAGAGATTATGCGCCTAAGGAAGTGATCGCTTTATTGAACGAGCGGAAAAATGATATCTACTGTGTACGCGGTAATTGCGATACGGAGGTGGATCAGATGGTTCTGGAATTTCCGGTGCTGAGTGATTATTGTGTACTTGCGGAAGGGACGCAGGCAATCTATGCCACCCATGGACATATCTATAATGAGCAGAAACTGCCGCCATTGCATTCCGGAGATATTTTATTGCACGGTCATACTCATGTGCCGAAATGCGTTGTTCATGAGACAGAGCAGTATATCTGCATGAATCCGGGGTCCGTGTCGATTCCCAAGGAAGAAAGCTGGCACGGATACATGATCTGGGAAGGCAAAAATTTTGTGTGGAAAGACTTCGACGGACAGGAACATTTACGGTATTCCGTATAGAGAATGACAGCGTTCGCAGAAGGTCTTAAAAAGAATTAAAAAATAGAGATAAGACTTTGGTTTTTAGGTAAAATGGTGTATGATAAAGAATGCGCATTATCATACACCATTTTATTTTGAAGATATCAGGAAGGATTTATACATGCAGTTTTTCAGGCATTTTTCATATAGAAGTTTTTTAACCAGGGCAGTGATGGGAATCAGCGCTCTCTGCCTTTTTGCATCTCAGGGGCTTAGTGTCTCTGCTGCAACGATCAAAGAAGAGAACATCGCCCGCAATCAGGCACTGGCCATTCAGTCCAATGAAGTGGCAAACTGGCCTACGGGACCGGTAGTCAGCGCAGAATCCGCCATTTTGATGGATGCGGATACCGGAGCGATCCTTTATGCCAAAAATATCCATCAGCAGGAATACCCTGCCAGTACCACCAAAATTCTGACAACATTGATCGCATCCGAGCGCTGCAGCATGGATGAGATCGTGGATTTCTCCTATGATGCGGTACACGATATTGATCCCGGAAGCAACCATATCGCTATTGACCCCGGCGAGCAGCTGACCATGGAGGAATGTCTGAATGCCATTCTGATCCGCTCCGCCAATGAAGTTTCTTTCGCGGTAGCAGAGCATATTTCCGGAACGACCTGGCAGGACTTTGCACCGATCATGAATGAAAGAGCCAAGGAACTGGGGTGTGTTGATTCCAATTTCGTCAATCCCAACGGACTTCCCAATGAGGATCATTACACCAGTGCCTATGACCTGGCGATGATCGGAAGAGCTTTTTTTGCCAACGAAGCGCTGTGTAAAATGACAATGACACATATGCTGCACATTTTGCCGTCGGAACGCCAGCCGGATGATATTATGGAAGTCAACAAGATGGAACTGATCCCCGGCGGTAAATATGCATATCCGTATCTGGTAGGCTGTAAGACCGGTTACACCGATGTTGCCCGCAGTACACTGGTGTCCTGTGCGGAAAAAGACGGCATGAAGCTGATCTGTGTGGTCATGAAAGACGAAAATCCGAATTACTATGAAGATACAATCACTCTGTTTGATTATGGTTTCAGCAATTTTCAGAGAGTGAACATTTCTCAGACAGAGACCAAGTATAATATCGAGAATGCAGGATCTTTTTACAGTGGGAATGATATTTTCGGCAACTCCAAACCGATTCTGGAACTGAACCAGACGGACAGCATCACTTTGCCGAACACCATCACCTTTCAGGATGCGGTGTCCAGTATTTCCTATGATAATACAGAACCAGGACAGGTGGCTGTGATCACTTATACTTACAATGATGTGGTACTGGGAACGGCATCCCTGGACTTTACGGCAGCGGAAAAGGGCAGTAGTGTCTTCCGGGAAAATACGGCAGAGACCACGGAGTCTGCAGAGGAAAGCGGTGCAACCGATGAAACGCAGTCAGGCACAACGACCACAGAGGCAGACAATACAGAGACAACCGAAACAGCAGGAGATAACACCGGAAACAATGGTGGAATTCCAACGGCTGCACAGGAGACATCCCCGGAGGAGGAAAACAGCACTTCCGGCGGTCCTGCGGTTATTTTCATTAATGTGGTAAAAGTATTTTTCTGTATCGTGGGAATTGCGGTATTGATCTTCCTTGCACTGTTATTACGTACGTTTTTCAAGAATTATCATTTTGCCCACCGCAGTACCCGCCTGACCTGGAGATTTAACCGCAGAAGAAATCGTTCCAGATCCCGGTATCGTTCGGTGGATCAGGACCTTCGTAACCGACGCAAAGAAGCAATCCGACAGGCGAAAAAACGTCAAAAGCCCAAGAAGTCATCCCACTTTCGTGGGTAGTATTCCGAAGGGGAGATTTCCATACATTTTACCCAGTTTGATTTTGACATATCAATGGGTACTATGGTACACTGAATAAGAAAAAAGTGGGGTAGTGTACCCGGGGAAATGAGAAGCTTAGGATAAGAAAAGGTTAAGGGAGCGAAATACCTTGGATAAGAGTGAATATAAATTAAGAGCGGAAGAAATCAAAGACTTGATCAGCCGTGGGGAGTATGCGCAGGCTGCGGAGATTGCGGATACCATTGACTGGCGCAGAGTCAAAAGTGTTATGATGCTGTGCACTATCAGTGACCTTTACAAGATCAATCGAAGATACGAGGATGCCAGAGATATGCTGCTTCTGGCATATGAACGCCGTCCGGGAGGAAGGACGATCTGCTATTCTCTGTGCGAACTTTCCATTAAAATGGAAGAGTATGTACAGGCTATCGAGTATTACAAAGAGTTTGTGCAGGTAGCGCCCAAGGATCCCGGCAGATATATTTTGCAGTACAAATTATATGAGGCGCAGGATGTCAGTCTGGAAGAGCGCATTGCTGTTCTGGAAGAACTGAAAAAGAGAGATTACAGAGAAAAATGGGCATATGAGTTGGCTTATCTATATCATAGAGTAGGACTTGCTGCCAGATGTGTAGAGGAATGTGATGAGCTGATCCTTTGGTTTGGCGAGGGCAAATACGTTATCAAGGCAATGGAGCTGAAAATGCTCCATCAGCCGCTAACACCGGAACAGCAGGAAAAATACGATCATCGTTTTGACGCGCCCGGTACGCAGCAGTATTCTCAGAATTATGCGCAGGATCCCGGTTATGGACAGAACGAAACTTATGATCCGAATCAGGGCTATGTGCAAGACGGAAGTTACGACCCGAATCAGGGCTATGAACAGGGCGGAAGTTATGACCCGAACCAGGGCTATGCACAGGATGGAAGTTATGACCCGAATCAGGGCTATGCACAGGATGGAAGTTATGACCAGAATCAGGGTTATGTACAGGACGGAGGCTATGAGCCGAATCAGGGTTATGTACAGGAGGAAACCTACGAGCAGGTGACCGGTGACACCAGAGTCTATGAACCGGTGCAGCCGGTACAGCCCCAGCAGGCACCCGCGCAGCCGGCGGAAGATGATTTCGACATTCATGTGAAGACCATGGATGTGGGACAATATAATACGATCAATCTACAGGCAGAACTGGCAGCAGGCCTGCGGGAGGTACTGAGTGAGGACCATGCGAAGGAGACTTCGGATTCCATTACCCGTTCTATCGTGGCACCCATGATCGATCCCGGGGATTCCGATACGGAGTCTCTGGATTATCCAGAGATCGCAGATGTCAGTGAAGACGATCTGGAGCCGGAGACGGAGCAGATGGAGAGCTCGGAAGTATTCTTTGGGGAGACCGGAGAAATCGGCGATCTGTCACAGGTGCCCCAGGTAGAGACGGAAGAGATTCTGCCGGAAGAGCCTGTTGTTGCAAGAAGAACCGATGTAGTACCGGAGCTATCCGAAGTACAGAAGACACCGGAAGTACAGGAAATCGTGAAGGAACCGGAAACACAGAAAGTACCGGAAGCTTCCCGAACGCAGGAGATTCATGAAGTTACGGCATCGGCGCCGGCAGCTCCTGTAGCACCGGTAACCCCGGCAGCTCCCGTAGAGCCGCCCAAGGAACTGGCCGATGTGTTGGCACAGGAATCCGACGGTCAGATCAGCCTGGTAATGCCGGAGGCAGAGAGCATTGAGAAACAGATCACCGGCCAGATGAATATCGAGGATATTCTGGCAGAGTGGGAACGCAAGAAGAAGGAGAATCTGGAGAAGAGAGAAGAAGAGGTTCGCCAACATGTATTACAGCAGACCGGAGCCATGTTCACGGAGTTTGAGCAGGCGGTAAGAGACGGATTGCTGGAAAAACTGGAAAAAGAAAAAGCTGCGGACACGGCAGATACCGTGGCAGAAGATACAACAGATACCGATGAGGTAGAAGAGCTGGAAGAGATCACGGAAGAGCCTGCCACAGAGGAACCCGTGGAAGAACTGACGGAGGCTGCTCCTGCAGAGGAAGCGGAACAAGAGCCTGTAGAAGAGCTTCCGGAAGAGGATACTGTAGAAGAACTCGCGGAAGAACCTGCATATGAGCCGGAAGCAGAAGAATTTGAGGAACCTGCGGAACCGGAAGCAGAAATCTATGAGCAGGAAGAAATCGTAGACGAGGAACAGGCAGAACCGGAAGAAGCAATGGATGACGAGCCTGTAGAGGAGCCCACGGCGGAAGCAGTAGAATCGGTAGATGAGGAAACAGCCAGCGAAGAGATAGAACTGACGGCTGAGGAAACGCCGGAAGCCGGGGAAGCACCGGAACAGCCGGAGCGCCCCGCAGTAGAGCGAGACAAAGCAAAGGTTCGTGCGCTTACCAGAGAAGAGAGAGAACTGTACGCACCCTTTATCCAGAGCAGATCTGCCAGAGAGCAGTTAGTCAAGGCCATTGATAATATCAGTCTGGCAGCCTACACCGGCAACGTGATCATCACTGGAGAAGAGGGTATGGATACCTTATCTCTGGCGAAGAACATGGTTCGCGAAATTCAGGCAACCGACAGCAATTTCTCCGGAAAAGTGGCAAAGATCTCTGGACATGCATTGAATAAAAAGGATACCGCAGATACCTTATCCAAGCTGAAAAACGGCGCGCTGATCATCTGCAAGGCATCCGAAATGAACGATGCTACGGCAAATGTACTTCACAAGGCATTGCAGCAGGAGAGTCAGGGAATCGTAATTATTCTGGAAGATACGAAGAGGGATATTGATAAATTCCTCGAGAAACATGAAAAATTGAGAGAGTGCTTTACCGCACGAATGGATGTGGAAGCCCTCAGCAATAACACATTGGTGGCATTCGGCAAACAGTATGCACGGGAGATGGAATACTCTATTGACGAACTCGGAGAGCTGGCGTTACATACCAGAATCGAAGATATGCAGACGATAGATCATGTGGTTACGGTAGTGGATGTAAAGCAGATCGTGGATGAAGCGATCGCTCATGCAAATAAAAAGACATTGAAGCATTTCTTCGATGTCCTGTTTGCCAAGAGATATGACGATGAGGATATGATCATCCTCACCGAGAAAGACTTTGTATAGCGGGAGGCGCGGTCATGACGAAGGAGAAGGTATTTATTTCCGAAGCAGATCAGTATCTTTTTGCCCAGGGGACCCATTATGATATTTACAAAAAACTGGGTGCACATCTGTCGGTGGAAGACGGCGTGCAGGGAGTCTATTTCGGAGTATGGGCACCAAATGCAGCACAGGTGAATGTCATTGGCACATTCAATGAATGGAATGAGGAATCCCATCCCATGCAGAAGCTGGGAGAAGGCGGTATCTGGGGGCTGTTCATTCCCGGCATGGAAGAGGGAACGATGTATAAGTTCCTGATCTATGCAAGGGATGGCAGAAAGCTCTACAAAGCAGATCCTTTTGCCAATTATGCGGAGTACCGGCCGGGTACGGCATCTATCGTCACCGATATTACAGGCTTTGACTGGAGAGATTCCAAGTGGATGGAAGCCCGGGACAAAAAGGATATGAATAAAGAGCCTATGGCGATCTACGAATGCCATATTGGTTCTTTTATGAAGCATCCTAACAACGGTACCGCCGAAGGATTCTACAATTACCGGGAGTTTGCGGACCGGATCATAGAATATCTGAAGGAGATGAAGTATACCCATGTAGAACTGATGGGTATTGCAGAGCATCCGTTTGACGGTTCCTGGGGATATCAGGTGACCGGCTACTATGCACCGACTTCCCGTTACGGAACGCCGAAAGATTTCATGTACCTGATCAACGAACTGCACAAGGCCGGAGTCGGCGTGATTCTGGACTGGGTACCTGCGCATTTTGCAACTGATGCCCATGGCTTGGCTGAATTTGACGGTCAGTGCATTTTTGAACATCCCGATCCCCGTCTGGGAGAGCATCCCGAATGGGGAACCAAGATCTTCAATTACGGCAAAAATGAAGTAAAGAACTTCCTGGTAGCCAATGCCTTGTTCTGGCTCAGAGAGTTCCATGTGGACGGCATCCGTGTAGATGCGGTGGCATCCATGCTATATCTGGATTATGGTAAAAAAGAAGGTGAGTGGCTGCCGAATAAATTCGGTGGCAACAAGAATCTGGAGGCCATTGAGTTCTTCCACCATCTGAATTCTGTCATCCGTGGAACGTATCCCGGATTTGTGACAATTGCCGAGGAATCCACGGCATGGCCGAATGTGACCAGCGATATCGGAGGCGAGGGATTAGGCTTCTCCTTTAAATGGAATATGGGCTGGATGCATGATTTCTGTGAATACATGAAGCTGGATCCTCTGTATCGTAAGGGCAATCATTACGCTATGACCTTTGCCATGAGCTACAATGACAGTGAGAACTACATTCTGCCCCTGTCTCATGACGAAGTGGTACATCTGAAGTGTTCCATGGTAAATAAGATGCCAGGTTATACTGCGGATAAATACGCAAATCTGCGTGTGGGCTATACCTACATGTTCGGACATTCCGGTAAAAAGCTGTTGTTCATGGGACAGGATTTCGGACAGGAGCGTGAGTGGAGTGAAGAACGCGAACTGGACTGGTATCTGTTAGGCGAGAAGCTGAATCAGGGTGTACATACCTATGTAAAGGAACTGTTGGAACTGTACCGCAAGTATCCTGCAATGTATGAGATCGACAATACCTGGGACGGTTTCGAGTGGATGAATGCGGATGATGCAGAACACAGCACCTATTGCTTTGTGAGAAAATGTTCCAGCAGCAAGAACAATCTGCTGTTTGTATTGAATATGACTCCGATGAAATGGGAGAATTATACCGTACCCGTGCCGAAAAAGAAGAAATATAAGCTGCTGCTCAACAGCGATGAGGAGCGTTTCGGCGGCTGGGGCAATGAAATTCCCGCAGAGATCATGGCAGAGAAAAAGCCTTACCATTACAAGGATTATTCTATCAGCTTTGATCTGCCCCCTTACGGAGCTGCTGTATTTCTGTTCTAAGTCCGGTTAAGAAATTATAAGAAACGACCGAAATAAAAGATGAGTGTAACCCAAAGGTGCACTCATCTTTTTTCTTAACTATTCAGAGACATGTAAATATCACTAAGGCCTCTTTGAATGCTTGCATTCGTAAGAGGATTTAGTGATATTTATAGGGTGATATAGCCTCAATGGGCAAAAGGAAAGCTCTGAAAGAGCGATTTTGCGAAGGAGTCTCTGAATAGTTATTTCAAGAGTTATTACCAGGAAGGACGACAAGCGTGAAGATAACATTTCAGAATCAGACGGTAACTGATACAGAAAATAGAACAGAAAGTATCCAGGCGGAGAAAAATACCTGGGGCAGAGATAAGATACAGCGCAATAAAAAAAGTGTGAATGCAAATACTTTTGGAGCCGTATACGAGAGTGGGCAGATCCCAATGCCTGTGGGAAATGAAGAGAATAATAAGGGAAAATCCCTGATTGAACTACAGCAGGATGCCGGGAACACCAATGTGGCATTACAGCAGGATTACATGACACTACTGTCACATACTATGTCCCAGGAGGATTATGCGAAGGCTTGTGAGGACGGATTTGACCCCAGAGAACTGGATCAGGATACCGCAGTTACCATCGTGGACAGGATCAAAGCAGAACTGGTGCGTTCCGGACAGAACATTGCCGGATACACGGACGACATAGATCTGGACACCCTGGCGGCAGCTGTGGGCAGCGATACACTGGCACAAAGTATTGAAGAACAGTTCCGGGCAACGGATATACCTCTGACTCCTGAAAATGTAGATGAATTAAAAACCGCCTGGGAGCTGGCATCTTCTCTGCAGCAGCCCCAGGAAGGCGAGGTCGGGTATCTTGTAGATAATGGATTGGAGCCGGAGATCTGGAACTTGTATGTGGCAGAGAACAGCGGTGCGAAAGTACAGCAGAATACCGTACCGCAGGAATTGCAGGACCAGATGGATAAGGTGATCACGGATGCCGGCCTGCCGGTCAATGATGAGAACCGCCAGAAAGCGCAGTGGCTGGTGGGAGCAGGTTTGCCGCTGACAACGGATACCTTGCAGCAGCTGGCAGAACTGGATACGATTGACTATCCCGTCAGTGAGGATGCTTTTGCACAGGCAGCGGCATCGGCACTCGCGGAGGGGAAATCCCCTGTTCATGCGAATCTGGCACGGCAGGAAAATATATACGAGAAAGCCACAGAAATGGTACAGGACTGGTTCTCGGATGCAAAATGGGATGTCACGGCGGAGAATCTGGCGGCCAGAAAACAACTGGAAGAGATCCGGCTGCGCATGACAGCGGAAGTGAATGTGAAACTCTTACAGAGTGATTTTTCCATTGATACGGCCCCTATGGAGCAGCTGATCGAAGCACTGCGTAGAGCGGAGGCAGAAGTTGCGGATAAGTATTTCCCCAACGATGCGGATGCCGTGGCAAAATATGAGACCTATACACAGACTGTACAGGTGACAAACGAACTGCCGGGACTGCCGGTCAGCGTGTTGGGATCCTATAGCCTGAAACAGAAAGTTTCGCAGGAGACCGTGGCAGAATTTCACAGCGAAGGTAAGGCGTTGCAGACGGCCTATACAGAAGCAAATGAACGTTATGAGACACTGATGACAGCCCCCAGAAGAGATCTGGGGGACAGCATCCGCAAGGCATTTTCCAATGTAGATGACATTCTGACAGATATGTCATTGGATAAAACACTGGAGAACCAGCGGGCGGTCCGCATCCTCGCGTATAACCGGATGGAGATTACTGCAGAAAATATCGAAAGAGTCAAAGAAGCAGACAAACAGGTCACTGCAGTGATTGAGAAACTGACACCGAAGAATGTATTGCAGATGATCCGGGACGGCGTAAATCCGTTGGAGAAGACTTTTGGGGAACTGGAGTCCTATTTTGCCGAAAATCCTCAGAGTTATGAGGAAGAGGCGGAGGACTACAGCCGTTTCCTGTATCAGCTGGAACAAAAGAAAGATATCACGGAGAATGAGCGGAAAGCTTATATCGGTATCTATCGTATGGTACACCAGATTGAGAGAGAAGATGGCGCCGCAGTAGGCGCGGTGGTAAATACCGGCGCAGAATTGCAATTTTCCACACTCCTGGCAGCTTCCAGGAGCAGAAGAACCTCCCATATGGACTGGAAAGTGTCGGATGATACCGGACTGACACAGGAAGTACGTTTATCGGAGAACAATATTTCAGAGCAGATTTCTGTAGGGATGGCAAAAGAAATATTGACAGATGTGTCAGAAGACACTGAGAGCAGAGACGCATATTATCAGGAATGTCTGCAGCAGATGCGGGAAGCGGTAGAGACCGAACCGGGAGCAGCACAAATGTTGGAAAGGGGAGAGGTAAATACCAGTACTTCTAACCTGCTGGCAGCTCAGGCTCTGCTGGAGGATCCGGCGGAACTGTTCAGCGACCTGCAACGCTATCGTAAGAAATACAACAAAGAGAAAGAAATACCTGTGGCGGCAACCGGAGAGGAGCCTGCCGGAACAGAAGCCTCCGGATTGTGGGAACAGCTGGATCAGCAGAATTTTGCAGATGATTACCGGACCATGCTTCAGGATGCTTTACAGGAGACAGAGACGATCAGTCTGGAACAGGCAGAGAGCCATCTGGATGTGAAACAGTTACAGCTGGTACACAAACAGCTGCGCCTTGCAGGAAATCTTCAGAACAGGCAGGAATATTTCCTACCGATGTATCTGGGAGACCAGCTGGCAGGAGTGCATCTTACCCTACAGCAGGGAGCCGGAGAGACCTCGGCTGTGGATATCCGGGTAGATGCGGGAGACGAACAGCTGGAAGCGCATTTACAGGTCAACGGAGAACACATCGAAGGTTATCTCGTAGGAAATACCCCGGAAGAGGTTACGAAACTGGAAAAGACCTCCGATATATTCCTTGAATGGATTCAGACAGATACCTCTGCAGACTGGAAAGCGGAAAAGCTTTCTGTTGTCAGCTCCCGGGATATGACAAGGATGGCTGCCGGTGAGACGCAAAATGCAGAAACAATAGAGAGCCGGGCAGATGCGGCGCAACTGTACCGCCTGGCAAAAGGATTCCTGCAGGCTGTCGCAGACAGCAGCGGAAAGTAAGGAGTAACAACACATGAGAATTAATTACAATGTATCGGCAATGTTATCCAACAATGCCTTATCTACCAATGATGACCTGCTGTCCAAATCATTAGAGAGACTTTCTTCCGGATTAAAGATCAATCATGCAAAGGATAATCCGGCAGGACTGGCAATGTCCAAACGTATGAATGCCCAGATCGAGGGCCTGTCCGTGGCAAACCAGAATGCCAGCGACGGCGTATCCATTATCGAGATTGCAGATGGCGCCATGACCGAGATCAGTGAGATGCTGCAGCGAATCAATGAGCTCTCCGTCAAGGCTGCGAACGGTATAATGACGGATGATGACCGAGCTACCGTACAGGATGAAGTAAAGCAACTGAAAGAGGAAATCACCAGAATTTCTGACGTAACAGAGTTCAACGGACAGAAACTGCTGAATGGGGAGTACGATCTGAAGGGATATACCAACAAGCAGGAAGTTAAGGTGAACTACTATTCTACCGATGTGCCGGTAAAAGAATATACCATAAAGTCTATACCGCTGACAAAGGATGCGGACGGCAATATTGTGCTGGACGGAGATGTGACGTTCGGAGATGGTTTCCCGGATGCGAAAACACTGAAGACTGAACTGAAGGATGATCTTTTGACTATCACCGGAGAAAACGGATTTGAGATGCGACTTGATGTGAGCGGAACTTTGAATGGAGCACAGACAGGAACAACGGTTAAGGATCTGAAGATCAATGCCACAGGTATCGGCGCTATGCGTTTACAGATCGGAGCTAATGAGCATCAGGTGCTGGAAGTAAATATTCCGGCTGTTTCCCTGCAAAATATGGGAATTGAGAATGTTGATGTCAGCACTGCAGAAGGTGCGGACGATGCCATTGATCGCGTAGACGGCGCCATCAAATATGTATCTTCCGTTCGAGGCAGACTGGGTGCATTCCAGAACCGTCTGGAATCTACGATCAACAGTCTGGATATTACCAGCGAAAATATGACTTCCGCATATTCCCGTATCATGGATGTAGACATGGCAGAGGAAATGACTTCTTATACAACTTATCAGATTCTGGCACAGGCGGGAACTTCTATGCTGGCACAGGCCAATGAGAGACCTTCCCAGGTACTGCAGTTGTTACAGTAGGAAAGTTCTGAATAAGAGGGCATGGCAGAATGACAAAAGAATGCAAACAACAATTTACACTTCGGATTACACAGGCGAATTCCACGCAGTTGATCGTGATCCTGTATGAAATGACCTTACAATATCTGGCAGACGGAGAGCAGGCAGTAGATGATGCCGGACTGGTGGAAGCTGTTCATAGAGCCAGGGGATGTATCAAAGAGCTCCTGAACTCTCTGCACAGAGAATACAGCCCGGCAGGAGAGCTTTCCAGACTGTACCTGTTCTGCCTTCGCAGACTTGCTGTATGTGAAGTCCGCAGAGACCGCACAATATTGGAAGAGATTCGCAAAGTGATCGCACCTCTCTGCGATGCGTACAGGCAGATCCAGGATCAGGATACTTCCGGCCCGGTGATGAACAATTCTCAGACAGTATATGCCGGACTGACTTACGGCAGGAACCAGTTAACCGAAAACATGGCTGACCAGGGCACGAATCGGGGAATGCTGGTATAGTGACTTTTCCTGTCTCACAGGCTGCGTGGAAGCTAGCTCGGTGAGATGCTGATACCTTTTTTGCAACGCATTGATCTCATAGATGTAACTGTCAATGAGATCACTTTCCAAAGCATTATCGAAACCCGCATAGGCGATTTCCAACGCCTGGCGGGTTTTTCTTATGGATTCTTTCAGATCTATGGGAGAGAAATCCTCTTCAATGATTTCCGGGGAGGCATCTGCCTGACTAAAAAAGATTTTCATAACATTAACCGTCCTTTCTGCTAACAGTATAGGAACAAAAAAGGAAAAATATACCTGACATGGAGGAAAACGGAAGACATTTTTACACGGAAAGAGGAATAGATTAGGATAAAGAATTGTCGGGAATGCGAGAACAACAGTGGAACATCCGGAAAATTTATTATGGCTGATAGCAGTGGCGGCATTATTGCTGCTCATAAGCTTTTTGGGGAAAAAGGCAGAGTGGCTCCTCAATTTTGCATTGCGGGGCATTATGGGAACCATTGCCATTTATTTTATTAATATGGGTGTGACTTTCCTTGGATTTACTACAGTGGTTGGAATCAATGCAGTAAGTATTTTGACAACGGGAATCCTTGGAATTCCGGGCATTGTGATGCTGTACGGACTAAGTATTTATGAAATATTATAAAAAGGTGTTTTGACATACGGAAAGCGTGTAAAATAGCGTATTTCATGATGACTGAAAATATGAAAAACAATTCTGTTTGTTAAAATGTACTAAAGTTTATCTTTTTACGAAAAAGGTATTGCCAGACGGAAAGTGAGCATTTATAATTCATCTTACAACCAATCGCGATGGTTGTTCAGAGCATCTTATAAGATCTTTTAGAATTTCTATTTTGGGATAGATTCATCCCGCATTACCAGAAGACTGATTTTGAATAGTTGGGAGGAAGGTGACGACAGGACTATACGCAGGAAAATAATGTGAAATCAGGAGAAGGAGATGAGATATTTGGGGTATTATGTATACTTTTGGCAATAGCTTGCTGTTTTGATTACAAAACGCACAGGATACCCAATTGGCTGATCGTATGCTGCATGTTTGCAGGCCTGGGGTATCGGTTGATCAGCGGCGGGCACAAAGGCGTTTTGGAATATCTGGCAAGTGCATTACTGACAACGATATTACTTTATTTTGTTTTTTGGATCAGAGCCATAGGAGCCGGTGATGTTAAGATGTTGGGAGTCTGTGCCGGTTTTTTTCCCTGGAATAAAGTACTTTATTTTCTGTTTTTCGCGCTCATGATTGCAGCAGTAATTGCACTTTTCAAAATGTATCTGGAACGCAATATGAAAGACCGTTTGTACTATTTGGGAGAGTACTTATGGGACATATTCCGGTGTGGAAGATGGAAACTTTATTTTGCCGGAGAACGGGAAGGTGCCGGAGCAGGGATTTGCATGGCGGGACCGGTGTTCTGCAGTGCATTGATGTATATGGGAGGAATGTATTGATGGAACAAAAGGAACCGGTTCTGGTTCTGTATGACCGGGAGGAAGAATACGCGCGGCTTTTTTCAGAATACCTGAAGAGGCAAAAGGAATTGCCCTGGCAGATCCATACTTATACCAGGGCGGAAGAACTGTTGGCGGGAGAGAAAAGCGGGGAGGTAACAATGCTGGTGGTGGCGGAATCCTCCTGTGAGGAGGCATTGAACACATTACAGCCGACATGTCAGGCAATTTTAAATGAGAGCGGAACTCTCCGCTTTCATCAGTTTCCCAAGCTGTACATATTTGCCGCAGGAATACCGTAAGGAATCATCTATCTGATCGAACGAGGTGATCCCGGAAGCAATCAGGTAAACCAGCAGCTTTTTGTAGACGGAATCCTCTAGCACTACCGGGAAGGGCATCTTAAAAAGAGCGTGTCCGGTGGCAGAAAAGTAGGAAAACATGGCACATTCTAAATCCCCTTTGTAGGAACTGTACTTGTTTTGTTTTCCGAAAAATTCCTGGAAAACAAAACGATTGTAGGAAATTAAAATGGGAACCGTCACTTCCGTCAAAGAAGAGATCGAAAGTGACGTAAGAGCCGTCACAAGATGCACGGCTTTTGACGGAAATAAAGAGGTGGCATAGGAGATTTCTTCTTCTAAGGTGTATGAAGTTTTTACGATTTTTAACTGCTTGTCCATCCAGTCAGACTTTTAAGAATTAAGAGAACTTTTCCTTTCTGTGGGCTTGGTAACCCACCGATTCTTTTTTAATACCTTGTCAAGTAAGTGGATGATTTTAAGTAAAAGGCTTTACAAGGTGGATAAAAAGAATAAAATACCATAAGCCTATAGAAAGTCGGAAATTGGAATTGTCCCTTCGTTTTTTGCAAGGTATTGTTCCTGCGCTTTCTCCACTAACCTGCTTTCTTCATCTAAATAGTCAATGGTGGTCTTGATACTCTTGTGACCGATGGAGAGCGAAATGTCTAAGATCTCCCAACCGGCTTCCCTTCTGGAATTTGCAAAATAATGCCCTAACATATGGTTTGTCACAGTAAGCCCCGCCTTTTTCCCGATGGTCTCAAGACACGTGTAAAAGGAATTGGCACTTAAGGGATTCCCCCTCGTTTTTCCATGTAATACGATGAAAAGGTAGTCCGTCTTTTCAAAAAGGACCGCATTTTCCGCAAGATATACATTCAAAAGAGCAAAGGTGGAATCACTGATTCTCATGCAGCGCTCTTCGGCGTTTTTTGCGTGAGCATCGTTCGGATTATTCGTGCGGTATCTGACAAAAATACGTCTGCCTGTAAAATCAATGTCTTCGGTGTATTTGATTCCAAGTGCCTCTCCGATACGAATCCCGGTCTCTTCCAAGAGAAGAAGTAAAAGTCTGTCACGATTGCAGGAGTAGGCGTTTAAGATAGCAGCCAGGACGGTACGGGCAGTGTGTTTGTTGGGCCTTAAGTACCCGTCAAAGGTTTTGTAGGTAGAATAACTGGTGGTGCCTATGTCCATAACATAAGAAAAATTTCTGTCATCCAGTACTTTTAGGTAGGGGAGAGTGCCGTCACGGTGTAAAAAATCGTACAGCCCGAACACTGCCTGTAAATAGGAGTTTGCGGTATTATTCTTTACTTCCTTCATACTCCCAGTATGAGCACCCTGTTTCACTTCCATGAGAAAATCAGAGAAGTGTTCGGACTGCTCGGAAAACTTAAGATCTAAACCACCCGAAGAGTAAGTCCTTTGTCGGATAAGAAATTCATGTAGAAGGGCAGGATGTAGGCAATGCGCTTTATGGTATTGTTTGCCCGGTTCTGCCTGATCATATGTTTTAAGTATCTGGTGCAGTCGGTATCTAGCTTTCCGGTAACAGCATTTTTTACAAAGTAATAGGTAGTAGTTCCCTTTTTCGCAGATCCCGATATGCACTTTGCCATAAGAAGCCTCCTTTCTACCGGATATGTGGGACACAAAACACGTAATCCGTAAGATATTTAAAAGTAAATGTATAAAGTGTGTTCTACAAACATATAAAACACTTCATAAAACATAAGGAGTGTGTTCTATAAAACAATAAAACACATAAAACACACAAAGTCAAGAGTAAAATCAAAATATAGAACAATCAGAGCACACAAGGAATAAGAAAGGTTCCACATAGAACACAAAAAGGGTGCAATCGAAATAGAGGTGTGTTAAAATGAGAAAAAGGTCTAAAAAGTTCTCTTTGCGAGACTAAAAAATGGTGAATGAAAAAGCACTTGAAAGGATCAGAGTATTGGAAAAGAAATATAAGGAGAACTGGGGGAAAGATGTAGATTATACCATCCTTCCGAAAGGAATCACACAGGAGATGCTCGTAACGACCTTTGAGAGAATTACGGAAACCGGGGAAAGCATTTTAACCGGGTATGAAAAACTAAAAAGCCAAAGTAAATGAGGATGATTTATGCTTAGAAAAGAGTATGCAGAGAATCCGTTTCAGAAAGAAGAGTATGGAAGGCTTTTAAAACTGGCACTGGGGAGAAGGAATCAGAAACAGTTCTGTGAGGATGCCGGACTTAGCCGTTCCTATATCAATAAGTATATAAACGCAATGATGGACAAATCGCCTACCATCGGGACGATAGAAAAAATTGCAGATGCGACAGAGGATGTATCCTTTGAAGAACTTCTTGCTGCAGCAGGGTATGATCCGGGGCAGCATGAGCGGAAAGAACCGTTAGAGGGAAGAGAAAGCAATGTGTCGCAGAGTCTGATTATGCCGGTACTTGCGAATATTATGAACAGCGCCTATGAATGGTCATTTACCTATGAAGGATATCAGGATAGGGAACCGGTACGGATCGAAATAGAGAATGCACCGGTAAAAAAATGGTATTTTATCCCGGTAACCAAGAAAAATATCACCAGAGAAGACATTATGGCAGCTCTTATGAATGAGCAGAACTTTACGAGTACTTCCAAGGTCTCCTTTGTGACAAAGGATGAAAAAATATATGACCTCATAAAAACCATGCAGTTTCCGCTTCTTTCGCTGTATGTATCCGCAATCCGGGTAAATGGGAAGAACATTGAGGAATCCGAGATAAAAACCAATCAGGAAACGGATGTGAAGATTGTGGGAGTTCAGCATAAAAATTTATTTTGTATCGATTAACGCAGTATTTAAAAACAACAGCGAATTTCTTAGAAAGAGGGAGAAAATATGATGAACGCAATGGTAGTATTGATTTATGTAATAATTATTCTTGTGGCTATTATGTTAAGAATCCTATTTGCCTCTATTATGAATGGCGTGGCTATTAAGAAGGGACAGGCAGAGGCTCATGCTTTTCCGATTGTCTTCTTTTTTGGAATTATGGGATGTTTATATGTTGTGGCATTGCCGGATCTTGTCATCAGAGAACAGAATGAAGATATTCTTACAGCCCTTATGGAAATAAAGGGAAGACGGTAATAGTGTTAATAGAGGACGGACACAGATGTGAATAAGAAAATTGCAGCGGAAATAGTTGTGCAAAATGCAAAACATATTTCGGCGAAATGCACAAAAACAGCTATTTACTGGAGCGGCTGTGAACTGTAACTCAAAGTACATTGAAGTGCAGAATGAGTACGATATTTTGTACACAACGTATTGTAGTATTAATTAGATACTTGATTTTGCACCTTTGCTTTTTTAATTGAAAATGTTCCGCCGCAAGAATATAATTATTTATAGTTGCTATTCTTTAATGGAATAATTATGAAGTATTTAACAACAGCGGAATACGCAGAAATATGGAATGTGTCACAAAGACGTGTTTCATTATACTGTAAGTCTGGAAGGATTAAAGGCGCAATATTCAAGGGGAATATGTGGTTGATTCCCAAAGGAGTAATAAAACCTATTGATCCAAGAAAAAAATACAAGCAAGATGGTGAAATTAATGAGATATTTGG
>OOCR01000377.1_pt1 | contig 38922 bp, 34 predicted proteins | sample 1671491 | NCBI WGS metagenome assembly OOCR01 (sample SAMN06348162, study PRJEB24527) | human gut metagenome | biome: human gut; feature: ankylosing spondylitis patient; material: feces | host: Homo sapiens | place: China | collected 2015-10
CAAGAGCAATTAACCTACGCTCATTTCCAATAAATTACACTCTTTTCGTAACTTCAGAAGGCAAAGATACGAAGTTCTCCAAATTTATCGTTATTTTTGCCGTTCAGTATTTATAAAAAGGTGAGAAATGATGAAGAAAGAATTGTTTTCCAATGTATTGTCACTGGTTTGGAATTTATTGCTTGTTTATGTATGTTATACATTAAGCCGGCTGGTGTTTCTATGTGTAAATTGGGATACATTTAGCGAGCACTTGACTTTTGGATATGCCATGAGCCTTTTCGGGGCAGGTATTATTTTTGATACTACTGCCATCCTTTATAGTAATGCTTTATTTATTTTGTTGTTCTTGTTTCCTTTACATTGGAAAGAGACTCCTGTATTTTATAAGATTGTACGCTGGGTATTTACCAGTGTAAATACCTTTTTCCTGATAACCAATCTAATAGACTGTGTGTATTTTCGTTTTACCGGAAGACGTACTACGATGACGGTTTTGCAGGAATTTCGGAATGAGGGAGACGGGAAACTAACTTCTATTTTTTTAGATGAGTTTGCTACCTATTGGTATCTGGTATTGTTGGCTGCTGTGCTGTTTTATGTAATATATAAGCTGTATCGCTCGCCTAAGGTTCCTGTGCAACAGAAAATGCCTTATTATGTGGTACAACTGGTAACTCTGTTGATTGCTATTCCTTTTACAGTGTTTGGTATGCGTGGAGGTATGACTACCGCTACTCGTCCTATTACCTTGAGTAATGCCAATCAATACGTAGAGCGTCCTTTGGATGCGGGTCTGGTGTTAAATACACCATTCTCTTTGTTCCGCACGTTGGGGAAAGCGACGTTTGTCATTCCTGATTATTTGCCTGAGGCAGAAGCTGTTGCAGCTTATTCTCCAGTGCATTTCCCTGCCGATTCAACTGCTTTCCGCCCGATGAATGTAGTGGTAATTATCTGGGAGGGATTCAGTAAACAGCATGTAGGCTCATTGAATCCTCAGCTGGAAAACGGGGCTTACAAGGGTTATACTCCTTTTATTGATTCATTGCTGGCAAAGAGTCTGACTTTTCAGTATTCATATAGCAATGGCCGCAAGAGTATTGATGGGATGCCGTCGGTATTGTCGTCTATACCAAGCTTTGTAGAACCTTTCTTTTTGACTCCTTCGGCTTTGAATGATGTATCCAGCATTGCTGGTGAGTTGACCAAAAACAAGGGATATTCATCTGCTTTTTTCCATGGCGCGATGAACGGTTCAATGGGTTTCCAGGCTTTTGCCCGTTCCGTGGGTTTCCAGAAATATTTTGGTCGTACCGAATATAATGAGGACCCGAATTACAATGGCGATGCGGATTTTGACGGGACTTGGGCTATTTGGGATGAAGAATTCTTGCAGTTCTATTGTGACCGGATGTCGGAAATGAAAGAGCCTTTTGTCACATCTGTGTTTACGGCCACCTCTCATGGTCCTTTTGATTTGCCTGAACGTTATAAAGGCAAATTTCCTACGGGAGATGATCCTTTATTTGAAACGGTGGCTTATTCTGATTATGCCATTCAGCGATTTTTTGAAAAGGCCGAAAAGCAGCCTTGGTTTGAAAATACGTTGTTTGTAATTACGGCAGACCATACCAGTGGAAACTGCTATCCGGAGTATGTGACAGATTTAGGTTATTATAATGTGCCTGTCATTTTTTATGCCCCTGGGCTTCCAGAGTTGAAGGGCTTGGATAAAGAGAAGATAGTAGACCAGATTGATATTATGCCTACAGTGTTGGGCATACTTGGCTATGATCGCCCTTATGTGGGCTTTGGGCAGGATGCATTTCATACACCTGCTTCAGAGAAGTTTGCTGTAAATTATTTGCCTTCAAGTGGCATCTACCAGTTCCTGAAAGGTGATTATCTGATTCAGTTCGACGGAGAAAAAGTGATTCATGCCTATCGTTTCCGTACAGACGTGCTGATGAAGGACGATGTGAAAGACAGCATGCCGCAGGAAGTGCGGAAAGAAATGGAAACCCAGTTGAAGTCAATTATCCAGCAGTATATGCAGCGGATGAACAACAATGAGCTGGTTTATAGAGAATAACTCAAAACAGCATATAAAAAGTAAACCGGACTTTCACGAGGCGAGAACCTCTGAAAGTCCGGTTTACTTTTTATATAAAGAATGAATTAGTTCTTGTTGGCACGTTTACGTTCCGTTTCGTCCAGAATGACTTTACGCATACGCATGCTCTTCGGAGTTACTTCCACGTATTCATCTTCCTTGATGTATTCCAGTGCTTCTTCCAGTGAGAAGATAACCGGCGGAATGATACGGGCCTTGTCGTCAGAACCAGAAGCACGCATGTTGGTCAGCTTCTTTGATTTGGTTACGTTAATCACCAGGTCGTTTTCATGAACGTGTTCACCTACCACCTGTCCGGCATATACTTCGTCTTGCGGATAGATAAAGAACTTACCGCGATCCTGCAGCTTGTCGATGGCGTAAGCAAAGGCAGTTCCTGATTCCATGGCAATCATTGAACCGTTGGTACGGCGAGGAATGTCGCCCTTGAACGGCTGGTATTCCTTGAAACGGTGAGCCATGATGGCTTCTCCCTGAGAAGCAGTCAGCACGTTGGTACGCAGACCGATGATACCGCGTGACGGCATGTCGAATTCAATGTTTACACGGTCGCCCTGAGTTTCCATGGATACCATTTCACCTTTACGGCGGGTTACCATATCAATCATCTTGCTGGCAAATTCTTCGGGCACGCTGATGGTCAGTTCTTCAATCGGTTCGCACTTCACACCGTCGATTTCCTTGAAGATAACCTGCGGCTGTCCTACCTGAAGTTCGTAGCCTTCACGACGCATGGTTTCAATCAATACAGACAAGTGGAGTACACCACGTCCGGAAACAATCCATTTTCCGTCTTCGTTTTCCGTCTTGCGTACGCGCAGCGCCAGGTTCTTGTCCAACTCTTTCATCAGACGGTCGTGGATGTGGCGTGAAGTCACGTATTTTCCTTCCTTACCGAAGAACGGAGAGTCGTTGATGGTGAACAGCATGCTCATGGTCGGTTCGTCGATGGCGATAGGTGGCAGCGGTTCCGGATTTTCGAAGTCGCAGATGGTATCACCGATTTCGAAGCCTTCCACACCGATGATGGCACAAATGTCGCCAGAAGATACAGATTCTACTTTCTTGCGGCCCAGACCCTCGAAGGTATGTACTTCCTTGATTTTTGATTTCACTAATGTACCGTCGCGTTTAGCCAGGGTGATGTTCATGCCTTCTTTTAGTGTACCTCTGTGCACGCGGCCTACGGCGATACGTCCGGTATAAGAAGAATAGTCAAGTGAAGTAATCAGCATCTGCGGAGTTCCTTCCAGCTGTTTCGGAGCCGGAATGTATTTCACGATGGCATCCAGCAGCGGAGTGATGGTGCCGGTCGGAGTTTTCCAGTCTTCACCCATCCAGTTGTTCTTGGCAGAACCGTAGATTACCGGGAAGTCCAGCTGGTCTTCTGTGGCGTTGAGGCTGAACATCAGGTCGAACACCATTTCATATACTTCTTCCGGACGGCAGTTCGGTTTGTCTACCTTGTTTACCACTACGATAGGTTTCAATCCAATCTGCAGGGCTTTCTGAAGCACGAAGCGGGTCTGCGGCATCGGACCTTCAAAAGCGTCCACCAGCAGAATACATCCGTCGGCCATGTTCAAGACACGTTCCACTTCTCCACCGAAGTCGGCGTGTCCCGGAGTATCGATAATGTTGATTTTTGTACCGTTGTAATTGATGGATACGTTTTTAGAAAGAATGGTTATACCTCTTTCACGCTCCAGGTCGTTGTTATCCAAAACCAGTTCACCGTTGGTCTGGTCGTTGCGGAACAGGTGTCCCGCCAGCATCATCTTGTCCACCAGAGTTGTTTTTCCGTGGTCAACGTGAGCAATAATGGCAATGTTTCTAATGTCTTGCATACTATACCTATATATAATTGTGTGCAAAATTACTGTTTTTCAGCGAAAGGCGGGTATTTTATGCAGGGTTTTTATATTTTTTGGCGGAAACTGGACTGCAGATGCCGGTCTTCATGGGGAAGAAACTTCCGTCAGGGCTTTCAAAGGAATTCTTCTTCCGGGTATGAAAAAAAGATGTAAAACGCTTGTAGTCTGAAAGATTATGCTTACCTTTGCATCCGCAAATCAAATTTATACATTTTAATAAATAGTCAAATTATGTATTTAGACGCAGCTAAAAAACAAGAAATCTTTGGAAAGTACGGAAAGTCTAACACTGATACTGGCTCACCTGAAGCGCAGATAGCATTGTTTTCATACCGTATTTCTCACCTGACTGAGCACATGAAGCTCAACAGAAAAGATTATAGCACTGAAAGAGCTTTGACAACTTTGGTAGGTAAGCGTCGTTCTTTGCTGAACTACCTGAAGAGCCGTGATATCGAAAGATACCGTGCTATTGTTAAAGAACTTGGTCTTCGTAAGTAATCCGTTACTTGCTGCAGGCAAAAAAATAAGCCGCTTTTCCTTCAAGGGAGAGCGGCTTATTTTTTGTACCCTCGTCGGGAATCGAACCCGAATCTAAAGTTTAGGAAACTTCCAGTTGAGGCTAATTTTCAACACATTACACTAATTGGTATTCAATAATGGTATTCCATTTCATTTGAACGGTGCAAAAATAGAAAAAATAGTTTAATCTGTAGGTAACTTCTTCTAACTTTCATAGAAGTAGCCTATTATACTTCATAGAAGGGTTTTACATAAAAAATTCTGGAAAAAATTTACTTCTACATTATACACAATTTGGTTTTCTAATATTTTTCGTGTATGTTTGAATCATAAGGACAAATACAATAATTAAAAAAACGGAAAGATAGTACGTTTATCCTCATTTGAGGAAATGTACTATCTTTTTTTTATTTAATAATTTAATAATCAAAATATTATGGAAAATATTAATTATCAGTTCACTCAAGTGCCAACAAAGCTTATGATACTATTGGATGTTAATTGCAGAAGCATGTTATTCACTTTATGTCAGTTAGCTAGTCATTATGCTGATAAGAATGGCATATTCTTTCGTACTAATGCTGATTTATCATTGGAGAGCAGATTAAGTCCGAAACTTGTTAATGCAGCCCTAGAGACATTATATAGACATGGAATAGTGGATATATGGAGTGTAGGTAAAGGAAAAGGAAAGCATACAAATTACTTTAGGTTGAATCATGCAAGATTCAAAGAATTTGAAAGACACAACATGGAAGAACTAAAAAATCCCGAATTACAGATTTCAATGGTGAATTACAATGCAACAGACTATTCACTAAGCTACTTAAAGAAAGATATTCCAATTGTTTCCAAAGAAGTATCAGAAGAAATTCCCAAAGATTTCCCTAGAATTTCCCAAATTACCAACAATATAAATAATATAGAAAATATAGATAATGAAGATAATATAAATAATAAAGAAATAGAAAACGGTAATATAAATAATATAGAAGATGAGTATAACAAAAGGATTAATGAATTATTAAAAGGAGGAATGAAGGTTGAGGATATACTAATTAACTTAGCTAAAGAAGATTGGGAATGCTTCAAATTCTTCAAAGGCAAACTAAAACAGAATGAGGATTTTAAGCCACATTATAGAAGATTGTTACCTTTGGTCAATGATTTGATTCAACAATATGAACCTAGTTAATTTATTTATTTCAAAGTGGTTATTTTCTGTCTCTAGATGATATTTATAATAAGAAGTAACAATAAAGTTACTTCAAGAATAAATCAAGTAATAGAGTAGATTATGAATACAAATATCATTAAAGAGATAAAAAGAAAAATAGATGAACTTCAAGAAATTATAACAAGGCTGGAACAGCCTCAACAAGCGAAAAACCTAGACTATGTAAATTTTTCGGAAGGTAGTAATGAAGATAAACTGAATAGAATAACGGAACAGATAACTCAATACGATATAAACATAATTCCAACTTCTAAAGATTCTCAGTTGATAAGATGTGCTATAGTTAATGAATTAGGAGATAAGGGGTTAAAGTATTGGCATATTATAAGAGCTAAAGCGGATGGGTATGATGAGGCTGAACAGACTAAGAGATATGTATATTTAATGAGTAGGAAAGATACTATTAAGCTCAACTTTGGAGTAATTATCAACCGATATAAAGCAGCAATAGACCTATACAATAAGAACTTAAATAATAAAGAACATGGAAATAACTAAACAAAGCGTTGAACGAAGCGGGAACCTTAATCCAATGTGGGGTAAGCGACAATCATTGGAAACAAAGAAAAAGATAAGTGACAGCCAAAAAAAACGCTACCAAGCCATTCGAAAGGCAATTAGGGAGCATGATATATTACAATTTGCTCACACGGATGACAAAGCAAGAAATGAGCTTATACATCAACTTCTAGACAAGAATAACATATCCTTTGACAATATTCAACAAGCAGTGAATTTTGTGGCATTTTTACTTGAAAAAGAGCGAGTTAAGGATATTATAAGAGATGAAATCAATAAACTCTTAGTTAATGATTGACACGGGTAGTACACTGCAAAATTATAGATTCTGCATAACTAATTGATTATCAGTGTAGGAAAACGGTTTATTGTTTATTCTGATTCTTGTTTTTTCCTGCCTCTAGTTGATGGTTTTGTATATAACTTTCCTTTTCTTATGACACATCTACTATTCTGATACAGTTGAAGGTCATTTTCGGATAATTTAGAAAAGTAATTATTCAATGACGCTTTACTAATTCCAAGTTCTTCGGCTGTATGCTTATCATACATTGAGGCTGGTGAGCCATAATATTCATGCACACCATTTAACTCTAGGTGGATTATAGTTCTGTATTCTTCCATATCTATATATTTTTTACAAAGTTACTAGAAATGTTATCTATATTCAAATAGAATCATATTTTTAACTGGGTTTAACGTTAAACATTATTCTATTTCAAATAGAATCACTATTTTTGTACTGTGAGAGATATGGATAGTAATAACAATCAAAACTTAAAAAGATATGAAGGCAATTCAGTTCAATAGTAACAATGTGATAACAACAGCAGTTAAATGTATGCAGCATGATATGGATGAGGCTACATCAGTTTCAAAAGGTATGATGGTAGAGACCTTAAAAAAACGAATGATGAGAGGTGAAGTAGTTAGATTCTGTTATGAAAAGTTAGACGGTACAATCCGTTATGCTGTTGGTACATTACAATCGGATGCTGTTAAGGCTAATATAGAAGGTACAGGCATCCCAAAACGATTCTTCGGGATGTTCGCTTATCTAGACCTTCAAAAGATGCAATGGAGAGGGTTTAAAATTGAAAGACTAATTGGAATTGTTGATTAATAGGTGGGGTAATCCCACCTATTTCATTGTCATATTATTCTATTTTAAATATAATCATGTTTTTAACTGGGTTTAACGGTAAATATTATTCTAATTAAAATAGAATCATTACCTTTGTACTGTAATCAAAAAGCAAGGAGATATGAGAACTACAGAGATGATAAATAAAGCACTTGAGGTAATGAATGGTCAAGATTGGTATTGGTATCTTTCAGATTACCAAGTGGCAGAAATGCGAGATAAAGCTTATAGTACAATGCGTTACTTTGTTGAATTGGTTGCTTCTATCAGTGATGCAAAAATAAGAAAAGCCATGAGAGAGCTTTGGACTGTTACTTATAACTATATGGGATTAAGTTCTCCTATGAGTTCTCCAACTGATATACAGACTAAAGAATATAATGATAGAAAAGCAGAATTGATGGCTGTTATCCTTCCATCAAGTTTTAATATGGCAGCATAATAATATGGAAATGGCAATGTATATAATGAGAATATTGAAAAGTCAGTTAATGATTATCTGGTCATGGGGATTCAACTCCCCAAAGACCATTACTAACGGACTTAGTTTCAGAGTACAAGGTTTCAAGTTCAAAGGTACTGTAGAAGTTGTATATAATGAAGGTACAGATTTGTTTGATATTTCGTTCATTAAAAGAAATAAGATTATTGAGATTATTGAAGGTATCTATTTTGACCAACTTGTAACAGTCATTGACCATCATGTTGAGAAAGTGGATAATTATAAAGAACGTGTTGAGGCTGAATATTCACTAATTTAGAAAAGTGGTTATTGCTTGATAATCAGCAGCCTTTCATTTTATGAGGCTGCAATATATTCACTAACTTATTAATTAATATAAAACTGAATATTATGAGTTTAAAGAATAGTACGACTGTAGCAGATTACATCGAATGGGATAAAGCGGTTAATTTAGTACATAGATTGTTTAATGATGGTGATTACCGTCTGTCTTTATTAGTTGGGTGCGGTATTTTCTTCGGATTGAGGATAAGTGATATTCTTCAATTAACTTGGGAAATGTTATTGTCAGATAAGTCTTTTGAGTTGATTGAGCGAAAAACAAAGAAACATAGAGAGATTAGAATCAACTCTAACTTTCAGAAGCATGTACAGAAGTGCTATGATGCTCTCAGTATAACAGATAGGTCGGAGAAGTGCTTTATTAGCCGCAAAAATAGCGTTTATAGTATTCAGAGAATCAATGTATTATTAAAAGGAATCAAGGCTAAATATGGCTTAAAATCGGTCAAAAATTTTAGTTCTCATTCCCTCAGAAAAACATTTGGACGGCATGTATATGAAAAGGCTGATACAAATGGGGAAATGGCTTTAACTATGCTTTCAGAACTGTTTAATCATTCTAACATAGCTATTACAAAAGGCTACCTTGGACTAAGGAAAGAAGAAATTTTACATTGTTACGACTTGCTGGATTTTTAGAAATTTATAATGTGAAAGGAAGTATCGGTATTACTTGGCATTGAGAAAGAATGATTTTTCATCTACAAGGATTAACTAGATAGAATTGCAAGTGTTGAAAAATAGGGTTACTTTTACATCGTTGATAATCGGATGTAAATAGCATAAAATGATTATATGTCAAATGCTAAGTAAAAGATATTTCAAACATTAATTGGGGTTTTGAGTAACTTTGCAAAAAAATACAGCTCACAAATGAACGCTTTTTGCTAAATTCTTTCTATATTTGTAACGTTGCATATTGCAACAAGATATAATTTAGGAAGCGTTTGGCAATTCCTTACCGATGAATCTGGACAATTCAAGTGTAAGATAGGAATGAAAGACGTTCTCCTTTGGTGTGTTTATATGTATTCCAACATATACAGCCAAAGGTGTGAGCTGTTTTTATTCACTTGCACGGGCAGTCCAGAGCCTATCGGTTGAATGCTAACAGGCTCACACTTCTTTTTTATAAACTCCCTTTTAGAGCCTAGGGGATACTTAATAATGTTATGGCTTTAATTAAATGTAATGAATGTGGTCAGATGGTTTCTGACAAAGCAAGTAATTGTCCTAAATGTGGTGCTCCGATTGACCATCCAATTAAATGTGAAGAATGTGGTGAAACTGTTCCGTCACTATCTGTCAATTGTCCTAAATGTGGTGCTCCAATAAAAAAAACTCCAATGAATAATCAACCATGCGCCTCTTCCTCTGTATTGAAATTAAACTGGGAAGGAAAATATGCAATGGTAAAAACATCTATAGAGGTTATTGTTAATGGACAATCATTGGGAGAATATTCTTATAATGATGGTTTTGAAATAGAAATCCCTATTCAATCTACTATAATGGATATTACACTACGTTGTAATAACATGAAATTTCATGTAAAACTTTCACTTGCACCTCAGGAGAATTATATATGTAAATTATATTATTCTTCAATCTCTTTCTTCTATTATGAACTGTATAATAGTGCGGGACGTTTAATAAAAAAAGATAAGTTGGGCATTGGGATGTATATTTTATGCTTTTTGATACCTTTAGTTGGATTTATTTATTACTTTGTAAAAAAGAATGAGTATCCAGGGAAGGCAAAAGCGGCTTTGCTTCCATCTTTTATAGGTCTTTGTATAAGTATTCTTCAAATGATATTTTTATAGTAAATAAAAATGTCATTAATTAAGTGTGATATATGTGGGCAAACAGTGTCTGATAAGGCAATTACTTGTCCGCATTGTGGAAATGTTATTGTGAAATCACAATATAAAGATAGAGTACGTTATCGAGATTATATAAAAAGTCCGATACCAGAAACTTTGAGACCTAAATCATATTTGATTCATTCTGTTTTGTTGGGATTGTCGTCACTTATTTTGTTTACTATTTGGTGCTTACCTTTTGCAATTGTAAGTTTTATATATGCTAATAAGGTAGACCGTCTATGGGAAAATGGTGATATAGATGGAGCTTATTATGCATCACGTTCTGCATATAAATGGTATTCAATCGGATGGTGGATAGGAATTTTATCATGGTTGCTAATCATTTTATTACTACTTTTATTTATTGTAGGTTTAACTGATTGATTTATTGTTTATAGTTGTGGAATTTTGGTAAATTTGTAATTGAGTTAGGTGTAAAATATAAATTTAAAATAAATAAGCTATGAAAAGAAAGTTTTTCTTGACACTCGTATGTACAGTTTTAAGCACATTATGTTTTATGTTTTCTTCATGTTCTACAGATGATGAAAATGAAAGTGGCGTTAATGGCTCTTTGATAGTCAATGGTGAAAGTTTTCAAGTTGAAGATGCAACAATCTCGGATGGAGTTTCAAATGAGGATGTTTTGGTGGGACGTATGTTTGGGGCTAGAATAATAGGAAGTGACGATTCTTATTTTTTTACCTTGGAATATATCCATTGGGATAATGGACGTTATTCTTTTGAATTAGTTGAAGGTGATATTACTGATTATATAAGTGTGGAGACATTTGGTCGCTCGCCTGTTACAGTTTCAAGTTATGATTATATAAGCGGCAAAGTTTTTCTAACTCGTGATAAGAATATAGTAACTCTCAATTTTGAAGACTATACATTTAAAAATGACAATGATTGGAAATGTGTTTTAAATGGGTCGGTGAAATATAAAGAATAACAGTATTATCTAGTCTTATACAATTTATATTCACTAATATTCAGAAGTGAATATTAAAATTTGCATCTAATTATTTGATTATAAGTGCTTTATTTTTGTTTGGGATAAAACGGTACAAAATAGATATTCACTTTTATCTACTTTGTACCGTTTTTGAATATTAGCAGATGAGGCTATTTCATATCTTTACAACTCAGATATAACTCATGTAATTCATTGGCTTTTTCTTCTAGGCTCTTACCCGCATTATTAAAGATTGCCTTTATAAGCCTCCTATCTTCAATGACATCCAATAGAAGGTGTTCGATTCCATACATCATACTCCGTAACTCGTCAATATCAGATAATCCGACAAACTTAGATGCTGGAACATTAAACATCGCTAGCACTTCTTTGGCTTCTTGAATTTCGTTTTGAAATCGTTCGTCATTAGTTGGATAATGATATAAAGGTTGTTTTAGTTCTTGCTCACCAAACATTTTTTTATTTTCATCTTCATCTACATATCTGAGAATTTGAGCAGGATTATTCTTAATAGCGTTGTGAAATATCTCATATTGTACTCCATCCCGAATTTTTGTGTATCGTTCTACCATTTCTATCTCAGAATGCCCACTGTATTGCTTAATACGGTTTGCAGACCATTCACGTAAAGCCAAAAGAGTAATAAATGTTCTTCTACCCGTGTGTTGGGATAACAGTTCATATCGTTGTTTTTTTATAGACTGTACATGCGTGTCGTTACCGCTATGCCTTGTTATAGTTTCTTGTCCTTCTATTCCCGCAGCTTTGCCAATTTCCTTCATTCGTTTATTGCTATAGTCATTAGTGAATGATTGAGGCATTTGATTTTCATATTGCTTCAAAATCGTTTTAGCAAGTTCGAATATAATTCCTACTTTAATAGTCTTTCCCGTTTTCTGTTGAGTAAGTTGTATAGTTGTAATTGAGTGGATTGTGTTAAGGTTATCTGTAATTTTTTCAATATCTGAGAAACGTTGTCCTGTTAAACATTCTAATAAAAAAGTAGCTAAAATATCTTTATCATTTTGATTATCAATATGAGGCCAGTATTCCCACAGCTTAATAATTTCATCATCTCGTAAAGCGATACCCTTTTCGTTGTTTTTCGTTTTATCTTTTTTCTCCCATGCCTTTCTATTCTGCCATTCCGATAAAATAGCGTAATTCATTAATTCGTTCTCAACAGCATATTTGTTAAGCATTGACCAAAGCTGACCAATCTGTTTGTTTACATAACTTACAGAAAGTTTTCCGTCTTTAGTTCTTGGATTATTATTGATACTTAGAAGATGCTCATAATACTCTTTAATGTATTTCTTAGTAAATTCATTGAAACTATTTACTGTATTGCCTTGTGAGCAGAATTTTTCAAGATTGTCAAGCGCTGACTTATAATCTTTTTTTGTACCCTCAGATATGGTTTTATCTTCATCTTTGCATTTACGCAAATATTCTATACAGTTTTCGCTCATCTTATTATATATGAATGATTTTAATAAATCTCCACAGTTGGTTATTTCTGCTGGATTGTTGCAAAGATAGTCTTTAAATTGAGAAAATCTCTTTAGATATTCATCTATCTTTTCATTGACTATCTCATTGTTTATGCGGGTTAGTTTAGGGTGTTGTGAGCTGATTATTGCTTTCTGTTCCCTTTTGTTCCAATGCTGTGGATATACCTTAACTCCTGTGGCTAGTCGAACTTTCTTATTGTTGATTCTAACAACATAATATAATAAGGTAGGAGTTGTTTGTTTGGGGGACCTCAAAAAGAAATTGCCTTGCAGTTCTTGGATAAAAGTTTGCATACCATTTGAATTTAGAGATTAATACTCCGAAAATGGTATTCCGATTTGGTATTCCATTTTCGTATTCAAATGATAAGGTTAGTACCTCGGAGGAGAATCGAACTCCTATCCACGGTTTAGGAAACCGTTGTTCTATCCGTTGAACTACCAAGGCATAATATCTATTCCTCAAAAAATAGACTTTCCATATTTTAGGAAACTTCTATTCTATCCGTTGAACTACAAGGGCAATCTTCCGCAAAAGTAAGTCTTTTTATTGAATATCCATGATTTTGGTATGAAAAAAGCGGTTCCCTGTTGATTTTTACGCCTTTTTTAGCTGCCATGGAAAACCTCGAAGCGTTTGGAAGAAAACGCCAAAGCGTTTTGTTTGAAACGCAAGTTCGTTTTACTTCAAACGCCAAAGCGTTTCATATCGAATGCACTTGCGTTTTTTAAAACGTACTTGCGTTCTGCTGGTGCGAAAATAAACCTCGTATTTCTGGCTCGTTTTGTGTGAAAAATTGATATTTTTGGAAGAACGAATTCTAAAAATTACGATATCTATGGGAAAAATAAGTCAGTTTGTAAAGGCGGGGGCTTTGCTTTTGACAATGGCAGGATGTTCTTCGCCGAATTCCGGGGGAAAGGATGCGGAGATAGACCGCTTTATCAGTGACCTGATGGGGCGCATGACCTTACATGAAAAGTTGGGACAGCTGAATCTGCCGGCAGGAAATGATTTGGTGTCGGGAGCAGTGAAGAACAGCAAGATGGCAGAAGCTATCCGGGCTGGAGAGGTCGGCGGCTTTTTCAATGTGAAGGGAGTGAACAAGATTTACCAGATGCAGCGTATGGCGGTGGAGGAGACTCGTCTGGGAATTCCTCTGATAGTGGGTGCCGATGTGATTCACGGGTACGAAACGATCTTCCCGATTCCGTTGGCCCTGTCTTGTAGCTGGGATACGGCAGCGGTAACGCGCATGGCACGCATTTCTGCCACGGAAGCCAGTGCCGATGGAATCAGCTGGACATTCAGTCCGATGGTAGACATCTGTCGGGATGCCCGCTGGGGACGTATTGCAGAAGGAAGTGGAGAAGACCCGTACCTTGGCGCGCTGATGGCCGGAGCGTATGTGCGCGGTTATCAGGGTGACGGCATGAAGCAGAACAATGAAATCATGGCTTGTGTGAAGCACTTTGCGCTGTATGGAGCTTCGGAATCGGGACGTGATTATAATTCGGTGGATATGAGTCGTAATCTGATGTATAATGTGTACCTGGCTCCTTACAAGGGTGCGGTGGAAGCCGGAGTGGGCTCGGTGATGAGCTCGTTCAATACCATCAACGGGGTGCCTGCTACAGCCGGCAAATGGCTGCTGACGGATTTGCTCCGCAATGAGTGGGGATTCACGGGTTTTGTGGTGACCGACTACAATTCAATTGGTGAGATGAAAACTCATGGGGTGGCCGACTTGAAGGAGGCTTCTGCTCGGGCACTGAATGCGGGAACGGACATGGATATGGTGGCACATGGTTTCTTGCATACGCTGGAAGCTTCATTGAAGGAGAAGGCCGTGACGCAGGAGCGGATTGACGAGGCCTGCCGTCGGGTACTGGAGGCCAAGTATAAGTTAGGATTGTTTGAGAATCCTTATAAGTATTGTGATACGCTTCGAGGTCGCAAGGAACTGTTTACGGAAGCGAATCGTAAAGCGGCACGTGAGATTGCGGCCGAAACGTTTGTGTTGTTGAAGAACGAGGGTAAGTTGTTGCCTTTGCAGAAAAAGGGACGCATTGCATTGATTGGGCCGATGGCTGATGCGCAGAACAATATGTGCGGCACGTGGAACATGGATTGTCAGACAGACCGTCATGTGACGATGTACGAAGCTTTCCGTCGTGCGGTAGGTGATAAGGCTACGGTTTCTTATGCCAAAGGAAGTAACGTGTATTATAGTGAGCATATAGAGAAAGGGGCGGTCGAACCTCGTCCGCTGACACGTGGTGATGACCGTCAGTTGCGGGCTGAGGCTTTGCGCGTGGCGGCTTCGGCCGATGTGATTGTGGCCGCATTAGGTGAGAGTGCCGAGATGAGCGGAGAGTCTTCTTCTCGTACGGATATTCAGATTCCGGATGCGCAGAAAGATTTGTTGAAGGCACTGGTGGCTACCGGAAAGCCGGTGATACTGGCTTTGTTTACCGGTCGTCCGCTGGATTTATGCTGGGAGTCTGAGCATGTACCGGCTATCCTGAACGTGTGGTTTGCCGGCAGTGAAGCGGGCGATGCCATTGCCGATGTGATGTTTGGTGACATGTCTCCTTCAGGTAAGCTGACCACGAGCTTCCCGCGTGCGGTGGGACAGTTGCCGCTTTATTATAATCACCTGAACACGGGTCGTCCGGATACGGATGATACCACTTTTAACCGTTATGGCAGCAATTACATCGACCAGAGCAATGAACCGCTATATCCTTTTGGCTATGGTTTGAGTTATACCACTTTCCGCTACGGTAATTTGCAGTTGAGTGCCGAGCGTATGGCCAAGGGCGGTCAGTTGAAGGTAACCGTGCCTGTAACCAATTCCGGCGAGTGTGACGGAGTAGAGATTGTGCAGCTGTACCTTCACGATGTGTATGCAGAAATCTCCCGTCCGGTGAAGGAGCTGAAAGCTTTCCGTCGTGTGGCCCTTAAAAAGGGAGAGACGCAGAATGTGGAATTTGTGCTCGACGAGGATGATTTGAAGTATTATAACTCTCGTCTGGAATATGGATATGAACCGGGAGAATTTGAGGTGATGGTAGGTCCGGACAGCCGGAATGTGCAGCACGCGACTTTTGTGGCTGAATAGCAGTCAGGTCATATAAAACAAAAAATGGTCCGCCTTTGTGAGAAGATTCAGAGGCGGACCATTTTTGTGTTATTCAAGTTGGACATTGCGTACATGTACGTCTGTGCAGTGTAAGAATACCGAAGCCGATTCCCGGAATTTCTCGACCGATTCTGTGGTAAGAAACTCCCGTCGCTTGTTCTTGGAACAGCGTGCGTCCATGTCCGGATGACGCAACAGATAGTCTTTCAGGCTTTCGCTGACATACTCGCCTTGCGTTACCAGTCGGATGTGCGAGGGGGTGTACTGCCGTATCTTTTGCAGAAGCAGGGGATAGTGCGTACAGCCTAAAATCAGGGTGTCGATATCCGGATCTTTCTGCAGGATGGTATCAATGTATTTCTTGACGAAATAGTCGGCTCCGTCACCGTCGTATTCCTTGTTCTCTACCAGTGGCACCCACATGGGGCAGGCCATTCCTGTGACCTGAATGTCTGGAAAAATCTTTTTAATCTCCAGCGGATAGGATTCGGAGCGTACGGTGCCGGCTGTGGCCAGCAGGCCTACGTGCCCGTTGCGGGTGATTTCACCGATGCATTCCACGGTGGGGCGTATTACTCCCAATACGCGGCGGGTCGGATCCATGTGAGGAAGGTCGTTCTGCTGGATGCTGCGGAGCGCTTTGGCGGAAGCCGTATTGCAGGCCAGGATGACCAGCGGGCAGCCCAGTTCAAACAATTTCTTGACAGCCTGCAGGGTGAAGTCGTAGACCACTTCGAACGAACGTGTGCCGTATGGAGCACGGGCATTATCTCCCAAGTACAGGTAATCGTACTGTGGCAGTCGTTCGATGAATTTTCCTAAGATGGTAAGACCTCCGTATCCGGAATCGAATACTCCGATAGGGCCGGTGTGAGGGGCAGATAGAGGGTACATGGGAAAACAGTTGAAAGGTTTGAAAAGAAAAATGTCATTCAGAGAAATCTTTTGTGTGTTTCTCTGAATGACATGTAGTCAGTACGACAAAGAGTTTCTTTAATTACTGTGCAGGAGTTGCTGCAGGTGCTGCTGGAGTAGCAGGAACTGCTGTCAGGCTGATGCCCAATTTAGTCTTGATGTCGTTTGTAATATCTTTTGACTGAGCTTCGTCAATGTAAGGAATATCAGTACGGTTCAGGTCGAATACGTAAGTATAAGCACCTGCTTTACCTACAGCCTGTACGGCATCTTCCAGTTTTTTGTAAATCGGTTCCATCATGTCAGCGTATGCTTTCTGCAACTGCTGCTGAGCATCCTGCTGGAACTGCATACCTTTTTCACTCAGTTCCTGCAATTCTTTCTGGCGGCGTTCCTGAATGTTCTGCGGCAGGTTCTTCTGTTCCTGCTGGTATTCTGCATATTTCTTGTTGAATTCGTCAGAAGCACGTTTGATTTCGTCCTCATATTGTTTCTGCATAGTCTGGATGTCTGTCTGTGCCTTTGCGTATTCCGGCATTACTGGGATGATATCCATTGATTTAAAGTGCGCAAATTTTTGTGCGAATACACTCATCGGTGCGATGAGTAAAAGTAAAAAAGCAATTTTCTTCAACATAATCTCAAGTTTCTATTTGTTATTAATTAATTCGATGTATAAAACAGGGCTTATTATCACCCGGTTGCAAATGTATAAAATTAATTTGAATATCCTAGTTTTGCAAGAACCTCATTGCTTATATCAATGCGTGGAGAAGCAAAAATCATGCTCTGTGCCGAGGCACGGTCTATTACGGCATCGTATCCGCGCTGGGTAGCAATTTCTTTCACTGCATTGTAGATGGCATCCTGAATCGGAGAAATCAGCTCCTGGCGTTTCTTCATCAGTTCACCTTCCGGTCCGAAATATTGCTTGCGGAGCTCTGCCGCTTCTTTCTCTTTGGCTACGATAGCTTCCTCTTTGCTGGTTTTCTGAGTAGCAGAAAGCGTGTTGGCGCTTTTCTGGTAATCTTCGTACAGCTTCTTCGCTTCATTGGCTTTGGCCTCAATCTGGCTTTGCCATTGCTTTGACAGTGACTCCATCTGTTGGTTGGCCTGTTGATAAGAAGGTATCTGCTTGAGGATATACTCCATATCTATCAGGGCGAATTTCTGTGCTGAGGCCATGCCTACGGCGGCCACTAACAGCATAACGGATAAAATGAGTCTCTTCATAATCATTGGTTTTTAAGTGTTAGAATTCTTGTCCGATGATAAAGTGGAACTGGCTTCCGCTGTATTGCATTGAACCGTCAATCTTGTCGAAACCGTAAGCCCAGTCAATACCCATCATACCAATCATCGGCAGGAAGATACGTACACCGAATCCGGCAGAACGTTTCAACTGGAAGGGGTTAAAGTCGGTCACGTTGTTCCATGCGTTACCTGCTTCCACGAAGCCCAGTGCATAGATACTGGTAGAGTTTTCCAGCATCAGCGGGTAGCGGAGCTCGGCACCCAGACGGATGTAAGCATAACCTTCACTTCCGTACGGAGTCAATGAACCGTTTTCATATCCACGAAGGGCGATGGTTTCGGATGCGTAGTTATAACTGTAACCAGTCATACCGTCACCTCCCACGTAGAAGGTTTCAAACGGTGAACGTTTGTATTTGTTGAAGTGACCGAGGATACCGAATTCTGTACGGGTCATGATAACCGGACATTTCTGGATATCCATCAAGGCTGTATAAGTCTTGGCTTTGAATTTCCACTTGTGGTATTCAATCCACTTGTACATGCTGGCAGCATCGTGGTAGTTGTCTTTACCGTAAGTAGAGTAGTCCTTCTTGCTGAACAGAGAGTACGGCGGAGTAATCTGCAAGGAAGCTGAGAATTCTGAACCGTAACGTGGGAAAATCGGGTTATCCGTAGAGTTACGTGACAAGGTCAGGTTCAGGCTCAGGTTATTACAGTTACCGGTGTTCATGTACTGTCCGTTGTTCAGCTTGATATAGAGATAACTCCAGTCTTTCAGCATGAATCGCTGGTAAGACAGTTCAGCCGACAAGGTAAAGTAGTCATCCGGCCAGCGCAGACGCTTACCCCATCCTACAGATACACCGAACATCTTGATTGACTTGTCGGGGTCGTAGTAAGATTCGTAGTTATCATAATAGTTTCCATAACCTCCGTAGTATCCGTATCCGCTCAACATGTTGTAGTAGTTGTTCATGTAAGCAGAGTTGTAATACTGGCTGCTTACGTCGGTCTGGATAGAGTAGAAGGCCGAAACAGAGAATGAGTTCGGGCGCTTGCCGCCAAACCATGGATCGAAGAACGATACACTGTATGACTGATAGTAGCGTCCGTTGGTCTGCCCACTGATGGTCAGTGTCTGTCCGTCACCTTGTGGCAGGATACCGCGGTAGTTATCGTTTTTGCGGAACAAGTTCGCAAATGAGAAGTTGGTGAACTTCAAACTCAGCTTACCGATGATACCAGTCTGTCCCCAACCGGCAGAGAATTCCACCTGGTCGTTGGCTTTTGATTCCAGTCCCCAGTTAATGTCGACTGTACCGTCCTGGAAGTTAGGCTGTACATCCGGTTTGATATTTTCAGGGTTGAAGTGTCCCATCTGTGCAATTTCACGGTAAGAACGTTCCAGTGCTTCCTTACTGAAGAGGTCGCCCGGACGTGTACGCAACTCACGACGTACGATATTTTCATACAGACGGTCATTACCGTTGATGCGTACGTGGCTGATGCTGGCCTGCGGACCTTCGGTGATACGCATTTCCAGGTCGATAGAGTCACCGTCAATGTTTACTTCCACCGGATCGAGTCGGTAGAACACATATCCACGGTTATAGTAGTTGTTACCGATTGCATCTTCATCGTTAGAGATACGGTCGTTCAGCAACTTCTGGTTATATACATCACCGCGCTTCATGCGGAGCTGTTCGTTCAACAGGTCAGAAGGATATACCGTGTTACCTACCCAGGTGATGTCGCGAAGGTAATATTTCTGTCCTTCGTAGATTTTCATGTAGACATCTACCGTTTTTTCATCGTATGGCGATACACTGTCTACTACAATCTGTGCGTCACGGTAACCTAGCTCGTTATATTTATCGATGATTTTCTGCTTGTCTTCTTCGTAACGTTCATTGATGAACTTCTTGGCACGGAAAAGGTTAATCAGCTTACCTTTTTCGTTGGTTTTCTTCATGACACGCTTCAACTTCTTGTCAGTAAGTACCTCATTCCCGTCAATGGTAATCTGGTGGACTTTGACTTTAGCTTTCTTGTCAATGTTCACATCTACATATACCTGTTCCTTGTTTTCCGGGTCCTCGCGTTCAATGATGTTTACTTCCGCATTCTTGAAACCTTTCTCGTCAAAATGCTTCTTGATCAAAATCTTGGCACGGTCAATCAAGTTCGGTGTAACCTGTGTACCTTTTGCCATACCCAGTTTAGCCTGCAAATCCTCACGTTCACTCTTTTTCACACCGTGAATCACGATGTCGGTAATACGCGGACGCTGTGTCAGCTGGATAGACAGGTAGATTTTATTGTCTACAATCTTATCCGCAGTGATTTTCACGTCAGAGAACAAGCCATGACGCCAGTATCTTTTTACTGCTGAGGTGATGTCATCTCCCGGTACGGTGATAGTTTGTCCGACAGCCAGACCGGAAATACCTATCAGGACATAATCCTCATAGTTCTTTACTCCGCTGACCTTGATGTCGGCGATTTCATATTTTTTAGGTGTTCCGTTGTAAAGGATAACTGGCTTATCGCTTTGTTCAGTTGTATTATTGTCCTGTGCATATCCCCCCATTGGAGCAGATGAAAGACATGCAGCAATCAATAGAAGAAGTGAAAAACGGTTTTGCATTGTTCTTTGTTAAATTTGTTCACTGGTTTTGCCGAATCGGCGTTCTCTTTTTTGAAAGTCACAAATAGCCTTACACAATTCTTCGGCCTTGAAGTCCGGCCAGAAAGTGTCACAGAAATACAGTTCCGCGTAGGCGCATTGCCAAAGCAGGTAGTTGCTCAGACGGATTTCACCGCCTGTTCTGATTAACAAGTCCGGGTCGGGCATATAATGAGTAGCCAGGCATCGATCGATGGTCTGGTCTGTAATTTCTTCGGGAGAAAGGCTTCCTTCCTTCACTTCACGGGCAATTTTTTTGACAGCCTCCGTGATTTCCCATTTAGAAGAATAGCTTAATGCTAATGTCAGACACATTCCCGTGTTCTTTGATGTACGTTCAATACACTTGTTCAGTCGTGCAAGTACGTTTTCCGGCAATTTTTCTGTTTCACCGATGATGCGGAAGCTGATGTTGTTCTTCATGAAGGTTTCTTCTTCAATGGAGTCCATGAGCAAACTCATCAAAGCGGCTACTTCGTCTACCGGACGATTCCAGTTTTCTGTAGAGAATGTATAAAGAGTCAGATATTTCACGCCTAACCGTGCGGCTTCTTCCGCAATGACATGTACGGTCTCAGCGCCAGCCTGGTGTCCGAAAGTACGGGCGTGTCCCTGCTGTTTGGCCCAGCGTCCGTTACCATCCATAATGATGGCAATGTGTGCCGGTATCCGGTTCTTGTCTATTTGGTCTTTATATAGCATGGCTTGTTGTTTTTCAGGGTTCTTAGATTACCATTTAGGAGTAAATCCCAACCGATTGATGCGTCCTCTGCAGATACTTCCATCTTCCCACACAATCCAGATAAAATTACCTCTGTATGTTTCGTTCTCCAATTTGGGAGTTACGGCACATGAGTAATTTTTGTTATGTGCGGTATAAAGTTCACTGAATTCTGCAGGGAAGGCCATACATTCCGTTACAGGTCTCCAGCAAAGTCCGTTGTCGGTAGAGCAATAGAACTGGCTGAAAGGCTTGATTTCTCCGTAACCACCACCGAAAGCATACAACTTTCCGTCATAGTAAATCATGGTGACATTTTCCAAATTAGGAAGCGGCAGGTTCTGCATTCTTTTTTCCCATTTGTTGTCACTTGATATACGATTGAATACCAATGCTGCCGTATCATTAGCAGTAGTACTATTGCAGAGTGCTATTGTTGTGGTAATATCGCTGTTGTAAGACGCAGTAGTTGTATTGGAGAAGAAAGGTTTACCTGCCGGGAACAGTGTGAATGGGTTGGCATCTTCTGTCCATGTATTTTCTTTATATATACCACTTTTTTTACCTTTTTCCCCCTCTTTTACAGCGTAAAGTTCACTTTTTATGTCATTTCCTCCTATTAGCATTTCAAATGTTTCTGTGTTTACAGAAGTAATTTCATTGCTATTTGCATCCAGTTTGTAAAGCTGTTTATCAGTTCCTGCCAGGAAATAGATGTATCCTGCACATGCAGTGGCAGAATAAGTATCGATGTCTGCAGGTACATTTTTTGTAACTGCTACCCAAGATGTAGGATTGTCATTTGAAACATCTGAGTATTCAATATGAGTACCGTTTCCATTCTTTCCGAAAACATATACCTTTCCGAAAACATATACCTTTCCGTTGGCATATACTGCTTTCTGTTCACTCAAGTTTCCAGCACTAAATGGATTGTTATCAAACTTCTTCCATGAAATTGTATCCGGTTCCTGTTGATGTACGTTAATGGTAACCTTATAAGGTTTCCCCTCTACACCACTGTATGCATACACTTTAAATTCCACAGGCTCAGTAAAGTCGATAGAGTCAGTTGATGTCCAGATGGTATCATGATCTGATCCTTTTGGTGTGTAACCCAACATTCCTGCATCATATGTGATACTGGTAATAACCTTGTCTATGTGGGTTCCTACGGGGAGTGAGTCTTTATTTGTGATGGTTCTATTGATTTGGTCAATGGTGAATGGATAGTTAGAACAATCAAGTGTATCTACATAAGGACTATCTAAACCATTTTTATCTTTTCCTACACGGTCAATGTGCAATGTTCCCAGTGAAAATCCTGTAATACTGGTTTCTGAGGTATACGTAATCTGGTCTACATCATTGTCCAAACACGATGTCATTATAGATGTTGCAGCAAAGAGTACTGCAATCAATGGCAAAAACTTTATTTTCATCTGCAAATGAGTTCTTTTAATTACAAGTTGCAAAAGTAGAAAGTTTTTCCTCGATTCCTCGCTTTTAGGGGAAGTTTTATATAAAATTATATTGTTATCTCCTCTTTATCAAGCTCTGTTGCATATTGTCCTGTTTTGTTAAAGGGCACAAGTATGTGCAAAAAGTCGCTTTTTCAGCATATAATAAGAACTTTTTAGGGGTAAAAATTGTTTATGTCCTCTTTGTATATCGATATTGTCCTGTATAAAACGGTTTTATGCAATTTGTTTCCTGAAAGAACGGATAATTTTGTAGTCCAATAAAAACGAATAAACAATTATGTACAGACAATTAATTTCTAATTCATGGAAAGCATGCCTTCTTTTCGTATGTGTATTCTTTTCCGGTATAACAGTGAAAGCAGATGATAGTTTATACTCTCCTAATAAGAAAATAGGAGTGAGCTGGGATAATCCGGCGAAAGGGTTGCGTGTGATTTATAAAAAAGGAGATACTTTGGTTCCGGTAGTTCAGTTAAAGAATATAGGAGTTCAACTTCAGTCTACATCCGGAGACGAATTTAATTATGTGTCTTCTTCCGCCGTGACTCCCATACGTGAGGATTATACCATGATAACGGGTAAACGCCGTCATTGCACGAATGAGGGAAACCAGCAGGTATTTCATTTCAAGAACGGCCAGAACGTATCGCTGGATTTGGAACTTCGGGTGTATGATGACGGTGTCGCTTTTCGTTATGTGTTTCCTCAGCCGACAAAAGAGATAGGTGTGACCGATGAAAATACAGCTTTTGTCTTTCAGGAAGGAATTACCCGATGGACACAGAAACTGAATCAAGCCTATGAAGACTTCTATCTGAAAAATAAAGGACGTGTGCAGGGATATACTGCAGGACAATGGGGATTCCCGGCATTGTTTGAAGTGGCAGATTCTGTTTTTACCCTTATTTCAGAAGCAAATGTGGCGAAAGGTAACTGTGGGTCCTGGTTGAACAATGCCTCCAGTGCGTCGAGCTACAAAATAGAGATGGCAGAGCCGACCAGCGTTTCCGGCAGATGGTGTTCACCTTGGCGCGTGGCCATTATCGGTTCTTTGGCCGATGTGGTAGAATCTACCTTGGTGACAGATGTCAGTGAACCTTGTCGTCTGAGCGATGTCTCCTGGATTAAGCCGGGAGTTGTTTCATGGATTTACTGGGCTTACAATCACGGTTCAAGAGATTATCAGCTGATAAAGAAGTACATTGATTTTGCCGCAGATTTTCATCTTCCTTACATGCTGATTGACGCAGAATGGGATGAAATGGGTAATGGAGGCAATGTAGAAGATGCCTTGGCTTATGCAAAACAGAAGAATATTGCTCCTTTGTTATGGTATAACTCTTCCACCGCGTGGTGTGCGTTCGGTCCTTTGTATCGTTTGAACAAGCCGGAAATGCGTCAGAAAGAATTTGCCTGGCTTGAGTCTATGGGAGTAAAAGGGATAAAAGTAGATTTCTTCAGTCAGGACAGCATATCTACGATGAATTATTTTGTGGACATTCTGGAAGATGCAGCCAAATATCACCTGATGGTAAACTTTCATGGAGCTCCTATTCCGCGAGGCTGGCAGCGCACCTATCCTCACATGATGTCAGTGGAAGGAGTATATGGAGCAGAATGGTATAATAATAAGGAGACACTGACTGATAGCGCGGCATGGCATAACTGTACACTGCCTTTTACGCGTAATGTAGTGGGTCCGATGGACTATACTCCTTGCACTTTTACGGATTCCCAGCATCCGCATATTACTTCGAACGGGCATGAACTAGCTCTGTTGGTTGCATTTGAATCTGCCTTGCAGCATTTGGCCGACCGTCCCGAAGGATACCATGCCCAACCAGCTGAAGTACGTTCGTTTATCTCTTCACTTCCCACCGTTTGGGACGATACGAAATTGCTGAGCGGTTATCCTTCCAGCTATGTGGTGCTTGCCCGGAAGAGTGGTGATTGCTGGTATATTGCAGGCCTGAACGGAACAAACGAGAAGAAATCGCTTGTTGTGGATTTGAGCTTTATTCAGGAACCTGTCAAAGAAATCACTTTGTATGCCGATGGAGAAGAACGTAATCAGTTTGATATACAGATGCTCTCTGGCTTGAAGAAAGCTATACATGAGGTGGACTGTCTGCCGCGTGGAGGATTTGTGATGAAAGTTCAAATGAAAAACTAGTCTATTAGATGATTTATTGTGAAGAATGCCTGTACGCTATGAAAATAACGTCAGTCATTCTTTTATGTTTTCTTGCCGGGAACTATATGTTTTAAGTTCCGGAAATGTAGGTTTCCCGGATGTGAACCGTATGGCTTATGGGAGAGAAACGTAGAAAGTGCTTTGAGAGTATATGTTTATCATCTAGCAGTTATATAAAACTCTTTTCGGAAAATGTGATTATAATGACTAGTGTGAGTATAACCGGCGGTATTCTTGTGGAGTTACGCCGGTTATTTTTTTGAACAGGCGGTTGAAATAAGAATAGTCCTCAAATGCCAGTCGAAATGCAATTTCTTTTACAGCGAGTTCTTCTGTAAGTAAAAGCAACTGAGCTTTTTCTATCTTTTTTTGATTGACATATTGTAACGGAGTAGTACCCATTCCTTTTTTGAAAAGCCGGATAAAGTGGTCTTTGGAAAGGCAAGATAATTCCGCAAGTTTTTCTAATTCAATTTCTTCTGCAATATGTTTATGGATATAGCGTACAGCCTTGGCAATTCGGTTGTCTTCCATTTCATTTTTAGGCTGGGCATATTTTAGGAAATGTGACAATAGTTGCAGTACAATGCCTCTTGATTCTACTTTGTCACAGAAGGCTCGTTGCCTGTTTCTAAGTAGATTTCTCATGAGTGTAGGATTGTTGTCATAGGTTGTCGGGTCTGACTTCTGAAGATTCATGTGTGGATTAATTTCACATAAACGTTGGAAAAGAGATAAATCAAGTGGACTTGCCTCTATTTCTAACGGGAACTTCCAGTGTTCCAGCCAGTCGTCTTCTGAGTAGTGATCTTCATAAATATGTAAGTAGTAGTGCTCAAAATGTGAATTGCAGATATTGGTGTGTACTGTAAATGAAGGGATAAAATACATATGATGGGGATATAAAGTGTGTATTCCATCGGGTAATTCTATTTGGGCTGTCCCTTCTGTGATGTAATATAAACGTGTAAATGGGCTGTTTACATTTTTCCAGTTCCAGTCGGCATTATGGATGGCAAGTCCTACATTCAGGACGAGTGGATGCATTTGTTCTACTTGCAGGTTCATAGGTAATTCTTTTTCGCTTTAAAATTACATGATTATTTTTTTTCTTTTTCGATAATCCTTTCCAATAATCGATATTTGTCAATAAAAATCGATATTATCATATTGAGTATTGTTAAGTTCCCTTGTTTTGTCGATATTTACATATAACCTCCCAGTTTAATCCTATTCCTCATTTGAACTTCTCCGTACATTTGTTTTCGTAAAAACATTATCTGAATAATACTTATGAAAGCAAAATTAATATTAGCCTCTTTATTTTTATCCATGGCCGGATTGTCGGCACAGACTTATCAGGTACCGGTATCGGAACAGGATGAACCGATGATGAAAGGAAAGTTCGAACCCACATGGAGTTCATTGGAAAACTATCAGGTGCCGGAATGGTTCCGTAACGTGAAATTTGGTATATGGGCCCATTGGGGGCCGCAGTGTGTGGAAGGTTCAGGCGACTGGATGGCTCGTTCCATGTATATGGAGGGTACTCGTGAATATGAATATCATGTAAAACACTACGGACACCCGTCGGAAGTAGGTTTCAAGGATATTATTCCCTTGTGGAAGGCGGAAAACTGGAATCCAGACAAGCTAGTAGCCTTTTATAAGAAAATAGGTGCCCAGTACTTTTTTGCTTTGGGAAATCATCATGACAACATGGACTTGTGGGACAGTAAGTATCAGCCCTGGAATTCAGTGAATATGGGGCCGAAGAAAGATATTCTGGCCGGATGGGAGAAAGCGGCAAGAAAATACGGATTGTATTTTGGAGTCAGCTTGCATGCCGACCATGCGTGGAGCTGGTATGAGCCTTCTCAGCGTCATGACACGAAAGGTCCGAAGAAAGGAATTCCATACGATGGAAAACTGACCAAGGCAGACGGAAAAGGAAAATGGTGGGAAGGATACGACCCACAGGATTTGTACGCACAGAACCATCCATTGAGTGAGAACAGCTGGGATAACGGAATGATTCACCGTCAGTGGGCATGGGGCAATGGAGTTTGTGTACCGAGCCAGGAATATTGTACAAACTTCTATAACCGTACACTCGATGTGATCAATCGCTATAACCCCGATTTGCTGTATTTTGATGTGACAGTAGCACCTTTCTATCCGGTGAGTGACGCGGGATTGAAGATTGCAGCTCATTTCTACAACCACAATATGGCTACTCACAAAGGGAAATTGGAAGCGGTGATGTTTGGTAAGATTCTCGATGAAAATCAGCGAAAAGCACTGGTGTGGGACGTAGAGCGCGGTGCTCCCAATAAAATTATCGATCAGCCGTGGCAGTCATGTTCCTGCATTGGCGGATGGCATTACAATACGTCTATTTACGAGAAAAACGAATATAAATCAGCGGCATACGTAGCTAAACTGTTGGTAGACATTGTGAGTAAGAATGGAAATCTGTTGCTGAGCGTACCTCTGCGTGCAGATGGAACTTTCGATGAAAAAGAAGAGAAAATCCTGAATGAATTTGGGGCATGGATGAACATTAACAAGGAAGCTATTTATGATACTCGTCCGTGGGTTGTGTTCGGGGAAGGTCCGATTGCGGAGGAAGATATTCCGCTCAATGCTCAGGGGTTCAATGAAGGTTCTTACAGTCAGGCAGGAGCAAAGGAAATCCGTTTCACACAGACTCCGAAGTATTTGTATGCTACTGTGCTGGCATGGCCGGCAGACGGAAAGGTAAACATCAAGTCACTGGCTGCAGACAGTAAACTTTATGAAGGAAAGATTCGTAAGGTGGAATTGTTGGGATACGGTAAAGTCGATTTTGTCCGTACCGCCGCAGGCTTGTCGGTTACGCTTCCTGCACAGCCGTTGAATCAGATTGCTCCCGTATTGCGAATCGCGAAATAATAAAATGTGGTAAGATGGAAGGATATAGAGTAAAAGAGTACGGTATGCCCGTCAAGCGGTATTGTCAGGCATTGGATTTGAAAAATAATCCGGAACTGATAGCGGAATACCGGAAGATACATAGTCGTGAAAAAGCCTGGCCGGAAATTCGGGCGGGAATCCGTTCAGTGGGGATATTGGAAATGGAAATCTATATCGTAGGCTGCAAGCTGTTCATGATTGTGGAAGCACCGCTTGATTTTGACTGGGATAGCGCGATGAAACGCCTGGCACAGTTGCCCAGACAGACAGAATGGGAAGACTATGTAGCGCGTTTTCAGGAATGTGTGCAGGGAAGCAGCTCTGCCGAGAAATGGCAGTTGATGGAGCGTCTGTTTTATTTGTATGAATCTTAAAAAGTTATCACTATGGAATACCATGAAATAGGAAAGACGGGGATGAAGGTATCCTCTTTGAGTTTCGGAGCTTCTTCTTTGGGGGGAGTCTTCCATGACATTAGAGAAAAAGAAGGATTGGAAGCGGTGTTTACCGCCATTGATTTGGGGATGAATTTTATTGATGTGTCTCCTTATTACGGACATTATAAGGCTGAAACGGTATTAGGAAAGGCCCTGAAGGAGATTCCTCGCGACAAGTATTATCTCTCTACGAAGGTAGGACGTTATGGAAAAGACGGGGTAAATACCTGGGATTATTCCGGGAAGCGGGCTACGGAGAGCGTGTACGAAAGTATGGAACGCCTGCATGTGGACTATATCGACCTGATTAATGTGCATGACATTGAGTTTGCCGACTTGAATCAGGTGGTTAATGAGACTTTGCCGGCTTTGGTGGAGTTAAGAGAGAAAGGGGTAGTAGGCCATGTGGGTATCACCGACCTGCAACTGGAGAACCTGAAGTGGGTGATTGACCATTCACCGGCAGGGACGGTAGAGTCGGTACTGAACTTCTGTCATTATTGCTTGTGCGATGACAAGCTGGTCGATTTTCTGGACTATTTTGAGTCGAAAGGTATTGGGGTAATCAGTGCCTCTCCATTGTCTATGGGATTGCTGACCGAAAGAGGTGTACCGTCATGGCATCCGGCTCCTCAGCCGTTGGTAGAGGCTTGCCGAAAGGCTATGGAGCATTGTAAGAGTAAGAATTATCCGATAGAAAAACTGGCCATGCAGTATGCTGTGAGCAATCCGCGCATTGCTACGACATTGTTCAGTACGGCCAATCCGCAGAATGTGAAGAAGAATGTGGCTTACATAGAGGAGCCGATGGATGAAATTTTGGTGCGTGAAGTGCGTGAAATTATCGGCGACCAGTTCCGTGTAAGTTGGGCTAATTCTTAAAGGAGGAATTTGTATATGGGGTTTATAATAATCGATGCACATTCTCATTTGTGGTTGAAGCAGGATACGGTGGTTGAGGGACTGCCTATCCGCACCTTGGAGAATGGAAGGTCATTGTTCATGGGGGAAGTGAGACAGATGCTTCCCCCGTTCATGACCGATGGAGTAAACAGTGCAGAAGTGTTCTTATCTAACATGGACTATGCACAGGTGTCTGCGGCCGTGGTGACACAAGAGTTTATTGACGGTTTTCAGAATGACTATTTGGCTGAGGTTGCGGCCCGTTATCCCGACCGTTTCTTTGTATGCGGAATGTGTGAGTTCCGTAAGCCGGGCTATCTGGATCAGGCGCGTCAGCTTATTGCACGGGGATTCCAGGGGATTAAGATTCCTGCACAGCGCTTGCTGCTTCAGGAAGGGCGTGTAAGACTGAACGGTGAGGAAATGATGCAGATGTTCCATCTGATGGAGCAGAACGGGGTGCTGCTTTCTATTGATATGGCCGATGGGGATACACAGGTGGGCGAACTGGAGGAGGTAATTCAGGAGTGTCCTAAGTTGAAGGTGGCCATCGGGCATTTTGGTATGGTAACTCGTCCTCAGTGGAAGGAACAGATTAAGTTGGCGCGTCATCCTCATGTACGTATTGAATCGGGAGGAATTACCTGGTTGTTCAATGACGAGTTTTATCCGTTTAAGGGGGCGGTAAGAGCCATCCGTGAGGCTGCCGAGCTGGTCGGCTTTGAGAAACTGATGTGGGGGTCGGATTATCCGCGTACCATTACGGCCATTACCTACCGCATGTCGTACGACTTTGTGAGTAAGTCCGCAGAGTTGACGGAAAGAGAGAAAGCCCTCTTCTTAGGAGAAAATGCCCGCAGTTTCTATGGCTTCCATAATCTGTCGGAACTTCCTTACATCAAGAATATGTCGGAATAAAAAAACGGGGAAATGATGAAAAATAATAATAGCTATAAACTGCCGCTTGCACTGGTTTTCAGCCTTTTCTTTTTGTGGGCTATCAGTAGTAACCTGCTGCCTACCATGATTCGGCAGCTGATGAAGACTTGCGAACTGAATACCTTTGAAGCGTCCTTTACGGAAACAGCTTACTGGCTGGCGTATTTTATTTTCCCGATTCCGATAGCCATGTTCATGAAGCGGTATAGCTACAAAGCTGGTATTATTTTCGGCTTGGTGTTGGCGGCAGCAGGTGGTCTGTTGTTCTTTCCGGCTGCCATGTTGAAGGAATATTGGGCTTATCTGTGCATCTTCTTTGTTATTGCTACCGGGATGTGTTTTTTAGAGACCGCAGCCAATCCGTACGTAACGGCTTTAGGTGATGCGGCTACAGCTCCTCAACGACTGAATCTGGCGCAGTCATTTAACGGGCTCGGAGCTTTCATTGCAGCCATGTTTTTGAGTAAACTGATATTGAGTGGCACGCACTATACGCGTGAAACGCTTCCGGCAGATTATCCGGGCGGATGGGAAGCCTATATCCAGTTTGAGACGGATGCTATGAAAACTCCTTATCTGGCATTGGCGGTATTGCTGCTGGTTATTGCGGGAATCTTTATTTTCTCTAGGTTGCCTAAGATTGGAGATGAAGGGCAGCGGGGCACTTCTAAGGAAAAACTGATTGATTTCAGTGTATGGAAGCGGTCGCATCTGCGGTGGGGCGTCATTGCACAGTTTTTTTATAATGGCGGACAGACGGCTATCAACAGCCTGTTTTTAGTCTATTGCTGTTCGTATGCCGGAATTTCGGAGTCGGAAGCTACCACCTATTTCGGTTTGTATATGCTGGCTTTCCTGCTGGGACGATGGATTGGTACCGGACTGATGATTCGTTTCCGTCCGCAAGATATGTTGCTGGTCTATGCATTGGTGAATATTCTGCTTTGTGCCGTAGTTGCCGTGTGTGGAGGCTGGATTGGTCTGTATGCCATGCTGGGCATTTCGTTCTTCATGTCCATCATGTATCCTACCCAGTTTTCATTGGCACTGAAAGATTTGGGCAGTCAGACGAAAAGTGGCTCTGCTTTTCTGGTGATGTCGATAGTGGGTAATGCTTGCCTGCCCCAGTTTACGGCTTATCTGATGCACGTTAATGAACAGATGTATCATCTGGCGTATGTAGTTCCGATGGTTTGTTTCTTATTTTGCGCCTATTACGGGTGGAGAGGATACAAGGTATTGGATTGAAAATAGTCTATCTGAAAATAAAAATAACAAGAAAATGAAAGCGGTTCAAATTGCAGCTCCCCAGAAAATGGCGGTCGTAGAGATTGAGAAGCCTGAACTGAAGGCTGGGGAAATATTGGTAAAGATTGAATATGTAGGTTTCTGTGGTTCTGACCTGAATACTTATCTGGGGCGGAACCCGATGGTGAAAATGCCGGTCATTCCGGGACATGAAGTTGGTGCGGTAATAGATGTCGTAGGACCGGGCGTACCGGAGAGTTTTAAGAAGGGCATGAATGTGACACTGAATCCCTATACGAATTGTGGAAAATGTGCCTCGTGCCGGAACGGGCGGGTAAATGCCTGCGAACACAATGAGACGTTGGGCGTACAGCGTAACGGCGTGATGTGTGAATATGCGGTGCTTCCCTGGTCGAAAGTGATTCCGGCAGAGGGCATCTCTTCACGTGACTGTGCGTTGATTGAACCGATGAGCGTGGGCTTTCATGCGGTGTCACGCGGTCAGGTGATTGACAATGAGATAGTAATGGTGATAGGCTGTGGTATGGTTGGTATGGGAGCCATTGTACGTGCCGCCTTGCGTGGAGCTACCGTGATTGCCGTCGATTTGGATGACGAGAAATTGGCTCTGGCTCGTGAGGTAGGAGCTACGTATGTCATCAATTCACGCACGGAGAATGTGCATGAACGTGTGCAGGAATATTCAGGCGGCTTGGGAGCCGATGTGGTAATCGAGGCGGTAGGCAGTCCGGCCACTTACGTGATGGCGGTCGATGAGGTCAGCTTTACGGGACGCGTGGTATGTATCGGTTATGCCAAGAGCGGGGTAGAATTTCAGACGAAATACTTTGTACAGAAAGAGTTGGACATCCGTGGCTCCCGAAACGCATTGCCAGCTGATTTCCGTGCTGTAATACATTATATGAAAACAGGAAATTGTCCGGTAGAAAAATTGATTTCAAGCATTGTGTCACCCGAAAATGCATCGGAAGCCATGGAAGGCTGGGCGGTGAATCCGGGTAAGGTATTCCGTATTTTGGTAAAATTCTAAAAAGCCTCAGAAAAGGAAGATTTGAGGTTCATGTGTTTAATAATAGCGTACTTGCGTTTCTCGAAGAAGTGCAAGTACGTTTTTTTATGTCAGATTGTTCCGTTTGTGTGCTGAAAAGTTGTACTTTTGGCATATCTTACAAGTTTATTTTAATCAACCATAAATTAATGCGTAGATGAACACAAAAAGCATCTTTTTAGCTCTGTGTTGTCTGACCGCCTTCTCATCCTATGCACAGCATGTACCAACCTTGGAGGAAGTGGTGAACGGAGGTCTGATTGTCACGAAGGGCGAAAGCCGGGTAAACTGGCTTTCAGAGGGGAACAGTTATTCAAAGAAGGAGAAAAATCCGGCTGGGGGATACGACATCGTTTCGTATACGCCCGGTAAGAACAAGCGTGAGGTACTTATTCCTGCTTCCATGTTCGTAAAGCCGGGTACTTCCGACACGTTGTCTGTCCGTAGTTTTAGTTTTGACACCTCCCATAAGCAGGTTTTGGTATATACCAATACACGGCGTGTCTGGAGGTATGATACGCGCGGAGACTATTGGGTATTGAACATGGAAACGGGCAAGTTGAGGCAATTAGGGGCACAGTTGCCGGAGAGCAGTCTGATGTTTGCCAAGTTCTCGCCCGATGGTACACGTGTGGCTTATGTCAGCGGAAACAATATCTATGTGGAGCATGTTTCCGACGGGAAGATTGTACAGCTGACCCGCGACGGAAGCAATACGATTGTGAACGGTACATTCGACTGGGTGTACGAGGAAGAATTCTCTTGCCGTGACGGCTTCCGCTGGAGTCCCGATGGCAAGTACATAGCCTATTGGCAAAGCGATACAGAAGGTACTGGGTGGTTTGACATTATCAACAATGTCGATTCGCTTTATCCGAAAATCCTTCGTTTCCCTTATCCGAAGGCCGGAACTACGAACTCGGCGGTTAAGGTGGGATACGTAGCAGCTTCCGGTGGAGAGACTACATGGATTGATCTGCCCGGTGACCCTCGTCAGAATTATATCATGCGAATGGATTTTATACCGGAAAGCAATGATTTGTTTATTCAGCAGATGAACCGTCCGCAGAACACGAACAAGGTGTGGATTGCTACCATTGGAGGCGGTGCTCCGAAGAATATCCTGACAGAGACAGATGCCGCATGGGTGGAAACAAATGATCAGGTGACCTGGCTGAAGAATAATACTTACTTTACCTGGCAGAGTGAACGAAGCGGCTGGCGTCATCTTTACCGTGTAAGTCGTGACGGAAAAGATGTTCAGCCCATTACCAAAGGGGAGTTCGACTTTATCGAACAGGTGGGCATGGACGTGAAGAAAGGTCTCGTCTATTTCATTGCTTCACCCGATAATTATACCCAGCGGTATCTTTATTCTGCCGAGTTGTTAGGAAAGGGTGAAGTGAAACGCCTCAGTCCGATGGATGAGCAGGGACAGCATCGGTACGATTTGTCTCCCGACGGGAAATATGCGGTACATACGTTCAGCAACTCTGTGACTCCTCCTCGGATAGAGATGGTGGCCTTGCCTTCTCATAAAACGGTGTCGGTCATTGAAAATAACGAGGAAGCTGCATCGCAGTATCAGCAACTTCAGTTGAGTCCGAAGGAGTTTGTCAAAACCCGTTCCGGAGACCTGCAACTGGATGCATGGATGATCAAGCCCGTTAATTTTGATCCGTCGAAGAAATATCCGGTCATCATTGATGTGTACGGTGAACCTGCCGGCTCTACGGTGCAGGATGTATGGCAGGGAGGTGACCTGTGGCATCAGTACCTGGCTAATCAGGGATATATTGTAGTCAGCATTGAGAACCGTGGGGCTGCGGCTCCTCGCGGACGGGAATGGAGAAAGTGTATCTATGGAGAGGTAGGAACTTTTGCTTCGCAAGACCAGGCGCAAGGAATTCTGGACTTGGCCCGTCAGTATTCATTCATTGATACTTCCCGTATCGGTATTACAGGCTGGAGCGGAGGAGGCAGCCAGACATTGAATTGTATGTTCCGCTATCCGGATGTATTCTGTACGGGTATTGCCATTGCCTTCGTATCCGACCAGCGGTTGTATGACACGATTTATCAGGAACGTTACATGAATACACCGCAGGCAAATCCGGAAGGTTATCGTAAGGGTTCTCCTATTACATACGTAGAGGGGCTGAAAGGTAACCTGCTGCTTATTCATGGTACGGGTGACGACAATGTGCATTACCAGAGTTGTGAGATGCTGGTGAATGAGCTGGTGAAACACGGTAAGGTATTTTATCAGCTGTCCTATCCCATGCGTTCACATTCCATCAGTGAGCGGGAAGGCACCACGTATCACCTTCGCAAGTCTATGACAGATTATTTCTTGAAGAATCTTCCGGCAGGAGGACGATAAAATTAAAAAAGACAGGCTAATCTCGATTTTGAGGTTGGCCTGTTTTTAGTACATTATTTATTAAGAATCTCTATACATCGTGCTAGCATAGAAGCATTGTTGACCACAATGATATGAAGTCTTTTTCGGGCTCGAGTAATAATTTGGTATAACATTTGCCTTTGTGAATAATATTGGTTACTGGCCGTTAGCTTTCCGTTTTTTGTATATTTGAAATGTTCATCAATTACAATGGCCACATTGTTAAATTCCTGCCCTATCACAGAATGTGCACACATTTTGTTACTGGGAAAGTATTTTTCATAATCGAAAATAGAACGTGTTCCAGGTGTATAACTAGGAATTTCCCATCCTTCATTTAGCAGAGTTTGTAGCAATATTTTTGCAGAAAAGTAGTCTTTACAATATGTAAGCTCAATGTGTGGATATGTAATGCCTGGAATATTTGTTTGAGAATCGAAAAGTTGTTTTATAAAAAACGCAATTTCTTTGTTTGTCCGTATTTTGTTTGTCAATATGTATGGAGTGCATGATAGTTCTTCTTCAATCCTTTTTTTTAAATTATATTCTTTTTCGTTGTCGCTCAAATATTGCTTTTCATCGTAGGAAAATATGCATTTTATATTTAATGTACCTATTTCTTCCGTATATTTATTAAACTGCTCTGGTCGCATACGTTGAGCTTCATCGATGATAACTAAATCATAATCAGAAAAACTGGGAGCATATCTAGGCATATGTATATGCCATTTGTATTTATTTTTTAATAGTTCATGACCTGCATTAAGTTGGGCACAGTGCAATATAAGTACTTCATGACCAACTTGAATTACTTTTTTGGCGATATGATAAGTTAAGAGTGTCTTGCCTGTACCTGCTCCTCCTGTAAGTGCGATGAAGTTTGTGGTTTTATCGGCTAATTGCTTTTGTATGGCTTTGCATATTTCTTCTTGTTGTATAGTGAGAAAATATTCTTCGTTTATGAATCTGTCAGTAGAATTGAATGGAGAAATCAGATAATTAGAAGGTTCGAATACCTCATCAATGTGATTCAGGTACATAATTTTCTGTGATGATAAATCATCGCATAGCTCATGAAAGTCGATTTCTCTGGTAATAGGCCCACTTTTGTCTATCATGAGTTTGTATAATTTGTTCTCATTTAATACATAAGTATAAATATGAGTTTCTTTTTCTAGGAAACTGAGATAATATTTATTTTTTACTTGTTGCTTTAGTATCTTTTCTGGTGAACTTTTTGTTTTTATTTCAATGTTGACTAGGTAGTTGGTGCCAAAACGGAGTAAGTCGAATTCTTTTCCTATCTGAGGAATTGAGTAGCCTAGATAGTAATTGCTGGTGACCGTAATGTCGGCTGTATGTTTAAATATATTGTTTATCAGTCCTTCTATGCCATCAAGTTCATAATCTTTAATGCCATTTAATCCTCCTACAATGATTCCGTAGCTATTCATTAATTTCTGGAACAATGAAGATTCTAGATTTCTATAAGCTTCAATGACGGATTGGAGATTAATATGCTTCATGGATGTCGGTTTTTGTTAGAGTTAAGATTTATAAATTCTTTTAAGTTTTGTGGCGTTGCTTGTATTTGTCTGTTAGGTGGCAAATATATGAATCCTTTCAAGTTTAGAGAAATAAATTTCGTGTTTTTATAATCGTCTTGTTAATGGGTTAGAGATTTAAAAAGGAATGATGACACTTAAAAATAGTATTAATATTCTTTAGTTCGGGTTATAAATCTTCAGGCATAGGGATGACAAGGATAGAGTCACTGCACCGGATTCCGTAGAATACGTCACGAACCCGCCCCTGCTGAGGAACCAGCACACCTTTTTCCACCAAATCTTTTATATCGCGTGCTGCTGTATCTGGTGATACCTTTACACGTTTTGCCCAGTTCTTGGCCGTCAGTTTGCCGGGATAACCGTCCAAATATAAATTCAAGACTTCACGTTGTCGTTCGGACAGGACTGTTTCGGCATGGGTTTGCCAGAATATGGCCTTGTTAAGAACCTTCGACAATGTTTCGTCGGATTGCTCGACGGAACGGAGCAGGCAGTCAAGATACCAGATGATCCATTCAGTAATCTCGCAATCTCCCTTCTGTGTTTTCTCCAATATGTCGTAATACTGTTTTTTATCTTTGTTTATCTGATGTGAGATACTGAAAAAACGCATCTTTGAGTTTTCGGCCTGTGAAAGTGCCATATCAGCAATGGCTCGTCCGATTCGTCCGTTTCCGTCATCGAAAGGATGGATGCATACAAACCACAAATGGGCTATCGCCGATTTTACATAGCCGTTATGTGCATCTGAATTGAACCAGTCCAGAAACCGATTCATTTCTTCGTCTATTCTTTCAGGAGCAGGCGCTACATAATGTATCTTTTCCCGACCGAACATTCCAGAAATAACTTTCATCTCTCCACTGCGGTATCGAGCTACATCTATTTTCGTTGGACCGCTCCATCCGGTAGGAAACAGGCAGTTGTGCCAGCCGAAGAGTCTTTCATGGATAAGCGGACTGTTGAAATTGACGGTTGCATCAAGTGCCATTTCCACTACTCCGTCTATATATCGTGAAGATTCGGTCGGATTCGGTAGTTGTACTCCGAGTTTACGGGCTACAGATGAACGTACCTGTTCATTGTTCAATTCCACTCCTTCAATTTCTGATGATGCAATGATGTCATGAGAAATGGATTCAACTACGGCAGACATCTTGTCGTTAAAACCTATTACACTAAGGCGTCCCATCAGATAACCGACAGCTTTGTTTACCTTGTTCAGCTTCTCACCGACAAGTTCCTTGTTCCACGAAAAAGAAGGCCATTCTTTATGTTCATGTATATACATAGGCATCACTGTTTTCTGCAAATATACGGTTTTGCGGATAATTAACCGCAAATTTTGCGGCTTATTATCCGCATGAAATAGTGAAATAAATATTTATCAGCATTTTAGATATGACTTATGGTTACCATTCACCATGCAGATAACCATTGACTTTTCAGTTTGGAACAGTCTACTGATTATATACTCACGTAATTGTTGGGCCGGATAAGTATTAATCTGAAAGGCAAGCGCAAATATCATTTCCAGGTTATAGACTACCTGATACCCCTCTTTTAACGGAATACGTTGTTCTGCGGTGAATGGTTGCAATATCCCAAGTTTATATATTCTTTTTTTCGCAGCCCTTAAAGTCGGTGCAACTACATTGAACAAGCCGACAAGTTCGGCTTCGTCCATACGAATCTTATCAGGATGGACAGCAGGAATAACAATCCTACCGTCCTCCATTATATGGATAATGTCTCTTTTCATAAGCTACATGCAATTTGAAAGTACATCCCTTACATTATTCATATCTTTCAGAATGGAACTGTCGAGTACCCTTGCATAGTGCTGCGTCATCTTGATATTGGAGTGACCGAGCATTTTGGCTACATTCTCAATGCTTACCCCATTGGCCAAACAGACAGATGTGGCGTACGAGTGGCGGGCAGTGTAAGTAATATTTAGAAATGCAATAAAAAACAGAATGACGAGAATTAAACGTAAAACGTTTATAATTAAGCATTTTGCAAGAATTGCAGAACAGACATACCTGCAAAAGAAAACAAAATATTGCGACGTTTCAGTTACCAGACTGTTAGCCGCCTGTTTCGGAAACAACGGCAGGTAACCGAATTTTTACCGATAGGAACAAAGCGGATTTGTATTCACTGTTTATCAATGTTTTGCATGCCAAAGGACGCTTTTCAAAGGAGTATTTTTACAACCTAAAAAAGAGCGTTATGAAAGTGGAAAAATTCAAGGTGCTGCTCTACCTGAAAAAGAGCGAGCCGGACAAGACCGGCAAGGCCCCGATCATGGGACGGATCACCCTCAACCGCACGATGGTGCAGTTCAGCTGCAAGCTCTCCTGTACCCCCGGGCTATGGAACGCGCGTGAGAGC
>OOCR01000405.1_pt1 | contig 37135 bp, 30 predicted proteins | sample 1671491 | NCBI WGS metagenome assembly OOCR01 (sample SAMN06348162, study PRJEB24527) | human gut metagenome | biome: human gut; feature: ankylosing spondylitis patient; material: feces | host: Homo sapiens | place: China | collected 2015-10
AACATGGGCTGGATGAACGACATGCTCAGCTACATGAAAACCGACCCGCTCTTCCGCGCCGGCAACCACGGCAAGGTCACGTTCAGCTTCTTCTATGCGTTCAGTGAGAACTTCGTGCTGCCCATCAGCCACGACGAGGTCGTCCACGGCAAGTGCAGCCTGCTGAACAAGATGCCCGGCGATTATGAGGAAAAATTCTCGAACCTGCGCACCTTCTTCGGATACATGATGGCCCACCCCGGCAAAAAGCTGCTCTTTATGGGCCAGGACTTCGGCCAGTTTATCGAGTGGGACGAGAAGAAGCCGCTCGACTGGATGCTGCTCGGCTACGATAAGCACCGTGAGCTGCAAAGCTACGTCAGGGATCTGAACCACTTCTACCGTGACACGCCCGCCCTGTGGCAGGTCGATTACAGCTGGGAGGGCTTCCAGTGGATCGTGCCCGACGACAGCAAGCAGAGCGTCATCGCGTTCCTGCGCCGCGACGCTGCGGGCAAGATGGTGCTTGTCGTCTGCAACTTTAACCCGGTGCTGCGCAAGGAGTACCAGATGGGTGTGCCGAACCCCGGCAGCTACAAGGAGATCCTCAACTCCGACGACAAGAAGTACGGCGGCTCCGGCGTGACCAACGGCACGGTCAAGTCGAAGAAGGGCCCGATGCACGGTTTCGACCAGCATATTTCGCTGACGCTGCCGCCGCTGTCCACCCTCTACCTGAGCGTGCCCGCTGCCCGCAAGCCGCGCGCCGCCAAGGCGGAGGACAAGGCAGCGGAAAAGCCCGCCAAGTCCGCCGCCAAAAAGACGGCAAAGACCACTGCCAAGACTGCGGCCCCTGCCGCAGACGCCGTGACCGAGGCGGCTCCCAAGCGCCGCGGACGTCCGCCCAAGGCCAAAACGACGGTGTAAGCCGTCTTTGGATATATGTTAAAAACGGCATTCTGCCGAAATTTTAAGGGGAGAAATCTTATGGCTAAAGAAATGATCGCAATGATCCTGGCAGGCGGCCAGGGCTCGCGTCTGTACGCGCTGACCCAGAAGCTCGCCAAGCCGGCAGTTCCGTTTGGCGGAAAGTATCGTATCATCGACTTTCCGCTGTCCAACTGTGTCAATTCTGACATTGACACGGTGGGCATCCTGACCCAGTATCAGCCCCTCGTCCTGAACGAGTACATCGGCAACGGCCAGCCGTGGGACCTTGACCGCCTGCACGGCGGTGTTCACGTTCTGCCGCCGTACCAGCAGGCCTCCGGCTCTGACTGGTACAAGGGCACGGCCAACGCCATCTATCAGAACCTGTCCTTCATTGACCGCTATGACCCCAAGTATGTCATCATCCTGTCCGGCGACCAGATCTGCAAGCAGGATTACTCTGACTTCCTGCGCTTCCATAAGGAGAAGAACGCAGAGTTCTCCGTCGCCGTCATGGAGGTGCCATGGAGCGAGGCATCCCGCTTCGGCCTGATGGTCACCGATGAGGATGACCGCATCAACGCCTTCCAGGAAAAGCCGAAGGAGCCTAAGTCCAATCTGGCGTCCATGGGCATCTACATCTTCAACTGGGACATCCTGAAGAAATACCTGACCGAGGACGAGGCTGACCCCAACTCCGAGAACGACTTTGGCAAGAACGTCATTCCCAACCTGTTGAAGGATGGCCGCCGTATGTATGCGTACCACTTCAGCGGCTACTGGAAGGACGTCGGCACGATCTCCAGCCTGTGGCAGGCCAACATGGAGGTCCTGGACCCGAAGCATTCCGGCATCAACCTGTTCGATGAGAACTGGAAGATCTACTCCCGCAACACGGGCCGTCCCTGCCAGCAGATCGGCAGCGACGCCACCATCTCCAACTCGATGATCTCCGAGGGCTGCAAGGTCAACGGTACGGTCAAAAATTCCATCCTGTTCCCCGGCGCAGTCGTTGAGAAGGGCGCTACGGTGGAAGCAGCCGTCGTTATGGGCGGCACGGTCATCAAGGCCGGTGCGTCCGTCAAGCACTGCATCGTGGCCGAGAACGTCACGATCGAGGAGGGCGCAACCGTCGGCGCTATGCCCGAGGGCGGCCTGAACATTGCCGAGCCCGGCGATGTCGCCACCGTCGGCTCCGGCGTCGTCATCGGCAAGGGCGCAGTGGTTGGCCCCAAGGCAATGGTCTCCAGCGATGTAAAGGATGGTGAGGAACAATGGTAAACAGCAATGTGAATGCTCTCGGCGTCATTTTCGCCAATACGTATGATAACCTCGTTCCCGAACTGGTGGCGGAGCGCTCCATGGGCTCCATCCCGTTCGGCGGACGTTACCGCCTGATCGACTTCACGCTGTCCAGCATGGCCAACGCCGGCATCGACAACGTGTCCGTCATCGTGCGTAAAAACTACCACTCTCTGATGGATCACCTGGGCGCAGGCCGTGAGTGGGACCTGACCCGTAAGCGCGGCGGCCTGAATATCGTCCCGCCCTTTGCCGAGCGCAGCGTCAAGCTGTACTCCGGCCGTGTGGACGCACTGGACAGCATCCTGAACTGGCTCGAGGCGCAGAAGGAGCGCTACGTCATCCTGTCTGACTCCTACATTGCCATGAACTTCGACTTCAATAAGCTGATCGATGCCCATGTCAAGTCCGGCGCTGACGTCACGATGGTTTACAACCGCGCCGCCATCCCCGAGGGTGCCCGCAGTGATAACTACACCATCCGTCTGGATGACAATGACCGCGTTGTTGAGATTCTGTCCAACGACTACCGCATCGGTGAGCAGAACCTCGCCATGAATATCTATGTCATTGAGCGCGAGAGCCTGATCCACCTGATCCACGATGCCTCCGTCCGCGGCCTCGTCTACTTCGAGCGCGACATCCTGGCCCGCAACCTCAAGCTGCTGAACGTCCATGCCTACCAGTTCGACGGCTATGTCGCCCGCGTCTCCGACATGAAGAGCTACTTCGACGAGAATATGCGTCTGCTCCAGGACGGCAGCATGGACGCCCTGTTCGGACCCGCGCCCATCTACACGAAGATTCGTGACGATAACCCGACCCGCTACCTGGAGGGCAGCTCTGTCAAGAACAGCCTGCTGGCTGACGGCTGCGTCATCGAGGGCTCCGTTGAGAACAGCGTGCTGTTCCGCGGCTGCAAGATCAAGAAGGGCGCTGTTGTCAAGAACTGCGTCCTGATGCAGGATACCGTTGTTGAGCCGAACTGCAATGTGGAGTACGTCGTCACCGATAAGAACGTCCACATCACCGAGGACAAGAAGCTGACCGGCACCGACACCTTCCCGGTGTTCGTCGCCAAGGGCCACAGCGTATAAAATACCCCCGCCAGCAAAACGCTGACACAGGGGAGACATAACGCTCATAGAGGTCGAACTCCCTCTCCCCGGAGACGACTTTGATGAGAGGGCGGGGGAGAGCCAGACTTTCCCTCGCCCTCATTTTGTGAAACTCGCACGGAGGTGCTTATGAAAATCCTGTACGCAGCCAGCGAGGCTGCACCCTTTGCCAAGTCCGGCGGCCTGGCCGATGTTGCGGGCGCTCTGCCCAAGGCGCTGGTCCGCGACGGCATCGACGCCCGCGTCGTTATGCCGCTGTACGGCGACCTGAAATTCAAGGATACGCTGACCTATGTCACCAACTTCAGCGTGCCCGTGGGCTGGCGCAGCCAGTACTGCGGCCTGTTCAAGGCCGAGCGCGACGGCGTTGTCTTTTACTTCATCGACAACGAGTATTACTTCAAGCGCAGCGGCCTGTACGGCTTCTATGACGACGGCGAGCGTTTCGCGTTCTTCTCCCGCGCCATTCTGGAGATGCTGTTCTACACCGACTTTGAGCCGGACATCATCAACTGCAATGACTGGCAGACCGCATTGACGCCCGTCTACCTGAATCTTTACTACCGCCATCTGGATAAGTTCAGCCGCATCAAGACGGTGTTCACGATCCACAACATTGCCTACCAGGGCAAGTATGGTCTGGATATTCTCGAGGATACCTGCGGCATCGGCGCACGTGACGCCCATGTTGTGGAGTATGACGGCTGCGCCAACTTCATGAAGGGCGCCATCGAGTGCGCAGACAAGGTCACCACCGTCAGCCCGACCTACGCGCAGGAGATCCTCGACCCGTGGTTCAGCCACGGTCTGGACGGCTTGCTGCGCCAGAAGCAGTATAAGCTGTGCGGCATTCTGAACGGTATTGACGTCGATGTCTTTAACCCTGCCACCGACCCTGACATTGCCAAAAACTACGACGCCGAGACCTTCCAGGAGGGCAAGGCTGTCTGCAAGGAGGCCCTGCAGGACGAGTTCGGCCTGCATAAGGACGGCAGCCCGGTCATGGCCATGGTCACCCGGTTGGTTGGCCACAAGGGCGTTGACCTGGTTCAGGCCATCGCCGAGGGTCTGCTGCAGCAGGGCATCGAGCTGGTCATCCTCGGCTCCGGCGAGGCCCAGTATGAGAACTTCTTCAACGAGCTGTGCGCACGCAACCCGGGCCGCGTCGGTGTCTACATCGGCTTCAACGCCAAGCTGGCACAGCAGATCTACGCCGGTGCCGACATCTTCCTGATGCCGTCCCGCTCCGAGCCCTGCGGCCTGGCCCAGATGGTCTCCTGCCGCTACGGCACGATCCCCGTCATCCGCGAGACCGGCGGCCTGAAGGACTCTATCCACGACTCCGGCGACGGCTACGGCAACGGCTTTACCTTTGCCAACTACAACGCCCATGAGCTGTATGAGGCCTGCTGGCGCGCCAAGGAAGGCTATTGGCAGAAGGACGGCTGGCCCGTGCTGGTCAAGCGCGCCATGGAGTGTGACTTCAGCTGGTCCAACTCCGCCAAGAGCTACGAGGGCCTGTACAACGAGGTCGTCAACCTCTGGTAATCTTTTCATAAAATGCGGTCTTTCGTCGAAAAGCGGAGGACCGCATTTTTCGTTGAAAAAAGCAGCATTTTTCTCAAAAAATCGCTTGACATTTCTTCTGCCAGCCGTTATAATAATACACGTCGTCAGGGCCGCGGCCCACGGCGAAAAGAATATGCGGATGTGGCGGAACTGGCAGACGCGCTAGATTCAGGTTCTAGTTCCCTTAAAAGAGTGTGGGTTCAAATCCCTTCATCCGCACCATAAGCCTGTGACAAAAAAGATGTCACAGGCTTTTTTCTTTGCTGTACCGTCAAAAAATGGCGATTTCGCCAACCGATTTTTGGACGCGGTTTTACAGTGTTGTCCAATCATTTCAGGGCGGTTTTCCCAACTTGATGCCCACTTTTCCTGCCGTTTTCCGGAATTTGGCAGGGGAGGGGGCAATTTTTTTGAGAAAAAACAGAATAAATCCTGCTGTTTTCAGAATGTTTTCAATTTCCCCGTAGCCATACCAGAACCCGGATCTTTCGACAGAAGAGCGCATCAGCGACCTGATGAGCCGGATGACCCTTGAAGAAAAGATCCTGCAGACAGATCAGTATTATTCCGGCGATTTTACAACGCAGGACGAAAACGGCAAGGTTACCGCCGTGGATATGCAGCGGTTTGATGCACTGATGCAGCACAATAGTGTCGGCAGTGTGCAACTGCGCGGTATGACTACTGCCCAAGCCAATGTTGTGCAGCGGTAAGAAGGTTGTAAAGCTGCTGGATTATGCTTAGCAAAACAGAACTGTTCATTTAGAATATAAGCCGCTTGTTCTTTGCGGCATAATAAAAGGTACAAATTATATACCAGTAAGGAGGATCTGCATGAAAACTTCATCTATTCTTGACACCTATCAGACCTGGCTGACCCACCGGGAGTACAGCCCCGCCACCATCCAGAAGTACACCAAAGCCCTGGCCCGCTTTTTTGCCGATACCGGGGCAGGGGACATCCCAACCCGCGAGACCGTTGCAGCCTGGCGGGATAGCCTGACCGAAAAGGGCTATACCCCTGCCACCGTGAACGCGATGCTGGCTGCCGTCAATGATTGCCAAGAGAGCATCGACAACGTGGCTGGCAAAGCTAAGCCGCTCAAGCACCAGCGCAGGATCTTCGCCGACCCTGGCCGGGAACTGACCCGCGCCGAGTATTTCCGCCTGCTGAACGCCGCACGCGCCGCCGGCAACAAGCGCACCCAACTGCTGCTGGAAGCGCTTTGCTCCACCGGCATCCGCGTCTCGGGACTGCAGTTTATCACGGCAGAAGCCGTCCGCCGGCATAAGGCATCCATTCGCTGCAAGGGCAAGTGCCGGGAAATTTTGCTGCCGGCCGAACTCTGCCACCGGTTGACCCGCTGGTGCCAGAAACACCGCATTCATGCCGGTCCGGTGTTTCTTTCCCGTGTTGGCAAGCCTCTGAGCCGCGTAACGGTCTGGAAACTGCTCAAAGCCCTGTGCGAGCGCGCTAATGTGGCCTGGAAGAAAGTTTTCCTCCACAACCTGCGGCACCTGTTTGCGCGGACATTTTACAACCTCGAAAAAAATATCTCGAAACTGGCGGACCTGTTCGGTCATTCCAGCATCGAGACGACAAGAATTTATATCATGGAATCCGGCGCAGAACATGAGCGTCTACTCAATAAAATGCACCTTCTATTGTGAATTTGACGAAAGCATAGTTCCGTTCCTGTCGTTAACAAAAGTTAACATTTAATAAACGTCCGTTCGCGTTTTAAATACCAAAAATGAAAAAGTAAGTAAGAAAAAGTTGTTGGGCAAGCGCTGAAATTCCGCGCCTAACAGTATTTCTATGTGCACTTTTTACAATTTCAACAAAATTGTGTACTTTCCCTTGCCTTTTTCACCTTTATGTGCTAAAATTAGCACCAGTTAATCGATTTGGAATCGCTACCCCCTCCCTGTTAATCCATTGTAACTTCTTTTTGCAATTTGTTTTGTTATATGTAGTTAACATGCAATTAACAGAATATGCTTCTGTTTTTCTTTGCTCGCTGCACGCTGAAATGACCGGAACACAAATATTGCAAGGACGATGCAACTTGACATCTGAAATTGTGGGTAATCGCTTGCACAAGTGTGGGCTATGTCTGCCTGGTGGCAGCCAACAGCGATTGTGGTTCGCACAACATTTTGGTTGGAAAGCTAATTGGGCAAGATGGCCGCTCCATTGTCGGCAATAAAAACTTCAAACCACTTTGTATGTGGTGCGTAGCCTAGAGGGTATCTGAAAAATCCCCAGCACTGTCTAATTCTACCGGGGCATCCCCGCACAATTCTCGGCTTAAGCCTAAAGCATCGCTGCGACGGCCGCGGCACATGATCAGCGTTGAGAAAATGCTCGGCAATCCACCAAGGATTGCCTGTGCTTCTCTCTTAGCCGGTCACGCGTCTCGCTCGCCGCATTGGCATTTTGAATTGCTCGGTATTGCCCAAAAGCAGCGTCTGCTACGTTACCCAACCTTGCAATACACGTGGAACAATAGAACGATGTGTTGCTGATGGTAGCGATATCTACCCACTCTATTGTCTGTCCGTCTGCCTGCTAATTTGTTTGGGAATGAACGGGACGATACGTAAAAATGGCGTTGATTCTGTGCCAGGGCTTTATGTAGCCGTTATTGGGCCGGAAACAGGAGTGTTTGCCAGAAGCGGGTTTGGCCATACGCGCACATGCATAGCAGAAATGTATATCTGCTTGACAAATGAGCGCGGCAGACCACGTTTCCTGGTGGATATAAATCAATTTGAGCGGAGGTGGTGCTTAAGGGAAAGCCCAACCGGATCCCTGTGAAAGTATTTTGCTGTGCATTGAATGGAAACGCTTTGATGTGTAATCCCGGACTGTTCTGTTTGAATCAAGAGCGGCGTCATCATTGTAAGTTCCAAACCTCAAAGGGAACAACAGGGTGCTTTCGGCAAAATTACCCGGTTCGGCGCGATTGATTAGATGCACCTGAGAAAAGAGAAATGAAAGGATGTGCTTTACCAATGGAAAACAAGAAGTGGAAACGCTTCGGTTCATGTCTGATGGCACTGGCTATGGTACTGTCCGGTACCGCATTGCCCGCAAGTGCTGCGACCCCCGGCAAAGACGGGTCAGCGGAGATGAACGAAGCGTATGCCGCACACGAGTCCCTGATGCCGATCGGCCCCTCTTTCAGCGTGGCCACTCTTTTGGAGTGGACGCCGGAATCTGACCCGGACGCACGATACAGCAGGGCGAGCATTCCCATGGCAAACCGAGAGGGCGGTTTTGTCGTGAACCCAAAGGCAAATCCGGAAGCAAAGCTCATGCTCTGCTCCCTGGCTAACTCTTCCCACGACACCACCAGTTCACAAGGCACCGAGAACTTCATGAGCTGGTCCTTCAACTACTGGCAGTACACCGATTCTTTTGTGTACTGGTCCGGTTCTGAGGAGGGCCTGATCTGCTGCCCCACCGGCGAATTTACTGACGCTGCCCACACCAACGGTGTGCCGGTCGTTGCTACACTGGGCTTCCCTTGGGGATCTGGCTCGGGCTATGCGGAGGAAGTTGACGCTTTCTGCCAAAAGGCGGAAGATGGCAGTTTCCCCGTGGCAGATAAGCTACTGGCAGTGATGGATTACTATGGTTTTGATGGATACTTCTTCAACCAGGAATCCTTTGGCTGCAGTGCAGAGATTGCATCCAGGTTGGATGAGATGATCCGCTACATGCGCGCCAAGTGCCCCGACATCTTGATTAGCTGGTACGACTCGATGCTGCCTTCCGGCGGCGTATCTTACCAGAACGCGGTTAATAGCGCGAACCAGCGTTGGATGGAGCGTAGCGATGATGGCTCTGTGGGAATCAATGAGTTCTTTATGAACTACAACTGGTATACATCGCAGATTTCTACTACAGTCAGCACGATGAACTCTATTAACCGCAGCCCCTTCGATGCTTATGCGGGCTTGGATGTACAGCAAAACGGCATGAACACGTCTTTCCGTGATGAAATGCTCGTGGACGAGGATGGCAAGCTAAAGCTATCCATCGCGCTGTATTGCCCCAACTCCACGTTAGGTAACTCTGCAGACGGAGCGCAGTTCCACGAGGTTGAACAAGACTTCTATGTCAATTCTGCTTCAGATCCGCGGGTAGAAGTGGCTAATGTTTCCTCACGCACTTGGCTGGGTATGTCCCGATTCTTCGCCGACAAGACGCCGATCCTCAGCACACCGTTCGTAACCAGTTTTAATTCCGGCCACGGTGTTGGTTATTATGTGAATGGTAAACTCTCCCGTGACAACGAGTGGAGTTACCAGTCCGTGCAGGACGTTATGCCCACCTGGACCTGGATCATCGATTCTGACGGCTCGAAGCTTGATGGCGGCTATGACTTCACTGACGCCTATAACGGCGGCACTTCCATTCAGTTCTATGGTGATCTGGATGCCAACAAGGCAAACGACATCATGCTGTACAGCACCGATGTCGCTGTGACCGATGGCATGACACTGAGCCTGACGGCCAAGAACGATGATGGCAAGGCCAAGTTGGTTGCCTATTATGGCGATGACAGCACTGCCAGCTATGAGGAATGCGAAACAGTCGCTTACGATTTGACTGCCAGTGAGGCTGATACCTGGACCACCACGGTGGTAAATATTTCTGATCATGCCGGCAAGACTTTGTATGCCATTGGCTTAAAGGTGGAAAGCGATACTGCTGTGTCCGACTACCGCATCAACCTGGGCCAGCTTGCCATTTTGGATCAGGATCGCGCGGCGCTGTCCGGTCCTACTTCTGTGGCGCTGGACGAGATCCTGTATCACAACGCCTATGATGCGGAAGCACGTATTTACTGGGATGCTGTGGACGGCGCTGCTTCCTATGAGATCTACAAGGTCAACGCGAACGGGACTTCTAATCTGATCATGGAGACCCCCAACACGGCCTTCTACCTGCCTACCCTGGTTCGTGATTTTGACGAAAACGACGTGACGCTGAAAGTCGTCCCCGTTAATGCCAACGGTGTACGCGGTGAAGGCACCGAACTGATAATCGACTGGCTGTATAGCAATGAGGACTCTGAAGTCTACGAACCAAAAGAATTCGAAAACGTCTGCCTGGGGGCGACGGTAACCGGATATTCTGGCCAGAATGAGAGCGAGCCTGCCTCCAAGGCCATTGACGGGACCTCCCTGAATGGTTCCAAATGGTGTGTTACCAATGCAGAGTTCGGATATATGGACATTGACATTGGTCGTGAGGTGACGGTCCGCCGCTGGCGCGTAGAACATGCCCAGTACGGTGGCGAGGATGTGTTGATGAACACCGTCGACTTTGCTCTGGAGTATAAGAATGCGTCTGGCAGGTGGGTAGAGGCAAAGCGCATCCAGCACAACACCGCCGCTGTAACGGATGTCTTGCTGGACGAACCGGTGACTGCACAGGAATGGAAACTGCGCATTTATGATGATGGAACTTCCCCCTGGGGCGGTATCCGCATTTATGAATGGCAGATGTTCGAGACCGCCGAGTTCCCCCAGACGGAGCCGGTGTCCATCCAGTTTGCCGCCGCAGAGAATGGCACGGGCGCCAATGATACCTTCACACTGAAGAACGTGCCTGCGGGCCAGACTGTCAAGGTCTACACCAAATCCGGCAGCGAGTATAACAAGATCGGAGAGGCGGTTGCAGAAAGCGGCACTGTCACTATCACCGGCCTTAACTTTGACACGCAAGAAGCCGGACGTATTTACTACACCACCACCGCCACAGGTTCCGCAGAAAGCATCAAGCTGAGCGCGAGCTTTGAGGCGGAAAATGCCGCAAAATCTGAGGCGGCAAAGGATGTTACAGCGGAAGCTTATAAACAGCCTGGCTCGCTTAGCTCTTCCAACGGTGGCGACATCTATATTTCTCTTACGGTGAATGGCCTGAGTGCAGGCGATGTGGTCTACGTTTACGAGAACAACTCTGGTGAATACACCAAAGCCTCTCTCCCGGTGGCTGCTGGCGAAACCTCGGTAATTATCCGTGGCATTCGGGTCCCGCGTGCGGGCAGTGAACTCACCCTGCAAGTAAAACGCGTCAGTAAGCTGATCTCTGATAAGTATACTGTCGAAATCCCCGCATTCCCGGAACCGACCGCTTACTTGAACTTGGTGGCGACCAATGCCAAGGGCGAGAAACTGACCGGCGTTACTTATGGCGTTTACAACAGCAACAACGAAAAGGTCTATACTGTGACTACCGGCGAACCTGCTGAGGTTGTATTGGGGACGTACACCATTAAGTGCGAAAAAGTTCCTGAAGGCTACCTGATCAACGACACGGTTGTGAAGCGCCTGGTCGTGACCGAAGGCCAGACCTACGATGTGAATGTTACCCTGCAGAGCGGTTCTGTTGAGCCAATCGTTACATCTGTTACGGTATCGCCCGCTACTGCATCTGTGGAGAAGGGCGCAACCAAGCAGTTTGCAGCTATGGTCAACGGCGAGAATATCACCGACCATTCTGTGACCTGGAGCGTGGACGGCGCGGTCTCTGAGGCGACTAAGATCGACGAGACCGGCCTGCTGACCGTTGCGGAGGACGAGACCGCAGAGCAGCTGACCGTTGTTGCGACCTCGGTTCAGGATCCGAAGGTTTCCGGCAGCGCTGCCGTGACCGTCACCGAGCCTGTGGGCGAGCTGGAACTGGTGTCCCAGAATGCGACCATCGTTGGCTACAACGGCAAAAAACTGGGCACTGCCCAGGGCCCCGAAAAGCTGTTTGACGGCGACAAGGAAAACCCCGATACCGGCAAATGGTGCGAGGATGGCAGCAACCTGTGGGTCGCCTTTGACATTGGCGAAGAACGCAACGTCCGGCAGCTGGTCGTCTCCCACGTCGGCGTGGCGGAAACGCCGACGGCCGGCAACGGCAGCATGAACACTGCCAATTACGAGTTCTATGTGCTGAACGAAGAAAAGGTCAACGTGGACGAACTGCTGGCCATGGAGGCCGAGGAACGGAACGCTGTGCTGGCAGACGCTGCGTACTGGACAGAGTGTGCCAAGACCACCGATAACGCGGCCAATGTTACCACCAATGATCTGGGCGATGCGACCGGACGGATCTTCAAGCTGAATGTCAGCCGTACCGATACCACCGGTTGGGCTGCCTGCGTCCGCATCTACGAGGCCGAACTGTACGCTACGGCCAAGCCCACCGAGCCTGTTGTGGACAAGACCATTCTGAATCAGCTGATCGAGCAGGCTTCCGCCCGGGTGGAAGACGATTACACGACCACCAGCTGGGCAGCGTTTGCAACTGCGCTGGCCGAAGCGCAGAGCATCTCTGCCGCTGAGGATGCAAACCAGGTGACTGTCAACCATGCAGCTGACGCTCTGCAGGACGCCATGGAAAGCCTTGTGAAGCGTGCTGACAACTCGAACCTGGTCGCGGCCATCGACAGCATCAAGGAACTGGATGAAAGCAGGTATCAGCCTGATTCTTGGGCTGCCCTTGCCCAGGCTTTGGCAGAAGCTGAGAAGGTCGCCGCCAACCGTGATGCAACCGCCGATGAGATCGAAGCTGCTTATACAAATCTGGAAGCTGCTTACAAGGCACTGGCGCTCCGAGCAGATATGACTGCAATTGATGATATGATCTCCAAAGTGGAGGCCATGGATGCGAACGCTCATACTGCAAAATCCTGGAAATTGGTTGCCGATGCATTGGAGGCCGCAAAGACGGTCGCCGCCAATGAAAACGCTACCCAGGAGGCTGTAGATGCAGCAGCACGGACGTTGCAGGCCGCAGCGGCGGCATTGGTAAAGGCTGGCGATGCCACCGAGTTGAATGCTTTGGTTGAAGAAACCAAGCAACTTGACCTGAGCAAGTATACTGTGGAGAGCGCGGACGCTATCCGCCAGGCAATTTCTGATGCGGAAGCTGCTATCGCAGGCCGCGCAAGTGCTGAAGACTTGAAAGCCGCCCTTGATGCAGTGCGGAATGCTGTAAATACTGCCCAGACCAAACCTGCGGCACCGGTACAGAAACCTGCTGATACTGTGAAGCCGGTACAGAAACCTGCTGATACTGTGAAGGATGAACATCCCGATATTGCGGGAGGAATTGCAAACGGCACTAGGGGTGCTGCGCCTACTGCAAAGCCGAATGACGGCAGTGCAGCGGCATCTGGCAGCGGAGCAACAAGCGCGATTCCTCAGACGAGCGATAACTTCCCTTATGAAGTGCTGTCGATTCTGGCTTGCATGGCCGTGGGTGGCTTTATCGTTGCACTCTACCTGAAAAAACGCAGAGGCAATCACTGATGTCTACGAGATGAACGTAAACTCCTAATTCTAAAACACATTATGCGCTTGATCGCAATCGACAGATTGACCAAAACTATAAGATTTAATCATATTACTGGCATATCTATCACTGTGTTTGGCAGTCAATCGGAAGGGGAATGAGACAAGTCCTCGGTGTTGGTTGATGATTAAGGTATAACTGCAAAAGTGCCTCTTGCGGGCTTCGAACCGCAAGGGGCACTTTTGTGTCTACAGGCATGGAGGAAGACCAACAACTCGGAATTCTTGTCAAACAAAATATTGTTGTAGACAGAGGAACGAATGGTGCGCTCAACGCGTTGGTGGACTATAATCCACAGTGCGAAATAATTTTAATCAACATATAGGACCAGAAAAAGCCAATGAAGCGGGGATTTTTTGCTTTTCCCGGCAGTTTTCATTTTGTTTTCAAGTTTCCCATTTTATACCTATTTACAATAAGGAGGATTTTCACTATGAGCATCATTATCGGCATTGACCACGGCTACTATGCTATCAAAACAGCCCACTGCTCGTTCCCGGCAGGGCTGACAAGCTACGGAGAACACGAACCCTACACCCGCCAAGGACTCTTAGAGTTTGGCGGGTGCTTTTTTGTTTGTGGCTCCGGGCGGCAGCCTATCCAGCGTGACAAGACCATGAACGACAATTATTACCTACTGACACTGGCAGCTATCGCAAAGGAGATTCAGCAGCGCGGTTTGCCGCCCGAATGTTCTGTGCGCATTGCGGCGGGTCTGCCGCTGACCAGTTTCGGACGCGACAAACCTAAGTTCAGAGATTATCTGCTGCGGAGCAACCAGCCCGTGAATTTCAAATTCGAGGGCGTGGAGTACAGCATCACCATCGAAGAAGTTGCTGTCTTCCCTCAAGGCTACGCCGCCCTTATGACCGAAACCGGGCTGTTGCAGGACGAGCCATCAATGCTCCTCATGGATTTGGGCGGCTGGACAGTGGACCTTATGCGCATCGACAACGCCATTCCTGCGGCTGACACAGCTCACAGTCTGGAACTCGGCATGATTCGCTGTGTGGATGACATTCGGGAGCAGGTGCGGCGCGAAACCGGGCTGTCCCTTACGGATGCCCAAATCGAAAATATGCTGGCAGGTCAGCCCTGCACGGTCAGCGATACGGTGCGCGACATTGTGAACCGGCAGGGGCGCAAGTACACAGAACAGCTGCTCTCTGCCACGATGGAAGCCGGTTTCGACCTTCACGCCATCCCCGCCGTGCTATTGGGCGGCGGCGCATCCGTGGTGAGCCGCCACCTTGGCCCCAAGGACGGCCTTTGTAAGACGATTTTTCTACTGGACGACAAGGTGAACGCGGTCGGATTCGAGCGCGCGTTGACCGCCGTGTCGCACCGTAAAAGCGAGGCATGAAACGCCCGCAGTATGTTTTCCGTCCGAACCTAAAAGACCCGCAGCACCGCCGCGCATGGGCGTTGCTGCAGCAAGTGCCGTCAGCCAAACGCAAAGAGTTTCTGGTACAAGCCATTCTTGCGACGGAGCAGACAGATAGGCTGGAGAAAAGCATCCGTAAGGTGGTGCGGGAGGAATTGCAGGCAGTCAACATAACCGGCGCTGTTCCAAGCCCACCGCCAGCGAATGCTATACCAGACTCTGCGCTCGATTTCCTGAATTCACTATAGGGGGTGATTCCAATGTTTTAATGATAGGTAGAAAAGCAGAAGGAGGTTTATACATAGTGAACGGTAAAAAAATCTTGTTTGGTGCAGCCTGTGACGGGCTGCTTTTGTTTTTGATGAGGGGCGCCTATTAAGCACCTTCGTAGATCCGGCAAACATCCCCATAGGGAGTTGTGCCCTTGATCAAGTTTGTAGATATGTTCTCCGGCATCGGCGGTTTCCGCGAAGGGCTGACCCGTGCCGGGGGCTTTGAATGTGTGGGTCACTGCGAAATCGACAAGTATGCCAATCGCAGTTACAACGCCCTGTTTGACACGAAGGGAGAGTGGTTCATTGAAGATGCCCGAAAAGCCGATCCCGGTACTATGCCCGACTTCCAGCTGCTCTGCGGCGGATTTCCTTGCCAGACTTTCAGCATTGCAGGAACCCGAAAAGGATTCGGAGATCCACGCGGCACTCTCTTCTTTGAACTGGCCCGATTGGCTGAAGCCAGGAAGCCTCCGTATTTGCTTTTTGAGAACGTGGTGGGTCTCATCAATCATGACCACTGCAGGACATTTGCGACAATCCTCAACACGCTGGACCGACTGGGGTATGGTGTGGAATGGCAATGTCTTAACAGCAAAGATTTCGGCGTCCCCCAGTCAAGAAACCGCGTGTACATTATCGGATATCTTGATGAGCGATGTAGAGGAAAAGTATTTCCTTTCACCGAAACAGCAGGAAGTTCTCTTATTCAAACCCACGGTGGCCACCAAGGGGAGCGCGTCTACTCCCCCGAAGGATTAAGCTGTACGCTGGCTGCCAATCCGGGTGGCTTCGGTGGCAAAACCGGGCTGTATGAGGTGGGAGTGCCGATCAAGTGCGCCACAAAAACCGGCTACCAGATGGCACAGGTCGGTGACAGCATCGACCTGAGCTACGCCACAGTCAACAGTCGGCGCGGACGGGTTGGTAAAGAGATTGCGCATACACTTACAACGGGCTGCCAACAAGGCACTGTTGAAGTTCGCCCGGTCAAAAATCCCATCAAGTCAGACCTCGCCCGCAACACCGAACGCACCGGTAAGCCTGGCGCACCCATGCATACACTTACCACAAAAGACCGTCACGGTGTTCTGTACAAGGGTTGCATCCGCCGCCTGACACCGCGCGAATGTCTGCGCCTGCAAGGATGGGCGGATGACCGTATCGACACGGTGCTTGCCATTCAAAGCGATAACCAAGCCTACAAACAGGCTGGCAACGGTGTAACAGTCAACGTGGTAGAGGCCATCGGGCGGCGCATTGCCAAGATGGACGCAGAACTGCGGGGTGAGGCGCTTGCCCCTTGATTTCCGTGACCAGTATTTCGGCTGTGAAATTGAACTGACCGGGATAAACCGCGCCACGGCAGCCCAAACGCTGGCCGACTTATTTGGCACCCGCGCCGAGCATTCCGGTGGTGGCTACGATGCCTACAGGGTCAAAGATTTGGACGGTAAAGAGTGGAAAATCGTCCGGGACGGCAGCATCCATCCCGAATGCCGCAGGCGGTCTGTCCTTATTGGGGAGACCTACAAGGTTGAACTGAACTCTCCGAAACTCGAATACAGTGAGATGGAAAAGCTGCAGGAGGTTGTCCGTTCCTTACGCCGCGCAGGCGGTATCGTAAACGACAGCTGCGGAATGCACGTCCATGTGGATGCAAGCAAGCACACGCCGCAGAGTTTAAAAAATGTGCTGTCCATCATGTATTCCAAAGAGGATATTTTGTTTGCAGCACTCAAAGTCAACCCAGCCCGCATCGACAGCTACTGTCAGCCGGTGGATGAGCCTATTCTGGAAGAAATCCGCAAGCTGCCCAGCGGCGCGAGTATGGATCAACTGAAAGATCGCTGGTATCAAGGGCGGGATGGGAGTGATTATCACTACCATTCGTCACGGTACAGGGCTTGCAATATGCATTCTGTATTCTATCACGGTACAATCGAATGGCGCCTGTTCAATTCCACGCTCCATGCGGGTGAAGCCAAAGCAAACATCATTCTGGCTATGGCGATCTCGGCGCAGGGCATCAACCAGAAGTACACGCAGTTCCGAAAAACGCCCATCGGGGATAATCCGGCGTACACCTTCCGCACCTTTCTGCTGCGGCTGGGGCTGATTGGTCCTGAGTACAAAAATGTGCGGATGCACCTGCTGAAGAACCTGCCCGGTGACAAGGCGTGGCGGCATGATAAATCCCAGTACCCCAGCAATCAACCACGGCCCCGCACGGACGAGGCCAGATAGGAGAAGAAATGTCGAAAAAAGAATACTTTGCCTATGGCTCCAATCTGAATTTTGAGCAGATGGCCTACCGCTGCCCGGAGGCAACCGCCGTGGGTATCGCTAAGCTGGACGGCTATGAGCTGGCTTTCCGGCGCGGCTACCTGACGATTTTGCCAAAAGAGGGCGCAAGCGTAGAGGGGCTGATCTGGTCTGTCACCGACCACGACGAATCCCAGCTTGACTGTTATGAAGGGTATCCAACTTTTTATGACAAGGAAACCATGACCGTCACGGATGCCGATGGCGCACCGCACGAAATCATGGTTTACACGATGAATGCACCGTACCGCGACCAGTTGCTCCCGGTCAGCAGCCGCTACAATGCGGTTGTTTTGCAGGGATGTCTGGATGCCGGTATCTCTCCGCAGCAGTTCTATGATGCTGACGAAAAATACCGCAAAGCCTGCAAGGCCAGAGCCGCGCCCTGTCCAAAGAAACACGCTCCCGAACGGTAACCCTGCCCGCTGCACCGCGCAGCGGGCTTTTTCTTTTGCAACAAAAGGAGAACCAGTATGAAAAACAAACACAGAATAAAGCAGGGATTGTCGCTGCTACTGGCGGGTGGAATTGCGCTCACAAATCTGGGCGCAGCGCTGCCCGCTTTTGCGGAGGATGCCGCAGCCACGCCGGAGACAGCTTCAGCGGCCACACCGGAAACCGCTGAAGCCAATGTCCCGACACCGAATCTTTTGCAGATCACTGAAAATCTGTACGACGATCTGCCGGACGCACCTACCGGCAGTTACCTTGGCAGCATGGGTCTGCCCGTGGCAACCGGCGAAACAAAAATCGGTATCTCCGCGTGGGTTTCTGACCTGTATGACGGCGTAGATGCCCATATGGATGCCGATGCGCTGAACGCAGAGGAGAACACGGTCACAATCGGCAAAACTCCCGGTACAGACTATGCCATTGTTCCACTGCTGGCACAGGTCGAATACCCGGCAGACGGTGCGGTATCTGAAATCATACTGCCGGACGGTGCAGAGCTTTTAAGCTACCGCTCCACCGATTATGAGCCGATCCCGGCAGACGATCGGGAACAGGCTGAAATCCTGCACCAGACATACTCGGAACAATCGGCGGCAGCCACCGGCCTGTATGTAAAAGCCTCTGCCGATTTTACGGCGCAGCTTGTCTATACGGATTCGGACGGCAGTTCGCAGTCAAAAGCTATCCATGTACAGATCAGCGAGGATGCCGCACCCACACAGATGTATGCCGACACCGGCGATGACGGCGTTGCCGCCTATGCTGCAGGACCGACTCCGCCGTATGCCACCGGCAAAATCACAAGCATCGCCAAAGAGGGCGGCACATGGCTCATTTGGTTCAACGGTCAGGAAGCCTACTGCTGCAGCCACGGCCTGAACGGCCAGCCCAAGGGCTGCCCCACCTACAGCTTCTCTCATGTGTCCCGCCTTGAACCCGGCCAGTATACGCCGGGCAACCACTATGCAAACCAGGTCAACATCTGGGGCGGTCTTGGTCAGCTGAGTCTGGATATGCTGGATGACCGTCCTGTTGTGGCAAGCCTTGAAGATGATCTTGAAGGCGGCGAAGAACAGCCGGACATCCTTGGCAGTCTTTATGATGAAACCCAGCAGTGGATCATGGAAAACTATCCCGACAGCTACGCGGCGCAGACCTATATTGCTGCTGCAGAAGAACTGGTAAACGGTACAGAGGCGCAGTCCGGGGAAAATGGCTACTACACCTACATCTATAACCCGCCCGCAGGGTATGCGTGGCAGGTTGTGGCGCTGGTCGGTGAGGAAATCGCAGGCGGCACTGAGATCCCGGATGTGCCGACTGCTCCGGAACCGAAGTATTATTCTGCTGCGTGGACGGCTCCTGCGCAAAGCGCCAGCGGAAGCTTTGATCTGACATTCACAGTCAACACCGACAAGTACCAGCTGAACACGCTGGAAAAGGTGGACGGGGCGGTCATTACCGTCACGCCCAGCCGGACAAGCGGCAATGTGGATGGCGGCAGCTGGCAGATGAGTCCTGCCGGAGCGCAGACCATTACCACAAGCGGTCACACGCAGGATGACAGTTTTCATCTGAATGGCGGCGACGGTTCTGCCACATGGACGGTTCACTACGAGGTGTCCAAGACCAGCACCAGTACGCTCAGCGGGCAGGAAGGACCGTTCACCAGCCAAGCCGAAGCAGACGCCGCTGCCGAAGCCGCCAAGAATGCGGCCATCGGGCAGCTGCAGAACGAAGCGCAGGGCATGGTGGACGCTGCCATTGCCGCGGCACGGGCGCAGCTTGCGAATGTCACCTTTGCATACGATGAAGTCACCATCCCGCACGGCTTTGATTCAACGCCCGGCGCGCTGGGCAGCCACCAGACCATTACGGTTCCTGCCAACAGTTCGAACGATTACCCGATGAAAAACGATGAGTGGTCGGTAAAAGTCAGCATTGACAAAATCGACAGCGAAACCAAGCAGCGCATCAAGGGCGATGCCGAGTTTAAGATTTTTGCGTGGGACACCGTTCGGCAGTGCTATATCCCGTTTGGCGGATACAACCGGTACAAAGTCGAGCGCCAAGCAGATGGCACTTACAAGGTCATCAACCACAGTGACTATGCAGGCGGTTCGGACGATTTGTTCTACACCCAGCGCAACGAGGGCAAGTTCGTCATCGTGGAGAGCCGCGCACCCAGCGGGTACTACGGTGATTGGACGGATGTGAACACTCCCGGCGCGGCAGGCTCTGTTCTCGGCAAGCGGGCGTATGCCTTTGAAATCACCAAAGCATTGGACGCCCAGACCATTTGGCTGGGAAACGCGGATTATAACGCCGACATTACCACGGCCAACAGCGGCGGTACCCTCATCGACACCGGTGAGGGCATCGTTACTATCACCTTTGGCATCCGCAATGCAGATAAGACCTACGCCACAGACCCCACCGGCATTGCCAACAACGAAGATTCCTACATCATGCACGCCAACACCGACAAGATGCAGAACGACCGTGTCCTCGGCAATATTCTGCTGACAAAAGTGGACTTGGACGCCGCACGGTATCTGGCTGCGGGCAGCAACGGAGATACCACGCTGGAAGGTGCTGTGTACGATCTGTACGCCGCTGACACGATTGAACACCCGGACGGTGTTTCGGGTGTGGTGGATTACTCCAAAATCACCGATGCCAACGGACAACCTATCTGGCACACCACTGTCCTCACCAACGGCGGCTGGGATACCGATTACCTGCCCATTTTGCAGAAAGACCGGCTGGTAGCCTCCGCCAAGATTACAGACGGAAAGCTGGCGTTTGCCAACCTGTATATGGGCAGATATTACCTTGTGGAACGCGCCACCGGGCTGGTGCTGCCCATTGACGGAAACGGCAAGCTGTATGTTACCGGGAAGTATCCGCAACTAAACAAGAAGCTGGAACGCACCGGCAAGTATAGCAATTTGGCTCGGAAGAATAATGAATATACCGATTACATCTACAAAAATCAGTATTCCGCCGTAGCTGAGAGCCGTAAGCTGAACGGCGGCAAGGCGTGGGATGGCTACTATCTGTCTTATGCCAAGGGCTACCTCTGCGATGAGGTCAACCACTACAAAACCCTGTCCTATGCGGATGAATCGACCTACCACATCCACGCCGAGCAGGAAAGCCAAGACGAAGTGCTGAAATCCGGTTTTTCTCTGAACAAACTGGTATCGACCACAGGCCAGCCCTCTCCGGCGCTGAAGCTGGAGGGCGCAGGTTTCACCGTTTACCGCATCTCTAAACTGAGCAAGGCCGCGCAGTTCAAGCAGAACCCGGATGGAAGCTACGATGCACAAAGCATTTTGGACACCTACCGCAAGGATAACTACGATAATTTGACGCTCAAGTACGATTTCACCGCCGAAGGTCAGGCCATTGCCAATATGTTCGAGAGCAGCACCGATACGGTCAACGCCTATAACGCGACCTTGACCCCAGACGGCGACTACGCCAACGGCAGGGGCAACGGCTGGATGCCTACGGATCAGCTCGCTGAATATAGGCTGGGAGAAATGTTCACCAACGATGAGGGCGTTTTCCGCGTTGAAGGACTACCCTATGGGCAATATCTTGTCGTGGAAACCACCATCCCCAAGGATGTGTTCCAGTGTGATCCATTCATCGTGACAGTGGACGCCAACAGCCCGCAAAGCCGATTCACGATTCCTGCGGGCTGTGTCACTACAGCCACCAATAACTATATGACCTACAACGTGCTGGACGAGGAATTGGAGGGCTATTTGCAGCTTATCAAGACCGACACCGAAACCGGCAAGGCGGTCAAAATTGCCAACACAGCCTTTGCCTTGTACAAATTAGATGCCAAGGGTAATAAGACCCGCATTTCCATGATTGACCCAGCCAGCGGCAGCGCCACCAAGAAAACGGATGTGTTCTACACCGATGCAGACGGTCTTATGAAAACACCGGAAAAACTGCCGCTGGGACGCTATCTCATTGAGGAACTGCAAGGTCCGGAAGGATACTATAACGATCCTGCCTACTCGGTGGAGTTTGAAATCAAGTCCGACCGCGTCTGGCAGGTTGTGGGCAATGCCACCAACGACATGGATGAGTACATCATCACGGAGAAATACTGCAATCACGAAACACTCGGTCAGCTTACCATTCGTAAGCTGGGCAATGTGCTGACCGACTACAAGGACGGTCAGTTTATCTACACGCAGGACAACCTCGCAGGCGCGGTGTACGAAATTCACGCTGCAGCCGACATTGCCACACCGGACCGCCAAGGCACCTACTGGTACAAAGACGGTGACCTCGTTGCCACCGTTACTACTGGCGCGGAGGGGCAGGTGGATGAAGTGAAATTCAGTCCCACCCGCACGCAGGCAACCTATGATTTCTTGAAAATTATCCATAATGGCACCAAGGGCGAGGTAACCGTGACCCTGCCGCTGGGCAAGTACACTGTTACTGAGGTCAAAGCACCCTACGGCTTTATCATGACAAACCAGAGCTACACGGTCGAATTCGGCTGGGACAACCAGAAAAATGACATTGTGTTGGCAAAAACTATTGTCAGCCACGAGCAGGACGGCGACAAGGAATGTTCGTACAGCATTGTGAATGTCAAGGACGCCTCGGATGCCCACAAGAACGGGCAGACACTTGTGTTTGAAAATGCGCGGGTGCTGCCCACGCCCGAAAAGCCCGGCAATAAAGTCAGCAAAATCGGTATAGGCATTTACAAGCAAGATCGCGAGGCGCTGACCTATCTGCCCGGTGCGGTGTATGAACTCTACACCGTGGATGACATTTATTCCGCGGACGGTACAAAGCTGGTGGACGCCGGTACAAAGCTGGCCACCAGTAGCACAACCAACGCCAGCGGCTTTACTTGGTTTGATGTGGACGTGCCGATTCGCGGCGAATATTACATTGACCCTGCAGGTCCGCGAAGCACCAGCCGCGAGAACAGCGGCAGATACCGCATTGTGGAAATCACCGCCCCTGCGGGTTACCTGCTGGACAGCACCCCTATGGAAGTTTCCTTCACCTATGAGGGTCAGCAAATCGCGTGGCAAGTCGTGGACGCTACGAACACCAACCTGCGCACCAGTGTAGACATTTCCAAGCAGGACATCACTAACGGCAAAGAACTGCCCGGTGCAAAGCTGGAAATCCGTGATACTGACGGCAATCTGGTGGAGGGCTGGACTTCCACAAAAACGCCGCACACCGTGCGAGGTCTGGAGCTGGAAAAAGCGTACACTCTGACCGAAACTCGTGCCCCGGACGGCTATGCCGAAGCCGAAAGCATCGTGTTCAAGCTGGTGCAGGAAGGTAACGAACAAAGCAATATCGTCTATGTGAAATCCGACGATGATTGGGTAAAACTCGACGATGCCACCGTCATTATGCAGGACGCACCTGTACTTGACATAGACAAAACGGACATTGCGGGCAATCTGCTGCCAGGTGCTACGCTGACGATCCGTGATGCAGACGGTGAAGCTATTGACACTTGGGTGACAGATTACAAAACGCATCGTGTTCCCATTTCGGATGATTTCCTCAAACTGTCGGACGACAGCAAGAAGTACATCTACACCCTGGTCGAGGATGCCGCCCCGGCTGGCTTTGAAATTGCCGAATCGGTGCAGTTTAAGGTACAGCAGGCAGACGAAAATGTTTGCCTGTTCGTCCGCGAAAATGCCGATGCCGAATGGGTGCGCGCCGACAAACGGCTAATTCAGATGATCGATGAAGCCACGCCCCGCGAGGACACGCCCACACCGACTCCGGCTCCCACACCGCAGCCGACGCCCGCTGCAACCCCGGCACCTACACCTGCGCCTACGCCGGTTATTGCACCGCGCAAGGTGCAGACCCTTCCGCAGACAGGAGATGGTTTCCCACTGCTGGCTATTGTGGTCGTGTCTCTTGCGTCTGCGACAGGTATCGTATTGCTGACCGTTAAGCAGAAAATTACGCTGAAGGAAACTTCTGATGAGGAGGATGCCGATGAAAGTTCTGATCGTTGAACCCGGAAAATACCCCCGCGAAGCCGACATTGAACACACCCTTGACGCCGAGCAGGCAGTTGTCGGCGGCACCATCGAGGCCGTGTACCCTTGGCGGGATAGCGCCTGCATTGTCTGCAACGATAACGGTATTGCAGAAAACCTGCCGCTGAACCGTATGCTGGGCGACTATGACATCATTCATGGCACATTTTTCGTCTGCGGGCTGACCAGCAACGATTTTACTGACCTCACGCCCAAGCAGATTAAGCACTACGAAGAAATGTACCACGACCCGCAGCTGTTTTTCCTGCTGGGCAAGACCCTGTGCGTGGAACACACCACCCCGGAAGAATATGCCCGCGTTATGGCTCCGCCGCCCAAAACAAAAGAATCCCCGGAGCGCTGATATGAATACTACCGTCCTAGTCCGCAGCCCGCCTGCGGGCTTTTTTCTTTGTCCGAAATCATCCAACAAGCAAGGAGAAGAACTAATGAACGACATTTTTGAAAACACCGAAACCATGAAAGAAAACGAGCATCCCCGTTTTTACACCGCAGAATCCGTCATGCGCGGGCATCCCGACAAGCTGTGCGACCTTATTGCCGACAGCGTGCTGGACGCCTGTCTGCAGCATGATCCCGCCAGCCGCGTGGCCTGTGAGGTAATGGCAACCCACGGTCACATTATTGTGGCGGGCGAAATCACGACCTCGGCAAAGCCCGATGTGTTCAACATCGTCCGGGATGTGCTGCGGGATGTCGGCTATGACCCGAAAGCCTACCAAATCGACTGCTACATCCACGACCAAAGCCCCGACATTGCGGGCGCTGTCGAGCCGGAATTGGCTGAGGGAGAGGACGAGGACACCCTCGGTGCAGGCGATCAGGGCGTTATGGTCGGCTACGCCTGCAACGAAACGCCCGAATACCTGCCGATGCCTGTGGTTGCTGCCCAGCGCCTTGTAACGCTGTTGGAAATTTCCCGCATGACCGGCCTCATCCCGGACATCGGGCCGGACGGCAAGGTGCAGGTCACGATGGAATACAACGGTGATACCCCCGTGCGCATCACCACGGTGGTCGTCTCTGTGCAGCACAAGGAGGACACCGACATCAATAAGCTGGCGGATTTGCTGGACGAATATGTGTTCCCGCTGGCCTTTGACGGTATGCCCGCCGATGACGCGGAAATCATCCTGAACCCCAGCGGTAAGTTTGTGCAGGGCGGCCCGGATGCCGATACCGGTTTGACCGGGCGCAAGCTCATGGTGGACAGCTACGGCACCTTTGCACCCCACGGCGGTGGTGCGTTCAGCGGCAAGGATGCCACCAAGGTAGACCGCAGCGGCGCCTATATGGCGCGGTACATTGCCAAAAACATGGTCGCCGCCCATCTTGCCGACCGCTGTCAGGTCACGCTGGCGTATGCCATCGGGGAAAAAGACCCCGTCATGGTGGATGTGAACACCTTCGGCACCGGCATTTGCGAGGATGACTGCCTTTCGGCCGCTGTGCGCAAGGCGTATGACCTGACCCCTGCGGGCATCATCAAGCAGTTGAACCTGCTGAACCCCATCTACAGCCGCACGGCGGCGGGCGGGCACTTCGGGCGCGAGGATTTTCCGTGGGAAAATGTTGAACATATGAGCGACCTCGCCGCTTACATTGTGTAATTGCCGCGCGTCAGCAAAGAACAAATTGATGCCGCCAACCGGATGACGGCGATAGAATTTCTGCGGCGGTACCGCCCCGGTTCGCTGGTGAAAAGCAGCGCACGGGGCGAGTACCAGCTTGCGGAGCATGACAGCTTCAAGATAAACGGAGAATCCAGTGTCTGGCACTGGAAAAGCCGCGACATTGGCGGCAAGTCGGCGCTGAAATATTTGATTTATGTGGAAGGTGTACCGTTCGTAGAGGCGGTGCAGCTGTTATGTGAGGAAAGTCCGACGTACATCCCAGTGCAGCATGAAGCGGTGGAGCGCGAGCGTCCGCTGTTTCGTCTGCCGAACCCCGCGCCGAATAATGACCGCGTAACGCGGTATCTGCTGGGGAGAGGTGTATCTCTGTCTGCTATCCGATACTGCATTGAGAGAAAAATTCTGTACGAAAGTGCAGAATATCACAACTGTGTTTTCTTGGGCAAAGACTCGCAGGGCGTGCCGAAATATGCGGCTCTGCGCGGTATTTATGACTATGGGAAACCGTTCAAGAGGGAGGCTCCCGGCAGTCAGAAACAGTACGGTTTCTGCATCCCGCCGATGCAGCCCGGCACTACCGTGGCCGTGTTCGAAGCTGCCATAGATGCCATGGCAGAGATGACGCTCTGCGGGGATGCTGCGGACAAGTACCGTCTGTCACTGGGCGGGGTCTCGTCCTCCGGCAAAGAGCCGCTGGCCTTGCGGGAATTTCTGCGCCAGCACCCGGAGATCACCACGATAGAACTGCGGCTGGACAACGATGCCAAAGGACGCATGGCGAGTGTCAACATTCAGAACCTTTACCGAGAAAAGTATCAAGTTTGCGACCTGCCGCCCGACATCGAGAATGGAGATTACGCTGATATGGCAAAAAACAACCTGATGGCAAGGACTGCCGCCCACCGCGCAGTTTGCCGATAGAGAGAGATCAACATGAAAGTCAGAAATCGTTCGCCCACTTATAGGGCATAAACAGGAGGTAAATCGTTATGGCTGTGTTCCGTGTACAAAAGACGCAAAATTATACCATTATGTCCAACCATCATCTGCGCAACAAAGCTCTTTCGCTCAAGGCGAAGGGGCTTTTATCTTTGATGCTATCTCTGCCCGAAGATTGGGATTATACCACGCGGGGGCTGGCGTCCATCTGCAAAGAGGGCGTAGACAGCGTGTGTGCCACCGTGCGCGAGTTAGAAGCGGCGGGGTATATTATCCGCCGCCGCATCCGCGACAAGAACGGTCAGATGCGCGGTATGGAGTACACGGTTTTAGAGCAGCCGCAGCCCCCAGAACAGGGTCCCGAAGAAGCAACGCCTAAGTGTGCCCAACCAAAACAGGCAGGGCCTAAACGGGAAAAACCTGTACAGGAAAATCCTGCACAATTAAATACTAAAGAAATAAATAAAGAAGAAACAAATAACGTATCGAATCCTATCCGCGCGGCGGGCCAGCGGGCAGAGTACCGCGCCCTGCTGCTGAAAAATATCGAGTATCCGATTTTGGCGCAGAATAACCCGATGGATACGATGCGATTGGATGAACTGGTGGAGTTGATGCTGGATGTGGTTTGTTCCAAACGGGCGGCTATCCGCATTTCGGGTGAGGAAATGCCTGCCGAAGTAGTAAAATCTCGATTCCTAAAATTGGGCGCAGAACACATCCAGTATGTTCTGGATTGTCTCAAGAACAACCCGCCCCGCATCCGAAACATCAAGCAATACTTACTGACGGCGCTCTACAATGCGCCGCTGACGATAGAAAACTACTATGCTGCACAGATCGACCACGACCTGTGCGGCGGAAAGAGGTGACATGATTTGCAGATGAAATTTTATTCTCCCTTGACTGCGGACTTTTTCCCGAATGACACCGAGGATTTGGGCGATGATTACAGTGAATACGAGGGTATCCCTTACACCGGCAAGGAATTGACCGGCTACCGCGATGTTATCCGCGATGCCATCTACGAGGATGTCAAAGATTTTTACGGCGACCTGATGCGATATTACCGTGAGGACGATTCCGTCCGCCGCAAGGTCGTCCGCGCCGTTCCCACGGTGGACGAGGTGAACGGTGAATTGGTCGGCTCCCTGTGGGTCGATACGGACGCACCGCTTACCGCCGAGGAGCAGGCTGTGTTCTGCGCTTACATTACCGGTCAGTACAGCGACGGCTGGGGCGAGGGCTTTGAGCAGCGGGAAATCGATGTTGGGGATGGCAAGCTGTATGTCCATTTCTGGCAGGATCACGATTTTGAACTGAAACGCGATGTGCCGGATATGACCGAGTTCAAAAAACTGTTGAACCGCCCGAAGAAGCCCAAAATGCAGCTGATTGGGCAGGACGGCAACATTTTTGCCATCATGGGTCGAGCCTCGCGCCTGCTAAAAAATGCCGGGCAGTGCGATAAGGCCAAGGAAATGTGCAATAGGGTCACCGCCAGTAAGAGCTATGCGGAGGCGCTTGGCATTATTTCCGAGTATGTGGAAACCGAACTGTCGCCCAGCCCCACGCCCAAGCGTGACCGAGGTGATGTCAGATGAAGAAATACGAGATCACCGACATTGCCCATCCCGACAACCCGAAGCTGCACCGTATCCGCGCGCTGACGGACTTGACCGAGGATGTCCTTGCTGGGATGCTCGGCGGCTATGTGGAAAGCTACGATAACCTCGACCAAGAGGGGCGTGCATGGATTTCGGAGGATGCCATCGCCTGTGAAAATGCAGTTGTCTGCGGCGACGCAGTCCTTACAGATCACGCCGTTGCAAAGGGCTGCGCCTATGTCGGCAATAATGCCATGATGACCGACCATGCCATCGCACAAGATGATGCGGCTATTTGCGGCGGACTGCTCACGGGAAAAAGCTGTGTCTGTGGGTATGCCGTGATTCGGCAGGATGAGCAGACCTTGTGCGCACCGATCATTGACGGCAGCGCCCGTGTATATGGCGAAATCTCCGGCAATGTGGTTTGCCACGGCAATGCCGTTGTTCTGCCCGGCACCAAGCTCGACAACAGGACGCAGGACTGCTTTGTACTCGAAGATGACCGCGTTTCTGTGCAGACAGCCAGCCGCACACCGCCCCCGAAAGAACCCCGTACCCATGATTTTGAACGCTAAAACGAAAGGAAGATGCCTTTGAAGAACACTCCCGAAACGCTCAACATTCTCACCCCTGATTTCCGGATGCCCGAACACTGCGGCGGTGACCGCTGGTCGATCCTGCACGGAGATTCCCTGCAGATACTCCGCCAATTTGAGCCGAACAGCTTCGATGCCATCATCACCGACCCGCCCTATGCCAGCGGCGGCAGCAGCCAGACCACCAAGAACCGCAGCACCAACGAAAAGTACAGCAGCATGAGTAAGAACAAAGCACTGCCCGACTTTGACAGCGACCAGATGGATCAGCTGAGTTGGATGTTCTGGACGGCGGCATGGCTGCAGGACGCCCGCCGCATTGCCAAGCCCGGTGCGCCCGTCTGCCTGTTCATCGATTGGCGGCAGCTGCCCGCCATGACGCTGGCTTTGCAGTGGGCGGGCTGGACCTGGCGCGGTGTAGCCGTGTGGGATAAAGTCGCCAGCCGTCCACAGAAAGGACGCTTCCGCCAGCAGTCCGAGTACATTGTGTGGGGGTCCAACGGCAAAATGCCGCTTGAGAGAAATGTTGGGTGTCTGCCGGGCGTGTTCCGATACCCGAACCCCCAGAACCGCATCCATGTAACCGAGAAGCCCTTGCAGCTTATGCGGGATGTGGTGCAGATCTGCAAACCGGGCGGGCGCATCCTTGACCCCTTTGCCGGGGCGGGCACCACCGTGCTGGCCGCTGTGCAGGAAGGCTATGAGGCTGTCGGCATCGAAATGTCGGACGCCTACTTCCGCCGCAGCACTGAACGGCTGAAAACTGCCCTTGAATCCGAAGTGAATCAGAACTGATTCACTATTTTGCAAGAAAAACCGAAAAGTGAATCAAATCTGATTCACTCCCGAAATTCAGAAAGGAAACACGAAAATGAAACGACCTTGGGCTTTTATCTGCGCCAGCGAGGGCGCGACCTCCAAACATCTCCGCAATTATTGCCGCGAGGTGTACCTGCTGGGCTATCTGCCGGTATGCCCCAAATTGCAGGACAGCCAGTATTTGGTGCTGGAAGATGCCATGGAACGCAGCGAGTACACCGCCATTGTGAGGGATAAGCTGCTGCGCTGCCCGATGCTGGTGGTCTGCAGCCGCAATCAGGATGCGACCACCAACGCGCAGATCGGCTTGGCGCAGAAATACAACCGTATTGTCACAACTTTGGACGGTTTGAAGAAAGCCGTTTCGGAGGGCGACGACCTTGTGTCATGAACCGTTTTGCGGGGTGTCGTGTTTTGCTAGCATAGCGTCTGGTCGACCAGACGCACATTTTGGGGATGCCCCAAACCCCTGCCGTGCGTAAACGCAGATTTGTTGTCTCATTCCATGTCGATGAGAATGAATTATCATTCTTGAATCGGAAGGTTGCGGCCAGCAGTCTGAACCGAGAGGAATACCTGCGCACGCTCATTGCAGGCAAAGCAATCCATCCGCGCCCCTGCACGCACCATGCCGATCTGCTCCGCAAGGTGGCAGGGCTGTGCAACAATGCAAATCAGCTTGCCCACCGTGCCAACAGTACCGGAACAGCAGGGCAGGGGAGTGTGGATGAAATGACCCGGCTAACCCAAGAGGTCTGGCGGGAAGTAAAAGAAAACTGGTAAAGGAGTCGCTATGAAAAATGGCTTACACATCCGTGATCCCTGTGCGCCGCCTTGATCGCACAGTGGACTATGTACAGAACAAAGAAAAGACAACACCGAAATCTCTGGAAGAAGCTGTGGACTATGCGGCAAACCGGGATAAAACCGAATCAGCCTGTTTTGAAACAGGACTGGGCTGCACAACCACCAGCGCCTTTGAAGATATGCGATTGAATACGCTTCGCTGGCACAAAGAAACCGGTGTGCAGGGATACCATCTTGTCCAGAGTTTTGCAGAAGGGGAGGTAACTCCGGAACTTGCACACCAGATCGGTGTCGAATTTGCGGAACAGCTATTGCTTGGGAAATACCAAGCAATTGTGACAACGCATTTGAACACTAAGCATTACCACAACCACATTGTATGGAGCGCCGTCAGCTTAGAGGATGGAAAGAAGTACCACAGCAACAGCAAAAGTTATTACACTGAGGTACGCGCCCTTTCAGACGCGCTCTGCCAAAAGTATGGGCTTTCCATCATTGAAACGCCGGAATCACTGCGAGGAAAGCGGCAATACGAAAAGTGGAAGGCCGAGGAAAACAACAAGCCCACATGGCGCACGGCTATTCGGCAGGATGTGGACGATGCCATTCAGCAGAGCCTTACATGGCGGCAGTTTCTTTCCGTGCTGGAACGCAAAGGGTATGAAGTCCGATTGGGGCGCAAGTATCCCGTTTTGCGTCCGCCCGGAAAAGAGCGCTTTGTTCGATTCAAAACGCTGGACAAGCGGTACACGCCGGAAGCCATCCAGACGCGCATCCTGTATCCACAAAGCTACCACCCTTATGTGGAAAATCCACCAACAATCCAACATGGCCGTCTGCGCAGCGGCAAGCCACGCCGCAAGTTGACCGGCCTGCGGGCGCTGTATTATCGTTACCTGTACGAATTGGGCGCGCTGCCCCGCAAGCCGAGACGCTCCAGCTATGCCGTGCGGCAGGATGCTTACAAGTTAGACCAGCGCATCCGGCAGATGGAGTTTTTATCTAAGAACAACATTGACACGCTGGCACAGCTGGAAACCTACCGACAAGCCAAGCTGGGTGAAATTGTCCAGCTCACTGCAGAAAGAAAATCGCTGTATAAAACAAACCCGGACAGCCCACGCATCCAGCAAGTCAACACAGCCCTAAAACAGCTTCGCCAAGAAGAACGCCTCTGCCGTAAAATCGCAGAACACTCCCTAGAGGTGCAGCAGCACCTCACCGAAGCCCGCCGCGACCGCGCTGAACAGCAAAAACAAGAACAGGAACATGCGCGTGACCGCCGCCCCAACATTGATTTAACACTATAATTCGGAAAGGAAAATGCCTATGAAATATCCCAACAAAGAATACATCGAGCACCTGCGCCGCAAGTACCCGCCCGGCACGCGGCTGCAACTCAGCTGTATGGAAGATGAGATGGCCGTGCCTCCCGGCTCTATGGGAACCGTTGATTTCATCGATGATGCCGGACAAATCCATGTAGATTGGGACTGCGGGCGCAGTCTTGCCCTCATCCCCGGCGTGGACTCGTTCAGCCGCTTGCCCTCGCCCAAAGAAAAGGCCGGTGATGCCAGATGAATTACGGCTCTGAACCCGCAGACCAGGTCGTCCGCTACTCGCTGGAGGGTGCAGAGTTTGCCCTGCGCATCTCCGGCACCGCTGCGAAAAACTTCTTTATTTTTGCCCAAGCCGTGCTGCACGACAGCAAAAAGACCCACGGCAAAACGCACCTAATCCGTTTGCTGAAAGAGCAGAAGCCGCTGAAATTTTTCACGGTAGACAAAGACCGTATGCACGATTTTGCCCGCGCCGCCAAGGCGCATGGTCTGCTGTTTTGCCCCATCCGTGACAAGATGGACCCCGACCACATTGAGATCGCCATTTTACAGGATGATGCCTCCAAAGCCAACCGCATCATCGATAAGCTGCAACTGGCTATTGTGGACACCGGCACGGCAGAACTTATCGACACTGTGCAGCAGGAGCGTGGTGAAACCGCTCCGGAAACCGAGCGCGTCCAGACCGAGGGCGGTGCGGTAGATTTTGAGGTTGGCGCAGACGAGGAACAGTTCAACATGGGTTTTCCGCAGGGCTCGGAGAACGCCAGTCCGTCCGAGCCTTCCTCCGACAGCAGCAAATCTTTTGCAAACTCGCCATCGCCGCACGCCGATCAGCTTCGGGCCAAGGGTGAGCGCCCCAGCGTGCGCATGGAATTAAGCGACATCACCGCCTACCTGCGCCGCAAGGTTGAGCCGCCCAAAGACCGAATGCCGAGGATGCCCGTAAAAATCAAGAGAAAGGAGAAAACACTGTAAATGGACTTGAACAAATATCTCAACGAGACCGCAGCGCCCGAAACGCAGTATTCCAAGGAAGAGTACGCCGCCATGAAGAAAGCAGAGCGCGAAGCGGTTTGGGTGCAGGTGGATGCCCGCATGGGTGAGGTACTGGCAGATGCCCCGGCCTTGCAGGAATTTCTCAACTTCATGTCGCAAAGCAGAAACTCGCTGCCGAACCAGCTTTTGCTCTCCGGCCAGAACGCCGACATCACGGATGCCCGCACATTCCAGCAATGGAAGGATGCCGGAAGGCATATCCGTACCGGCGAGGAAGGTTACACGGCCATTGTGGGGCAGGTGTACGAGAATAACGGCCGAAAGGCTTCCGGGTATAATATCGGCAAGGTGTTCGACATCACCCAGACGCGCGGCAGGCCTGTGCCACCGCCCGCCGAATACCAAGTGGATGAACTGATTGCCGCCTCCATCGAGAGCAGCCCAGTGCCGATTCAAATCTCGGATAGTCTGCCGGACGGCATCCAAGCGCAGTATGTTCCCAAGAACCGCACGATTTATGTCCGCAACGGCATGGATGCAGGCACGACGCTGTGCGCCATCGTTCGGGAGTGCGCACAGGCAGATTTTCACAAGGATTACACCTACAACCGCCAAGCCTACGCTGCGCCGAGTTACTGTGCCGCCTACATGGTCGCGCATCGGTATGGGCTTGACACCGCCGCTTTCAACTTTGATCGCGTGGTTGCCTTGTACGGCAATCTGGGCAAAGAACAGCAGCGGGGCTTTCTGTCGGATGTGAACACCGTTGGTGGTGGGCTGCTGCGCAGTCTGAGTCGCACGCTGGCTGTACAGACCCGCGAACTGCCCGCCGCAGAATACGCTGTTGCCGTGTCGCCTGCAAAGAAGCCTTCCCGCCAGCAGGAGCGCGGCTGATTGTTTTCCGTTTGTTTTCAAATGACGGATAGCTATTGCGGCGGTTCTATGATATGCTGTGAGCAAAGGATGGTGAAAAACAATGACAGAACGTAAAGTTAAACTTGACCGTGCCAACAAAAGCATCCTGCTCCGGGCGCTGGGCGATGTCTACTACGGCCAGCGCGCCCACGGCGGCAGCGCCGAGGTAACCGGGCGGTTGATCCTTCGGGTGAACGATCTGCCCGCAGGCGGTAAGCTGACGATGTCGGCAGCAGAGTATCGGCTGGCAAAGGCAGCCCTCAACCAACTGCGTACCCAACGCTTGGCCGAGGGTGGTTACACCGATGCCGTGGATGACGCACTGACCCGGCTGCTGCACGCGCACACGCCGCTGTTTATCTGGTGAATCCGGCTATGACATGGGAAAAATTCTGGTCGATCATTGACCGAGTCCGCGCCCAAGCGGATATGCAGGATGAAGCGTCCGTGAAACAGTTCCTTTACACGGAACTCATCAAATTGCCGCAGGATGAACTGCTCGGTTTTGATTGCGCATGGCAAAGCTACCGCAATAAAGCCAACTTTCCCAAAATGGTTGCGGCGGCTTGTATCATTAATGACGGCAGTTCGGATGACCGATTTACCGATTTCCGTAACTGGCTGATTATGCAGGGGTACGATGCTTATCGGCAGGCGCTGATTGACCCCGATAACCTTGCGGCGCTCAACATTCCGTTCCGAGATACTGAGTGGATGGGATGCGGGAATGTGGCGTGGTATGCCTACGCGGGGCAGAAGCTGCGCAACTATTTTGAGAAAGCAGGTATCGCCGCTGAACTGCACAGAAGGTATCCAACCCTGCTGAAATTGCCTGACGATTTACATCGGGCAATCATGCAGGAGCAGCTTGCGCCCCACCGTGCGCAGGAAACCGAATGGGAACGGCAAATGCTGCGGACGGAAGTTAAGCATTACATTGAAGTCAGTGACTTGGCATACAGCTACAACAAATTCTATGCCCAAAACATGCCCGACAAAGTGGCATGGAAAACGCTGCAAAGCGATTTGTTTGCAAATCTGCCGCAAATCAAGGCGGAACGTATGCCGCAGGACTTTTCCGTAGTTTTGCCGAAGTTGTGGAGAAAACGTCAGGCATGGGATGCCGAGCGTACAAAACGCCCGCCCTATCGCGGCGAAGAAAGGTAGCCCACCACGCCGGGAAGAAAGAACCCTTGGTGGGTTTGGCTGCTGCCGTTGCCCCTTGTGTGGTGGACGGCACTGGCGGTGGCTTGCCGCTGGCAGCCGGGCATGAAAATAACGGCTCTGCTGAGTGCGTTAAACAGCGCACTGGCAGAGCCGTTTGCGTTGGCGTGGGTCAGCGACAGCCCGCGCTTTTTGCTTGTGTTCACGGTGATTTACGCGGTAGCGGTTATCGTGGCAGTTACCGATCAGAAGAACACCCGCCCCGGTGCGGAGCATGGCTCGGCGGCTTGGGGCGATGTGTTTCGGCTGAATAAGTTCTACATGGACAGGCACGGGTCGAATCTGCTGCTGACCCAGCATTTTCACATCGGGATAGATGGCTACAAACATAAGCACAACACGAACATCCTCATTGTCGGCGGCTCCGGTGCAGGCAAGACCCGCACCTATGGCGTACCCAACGTGCTGGAATGTGCCTGTTCTATGGTAATTACAGATCCCAAGGCTGAAATTTTGCGTAAGACCGGGAATTTGTTGAAGCAAAAGGGGTATGAGGTCATCGTTTTTGACCTCATAAACCCTGCCGCATCGTTCTGTTACAACCCGTTTGTGTATGTGCATGATGACCGCGAAGTCTTGACCTTAATAGAAAATCTGATTCAAAATACCACGCCATCACATTCAAAAAGCAGCGACCCCTTCTGGGAAAAATCCGAAACCGCCCTGCTCCAAGCCCTCATGCTGTACCTGCTGCACGAGGCTCCGCCCGAAGAACAAAACTTCTCTATGGTGATGGAAATGATCTCCGCTGCTGAAGTCCACGAGGACGATGACAACTACCAATCCCCGCTGGACATCCTGTTCGAGCGCTTGGAGATGCGCGAAGCCGACAGCATTGCTTGCAAACAATATCGCATTTTCAAACAAGCCGCGGGCAAAACAGCGAAGTCCATTCTGGTCAGCGTTGGCGTGCGTCTTGCTGCATTCAATCTGCCGTCCATTGCCAAATTGACCATGACGGACGAGCTGCACTTGCAGGAACTGGGAGAACGCAAAATTGCGCTGTTCTGCTGCATTCCCGACTCGGATAAATCCCTCAATTATCTGGTTGGTATGATTTACACCCAGCTTATCCAAACGCTGTACCGCCAAGCAGACCGTGTACACAAAGGTCGTCTGCCTGTACCGGTGCATTGCTTGATGGACGAGTACGCCAATATTTCCTTGCCAAAAGTCACCTTTTTGTCGGCGCTGGCCACCATGCGATCCCGCGCCATTTTCTGTTCGATTATCGTGCAGAACATGGCACAGCTCAAAGCCATGTACAAGGACGATTGGGAATCGCTGGTGGGCTTATGTGACGAGTTTCTCTACCTTGGCGGCACCGAGAAAGAAACCCACAAGTACGTTTCGGAACTGCTGGGAAAAGAAACCATCTCCACGACCAGCTATAACCAAAGCAAAGGGCGCAGCGGCAGTTACAGCATCAACCACCAGCAATCCGGGCGCGACCTTATGACCCCGGACGAGGTGCGGCTGCTGGACAACAGCAAGTGCATTTTGTTTATCCGTGGGGAACGTCCCGTGATTGACCTGAAATATAATCTGCTGAAGCACCCGAACATCCGCTGCACCGAGGACGGCGGCGCAGCTCCCTATGACTATACCGCCGCAGACAATGCGCGGGACGATCTGCCCGGCGCACCCGAAAATTATGAACTGCTGGATATGGACGACTTTCTGCCCACCGAAGCGGCAGAAATGAAGCCTACCATACAAAGAATTCGGAGGTCTACATGAAGCTGAATCATAACAAAAAATCTGTGAAAATTTCTCGCAACCTGTTCATGCTGTACGCCGTCATGGTGTGCGGCATTGTTTTTGCCCTGCCCGCCTTTGCCGCCAGTGACCCGCTGGTCGTGGTCGAAAATCTCTCCACATTCATCTTTTCGCTGATCCGCGCCGTGGGGCTTATCCTGCTGGGGTGGGGCATTGTGCAGGTCGGTCTGTCTTTGCAGAGCCACGACCCCAGCCAGCGCAGCCAAGGTTTCCTGACACTGGCCGGTGGGCTGGTGATTACCTTCGCCAAGGAAATTCTCGACCTTATCACCGCGTGAGGACGACACCAAGAGGAAGGACGGTGATGCCCAGTGGGTGAGTCATGGATCGTCAGCAACTTAAACGCCGCACTGTCCACATGGAATGACAAGCTGTCAGAAATATGGTCGCTGCTGACCGAAAGCCCGCAGACATTCAAGGGCGGGCAAGTTTGGGGCGTGATGACCAGCATCCACAGTGCCTTGCAGGCAATTGGCTATGGGCTGCTGGTGCTTTTCTTTGCTGTGGGAGTTATGAAAACCTGCGGCAGCTTTGTCGAGGTCAAAAAGCCGGAACACGCGCTGAAATTGTTTATCCGCTTTGCGCTGGCAAAGGGCGCGGTGACCTACGGGTTGGAATTGATGCTGGCGGTGTTCTCCATCGTGCAGGGCATGGTGTCTACCATCATCACCCAATCGGGCGGCTCCG
>OOCR01000409.1_pt1 | contig 36869 bp, 28 predicted proteins | sample 1671491 | NCBI WGS metagenome assembly OOCR01 (sample SAMN06348162, study PRJEB24527) | human gut metagenome | biome: human gut; feature: ankylosing spondylitis patient; material: feces | host: Homo sapiens | place: China | collected 2015-10
CCATCATTGACGACTTCAAACAGCCGGACAAGCCGCCGTTTATTGCGGTCTCGGTGGATATGATGGACACGGGCATCGATGTGCCGGAGTGCGCGAATCTGGTGTTCTTCAAAAAAGTACGCAGCAAAACGAAGTTCTGGCAGATGATCGGCCGTGGTACACGGCTCTGCCCATCCCTTGCCTGCGTGGATGCCATCGACGGCGAATATACGGGCAAACGGCGGTTTCTGATTTTCGACTACTGCGGCGACTTTGAGTTTTTCCGTCAGAAACCCAACGGCTACGAGAGCGCGGACACCAAAAGCCTGTCCGAGAGCATTTTCTGCAAGCAGGTGCGCATTGCTGCGGCCTTGCAGGATGGAGCCTATGCGGACGAAAACTACCAGAACTGGCGTAAAATTTTAACAGAAACCTGCCGTGCCGAAGTAGGAGCGTTGAACCCGGAGCTGGTATCCGTGCGGCTGCACCGGAAGGCCGTGGAGCACTACCAGAAGTCGGAAGCCTTTGTCAGCCTGACCGAAACGGACAAAGGCACCTTGATGAAAGAGGTTGCACCGCTCATCTCGCTGGACGATAAGGACGAGGCCGCCAAGCGGTTCGATAACTTTGTGTATGGCTTGCTGCTCTGTGAACTGGAAGGTCTGCCGGGGCTGAGCCGCGCCCAGAAACAGCTGCGCAATACAGCGGCAATGCTGGAAGGGAAGGCTACCATCCCGCAGGTGCAGGCAAAGCTGCCCCTCATCCGGGAGGTGCAGACAGACGAATTTTTGACCTCGCATGACCTTCTCCGCTTTGAGGAAATGCGGCAGGAGCTGCGGGAGCTCATCAAGTTTCTGGTGGACGGTGTAGAAGGGCAAAAAACTGTCTACACGGCCCTTGCCGACCCGGTACTGGAACAGACCGAGGGCAAAACGCTGGATTCCGGCTACGATTTCGGCGAGTACCGGGAACGTGTGAACCGCTACATCATGGAGCACCGCAGCGATACGCTGGCCATCCACAAGCTGACCCAGAACATTCCGCTTTCCCGGGGCGACTATATCGAGCTGGAACATATCTTTACCTGTGAGCTGGGCAGTAAAGAGGACTATGCACGGGAGTTTCGGGATACGCCCTTTGGTCTGCTGGTGCGTAAAGTGGCAAAGCTGGACCACGATGCTGCCATGCAGGCGTTTTCCAAGTTCATCAACGACGAATCGCTGAATGCAAAGCAGATCGCGTTTGTGCAGAAGGTTATTCATTACATCGAGCAGAACGGTTATGTGGAAAGCAAAGCGGTTCTGATGAAACCACCCTTTGACCAGCCCATTCTGTTTACCCGCCTGTTTGATGGCAAAACAGGGAGTGAACTGATGGATACGATCAATTCGGTGAAAGAGAATGCCACCCATGTGACTGCATAAAGTGGTGGAATGTACTGATAAAAAACGGTATAATGGACAAGGAGCGGATAGACGGTTTCCGCAGCGCCTTTGCGCCGGGAGAAACTTTATTCTGGCAGGTCCCTGCTGCGGCAAGGGAGAGAATGGCGTTTTACAGTGAGAACCTTCCCCGCCTTTTTTCTGAAAAAATCACGGCGGTATTTGCGGTGTCCGACCACTATGCGCTGGAATTTATGCGATTTTTGCAGGGACAGGGCATCCGCGTCCCGGAGGATGTGCAGATCATTGGCTTTGATGATACACTGGCAAGCCGGGAAAGCGTTCCCGCTCTGACCACCATTCATCAGGATGCGGCGCTCTGGGCAAGGACTGCCATCCGCCGCCTTGAAGCCCTGCGGGACGGCACCCCCTGCGATGCCGGCATCGTTCTGCCGGTGGAGCTGGTGGAACGGGAAAGCACAAGGAGGCTGCCATGTCAGACTTTATGAGGACCCTTTGCAAAATCGCCATTCCGGTCACCTTACAGGGAATGCTGCAAGCCTCCTTTTCTATCGTGGATCAGATCATGATTGGGCAGCTGGGCGAAGCCGGTATTGCAGCCGTGGGACTGTGCAGTAACTTCACTCTTATTTTCTCCGTGATGTCCGGCGCAGGTCTTGGGACTTTATACGGCAGATGACGCCATCCTCCGTGTGGGGGCGGGGTACTTCCGCATCGTGGCGTTCTCTTATCTGCCCATGGCGGTCAGCACCGTCCTGTCCGCATGGCTGCGCTGCAAGGAACACGCCGCTGTCCCCTTTTGGGCAAGTTTTGGCGCGGTAGCGGCGAACACCGGGCTGAACTATCTGCTCATCTTCGGAAAGCTGGGTGCCCCCGCTATGGGCGTTACCGGTGCTGCCATCGCCACGCTGGTTTCCCAGCTTTTGAACCTGCTTTTGATCTTGATAGGCTTTGCGGTCTGCCTTCAAAAGGAAGCGGAACGCCCGCTCACCGTGGAGATTTGGACACGGTGGGCGGGCGTTTTATGTTTATTTTCCGAGTACAACGGAAATTTTGATCTCCTTTTCCGCCTCGCTCAGGTCGAACGCACCGCCGTCTGCGACGCTGACACGCAGTTCATACAGTGTGCCGTCGGCCAGGGTATCCACGCCAGCCCCGGCTTCATCCGTGATCGACCACAGCGCAGGCTCGACCTTTGCCAGCTTGCCGTCTGCGCCGTAGGCGTAGAGGGTCAGCGCGGAGGTGCTTCCGGACAGGTCGTTCATGCGGAAGGCGATGGTGGTGTTGGGGTGGACGTTTTCGACCGTCACAGTATTGCGCCAGCTTGCAACAGTGCCTTCGCCGCCGTCCTGTTCAAACTGTGCCTGCGTCAGCACGTTCCGTGCAGCCTTGTCAAGATCGACCTTGCGGTAGGGCATTTCGGGCAGATAAACAAAGCGGTCCTGCAGGCGCAGCAGCTCCAGATAGCCCGTCGGGCAGTAGAGCGCGTTGCCGCTGTTGCCGGCGTACATCCCGATTGCCATGTTGTTGTAACCGTATTTATTGGAAACATCCATCGTGAAAACGGTCTCGCCGGTGGCAAAGTCCAGAATGATGTACTGCCACATGCCGCTTTCCAGATCCTGCACATAGCCGTAAATATAGCCGGTTGCTGTGGAGAGCTTCATAATCGACGTGTCGCTCAAGTCATTGCGGCACCAGACGCTTTTCATCTCATAGCCGGAATCGGTTTTGATGGTATCGACACGTTCGACGCCGGGCGCAATCATGCAGTTGCCCTTTGTCAGCCAGTTCATGTCATAGATGTTGGCGTAGCTCTGGATGGAGGAGTCGTTGTTGGGGTCTGCCAGACCTGCGTTGCCCGCGCCGAACCAGTTGCAGACGATGGTGCTTACGGTGCCTTCGCCGTCATCATAGACGATGGCAGAGTTCTCAACGGCTACCTGATAGCCCTCGGGCAGATCATCCAGCACCGGGGTGCTTGCCACCACCTCGCCGGTCTTCATATCGAGCGCAAGAAGGTTCACGGGGTCCTGATTGTCGGTGAACAGCACAAGGTTCGGCGTCAGGGTGGGAGAGCAGCCGCCGCCCCATGCAAGACCGCCGCCGGTGGTCTTGTCGCCTTCGCCGCTCACCTTTGCGCCTGCGCTCTTGTACGGCGTGCACCACACAACGTTTACGCCGTCCTCTGCGCGCAGAAGGTAGCAGTTCTGGTTGGTCAGGATGACCGCGCCATCCTTGGAGGCGGCGATGCCGTTTTCTGCACCCTCGCCGGGGGTCAGTTCGTGGACAAAGACCGCCTTGGAAAGGTCTGTCTGCTTGCCGTTCAAAATTGCATCAATGGCGGAATGGGCAATATAGCCGATAACGCCCTGCTGCTGGCGCTGCGGATAAATGCGGAAGCCGCCGGTTGCAAACCAGAGGTTTCCATCGTAGTCAAAAACCACGGACAGAAGATTCTGGGTCAGCTCCTTGCCAAGTGCAGCCTCGGCGGCAGCCTTGATGTCGATGTCCAGCACCTTTTCAAATTCGGGCAGCACGTTGCCGCTTTCGTCTGTTGCGCGGAGCATCAGCACATGATTGTTGCTGGTGGGGCAGACGATGCGGTTGGACGCATCTAAGAAGGTATAGGAGCTTTGGATAACGTAACCGCCGCCGTCATGCTTCTTCGGGGAGAAATAGCCGAGCGTCTTTGTTTCTTCGGCGTTCAGATCCCGGATGGCGATGCCGCCAAGCAGCGGCACAACGGCATGACCGTAGTTGTCAAAGTAGATGGCGGGAGAAGCATTTGCATTCGTTTTCTCGTAGGAAACGTTGATCTCGGGGTAGATGCCCAGCGGCAGGATCTCATCCGTCGAGTCAGTATTGTAGCCGTCATGGTGGATGTTGGCATCGCTCTTTGCCATGTAGGGGTTCTCATCTACCTGCTTGGGGTGCAGGGCTTTCACGGGCAGTGCCGTAGAGGTGGGTTCCTCCGCCGCGGGCTGTACCGCAGCAGGCTGTGCGGGAGCTGCCGAAGCGGCGCTGCTGTCCGCAGGGGGCTGCGTTCCGCCGCAGGCAGCCATGGAAAGGCACAGGGCAGCTGTCAGGGACAGGCTTAACGCAGAATGGATGATATTTCTCTTTTTCATAAACCGTTCTCCTTGTTGTGTTCGTTGCGGTCAGACCGGAGCGGCGCTTTCTTGTCCAGCCAGCTGCAAAAGCCCTGCCGTAAAGCGTCTTCGGTCACCGGCTCGAGCAGAAAGTAGTCTGCGCGCAGCCGGAAGGCGTGGAGCGAAAAATTCAGGTCACTGCACCAGATGATGCGCGTTTGGGGACAAAGTGTGCGCAGATGCTCTACCGCGTTCAAGCCATCGACACCCGGCAGGGCAATCAAGGCATTGGTCAGCGGCTCGTTGTGTGCGGCTTCAAAAAAGCTTTCCTGATCGCGGTAACAATCCATTTGGGGAAACAAACAATGCTCGGCGCAGAACCGTAGGAGCTGCTCTGCTAAAAAGGCTTCCTGCGCCATGCTGTTTGTCAGCACGGCGATTCGATGCACAACACCCCTCCTTTCCTTCTGCCGTCGTTGGGGGGTTTTCTGTCTTCAGTATACGGGCAGGCGCAGCCTTTTCAAGGCATTTGGCACGAAAGCCCGGTTTCCGGCACGAAATCCCGGTTTCTGCTGCGACAGAACCGGGCAACTGTGCTATAATCAGGATGAAAGATTCTATAGAGGAGGTTGGAAGCTGTTTGTAAGCAGCTTTCCGGTATAGCATGAGAATTGCAATTGTCGATGACCTCGATGCGGAGCGCGCGCAACTGAAAGAGCGCCTGGTGCGGCAGCTGCGCGCGCGCGGCACAGAGGCGGAGCTTCTGGAATTTGACAGCGGAGAGGCTTTTCTGGCGGCAGAAAACGAGCAGCGTTTTTCCGCCGCATTTCTGGACATTTACATGGAAGGCTTAAGCGGCATGGAGGCGGCAAAGGAGCTGCGAAAAACCGATGCAGACTGCCTTCTGGTTTTTACCACGACCTCGACAGACCATGCGCTGGAGGGCTTTCAGGTGCGGGCGCTTCATTATCTGGTCAAGCCCTTTTCCGAAGCCGAGCTTTCTGCCCTGCTGGATGAGATGCTCTCAAAGCTTCCGCGCCCCGAGCCGATTCTGACGGTGAAGGTCGATGGCAGTGACATCCGTTTGTGCTACCGGGATATCGTTTCCGCCGAGCATTTTGCCCACATGATCAGCATCCGCACCACCGCCGGCAAAACGCTTGCCACGCGCCAGAGCTTCAAGGCGTTCACAGAGCCGCTCAAAAAAGACCCTCGGTTTTTCGTCTGCGGTCGCGGTGCAATCGTCAATATGGAGAACGCTGCCGATTTTCAGGATGCCGCCTTTTGTATGACGGACGGCAGCCGCATCTATGTCAGTCAGGAGCTTTTAAAGGCAGCCCGGCAGGCATTTATGGAGTTTCTATTGCAAAGGGGGCGTGTGGGTTGAAGGACCTCCTGCGCCCGATTTTGGAGCTCACCGTGGTCTTTCCGGGTCTGCTGCTCGCGTATTTTCCGGTGCGCTCTTATTTGAAGCAGCCGCCCGCAAGGCTTGCGGCATGGGCAGTGCCGCTGCTGCTCGGGCTTTGCCTTGGCGGCGGACTGCTTTGCTATTGTTTCAACAGCCCGACTGCGCTCCCCCTGCTGGTTATCACACTTGCGGCGAGCCTTCTGTATGTCAAAACATTGCAGACCTCTCTCTGGAAGTCCGGAACGATTGCGCTGGCGGTCTGCGCGGTGTTCGCCTGCCTGAACAGCTTATCCCGCGCCATCGGCACGGCGATCACACTGCGGCAGCAGCTGCCGCCGGATAAGCCGTGGTTCTGTTTTGCTGCCTGCATTTTTTATAATGCGGTCTGCTGGCTGATCACTGCCGCAGCGTATTATCCCGCCACCCACGCAGTGCGCATGATGGTGGAGGATGATAACTTTGCGCAGACATGGTATGCGTTCTGGGTGCTGCCGCTTGTGTTCATTCTGCTGAACCTTTTCATGATCCCGCGTTACCCAACGACGCTTCAGACCGGGCGGGTCTTGCAGGTCTACATCGTTATGAGCATCGCGCTTTTGTTTTTGATGCTCTTCTTTAACGCGATCTTCCTTCTTATGGCGATCAGCATCAACCGGAACGCAAGATTGCAGCAGGAGAACCAGTTTCTTTCCATGCAGCAGCAGCGCTACGAAAGCCTGAAAGCCGCCATCGAGGAAGCCCGGCAGGCACGGCACGATATGCGCCACCAGATGAATCAGCTCTCCGCGCTGGCTGAAGCGGGAGATTTGGACGGTCTGAAGGCTTATCTTGCAAAAACCGTCTCCCGCATCCCGGAGCTGGATATGAGCTTTTGCGAAAACCGGGCGGCGGACAGTGTTGTAGGCTATTACTGTGCCCTTGCAAAGCGTGAGGGGATCCCCTTCTGTGCCAAGCTGGATCTGCCGCAGACGCTTCCCGTGGACGAGATCGATATGTGTCTGGTGCTGTCGAATCTTCTGGAAAACGCATTCGAAGCCAGCCTTCGCACCGCTCCCGCCCGGCGGAAGATCGAGGTCACCGCGTATGTCCATGCCGCGCGGCTCGTGCTGATCGAAGCGGAAAACGCCTTTGACGGGGAGATCAACGAAAATAGCGGAGTTTTCCGCTCGTCCAAGCGCAAGGGAAACGGCATCGGAATCCAGTCCGTCCGCCATATCGCAGAAAAATCCGGCGGGGCAAGTACGGTTACCTATCAGAATGGCGTTTTCTCTGCCAAGGTCATGCTTTGTGGAGAAAAGCAGCCGCCAGAGACCGCAGACAGCACCACGGAGTTGTACGGAAAGTGTGGAAAGTAATGCGGAAAGTGCGGAAACTTGCCATATAAAAAAGCAGAAACTTCTTTCCCCAAACGGCAACCTTTATGCTAAAAGAGTCAACTTCATCTCAAAAAATGGAAACCTCCATGCTAAAAGTGGCAAGTGACATATACAAAATGCCATTATACAGAAATGCCCACTCCCCTGAGAACTCCTCAGACGAGTGGGCATTCTTCTTCCTATATATCAAATATACCTTTGTGGTCACTCAAATCGCCACCAAGTCATGGAGCAAAAATCATCATTTTTTATTTGTCCCAGAGTAAGTGCACGGTTTCTGCACTGTTTTTGCACGGTTTCAAGGGATGCAATGGGTACGCTGACTTGCAAAATACGGCAAAGGGTGCAGAAATTACAACGTGAAAAATCACGATGTTTTGCGCAAAAATAACGCAAACTCGAAAGTTTCAAAATCAGAGTGCTCAGCCCGGTGGGCTCTTTTAATCAGAGGGACCAGGGATTCGAGTTCCCTCAGACAATCAGGCCCCGGGTGGTGGCATTGAACGACAGCACGGTTTGCGGAGCAAAGTGATTGACCATCTGACAGAGATTTTCAAGCATTGAAAATCATGGTGATAAAGTGGATTTTTGTTACAAATCAATAAAAATGTTGAGGAAAAAATCCTTCTGTGGTAAAATAATTAAAAAGATGCTGCGAAATTGCGGAGGGAGGAGCTGTGCAACATGCACCAGCTCCATAAACGCCTTACAGGTGCAGCCAACAGTTCCATAGAAATCATCATTGCTTGGAGTTTTGCAGATGCGTAAGAGACTGTTTGTTAGAAACTGGATCCGAAGGCTTTTAAGGTATCTTTGTATTCCGGTTGGGTTCTTCTTGGTCGTGTTTCCTCTATATAGCCTGATGATCCGCCAGACGATCCAGGCGCAGTCCTCCAGCGCGATGGAAATGCTGGCAATCGGCACCACCCAGTTTGAACGCTGCCTGAGCAATATCCGCAGCACGACGAACAAATTGTTCAGCGAAACGGAGTATACTCTGCTTGCCAGCAGTTATGACAACAGTATTCTGGGAGATTATCAGACACTGACGAGTGCCTGCAAATCGTTACAGGATAAGACCTACGATTCCTCTGTGATCACATACAGCTATATTACATTTGAACGGAATGGCATCATATTGGATGACCGGAGCGCATATGAAAGCCATAGCAATTTTTACCCTGGAGCACTTGAGTATGAGGATGTGTCTCAGGAGGAATGGGATGCACAGAATCAGATCGACGTAATGACGATAAAGCCCGCCCATGTTGTCAAACTGATGCATTCCAGCTATGGCAATTCGTATGTCACAGTATATCAGCCCTATGTGAACACGGCGGGCCGTCTCTGCGGCGCAATGACGGTGCTGATCAAGGAAAAAGATGTCGTTTCAATGTTCCTTTCGCAGCAGCAATGGCGCAAGGAAGGCCTTTTTTGCCTGATTTCCGATGACGGAACGATCCTGGCGGGAAACAACTATGACGGAACGACACTTTCCCTGGCGAGTGATGATACGGGTTGGGAGACCTATCAGGGAAAGCGCTATCTGATGGCAACGCGATATGTGGCATCTCTGAATGCAACGGCGGTCATTGGAATGCCGCCGTCGCTCTACGAAGCGGGTCTGTTGGCAGTACAGCGTGCAATTTGTCTGTATCTGATCGTGGGCGTTCTGGGCTGTGTATTGATCAGCGTCTGCATGACACTGGAGGACATGAACAGCCTGCGTCCGATGCTGGATACGCTGGACGAATCGGATCTGGCATCACGGAAAGTGCTGAATGAGATCTTTCTCCGTAATGTAAACAGCCAGCATGAACTGGCGCGGGAACTGGAGCATTCACGCAGCGAGCTGGAACATGGCAAAATGGAAATTTTGCTGCGTACAGGATCTGTAAGTCAGGAATCCCTTCAGCAGCTGACGGATGCGGTGCAGCTGAAAGCCTATAACTTCCTGCTGCTGATCCCATCTCTTCAGGAAAACGCCGAGTGCTCACTGAAAGAGGAGCTGCGTACTGTGGTGGTGTCAGAGCAGATCCGTCAGATTTATGGGCAGAGATTTTATGTACAGGCAACGGCAGATGACCTGATCCTGGTGATCCTGACGCAGGAAACGGATGAAGCAGAGGAACTGCGGGAAATGTGTTTCCGCACAGAGCAGCTGTATGATGCACTGCATCTGACAACCCCCCTGATATTGAGCGATCCTTTTGAGAAAATGGAGCAGCTGTCAGATATTTACTGGAAGGCCCGCAATGTGGCGGCCTATGCGGATCCGACACAGAAGATCTGCTATTTGGGGAACAGCAGTGCGCAGCGCGGTACCGCGGTCAATGCAACCAATGCAGCGCGGCTTCGGGAATATCTGCTTTCCGGATGCACGGAAGAAGCGGTTTCGCTTCTGAGTGAGTTGTTCTCGGTGGATAATCTGGACCCGGAAAACTTTAAGCAGGATTTTTACACGGCAGGCGGCATTCTGCTGAACACGGCAGAAAGGGTACGCTGTCCGGATATCGCCTATCTGTGCAGTTATGACTCTAAACTGACTGCCCGCCAGATGCTGAGCCGGTTGCAGGACTGCTGTGTGGAGATCTGCAACCATGTGCAATTCCTGAAGCATAGCCACAATGATGCGCTTCAAAAGAATATTCTGGACTGGCTGGCACAGAATTTCCAGAATCCGGAGATCAATGCGGCGATGACGGCAGAGCAGTTCAAGATCTCGAAAAAGTATCTTTCGCAATTCCTGAAGGAGCAAACCGGAAAGAGCTATACAGAGTATGTGGAAGAATTGCGTCTGGATCATGCAATGCAGCTGCTGAGAACGACAGATCTGAATATTACGGATATTGCGGAGCAGTGCGGCTTCTCCACGGCAAATACATTCTATAAGGCATTCCGGCGGAAGTATCAGCTCTCGCCTTCTGCAGTTCGCAAGGGAGACAACTGATTTCAGCGCAGAAAAAACGAACGATGTCAGCCCATTCGGACAAACATCGTTCGTTTCTTTTTACAGGTGGGTTCAGGAATGGATGCTTATGGTCACGGTGCAGGGAGCATCCAATGCAAAGGTCAGCTCAAGCAGCCCATCATGGCGCGTGGTCACGGTGCAGGGAACAGAGGCTGTAACAGCTTTGGAGCCCGGCTGCAGAACAGCCAGAACCGTGCTGCGGCCCGCTGCGGTAAAATCCAGCGTGGCATTTAAGGCGCTGTTGTCCGGTGCCCAATCCGTATGCCGGACAAAGGCATCAAAACCGGTCGTGAGGGTGCCGGGGCGGTAGTAAGCAGAAAACCACTGTACAATGGGAGAAGAAAGCCCGCTGAACTGGTGCCAGCCGGCACCACGGCGGCTCTCGATCATAAAGTGCTCAAAACAACAGTAGCTTTCGGCACACTCGTTCTGCCACAGGGGAAGAGCGGTGTCGGCAATGCGGTAAGCAAAATCGGCAAGGCCCGCATCCAGCGCAGATTTGAAGAACATCCACTGATAAGGCATCCATACAGCGCCGTTCCAGTAGCCGTCACGCCGATAGTACGGCGCACTCTGATCCACAGTGGAAAGGCCGCAGGCACACCACAGGTGTTCCGGGCTTTGAAGCTTCTGCCACAGAAGCTCCTTCTGCGGTTCTGTACAGGCACCTGCAAACAGCGGCGAAGCGCCATCCAGGCCCATGTCGTAGTTCAGGCCCTGCTCGGTGCGCAGAATATCCGCAGCATCACCGGAAGGATCGTGCAGGAGGTACCCGAAGTAACCGCTTTCCTCGTCCCATGCAGTCTGCAGGGAGCGCCCCAAGCGAAGCGCATCGGCATCAAAAGTATCTGCGTCGGTTGTCTCGCCCAGCAGGCGGGCGGTGTAAGCCAGGATCTTGGCGCAGCGTATCGCATGGGCAGTTGTGACCACGGGCGCGCAGCTGGCCTGCAAACGGCGGCGATGGACCTCCTGCTGTGGGGGATAATCGTCCCATCCACCGGAATTATAGAAATAATCCCAGGGGCGCAGCAAGCCGCTGTGCAGGTTGGCGGTAGTGGAGCCGCCTTCCTGCCCGGTGAAGAAGCGGTAGTACAGCTTTAGGCGCGGATAGCAGTAGGCGGCAAGTTCTCTGCTGCTGGTGCGATTCAACAGCTCAGCGTACAGATAAAACTGCGTTGGCACCATGGAGCCATGGTGTAAGAAAGCAGCATCCACAGAATCCGGGGGCATCAGGTAGGTGTTCAGGCAGTCAAAGGCATTGCGCAGGCTGGTCTGAGCCAGACCCATTCCAATGAATCCGGAATCCCATGTGTAGACACAGTCCCACCAGCGTCCGGGAGTGTAGTGACGGATATACTGTCCCCGCGTGTACACTGGATACACAACGTTGGTGCAGAGAACAGCATTCATCAACTGTTGGCCCAGGGCAAGCGATTCGGCAGCCGGTAAAGCGGGCGGTGCTGCAAGGGAGGCAGAAGCCTGCTGCCATACATGCTCCCAATCGCTGCGCTGCGTCAGCAGCTCATGGCAGCGCAGCGCGGCGGCAGAAGCATCCGGCGCAGCACAGACCGCTCCATAGATCACTTTTGTCTGTCCTGCCTCCAAGGGGATCGGCCCCATAAAGAGATTGACGTAATGCCCTTTTCCGTTGCCGCGCAGCGTGGCGTTTACATGGTCGTGTACGGTGTCACGCAGAAAGATATCCAGTTCATCGTTTTCGATCGTGCGAATATGGGTGGTGATATCATCCCACAGGATCCCGTAGCACTCCTGAATGTGGGGATACTGCAGGGTCAGATAGTTCTCATCTGCGGCGGGTTCAGCCTGAGGCCGGGAGCCATCTCCACGCAGTGTAACGGTAAAGTTACCTGCGTCCGCCTGTTCGCACAGAGCGAGACAATCCAGCTTCGCCCCTCCAACACCGGCAGCAGTCAGGGTCAGAGTGAATTTCCCGGCGGGAATGGAAGTATTCAGCGGCAGGATGGCAATAGAAGGCTTCTGACAGGGCGGAAGCTGTAACGTATCCTGACCATTGACATCATACTCGGAACTCTCATCTGCCGGATTCCAATACCGTACACAGAGACAGGGGGCACGCAGGGGCGCGGTAAGGGAAAGCGTAAAGGTAACGGTGTCCCCTTTTCCGTTGGGCACGACCTGCCCAAAAGGTCCTTTGCCTTCGGAACAGCCGAACCCCATGCCAATGCCGTATCCCTGACCAAAGCCGGGAACGGCTTCTTCGCCCCGGCGCAGACCATCCCAGGTCAGACATTCGTTGGGACGGTGGATGGAAAAATCCAGGGTGTCATAATCCTTTGCCCAGACAAAGGCCGCGTTTTCCGGCAGGGATACCTCACAGCCCGGCAGGGAGAAGCCGCGGTAGGACGGAACGGGATCCCAGGCCGAAGCCATGTAATGAAGCACCAGATTCTGCGGAGCATCTGTATTGTTGTGGAGTTCAGCACGGATCAACCGGGCATCCTCCCCCAAGGGAGCAAAAGAAATGTCTGCATACAGCTGATCCTTCCACAGGAGCTCGTGGCGGAGCGTGTAGCAGCTCAGGTCCGGAGCCGCAGCCCAGGGGTGAAAGCCGCTTTCAAACCGTACATTGGGCACATCGACCCGGCGGCGATACATTCCCGGAAAAACGGACAGGTCAAACCGAACGCCGTCGTTGGCCGCAGGAACATGGGAAATGCCGCTGTAACGTTTGGTGTAGGGGCCCCACGCAGGCAAGGAAAGATCATGTGATTGCATGGCGTGATATCCTCCCATCAGCCCTTGACTGCGCCAATGGTAACACCGGCAACAAAGTACTTCTGCAGGAACGGATACAGGCACATGATCGGCAGGGTGGAAACCACCATGGTGGCATATTTCAGACCATCGCCGATGACCTCGACATCACCGGTGGAACCGGCCATGTTGCCGATGTCGCTCTGGATCAGGACCTCACGCAGGATCATCTGCAAAGGGTACAGAGAACGATCCCGAATGTACAGCAATGCCGGGAACCAGCTGTTCCACTGCGCAACGCCGTAGAACAGCGCCATAACGGCGAACACTGCACCGGAGAGCGGAAGAACAATGCGGAAGAAGGTCGTGATATCGTTACAGCCGTCCAGGGCTGCGGCCTCGATCAGCTCATTCGGGATGGTGTTTTCAAAGAACGTGCGCATGATGATCATGTTATAGGTACTGATGGCGGAAGGCAGCACCAGCGCCCAGATCTTATTCAGCATACCCAGCTTCTGAATGATCAGATAAGTGGGGATCATGCCGCCGTTAAAGAACATGGTAAAGATGAAAAGGCTGATAAAGACATTGCGCCCGAACAGATCCTTGCGAGACAGGGGGTAGGCGGCGCAGGCGGTAAGGGTCACGCTGATCAGGGTGCCCAGCACGGTATACAGGATCGTGTTCAGATAACCCGTCCAGATGCTGGCATCCTTCAGAACCTTCTCATACATGGAGGTTGTAAAGCCTTTGGGCCAGAAGGAAACATTGCCTGTCAGCAGCTGCATGGGATCACTGAATGAGCCGCTGATGATGTGCAGAAGCGGCAGAATAATGGTTGCGCTGATCAGGATCAGCAGCAGATACACAACAATGGTATAGATCCGTTCCCCGATGCTTTCCTTCACTTTCGTGGGGTGATTCATCGCATCAATATTTTTTTTCATCACCACAGGCTCACCTCACTGATCTTTTTGCTGAACTTGTTGAACAGCACGATAATGGTAAAATTGATCACGGAATTAAACAGGCCCACAGCCGCAGAGAAGCTGTAATCGCCGCTTTCAAAGGCACGGCGGTAAACGTAAGTGGAAATCACATCGGCAGTCTCATAGGTTGCAGGGTTGTACATCAGCATGATCTTTTCATAGCCGACTGAGAAAATAGAGCCCATGCGGAGGATCAGCATGATGATGATCGTGGGCAGCAGGCCGGGCAGCGTGATATGAATCAGCTTGTCCCATTTGGAAGCACCGTCAACGGTGGCGGCCTCGTAGAGAGAGGGGTCGATGCCGGTCAGTGCCGCCATGTACACAATGGAACCGTAGCCGGCGCTTTGCCAGATGTCAGAAAGAACATAGATCGTCTTGAAGTACTTGGGTTCGGCCATAAAGTGAATCGGCGTACCGCCAAAGGCGGTGATCAGCTGGTTGATCAGGCCGCTGGAAGGAGAAAGCAGGGCGCTCAGAATACTGACAACGACCACGGCGGAGATGAAATGGGGCAGGTACACTACGGTCTGTACGCTGCGTTTGAAGAATTTACCGCGGACTTCGTTGATGAGCAGAGCCAGAATGATGGGAATGGGAAAGCCCACAATAATGGAATACAGGCTGATGCCAAGTGTGTTTTTGATCAGACGGCCAAAATACTCAGATTTAAAGAACTGGATGAAATATTTGAAGCCGACCCACTTGCTGCCCGTGATGCCCAGTACGGGAGAGAAATCACGGAAGGCGATCTGCGCGCCGTACATGGGCGCGTACATGAACACGATATACCAGATCAGGGCGGGCAGCAGCATCAAAAGCAGATAGCGGCTGCGCCAGAACTTTTTGCAGGCATGATCAAGGCGGTTCGCTGTTGGCAGTGTGATCGGTTTTGCTGCGGTGGCAGTTTTCATGGTGGTATTCTCCTGTTTTCGTTCTGAAGAACCCAGGAAAAAATAGGCCGGGAACAGGGTGTTCCTGCCCCGGCCGTTATTTTACTGGATCAAAAAATAGGTGCCTGCTGAGGCATCAGCCATTCAGAGTCTTCTGGTAGATATCGATGACCTCTGCAATGCCCATGCCATTGACCTTTTCAACGTAGGTGTCCCAGTTGGACAGCGGCTCACGGCCGGAAACAAACTTGATGATCATCTCGTCAACGTAAGTTTCCACGTCTGCCATCACAGCACGGCGGACGGCATCGTCCTCAGAGGAGAAGGAGGTGGAGCCGGGGATCACATACTTCTTGGATTCTTCCAGGAAGGGAATGATGCAGTCCTGCTTTGCGCGGTTGACAGACTCATCATCCAGCTGTGTGACCTCATCCTGGCTCAGAATGAACGGGCCGGAGCTCTGTGCAAAGGTGAAGGTGCCAATCGCATTCTTGGGAGACAGGCCGTCAGGGTTCTTCATCACATAATCGGTGAAGATCGGCTTGCCGTCCTGCATGGTGTAGTGAGTGCCCTCAATACCCATGTTGATCAGCCGGGTGCCCTCGTCGCTGTACATGTAATCCAGCAGAGCGACCACGCGGTCAACGTTCTTGCAGCTTGCGGTGATGGTGGCGGCTGCAATGGCACGCGGCTCCTGATCAATATAGGAGTGGATCTGTGCATCGCCCTTGGGGGGTACGGTGGCTTCCACATGGAAGCCGGGGAAGGAAGCAGGCATGGTGGCATTCTGTGCAGCCAGCATACCGCCCAGCGGGCCGTAGAAGGAAGCCACCGCGTTCTGGGCCAGCTTCGGCACGAAGGAAGCGTAGTCCATGGTGATGATCTCGGGATCAATATAGCCCTTCTCATACATGTCATGCATCCAGGTCACGGCCTTTTTGTACTTGGGGTCGATGGGGCCGTAGTGGACCTTGCCGCCATCGTCCGGGTCGGTGTAGAAGTCATCCAGGCAGCCGAATGCGGTGCAGAAGTTCCGCAGGCCGGTCATATCGTAGGAGCTGAAGGGAATCTCATCGTTGGTGCCGTTGCCGTTCAGGTCGGTGGTCTTGACCAGATGCCAGTAGTTCTCCCAGTCCTCCAGGGTCACGGGGCTCTCAATGCCCAGCTTTTCCAGCCAGTCGGTGCGGACGATGTAGGGCATATTGCCGGAGACCTTCTCATCCAGCATGGGCATATAATAAATATTGCCGTCGCTGTAAGTCAGTGCTTTTTCGACACCGTCCCGCTTGTCGATCTCCTTCTTCAGGTTGGGCATGTTGTTCTCGATGTAATCGTTCAGGGACAGGATCACGCCGGACTCGCCGTATTTCAGCACCTCGGTGGTGGGCATATCCATAATGATATCCGGCAGCTGAGCATCCATCATCACAAGGTTCAGGCGCTCGTTGTAGTTGTCCTGCGGGGGATTATCAAATTCAAAATCCATATTGAATTTTTCGCCCAGGACCTTCCAGACATCCATCTGCTCGGCAGCAACCTCGTTTGCGGCCTTGGATTTCAGGATGCGAACAGTGATACGCTCGTTGGAAGCAGCTGCTCCGGAACCGGCAGCAGAAGAAGTAGTAGAGGAAGAGCTGCCACAGCCCTCCAGAACACCCAATGCCAGAGAAGCGACCATAGCGCTGCATACGGCGCGTCTGCTGATTTTTCTTTCTTTCATAAAATCTTTTCCTCCTTGATGTATGGAATGGGACGGGGAAAATCCCCGTGCTTCCATAACCTCCGTTCAGCTCGTACGCTGCCGCCCAGTGGTTTTTCCTTACTCAGAAGCATATCATGTTCTTTTTGGAATTGCAACATTTTTTGATACAAAACGCACAAAAGATTTTCTCATTTTTGAGCGTGATTGTTGCACAATATCCACAAAGATGCGTTTTTTCTTCCTTTTGTCATGGTGCGGGATGAAATGTCATGCTCCTTCACCTTGACGATTCCGGCACAAAAAGATATGCTGGAAACAAAATTGGAATCGGAGATCCATTCAAAAGAAAGGAAGAGAGAAACTATGAGTAAGCAAATCACAGCCATCATCGTGGGCGCGGGCCATCGGGCGATCCTGTACAGCCTGTATGCGCTGGAACACCCGGACGAGCTGAAGATCGTGGGCGTAGCAGATCCGGATCCGATCCGGCGGAAAAAGGTTGCGGAGATGCATGGCTTCGGAGAGGAGATGTGCTTCAGGAACGCTGAGGAGCTGGCAGAAAGGCCTAAGCTGGCAGATGCGGTGATCAATGGAACCATGGACCGCCAGCATGTGCCCACTGCGGTTCCGCTCCTGCGTGCAGGATATGATATGCTGCTGGAAAAGCCCTTCGCGATCAGCGAGGAGGAAGTAAACTATTTATATAAGGTGGTAAAAGAGACCGGGCGGAAGGTGATGATCTGCCACGTTCTGCGGTATGCGCCCTTCTATGTCGCAATCAAGCAGAGACTGCTGAGCGGGGAGATCGGTGACATTATCAATATTCAGGCCACAGAACATGTCAGCTACCATCATCTGGCCGTCTCCTTTGTGCGCGGCAAATGGGGCAACGAGGAAAAATGCGGGGCTCCGATGCTGCTGGCAAAGTGCTGCCATGACATGGATCTCATTATGTGGCTGAAGAGCGGCGTTTCGCCCAAACAGATCGCAAGCTTTGGAAGTGACTTCCAGTTTGATCCTGCCAAAAAGCCCGCAGGGGCAGGCAAGCGCTGCCTGGTGGATTGCCAGTGCGAGGAGACTTGTCTGTACTCTGCCAAAAAGCATTATCTGGATCACCCGGATCGGTGGGCGTTCTATGTATGGGACTGCCTGGAGAATATTGAGAATCCGACGCTGGAGGACAAGCGTAAGTCGCTGATGACAGACAATATCCATGGACGCTGTGTGTGGGATTGTGAACATACGGTGGTGGATCATCAATCGGTGCTGATGAATTTTGCGGATGGTGCAACTGCGACCCTGAACATGATCGGCGGCACAGCGAAACCGGAGCGCAATATCCATATCATTGGTACGAAGGGTGAGATCAAGGGCGTGTTTGACGATTCTGTTTTCACCGTGCGCACCATAGATACCGCCAGCGAGAAGGGCTGGAACGAGGAAGTGGTAGACCTGAAGATCGGTGGAGATAAGAGCGGCATGACAGGCTCTCATGGCGGCGGCGACCTGCGGCTGGTGGAGGACTTTGTTCATGTGCTTCAGGGTGAGGAGCCTTCCATCTCCTGCACAACGATCAAAGATTCGATCAATGGGCATCTGGGGGTCTTCTGCGCAGAGCGTGCTCGCAAGGAGAGCGCCGTCATAACGATGCCGGAAATCAGATAATGCGGTGCTGACATAGAAAACGTCCCCGTGCAGTTTTGATATCCTGCACGGGGACGTTTTGTGATCTTTTTATTTCCTCATTTCCGCATTCACCCATTCCCGCACGCGGTCAGGCCGGTTGGTGACAATGCAGTCAGGGCCAAGGGGCAGCAGGGAACGGACAGCGTCCTGGGTGTCCACGGTCCAGAACGCGGCCTGGATGCCCATGGCGTGGAGCTGGTTCACGAGATCGGGGTTGGAGTAGGCGGTGTGGTACTCGCAGCTGACGATATCCACAGGGAAATCCAACGTTTTGATGTAGGCAGCCACATCTGCCTGCTCCTCCAGATGGCCGATGACCTGCTCCACGGTCTCGCCGGGGAAGTTGGCACGGAGCATATCCACCTTGTCGGCCACCGTGCGGTAGATGAGATTGTTCCGCAGGTCGATGCAGTTTTCCTCGCTGAAGGGCTCATCCATGCTGTTCACAAGGCCCAGATCCTTCCATATCACCGGCGGGGGAAGCACCATGCTGAGGAAAGCGCCGTAGGTCAGCGCACCTACCTTCAGCTCAGGCATCAGCTGCTTTGCCTGCCGCAGCTGGGAGTGGTGGAAGGAGATGAGGGTGAGCCGATCGGTGAGCCCGGCGGCGCGGACCGCATCCAGCACCCGGGGCACAAAGTCGGGGTCGTCCTGCAGTGGGCTTTTCAGTTCCAGCTGCACCTGCGTGCCCTCCATGTCGGCGCAGAGCTCCAGCGCTTCCTGCAGCGTGGCGATCCTCTCGTTGGCGTAGATGGCATCTTTCCAGCTGCCGAAATCCAGAGCCTTCAGCTCGCCCATGGTCAGGTCGTAGATCTGGCCGGAGATGTCGGTGTGCATGTCCACCATATAGTCGTGGTGGATGACCAGCTCGTTGTCGTAGGTCTTCTGTACATCCATTTCCACGCCGTCCGCGCCGATCTCCATCGCCTTGCGGAAGGCGACCAGCGTGTTCTCAGGGGCCAGATAGGATGCACCGCGGTGCGCAATGATTTGGGGTGTCGTCATCTTGTACTATGATTCCTTTCCTCACAGTTGGCTCAGGCCAGATCTTCGCCGTCGGAGGCGATGACCTTTTTATACCAGTAGAAGCTGTCCTTCCGGCTGCGGGCCAGCGTGCCCTTGCCCTCGTTGTCCTTGTCCACATAGATGAAGCCGTACCGCTTCTTCATCTCGCCGGTGGAAGCACTGACCAGGTCGATGGGGCCCCAGGTGGTGTAGCCCAGCAGGGGCAGGCCGTCCTCGTTGATGGCCTTTTCCATCTGCTCAATGTGGGCCCGCAGGTAGTCGATGCGGTAGGTGTCGTGGATGGAACCATCTGCTTCCACCTTGTCCACCGCACCCAGACCGTTCTCCACGATGAAGAGCGGTTTCTGGTAGCGGTCATACAGGCTGTTCATGGTGATGCGCAGGCCCACCGGGTCGATGGCCCAGCCCCAATCGCTGGCCTTGAGGTAGGGGTTCTTGACGGCATCCATGATGGCATTGCCGCTGGCCTTGTTCATCAGTTCGGGGTCCACAGTGGTGCAGCGGCTGGAATAGTAGCTGAAGGAGATGAAGTCCACAGTGCCCTCTTTCAGCAGCTGCTCGTCGCCCGGCTCCATCTGCAGGGCAATGCCTGCACGCTCCATCCGTTTTTTGGCCCAGACAGGGTATTCGCCGCGAGACTGGACATCAATGAAGAAGTAGTTGTCGCGGTCAGCCTCGGCAGCAGCCTGCACATCGGCAGGGGCGCAGGTGCGGGGGTAGAACTGACCGGCGGCCAACATACAGCCCACCATGGCATCGGGCATGATGGCATGGGCCAGCTTGACGGCCTTTGCGCTGGCCACCAGCTCGTGGTGAGCGGCCTGATACTTGACCTGCTGCACGTTCTCGCCGGGTGCAAAGAGCAGACCGGCTCCCATAAAGGGCATGTGGAGCAGCATGTTGATCTCGTTGAAGGTCAGCCAGTACTTGACCTTACCCCGGAAGCGCTGGAACAGCACCTCGCAGTAGTGGGCGTAGGCATCCACCATCCGGCGGTCTTTCCAGCCGCCGTACTTTTTGATCAGGGCAATGGGGGTATCAAAGTGGCACAGGGTCACCAGCGGCTCAATGCCGTACTTGTGGCACTCATCAAAGAGCTCCTCATAGAAGTGCAGTCCCTCTTCGTTGGGCTGCGCGTCATCGCCGTTGGGCAGGATGCGGGTCCAGGCAATGGACAGGCGGTAGCAGCGGAAGCCCATCTCAGCAAAGAGCTTGATGTCCTCCTTGAAGTGGTGGTACATGTCAATGGCTTCGTGGGAGGGGTAGAAGTGCTCGGCATCGCAGTCCAGCATCTTCAGCTGGCCCAGCGCCACGGGGAAGCGGTCGGGGCCAAAGGGCACCACGTCGACGCTGGACAGGCCGCGCCCGCCCTCGTTGTAAGCGCCCTCGCACTGGTTGGCGGCAGTGGCACCGCCCCACAAAAAGTCTTTCGGGAATTTGCCCATAGGTCTTACCTCCTGATGCAGTTGAATTCTGATGATTCAATGATACCATGTTCTGAGCCGCTGTCAACCGGGAAAGTACGACTTTAGCCGTCAATTTGACGAAAAATGTTGCTGATTTTTGACACTTTTCACGAAGAAATCGAAAATTGCGAGCGATTTTCCTTGGAATCTGTTTCTTCCAAACGGACAGTAAGTGTGATAGACTGAATAGGTAAACGGAAAACGGCTCACCCTGCCCTTCATTGCTTTGCAATGCCGGAGCGGGCGAGGACGTTGATGAAAGAGCTATCAGGAAAAATGGAGTGTTTGCTATGACTGAATTCAAGCCCATCAAGGAAGGCAAAGTCCGCGAGATCTATGACAATGGCGACAGCCTCATTATGGTTGCCACCGATCGTATCTCTGCATTTGATGTGATCCTGAAAAATAAAGTGACCAACAAGGGCAAGGTGCTGACCCAGATGAGCAGATTCTGGTTCGACTACACCAAGGATGTTCTGCCCAACCATATGCTGAGCGTGGATACCGCCGATATGCCCGAGTTCTTCCGCACGCCTGCCTTTGAGGGCCGGAGCATGAAGTGCCGCAAGCTGGCCATGCTGCCCATCGAGTGCATCGTGCGCGGCTACATCACCGGCAGCGGCTGGGCCAGCTACCAGCAGAACGGCACCGTCTGCGGCATCCGCCTGCCCGAGGGCCTGCAGGAATCCCAGCAGCTGCCCGAGCCCATCTACACTCCTTCCACCAAGGCTGAGATCGGCGACCACGATGAGAACATCAGCTACGAAAAGAGCATTGAGGTGCTGGAAAAGCAGTTCCCCGGCCACGGCGAGGACTACGCCACCAAGCTGCGGGACTACACCATTGCCCTGTACAAGAAGTGCGCCGCGTATGCCCTGAGCCGCGGCATCATCATTGCCGACACCAAGTTCGAGTTTGGTCTGGATGAGAACGACAACGTGGTGCTGGGCGATGAGATGCTCACCCCCGATTCCAGTCGCTTCTGGCCGCTGGAGGGCTATGAGGCCGGCCACGGTCAGCCCTCTTTCGATAAGCAGTTCGTCCGCAACTGGCTCAAGGCCAATCCTGACAGCAACTACGATCTGCCTCAGGATGTCATCGACAAGACCATTGCCAAGTACGAGGAAGCTTATGAGCTCCTGACTGGCAAGAAGCTGTAAACACTCTGATCTTCTTTCTCCCCTCTGCTGTATAACGGCAGGGGGGATTTTTTGTGTCAACGGCTTCCCCCGGAGGGACGGCGGGGTGTTCCACAAAAAAATCCCCCCGCCCATGAACAGATGGGGCGAGGGGAAAGCTAAGGGTTGGCAGTGTTACAGGATGCGCACCCGGATGACAGCAGGGATGGCGGCCAGCTTCTCAGCCAGCCTGCCGTCCACGGCACCGGTCGCGTCCAGCATGGTGTAAGCCATGTTCTTTTTGCTCTTGTTCACCATGTTTTCAATGTTCAGGCCCGCTTCGGTGGTCAGGGCGGTGATCTGGCTGATCATGCCGGGCTCGTTCTTGTGGATGATGCAGATGCGCTTGCCGCCTGCACGGGGCTGGTGCACCTCGGGCATGTTCACCGAGTGGATGATGTTGCCATTCTTGAGGTAATCGCTGATCTCCTGCACGGCCATTGCGGCACAGTTGTCCTCGGCCTCCGGCGTGGAAGCACCCAGATGCGGGGTGCAGACGATGCCGGGCTTGCCCAGAATGGCCTCAGTGGGGAAGTCGGTCATGTAGCCGGAGACCTTGCCCGTCTCCATGGCCTCCAGCAGGGCTGCGGTGTTCACCAGCTCACCGCGGGCATAGTTCAGGATCTTCACGCCGTCCTTGCACAGGGCAAGGGTCTGGGTGTTGATGGTATCCTTGGTGGTGGGCAGGTAGGGAACATGGATGGTGATGTAGTCGCACAGGGGGAGCATGTCGTTCAGGTTCACGCAGTGGTGTACCTGGCTGGAAAGGTTCCAGGCGGCATCAATGGAAATGTAGGGGTCGTAGCCGTAGACCTCCATGCCCAGCTCAATGGCGCAGTTGGCCACCCGGGAACCGATGGCACCCAGACCGATGACACCCAGCGTCTTGCCCTTGATCTCGTTGCCCACAAACTTTTTCTTGCCCTTTTCCACGGTCTTGGCCATGGCGGGGTCGCCGGTCAGGCCCTGGCACCACTGGGCGGCGGTGGCCACATTGCGGCTGCCTGCGATCAGCATCCCAATGACCAGCTCAGCCACGGCGTTGGCGTTGGCACCGGGAGTATTGAACACCACGATGCCCTGCTCCGAGCAGCGATCCAGTGGGATGTTGTTCACACCGGCACCGGCACGGGCAATGGCCAGCAGGTTGTCGTTGAAGGTGGTGTTCAGCAGGTCGGCGCTGCGCACCAGAATGCCATCGGGGGCATCGGTGTCCACCGATACATCGAACAGGTTCTTGTTCAGCTTTGCCAGGCCCACCGGGCTGATGGCGTTCAGGGTTTTGATCGTAAACATACTTTCCTATCTCCTATACACAAATCAGGCATTTGCCTTGCGGAATTTCTCCATGAAGTCCACCAGCTTCTCTACACCTTCGGTGGGCATTGCATTATAAATGGAAGCGCGCATACCGCCCACCAGACGGTGGCCCTTCAGGTTGACAAAACCGGCTTCGGCGGCCTCGGCGCAGAACTTCTTGTCCATGTCGGGGTCAGGGCTGGTAAAGGTGACGTTCATCGTGCTGCGGTAACGGTGCTCCACAGGGTTGTGGAAGAACTCCTGACCGTCCAGATAATCGTACAGGATCCTGGCCTTGGCTTCGTTGATCTTCTGCATGTTTTCCAGACCGCCGATGTCGTTTTCCAGATACTTGAGCACCAGACCGGTCATGTAGATGCACCAGCAGGGGGGCGTGTTGTACATGCTGTCCTTGGCCAGCAGGGTGGTGTAGTTCATCATGGTGGGCACGGTGTCGGCGGCGTGGCCCAGCAGGTCGTCCCGGACAATGGCAATGGCCATGCCGGCGGGGGCTACGTTCTTCTGCACACCAAAGTAGATGCAGCCGTACTTGTTCACGTCCACAGGTTTGGAGAGGATCATCGAGCTCATGTCCGCCACCAGCGGCACACCCTCCACCTGAGGTACCTCAACGTACTGGGTGCCGAAGATGGTGTTGTTCTGGCAGATGTGGATGTAGCTTGCGTCCTTGTCGTAGTCGATGGCGTTGACATCGGGGATGTAGGTGAAGTTCTTGTCCTTGCTGGAAGCAACGATCTTCACTTCGCCGAACTTGGCGGCCTCCTTGGCAGCCAGGTTCGAGAAATTGCCGGTGACCAGATAATCGGCCTTGCCAGTGGTCATAAAGTTCAGGGGCACCATGGCAAACTGCTGGGTGGCACCGCCCTGGAAGAAGCCGACCTTGTAGTTGTCAGGGATGTTCATCACCCGGCGCAGGGTGGCTTCGGTTTCAGTGATGATGGCATCGAACCACTTGCTGCGGTGGCTCATTTCCATCACGCTCTGGCCGGAATCGCCGTATTCCAGCAGCTCTGCCTGTGCCTGACGGAGCACCTTTTCCGGTAACATGCTGGGGCCTGCGCTGAAGTTATATACTCGTGCCATATGGAACTCTCCCTTTCCGATCCATACCGCCGCTCTCATCTGCGGCAGGTGTATGCTTGATTTGTCCGTAGTATACCGGTTCCGGGGGTGCAAAAACAAGAGCATCTTTGCACAAAGATGGGGCTGCTCTGCCTGCCTTGAGCGCACAAAACACACAACTGTCCTTAAATAAAGAACACTTTTTAAGACGAATGTAAAAATATGCTGGTTTTACCGCATGGCTCCTCACTTTTAACGCTTGCCTGTTTGTGCCGGGTGTGGTATAATCGTGTTAAAATAAGACAAATGTAAAAGCAAAAAATCGGAGGTGAAACCGGTGTACGGACTTTCGGACAGACTGAAACCACTCTCTGCCGCCGAGGAGCAGGTGCTGCTGGCGGTCTGGGACTGCCCCGCCCCGGCCACCCGGCGGGACATCAGCGAACAGCTGACCGCCACCGGCTGGGCCCCGGCCACGGTGCTCAACTTTTTGTACCGTCTGGAGGAAAAGGGCTGGGTCAAGGGCGGCAAGGCGGGGAGCCAGAACACCTATCTGCCCACGGTCACCCGCCGGGCCTACTGCGTTGCGGCCATGCGCCAGCGGATGGACACCCTGTTCGGCGGCAGCCTGCCTGAAGCGGTCCGCGCCCTTGCCAGCGAGAGCGGCGCTTCCCAGAGCCAGCTGGAACAGGCCATCCGGGTGCTGGAGGAGCAGCATCAGGAGGCAGAAGAATACGACCTGTACGATCCCTATGGGTGACGGAAAACGAAAAAGCTCCCATTACGGGAGCTTTTTCGTTGCATTTGGTCGAAAGATGTGTTAAAATCAAATGCGAAAAGGTACTGCACATAACGGCAGGCGGGGAGCCCACACTTCCGGAAGGAGGTGAGAGCAATGCCGATTACTTTGACGTTCCATATTTTTGGACTGGTATTTACCATCAAGGTGAAAAGCGAAAACCGCCACCCTGGCCGGTGACGGTTTTCTATGCAAATAGATAGCTAAAACCCTTCAGGGCTAACCGCTTGTCGCAGTGCCTTTTCTATTTGTAGTATAGTGATTTTTTCCTGGTTTGTCAAGTGGCGGAAGGATATACGATGGAGTGCAGATTGAAAGCAAAAAAATGCGGCGGCTGTCCGATGCTGGGGCTGGATTATGCCGAGCAGCTCAAACAAAAAGAAGCCGCTGTCCGTAAGCTGGTGGGGAAATACGGCCCGGTGGCTCCCATCCGGGGCGCGGAAAACCCCTGCCATTACCGCAATAAGGTGATCTCTACCTTTGCAGCGGGCCCCGGCGGAAAACTGGTGTCCGGTATCTATGCGGCAGGCACGCATAAAGTTTTGCCTGTAGAAAGCTGCCTGCTGCAGGACGAAGTGCTGGACACCGTGATGCAGGCGGTGCGGGCGGCGGCCAGCACCTGCCGCTTCCAGCCTTACAATGAGGACAAGGGCACCGGCCTGCTCCGCCACTGCCTGCTGCGGCGCGGCGTGGTGTCCGGGCAGGTGATGGTGGTATTGGTGACCGCCCAGCCGGTTCTGCCCGGGGCGAAAAACTTTGTCCGCGCTCTGCTGGCCGAAGCCGAAAAGCGCCATGTCCCTGTGACCACCGTGGTGCAGAACTACAACCCTCGCCGCACCAGCGTGGTGCTGGGCGAAGAGGAAAAGGTGCTCTACGGCAAGGGCTTCATTCTGGATACCCTCTGCGGCAAGACCTATGCCCTGAGCCCCCGGAGCTTCTACCAGATCAACCATGACCAGACCGAGGTGCTGTATGGTCTGGCTGTGGAAGCCGCCCGCTTGACTGGCAAAGAGGTGGTGCTGGATGCCTACTGCGGCATTGGCACCATCGGTCTGACCGCCAGCGGCAGGGCAAAGCAGGTGGTGGGCGTGGAGCTGAACCGGGACGCTGTCCGGGATGCCATCGGCAACGCAAGGCACAACAACGTGAAAAACGCCCGCTTCTTTGCCGCCGATGCCACCCAGTGGATCACAGAAGCAGCGGCTGCCGGGCAGAGGGCAGATGTTATTTTCATGGACCCGCCCCGCGAAGGCTCTACCCCCCAGTTCATCGAGAGCGTGGCCCGCATGGCCCCCAAACGGGTGGTCTATGTCAGCTGCAATCCTGAGACCATGGCCCGTGATCTTGCCCTCCTGACCGCCAAAGGCTACCGCGCCGAGGGTTTTACCCCTGTTGATCTCTTCCCCCAGACCGCTCATTGTGAGGTGGTCGGCGCGCTGGCCAGATCACAGAAGTCCAAAGGGTGAAACAAGCCACAATGAATGGATATTTTTATGTATTAACGGCCATTGACCTTTTTGTGCTGAGCTTCATGTGCATCCTCACAAAGCTCAGCGAATCCCTGAACAAAAAGCAGAAGCAGGGATTTTTCCTTGCTTTTGCGCTGATCGCGGTGATCTCGGTGCTGGAGGTGGTGACACTGGCGGTGGATGGCACCCCGGCGGGCTACCGCTGGCTGAACATCCTGTCCAACTATCTGGGGTTCGGCCTGTCCCCGGGAGTGTGTCTCTGCCTTGTGTATGTCATGGACCGGAAAAAGAGGATGAACCGCTGGTTCAGGGCGGCGGTGTGCTGCGAGGCGTGCTACCTGCTGTTCCTTGCTCTGTCCATCCCCGCCGGGCTGGTGTTCTCCGTCAGCGCCGACAACGTTTATTCCCGCGGGCAATACTTCTATATTTATATCATCCTGTATTTTGCGGCCATCGTGTATCTCTCGGTGTCCACCATTGTCACGGCGCGGGAATTTCAGAATCGCAGCCGGGCGCTGATCTACCCCCTGATGATCTTTCTGCTCATTGAGACCATCATTCAGGTGACACTGCCGGACCTCCACGTTACATGGCTGTGCGTTACGCTGTTGTCGGTGCTGTACTTTATCTACTGCAGCGAGATGTGGAACCAATTGGATGCCCTTACCGGGCTGCTGAATCAGAACAGCTATCTGAACCGCACTGCTGAGATGCGCCGCCACGGCGGGGTGCTGGTGGTGTTCGATGTGGACGACTTCAAGCAGATCAACGACCGCTACGGCCACCTGCAGGGAGATCTCTGTCTGGCCGAGATCGGCCGCTGCATCAAAAAAGCCTATGCCCGCAGCGGCTACTGTTACCGCACCGGCGGCGACGAGTTCTGTGTGCTGATGGAAAATGCAGACCGGGAGGCCCAGTGCGCGCAGGAGTTTGTGCGCCAGCTGGAACAGCGGCGAAAGGCCGTGGATTTTCTGCCCACGGTGTCCTTTGGCTCAGCTCCCTTTTTGGGGGAGGATGTGCTGGCTGTGAAGAACCGGGCCGACCGGGAGATGTACCGCTACAAAAAGGCCCGGAAGCCCGATGCCGCTCATTGCTCTCCGAATCATACCCTCCTATGAAAAGGGACTGCTGCACTGGGATCTCCCCCTGTGCGGCAGTCCCTTTCCTTGTTTTGGCAGGGCACGGTGCGCAATGGCGTGATTTGAACTGGCTTTTTTGCATTTCCTGTACTATAATAAAGAACTGTGAAGTTTACACCCGCTATCACTGGGAAAGGAGAATCACCCCTTGAATAAAATGCTTACCCACCTGAACGGCTACAAGCGCGAGGCTGTGCTTGCACCGCTGTTCAAGATGCTGGAAGCCACGTTCGACCTGTTTGTGCCGCTGGTCATGGCAGACATTGTCAACGTGGGCATTGCAGCACATGATTTCCACTATATCCTTGTGCGGTGCGGCATCCTGCTGCTGCTGGCCGTTGTGGGCCTTGCCTGCAGCCTGACGGCCCAGTATTTCTCGGCCAAGGCGGCGGTGGGCTACTCCACCTCCCTGCGCCATGCCCTGTTTGAGCACATCCAGAGGCTTGGCTTTACCGAGATGGATACCATGGGCACCAGCACCCTCATCACCCGCATGACCAGTGACATCAATCAGGTGCAGAGCGGTCTGAACCTCTTCCTGCGCCTGTTCCTGCGCAGCCCGTTCGTGGTGGTTGGTGCCATGATCATGGCGTTCACCGTGAATGTGCGGGCCGCCTGGATCTTTGTGGTCGCCATCCCGCTGCTGAGCGTGGTGGTGTTCGGGGTCATGGTCATCACCAACCCGCTGTACAAAACGGCCCAGGCCCGGCTGGACCGTGTGCTGGGCCTGACCCGCGAGAACCTGACCGGTGTGCGCGTGGTGCGTGCCTTTGACAAGGAGCAGGACGAGATCGACCGCTTCGAGAACGCCAACGACCTGCTGACCAGAATGCAGCTCCATGTGGGCCATCTTTCGGCCCTGATGAGCCCGCTGACCTATGTGATCATCAACATTGCCATCGTGGCACTGCTGTATGTGGGCAGCATTGAGATCAACGTGGGCGGCATGGCCTCCGGCGACGTGATCGCGCTGGTGAACTATATGAACCAGATCCTGATCGAGCTGGTCAAGCTGGCCAACCTGATCGTGCAGGTAAGCAAAGCGCTGGCCTGCGCCGGCCGTGTGCAGGCTGTGCTGGACACCAAGCCCGGCATGGACTTTCCCGCCGAGCTGCGCAGCGAGGTGTCCGCCGACAAGGCCGGTGACGCCGTGCGCTTTGACCATGTGAGCCTGACCTATGCCGGGGCCGGCGCACCCAGCCTGTCCGACATCAGCTTTACTGCCAAGCGCGGCCAGACCATCGGCGTCATCGGCGGCACCGGCAGCGGCAAGTCCAGCCTGGTCAACCTGATCCCCCGCTTTTACGACGCCACCGAGGGCACCGTGGAGATCCTGGGCCGCCCGGCTGCGGACTACCCCCGCGAGGCCCTGCGCGGCAAGGTGAATGTGGTCATGCAGAAGGCCCAGCTGTTCGGCGGCACCATCCGCTCCAACCTGCTGTGGGGCAACAAGAATGCCACCGACGCCGAGCTGTGGGCGGCCCTGGAGACCGCACAGGCGGCAGAATTCGTCCAGGCAAAGCCCCTTGGCCTGGACGAGCCCGTGGAACAGGGCGGCCGGAACCTTTCCGGCGGCCAGAAGCAGCGCCTGACCATTGCCCGTGCACTGGTGGGCAAGCCGGACATTCTGATCCTGGACGACAGCGCCAGCGCCCTAGACTACGCCACCGACGCGGCCCTGCGCAAGGCACTGGCCGCTCTGCCCGGCAGCCTGACCGTGTTCATCGTGAGCCAGCGCGCTGCCAGCCTGCAGCACGCCGACCAGATCCTTGTGCTGGATGACGGCAGGCTGGTGGGCCTTGGCACCCATGACCAGCTGCGCCAGAGCTGCCCGGTGTACGAAGAGATCTATGAGAGCCAGTTCAAGAAAGGGGATGTGCAGAAATGAGCGCGAAAGCCAAAGCAAAACTGACCCCGGAACAGCGCAAGGCCACACTGACCCGTGTGCTGCACAAGATCCGCCCCTATTCCCTGTTCGTGGTCTGCAGCCTGATCGTGGCCGCCGTGAGTGTGGCCGCACAGCTGTATATCCCCATCCTGTGCGGTGACGCCATCGACCTGATGCTGGGCAAAGGCAATGTGGACTTTGCCGGTGTAGGCCGCATCATCGTGGAGGTTCTGGTGGTGGCCGTGGTGGCCGCCTTTGCCCAGTGGCTGCTGAGCGTGTGCAACAACCGCATCACCTTTTCGGTGAGCCGGGACCTGCGCAACGAGGCCCTGCGCAAGATCCAGACCCTGCCGCTGTCCTACCTCGACAGCCACCCCTCCGGCGACATCGTGAGCCGCATGGTGGCCGATGTGGACACCTTTGCCGACGGCCTGCTGATGGGCTTCACCCAGCTGTTCAGCGGCGTGCTGACCATTCTGGGCACCCTGCTGTTCATGCTGAGCGAGAATGTGGCCATCACGCTGGTGGTGGTGTGCATCACCCCGCTGAGTCTGCTGGTGGCCAGCTTCCTTGCCAAGCGCAGTTACAAGTATTTTCAGGGTCAGAGCAGCGTGCGCGGCGAGCAGACTGCGCTGGTCAACGAGATGATCGAGGGCCAGAAGGTGGTGCAGGCCTTCGGCCACGAGGCCGAGAGCCTGGACGCCTTTGACGAAGTGAACGGCCGGCTGCAGGACGTGAGCCTGAAAGCGATCTTCTTCTCCAGCATGACCAACCCCGCCACCCGCTTTGTGAATAACATCGTGTACGCCGGTGTGGGCCTGGTGGGTGCCCTGTACGCCGTGCGCGGCGGCATCACCATCGGTCAGCTGAGCGTGTTCCTGAACTACGCCAACCAGTACACCAAGCCCTTCAACGAGATCTCCGGCGTGGTCACCGAGCTGCAGAACGCGCTGGCCTGTGCGGCCCGCGTGTTTGAGCTGCTGGACGCCGACGACCAGATCCCGGAAGCCGAGAACGCCGCTGTGCTGCAGCCGGACGGCCATGTGCAGCTGGAGGGTGTGTCCTTCCGCTACCTGCCCGACCGCCCGCTGATCGAGGGCCTGAGCCTGGACGTGAAGCCCGGCCAGCGCATCGCCATCGTGGGCCCCACCGGCTGCGGCAAGACCACCCTCATCAACCTGCTCATGCGCTTCTATGACGTGAACGGCGGTGCCATCAAGGTGTCCGGCACCGACATCCGCAGCGTGACCCGCGCTTCGCTGCGCGGCAGCTACGGCATGGTGCTGCAGGATACCTGGCTGCGGGCCGGTACGGTGCGGGAGAACATCGCCTACGGCAAGCCGGACGCCACCCTGGACGAGGTGGTGGCTGCCGCCAAGGCCGCCCACGCCGACAGCTTCATCCGCCGACTGCCGGACGGCTACGACACCGTCATCGCGGAGGACGGCGGCAACATCAGTCAGGGCCAGAAGCAGCTGCTGTGCATCGCCCGCGTGATGCTCTGCCTGCCGCCCATGCTGATCCTGGACGAGGCCACCTCCTCCATCGACACCCGCACCGAGGTGCGCATCCAGAAGGCCTTTGCCCGCATGATGCAGGGCCGCACCAGCTTCATCGTGGCGCACCGCCTGTCCACCATCCGTGAGGCCGACATCATCCTTGTGATGAAGGACGGCCACATCGTGGAGCAGGGCAACCACGACGAACTGCTGGCCGCAGGCGGCTTCTACGCCAAGCTGTACAACAGCCAGTTCGAGGGTGTGGAGACCTGAGCCAAAGCCCCATAAAACCACAAAAATCCCGTCTGAAGCAGTTCAGACGGGATTTTTTCGTGTTTGTCAAGGGCTGCCCGCACAGAGCATGTGCGGCGGTGCCTTTTTCTGCCCCTGTGCCGCCTTTTTTGTTGACAAAGCACCGCCTTGCTATTATAATAATGTAGTCAAAATGGCATCATTGCGCGGCTTTGCACCTGCGCGAATCAAGTATAGACAAGGAGAGATTCTCAAATGGCACAAGAGATCAAGATGTCCGCTGCCGGCCTGAAAGCTATGCAGGAGGAACTGGAGTACCTCAAGACCGTGCGCCGCAAGGAGCTGGCCGAGGAGATCAAGGAAGCCCGCAGCCACGGCGACCTGTCGGAAAACAGCGAGTACGACGAGGCCAAGAACACCCAGGGTCTGGTGGAGAACCGCATCACCGAGCTGGAGCAGATGATCAAGAACGCCGTCATCATCGACGAGAGCGAGCTGAGCGTGGACAGCGTGTCTGTGGGCACCCACGTCACCATCCAGATGACCGGCGAGGATGAGACCGAAGAATACGACATCGTGGGCCGCACCGAGGCCGACCCCCTGAACGGCAAGATCAGCGACGAGAGCCCCGTGGGCCACGCGCTGCTGGGCCGCGCTGTGGGCGCCAAGACCGAAGTGCTGCTGCCCACCGGCCACACCGTGGAGTACACCGTGCTGGCCATTACCCACGCACGCAGCTGATAGGAGAAACCATGGAAGAGCAAAAGAAGAACCCCGCGCAGGGCCTGTCCGAGAGCGAGCAGGTGCAGGTGCGCCGCCAGAAGCTGGCAGACCTGCAGGCCGCCGGTCATGACCCCTTTACCCTGACCAAGTACCCGCAGGACGCCTACTCGGCCGACCTGAAGGAAGAATTCAAGGACCTGCCCAACGAGACCGACAGCGGCAAGCACGTTGCTCTGGCCGGCCGCATGATGTCCAAGCGCGTGATGGGCAAGGCCAGCTTTGCCCACCTGCGCGACGATAAGGGCGACATCCAGCTGTATGTCCGCCGCGACGAGCTGGGCGATGAGCCCTACGCCGCCTTCAAGAAGCTGGACGTGGGCGATATCATCGGCGTCAAGGGCGAGGTGTTCCGCACCAAGACCGGCGAGCTGAGCGTGCGCGCCACCGAGCTGACCCTGCTGGCCAAGAGCCTGCGTCCCCTGCCCGAGAAGTTCCACGGCCTGACCGACACCGAGATGCGGTATCGCCAGCGCTATGTGGACCTGATCGCCAACCCCGAGGTCAAGGACACCTTCGTCAAGCGCAGCCAGATCCTGAAGGAGATCCGCGCTTATCTGGACGAGAAGGGCTTCCTCGAAGTGGACACCCCCATCCTGACCCCGTTTGAGATCGGTGCCTCGGCCCGCCCCTTCTACACCCATCACAACAGCCTGAACATGGACATGGTGCTGCGCATCGAGACCGAGCTGTACCTCAAGCGCCTGATCGTGGGCGGCATGGACCGCGTATATGAAGTGGGCCGCATCTTCCGCAACGAGGGCATGGACCCCAAGCACAACCCGGAGTTCACCTCCATTGAGCTGTATCAGGCCTTCACCGATTTCCACGGCATGATGGATCTGGTGGAAGAGCTGTACAAGCGTCTGGCTCAGAAGATCTGCGGCAGCATGGTCATCCCCTATCAGGGCAAGCAGATCGACATGGGCCACTGGGAGCGCCTGACCATGATTGAGGCCGTGAAGAAGTATTCCGGCGTGGACTTCAACGACTGGCAGACCGACGAGGACGCCATTGCCGCCGCCAAGGAGCACCATGTGGAGCTGCCGGAGGTGCCCACCAAGGGTGCCATTCTGGCCGAGTTCTTCGACGCCTTTGTCGAGGACAAGCTGATCCAGCCCACCTTCATCTACGACTACCCCGTGGAGATCAGCCCCCTGGCCAAGCGCAAGCCGGACGACCCCGCCTTCACCGAGCGCTTTGAGTATTTCATCGACTGCACCGAGTACGGCAACGCCTTCAGCGAGCTGAACGACCCCATCGACCAGAAGGGCCGCTTCGAGCGTCAGGTGGCTGAGCGCAAGGCCATCGAGCCCGACTGCAAGGCCCAGGTGGACTACGACTACGTCAACGCTCTGGAGTACGGCCTGCCCCCCACGGGCGGCCTGGGCTTCGGCGTGGACCGTCTGGTCATGCTGCTGACCGACAGCGCCTCCATCCGCGACGTGCTGCTGTTCCCCACGATGAAGCCGATTGAGCAGTAAAACGCAAAATTGAAACGCAGATACGATGAAATTTAGAATAGATTTCAGACGGCATCTGCGGTACTACACCACAACTACACCAATTTTGGGACGTTTTCCCGAAAAGGAGCCTTACAAAGCGGTGTGGTGTAACAAGTGAATAGGCGGATTGGTGTAGTAGCCAAACTTATAGAATGAAACCCAGCAAACGCTTTATAGTGGCTATGAAGTGTTTGCTGGGTTTACTTGTATCTTGCAATATTTTAAATCGGCTTATGACAGTTAATATGCTTACAGTAAAAGGAGAAAATTAAATGCCATATATAAGCGATTATAAGCCGCTGTTTCCGGAAACAGGTTTGTTTGAGCGGAGCATTACCACTTCTGTATATAAAAACATTCTTCAAAACTATGAGGATAATTCCGAAGATTTACAATATATTGAGGACATTATAGAGATTTTGCAATACTATATTTTTGAAGGCAAAAACGAGATAGTGGATGAAGATGAATATTCTGATGACGAGATATTTTCCAATAAAAAACAGGCAGCATTGTTAGTGATGAACATAGCTACGGCTTCCATTAAAAATAATGATATTCTTTATATGGATTATCTGGCAATAATGGCACAGAACAGTGTTATTGTCGGAGATTGGAATCGTGCGATTTCCTATTATTTTGAATTATTAAATGAAGACGGTGTTCTAAACGCAGATTACGATGAAAGCTACTACACTGGAGAGTTAGAGCTTGCGGCTAAAATAATACATAATATTTGTGTATTGTATTTTGTTGGATTGAAATCTGATGAATTTTCTCATATAAAACAAAAATATAATTATATTTTTAAACTTGAATCCGAATGGACAAAAAAGTTGATTAGAAGCAATCCGAACTTAAAAGAAAGCTTTGAAAAAAATTATAATACACTGTATGACTTTACGAATGGAATCTTATATTATGATTCTGATTATGAATCTAGTCTTATAAATTCTCCTAGCTTTATGAAAGCTATTTGTTTGGATGCTGAAAAATCGCGCCAGAAACATATACCTAATTTAGAAGCGGAAATTCTAATTGTCAATGATGATGACGACATATATCTTTTGGATCCGTCTATACCGTTTGATATGGAGGTTGTTACTAAGATTTTAACTGATTTTCTATTTGGACATGTTCAAATAGAGAATCCTGTTGCTAAAGAAGATATGGAACAAACAATTTTTCCTATCGATAAAGATTGCGGCTCGACGGACAGCTTACTCAGAGAACTTGAAAATCTTACAGGGTTGCAGGAAGTAAAGAAAGAAGTATCTTCAATTATCAATCTCTTAAAACTTCAAAAGATTCGTAAAGAAAGGGGACTTCCAGAACTTCCTGTTTCCCGGCATCTTGTATTTTCTGGCAATCCCGGCACAGGCAAAACAACAGTTGCCCGACTGCTGGCACAAATTTACCACGAACTGGGAATCCTTTCTAAAGGTCAGTTAATCGAAGTCGACCGTTCAGGATTGGTTGGTGGCTATGTTGGGCAGACCGCAATCAAGACGCAGGAAGTTATTAAGCAGGCTCTAGGCGGGGTACTGTTCATTGACGAGGCGTATACACTGGCTAGAGGAAATGATTCTAACGACTATGGTCAGGAGGCAATTGACACGATCCTGAAGGCAATGGAAGACAACCGAGATGATTTGGTAGTCATTGTTGCCGGTTATCCTAATTTAATGGAACGTTTTGTAAACTCGAATCCCGGCCTGAAATCAAGATTTAACAAGTACATTTACTTTGAGGATTACACGCCGGAAGAGCTTCTGGAAATCTTCGATTCCATGTGCAAGAAGTCCGGGCTTATAGCTACGGAGAATGCACGAGATTTGGTACTGAAGCATTTTGAAGAAAAATATGCAAACCGAAATGAAACATTTGCCAATGGTCGTGAGGTGCGCAACTTCTTTGAAAGGGCGGTTGTTAATCAGGCGAATAGGCTAGCACTGGAATTGAATATTGATGATGAGGAAGTTTCAACATTAACAGCTGAAGATGTTAAATAAAGAGGAAACTAGATGTGAATGAAAGCAAATTAGAAGAAAAGAAGCAGCTGGGATTCACGAAAGAAATTCTGGATTATTTAAAGAAAAATCCATCTGTAGCGATTGCAGTTGTTTCTGCGGCAATTACCATAATGTCTATTCTTAGTAGTTATGCGGGCAGACTTGCAAATATTACTTTTCTGAAATATTGGGGAATCGATAGTTCGTATGCAGGACTTGAAAAAGAAAATGTTCTGTATCGTGTGGTCAATTCCGCTATATGGATCGCAGTAATTTGGAGCATAAGCATACTTCTTCAAAATGTGTTTATTCGCATTTATCATGATTCTATATCATACCACTATGCAAAAAATGAGATAAAAAATCTGGTAAAAATGCATAAGCAAGGTTTGGAGGAATTGAAAAAAACAGAAAAGGCATTTTGGAGTGACAAAAGCGCAACTGAAGCAGACTATGCGAGATGGTTGATAATTAAAGCACATAAAATGCACTTAGAAAATCAATCCACGGAACTTAATCAATTACAAAAAATTGTCCATGGTGACATTCGAGGATTTCAAAAACGTGTTCTTGTATATCTCATTGTTGCTGAAGTTGTTCTCTTTCTTGCGATGTGGTTATCTACACTTTCGTCTAATTTATCAACGATATTAACCACATTTATTGGTAGTGCTTCCATCCTTATTATCATTTCATTATTGTCTTTTCATGTCACTAAAAATCAACGAGACACCCTGAAAAAGCAACCTGCTGATGATTCAGAGAAAGATTTTTCAGAGCGTGCAGAGGCAATACGAAAGTTAGAACGTGAACAGTATGAATTAAATTATCTTATTTACAAACCGCAGTTAAAAGATTTTATCTTTAATCTGCTAGTGGCAACTATCATGATACTGTTATCTATGCCTATTGAGGGCTATTTTAATGCTCGTCTTTCTCAAACTTTTTTAATTGTCACCGAAAATGAAAAAAGTGAAGCTATTCTTTTTCACGGAGGCGACACATATATTCTTGAAGAAGCAAAGATTGATGAAAATACAATTGTTATTGATACGTCGAAACAGCGAATCTTGAAGACCGATGATATTTCTTTTGAAAAGAAAACTTTTGAGTCTGTTGTAAAGAAATAAATGTCATACAACCTTGTCAAGAGGGCTGGCACCGTCCAGCCCTCTCTCTTTTTACCAAAGTTTCCCTTGCTTTTTCTTGCAAGCTGCCGAAAACAACGCGCTTTCAAAA
>OOCR01000442.1_pt1 | contig 34962 bp, 26 predicted proteins | sample 1671491 | NCBI WGS metagenome assembly OOCR01 (sample SAMN06348162, study PRJEB24527) | human gut metagenome | biome: human gut; feature: ankylosing spondylitis patient; material: feces | host: Homo sapiens | place: China | collected 2015-10
GTCGGGAAGGCCTGAAAAGGCCGGCCTGACGGCTCGGTAGGGAATCTCCGCTCTTGCTCTTTAGGGCGGAGAGGATGTCAAACTCCATGATGAGGTGGAGGAGCGGCTCCGCGGGGAGAGTGATTCGATATAGGGCATCCCTATTGAAAATTATTTTTCATTAGTAAATTGCAATTTTCCGCAAGACGTGTTAGGATGAGTTCAACAGCTCGGGAGGCTCACTTCTCGGTCGAACCGTTTCGGTTCGAGCCGATCGATCTCCGGAGCCTCCGATACCGTCAGGAGCCGACGTCCTCGAAGGACTTCCGCTTCGCAACTCTTCTGAGGAGAATTCGCATGTCGAACTGCAAGGTCAATACCTATCTCGCCAACCTCGCCGTCTGGATGGTCAAACTTCACAACCTCCACTGGAACGTCACGGGCCACGTCTTCAAGCCCCTCCACGAGTACACGGAAGCCCTCTACGACGAAGCCTTCGAAGCCTACGACGCCGTCGCCGAAGTCCTCAAGATGCGCGACCGCATGCCCCTCTCCACGATGAAGGCCTACCTCGAAGTCGCCACCATCGAAGAGGTCGATCCGCGCGACTTCTCCTGCTGCGAAGTCGTTTCGATGATCGAAGCCGACATGCAGACGATGATGAAGCTCGCCCTCGAAATCCGCAACGAAGCCGCCGAACGCGACGACTTCCAGGTTCAGGGCCTCTTCGAAGGTTACATCGAAGGCTTCACGAAGCAGCTTTGGTTCATCCGCGCCATGAAGAAGGAAGGCTCCGCTCAGGAATGCTGCGGCGGCTCCTGCGGTTGCGGCGGCCACTGATCGCCCGATCCCGGTTCGGAGGCGTAGTCGTTAGGCGTCTCCGACCGTGCCAATAAAATTTGAAGTCCGATTCGGCCCGAGCCCGTCAAACGGTTCGGGCCGAATTGTTTTTGCAAAACCCGCTCAAGCCCGCTTTTGCGCGCCCTGCATCTGCACGTATCCCGCCGCAGCTTCCGAGAGGACGATGAGGGTCATCCCGAGAAACGCGCCCGGGCCGATGTCGTCCTTGAAAAGGAAAAGCCCGAAAAGCGTGCTGAAGAGAATCCCCGAAAATTGAAGGTTCGCGCAGAGAAGCGCTCGCCCGCGGCTCCAACCCTGCGTTTGCGCGAGTTGCGAGCAGACGGTGCAGAGACCCACCGCGAACAGTTCGGGTGTGGTCACTAGCGTCGCGACGGGCGTCTCCGACGTCGCACACCACAGAAGCGCCGCCGTGGCAAGCGATCCGCAACCGAAATAGAAAGCGGTCCGGAAGACGGGCTCGCCCGCCCTTCCCAGCCTGCGAAGCGCGAGTCCGGAAACCGCGGCGCAAAGCGCGGCGGCAAGTGCGAGAAGTGCAAAGGGGCCGTCTTCTCCGTTGAAGGTGGGGCAAAGCGTCAAGTAGACGCCCAGGAACCCGAGAAGGACGGCAACGAGCGACCTTCGGTCGAATGCTTCGCTCGATGCCTTACCGGACTTCGCTCCGACATATTTCCGCATTGCAACCCACGCCGCGACGAAAAGCGGTGAAGTTGCAAAGAGCGTTTGCGAAGTGGCGATCGGAAGCGCCTGTACGGTCACGATGTTGAGCAGAAGTGCCGAAACGCCCGCTCCGGTGCGAAGCAAATGGAGCCGCGGCATCCGCGTACGAAGCGCAACGCCGCTTGCTCGCGCCAAACCGTAGAGAACAAGCGCGAGAAAGACGGAACGCACGAAGAAAATGTCCGCCACGCCGAGCGCTTCGGGCGTGAGCTTCACAAAAACATAGGTGAGCACCGTCAAAAAGGTACCGACGAGAATCCAAAGGGATTGCATTACGCGCGGCTCCCCGAAAGCACGGATTTCGTGCTTTTGTCGATCAAATCGAGCAGCACGGACCGAATGAGCTCGAAGGCGGGATCCTTTTGCGTGCGCTCGTGCCAACCGAGCTGCACGGTGAGTTCGGGCGCCTCGCGTGTCAGGGGCAGTATGTCGACGCGCGAGGTGTCGAACGCGAGTCGCGCGGTGACTTCGGGCACGATCGCGTAATGATCGGTCCCTTCGAGGCAGAGAGGAACGCTCAGGAAGAAGGGCGTGACGAGAGAGATTTTCGCCGGGTCGTCGGGATTGAAATAGCCGTTTCCGGGGCCGTTCGGTCGACGGTAACGGTCGGGCTGAGCGTTGACGAGCACTTGCGCGTAGCGCGCGACGTCGTGTCGCGTGAGGGCGCCCGTTTGCCGCGCGACGCTCGTGAGGGGATGGCCTTTCGCGACGATGCAGGCATAAGGAGTCGTGAGCGCCGCGGCCGAGCACATGTCGGGCGGCAGCCCCTGGCGGGCGAAAAAGAGTAGGTCGAGTTTGTCGGTCCGAAGCAGATCGAACATGTGCTCGTCGGCCTGCTGAACCTGAAAGTGCACGTTCGGAAAGGTTTTCGCCAAGTCGGCGTGCACGGTGGCGATCGTCGCAGCAAACGCGTTGTCGTAACACGCAAGCCGTACCGTGCGTTTGAGCCGGGCGGGGTCGACGGGACCCGTGCTGCGGAGCTCTTCGAGAAGCCGCAAAAGCCGCACGACGCCCTCGTACTTTTCTTTGGCCGATTGGTCGGGCAACATCGAGGCGCCCGAGCGCACGAAAAGCGGCGCGTCCCAATAGGCGCGAAGGCGCGCAAGCATGCGGTTCGCGCTCGAGAGACTGACGCCGAGTTGCTCGGCCGTGCGCGGGAGCGACCCCGTGCGGTAGAGGGTGACGAAAAAGTAGAGCGCACACGGGTCGATTTCCCGCACGAAGTCGGGTATCGACGAGGTGAGCTCGGCACGTTCGCTTGACATGGTCCTACTTCGAAAAATGACATCGGAAGCCGAGAATCTTCCTATGGTCTGACAGTCTAACAGTATTTACAGTTTCTCCATCCGGAGAAAGCGCCCTCGGTCGGTCGACTTTCGCCTCCAAGATTCTTTCGTTTGCGACCCTCGGGGTCGCTTTTCAAGGAGAAATTTTCATGCAGCTCAACGTGATGCGCCTCTCGTCGATTGCCAAGGCGACGGCCGCAGCCCTCGCCCTCGCAGCCGCGGGCGGCGCCGTTTCCGCCATGACCCCGGGCACCTACAGTGCGACGGTTCCCGCCCGCAACGGCGAGATGACGGTCGAAGTGACGGTCGATGCGAACGCGATCAAGGACGTTCGTGTCACGAAGCACGAAGAAACGCCCGGGATCGGGTCGCTTGCGATCGACGCGCTCCCCAAGAATATGGTCGAACTGCAGTCGGCGGGCGTTGACGGCGTGACGGGGGCGACCGTCACGTCGGACGCTCTGAAGCGCGGCGTTGAAGAAGCGCTCAAGAAGGCGGGTGCGAACGAGAGCTTCTTTGCGAAGAAGGCGCCCGCGGTGAAGGCCGCCGAACCGCTTGTCACCCAAGCCGACGTGATCGTCGTGGGCGGGGGCGGCGCGGGCATGGTCGCGGCCGCGACCGCCGTCGACGGGGGCGCTTCCGTGATCGTTCTCGAAAAGATGGCGATGTTGGGCGGCAACACGGCCCGTTCCGAAGGCAATATGTCCGCGATCGACCCCGAGCCCGAAAAGCTCCTCGACATGACGCCCGCCGTGCGCGCCATCATCGCGAAGTACACCGATCGTCCCGCCTGCTCGAAGGAAGCGGCCGAACTGCAGAAGGTCGTGAAGGAACAGTTGGCCGCACACGATGCCGCGGGCAAAAAGTACCTCTTCGACTCGCCCGAACTCTTCGCCCTTCAGACGATCATGGGCGGGGACTGCAAGAACGACCCGAAGCTCGTTCTCGCGATGGCGAAAAACGCCACGGCCGCGATGCTTTGGCTCGACAAGCAGTCCGACATGACCTGGAAGCACGTGCCCCGCCATTGGATCGACGTCGGTATCGGCGGGATCTACCCGCGCGGTCAGTGGCCGCGCAAGGCGGACGGCGAAAGCCCGATTTCGACCTACGACGCGTACATCAAGCCGCTTGCCGAAAAGGTGCGGGCTGCGGGCAACCCTATCTATACCTCGACCAAGGTGACCGAAATCGTGCGTGACGTCTCGGGACGCGTTACGGGCGTTCGTGCCGAAAAGGACGGGAAGACCGTCGAATTCAAGGGTCGCAACGTGGTGCTTGCCGCGGGCGGCTACGGCGCGAACCTCGAGATGGTGAAGAAGTACAACAACATCAGCGTGCGCGCCACGTCGAACCAGCCCGGCGCCACGGGCGAAGTGATCGAAGAAGCCGTCAAGGCGGGTGCCGCCCTCGAAGGCATGGAATGGATTCAGATCCATCCGCACGGCAATCCCAAGAACGGCGAACTCGAATCCGCCATCGCGGGTCGTCCCCAGGATACGCCCTACGTCAACGTCGACGGCGTTCGCTTCATCGACGAAACGGGCCGTCGCGACGAACTTTCGCACGCCATTCTCGAGCAGCCCGGCAAGGTGGTCTACGCGATCTTCGATCGGCGCACGATCGACGAAGGCAAGGTGCGCGCCGATCTGATGCAGTCGGCGCTCGATCACGGCTACGCCTTCAAGGCCGAAACGCTTGCCGATCTCGCAAACGCGGCCGGTATCAAGAGCGACGCGTTCGTGAAGACGATCGACGCCTACAACGTCGCGACCCGCAAGCAAGACGCTTCGAGCCTTCCCGTCACGAAGATTCTTTTCGGTCTGACGGTTGAAAAGGCGCCCTTCTACGCCGTGCCGATCACGACGACCATTCACCACACGATGGGCGGCATTCGCATCAACGAAAAAACGCAGGTCCTCGACGCCAAGGGCGAACCGATTCTGGGTCTCTACGCCGCGGGCGAAGTGACGGGCGGCATCCACGGTACGAACCGCCTCGGGCGCAACGCGCTCACCGACCTGCTCGTCTTCGGTCACATCGCCGGGCAGGAAGTGTCGAAGAAGTAAGCGAACGGCTTCTTCGCTCCGAGGGGGCGCACGCCCCCTCCCGCTCTCCTTTCTTTACGACGACCGGGCTTCGGGCGCACAGCCCGCGTCCGTCCGGTCGTTCGTGCAATTCCTTTTTTCATATTGAACTCCCATGTACAAGCAGCGCATCCTCGTCGCGGCGATTGCGGCCGCTTTCGCTTCCGCGGGCACCCTCGCCGCCGACGTTACGATCTACGGCGTCGTCAACACCGGGCTTTCCTTCATCCATGCCGATTCGAGCGTTTCGGAAAGCACCGACACGTTCGAACTCGACAGCGGCAACTACCTCGGCAACCGCTTCGGCCTCAAAGGCGAAGAGACGATTTCGCCCGACCTCAAGGCGGGCTTCATCCTTGAAAACGGCTTCTCGGCCGACACGGGCACGCTTTCGGATTCGGGCCGCATGTTCGGTCGCGAAGCGTCGCTTTACCTCACGAACGAGACTTTCGGGACGCTGCGCTTCGGTCGCATGACCGTGATGACCGCGTCGACGGGCTCTTCGGGTCTCATGGCGGGGAAATTTTCCGCGATGAGTACTGGTTGGGGGATCGTTTGGGGCCATAACGCCGTATTTACGGGTAAATTCGGCCGCATGGACAATATGGTCATGTATTCGTCGCCGAAGTTTGCGGGCCTGCAGCTTCACGCGCAGTATTCGTCCGGGATCGATCAGGCGACGGAAAAGACGGCCGAGGAAAATTCCGGTTCGTCGACCCGCTACATGGGGCTCGGCCTTCAGTACTTCAACGGCCCGTTCTCGACGATTGCGGTCGTTGACAGCCACCGCTACGCCGCCACGTCCGAAGACCCGGGCGTGACCGCAAACGGCAGCGTCGCCTACGACTTCGGCGTCGCGAAATTCTTCCTTACGGGCCAGTACTTCCGCGACATGCGCTACCTCGGCAAGGCCGCGGTCGACGCCGAAGTGAGTGCCGCGAACGTCTTCGGCAATAACGTCGCCAAGGACGGCTTCGCGCTCAATGTCGGCGCCACGGCTCCCGTTGCGGGCGGGAAGCTCTACGGCGCGATCGGTTGGATGGACGCGGAAAACGCGAAAAATTCCGACGCCTCGATGCGCCGCCTCACGCTCTCGGCGGGTTACGACTTCAACCTCTCGAAGCGCACGGTGGTTTACGCCGGTGCGGGCTACATGCTCGACATGTACGACGAATTCGGCACGAACGTGCGCGCGTCGAACGACGATGCCGCAAAGTACGGCGTCACCTTCGGGCTCTCGCATCGCTTCTGAGGTCGGTCGATGTCGGTCGGACGCGGACTTCCCGCGTCCGACGGAAGAGAGCGCTGAAACTCAAACCCCCGCAAACACCGGGTTTTGCGGGGGTTGGGTTCGTTTTGAGCCCGGTACGCTCACGTTCTTCTTTGTTGCACATCCTTCGGGCGGAAGCTTTTTCTCACCGCCCGTTCGACTCAGCGACTCATCGCCACGCGAAGTGTTCGCGCACGAGCGCTTCGGGTCGTCCGCCCGCACGTTGCCAGGCTTCGGCGACGTTTCGGGCGAGACCGTCGCCCGCGCAGACCGCGATCGTTTCGGGGCGTTCCGCGGCAAAGAGCGCATCGGGCGAGAAGCGCTTGCCGCGACTCTCGAACACCTCCACCCGAACGCCCGCGCGCTCGGCGCGCTCAAGCACATCGGCAAGGAGCGGCTCCGACGCTTTGTCGCGCACGCACCAGAGAAGACGTGCCGGACGGCGGTTGGCTTCGGGTTCGTTCGCACGCGCTTCGAGCCACGCGAGGAAGGGCGCCACGCCGATACCCGCCGCGATCCAAACCGCGTCGTCCGTCATCCGATTGGGGAGAAATGCGCCCCAGGGACCTTCGACGCGCAGCGCGTCGCCCGATTTGAGCTCGGGAATGCAACCGTCCGTAAAGTCGCCGAGGTGTTTGACGGCGAAGACGAGCCGCCGTCCGTCGACGGATGCAATGGAAAACGGGTGTTTTTCGCCCTTGAAGGGGCCGCTCGCGGGAGCAAGGAATGCGAACTGCCCGGCGATCGCACGGATCGGAACGGCCGTTTCCACGGTAACGAGCGTCACGCTTCCGCGGTTTTCCGTGTCCACCACCCGCGCATCCACGGTTTTCGAGCGACCCGCCCCCGGCACGAGGAGCACGAGCGACGCGACGCAACCGACAACCGTAATCGCGATGTTGAAAAGGCCGTAGGGCGTGAGAAAGTCATTCGCATCCATCAGGCGCACGGAGTGGACCGAGAGTACGAGGAAGACGACGGAGAAGAGTTTGTGGGTCGTGAGCCACCGGGCGTAACCCAGGCGCTTCAGGTAGGAAAGGAGCCCGAGCGCGATCATGAGCACGGTGAGCCACAGGCCCGACGTTTCGGCAAACGGTCGAAGGGCCGCCCACAATGCGTCGAACCCTTCGAGTACCGCGCCCGAATTTTGGGGTTTCGGGGCCGACGGCACGGCGAGCGCCGTGAGGATCGGGCCGACCCAGGACTTGACAAGCCAGTGAACGACGGAGAGGACGATCGCGGCGACGCCGAGACGGCGATGCCAGAGGTAGAGGGCGTCGAGCGGCGTCTTCATCCACCGTTCGATCCCCGCGGGGCGCGCGGCGATGACGAGCGCCAAGGCCATCCAAAGCCAGGCGACCGTGCCCGTCACATAGAAAACCTCGTGAATGATCGATCGGGTCGTCATCTCGGGCGGAACGATCGCAAGGTTGATCGCCCAAAGCAGGACGGTAAAAAGCGTGAGGCCCGTAATAACGGCCGGGGCTCCGTGTTTGGCGGGGGGCGTGTTTTTCAGCATGGTCGGCTCCTTTTCGGCAACCGTTGCCCGGCGATCGGCGGGGTTCACAAAAACCGTCGGGAATCGGCGTCGCTCTGGGGGAGTAGCCCGATGCCGCTCCCCTTTGAGAGCCATTTTCTTCGCGCCCGGAGAGGCTGTCCGTGTCTACGGCCGGAATTTGCAAAAGGCGGCGCATCGTAAAGCGGTCTTTACAGATGTATCGAGGATATCTCTGTAAACGGTTGAACAACGGGGCGATTCGAGCACGTCATCCTCAAAAAAGAAAGAACCCCCGGGAGTTGTTTCTCCCGAGGGTTCGTGCGGTTTACTCAGCGTTCAACGCCCGCTTTCACGGCAGAAACGGACGTCGGCATTGAGCAAAGGCGTTGCGAGGAGGCTCAGACTCCTTCGCGCTGATAGACGAAGCGTCCCGCCGTCATCGTGGCATCGACCTTCGTGCGGCGCAGCTCTTCGACGGGCATCGTGAAGATGTCTTCCGAGAGAACGACGAGGTCGGCGTAGTAGCCGGGGAGCAGGCGCCCCTTCACGTTTTCTTCAAAGGATGCGTAGGCGCCTTCGAGCGTGTAGGCGTCGACCGCCTCTTCGACCGTAAGGCACTCTTCGGGGTGCCAGCCGCCCTCGGGAGCTCCGTCGAGCGTGCGGCGGGTGACGGCGCAGTAGATGTTGTCGATCGGGTTCATGTCTTCGATCGGGCTGTCGGTGCCGAAGCTCATGTGGATGCCGAGCTTGTGCATCGTACCGAAGGCGTACGAGGTGGCGGCGAGGTCCTTCCCCACGCGGTCTTCGACGATGCGGGTGTCGTAGTGGAGGAAAATCGGCTGCACGAGCGCGAGGATGTCGTTCTTCGTGAAACGTTCGACCAGGGGACGGTCCGTGATCTGCACGTGCACGATCCCGAGTCGCAGCGGGTTCGAGCCGTTCGTCACCTTGTCGTAGGCGTCGAGCATGCGTTCGACCGCGAGGTCCCCGATCGCGTGCACGGCGACCGAGCACTTGTTTTCAACGGCAATCCCGACGAGTTCGTCGATTTGTTCGGGCGTGAGCGTTGCGATGCCCGAGGTCGAAGGGTCGTCGTTGTAGGGCTTGCGCATGAGTGCGGTGCGCGCGCCGAGCGAGCCGTCGATGAAGAGCTTGAGCGGCCCGAAGCGGTGCATGGGCGTACCCGTTCCCGTCACGTGACCCGCGGCGAGGAACGCGCGGTAGTCGTCGGGGTTGTGAAAGTGCGACTGATGGTAGACGCGGGTCGGGGCGCCTTCGGCCGCCACGCGTTCATAGGCTTCGAGCGTACGCTCCCAGGAACCGGGGCGCAGGTCGCAGGTCTGCACCGAGGTGACGCCCGTTTCGGCCGCGTGCGCCATGCCGATGCGAATGAGTTCGACGAGTTCGTCGACCGAGCGCTCCGCCATCAGGGCGCGAATCGGCTTGCGGGCGTTTTCGGCGAAGATACCGTTGGGGTTCCCTTCCGCGTCGCGACCGATCGAGCCGCCTTCGGGGTCGGGCGTCTCGGCCGTGATCCCCGCCAGGCGCACGGCCGCGGTGTTGGCGGTGAGCAGATGCCCGCAGGCGCGCTCGAAGATGAGCGGGTATTCGGTCGAAATGTCGTCGAGGTCGGCGGCGGTGAGAAGGCGCGATTCGTCCGCGAAGTAGTCCTGGTTCCAACCCATGCCGTGCAGGACCGTGCCCGGGGCGGGCTTGCGCTCGGCAATGTAACGGCGGGCGATTTCCTTCACTTCGGCGATGCTCTTTGCGGTGTGAAGACGAATGTCCGAGAGCGCCACCCCCGTATTGAGAAGGTGCTGGTGCGAGTCGTTGAAGCCCGGCACGATCGTGCGACCGCGCGCGTCGAAGGTTTCGTGCTCGGCGGGGGCTTGAGCGAGAACCTCCTCGTTCGTGCCGACGGCGCGAACGATCCCGTCTTCGACGAGAAGGGCCCGGGCGAAGCGCCCGCGTTCAAGGTAGATCTTGGCGTTCAGAATGACGGTGGCCATGGGGGAATCCTTCGGAAAAAGGGTCACACGGGAGTGGACGATTGAAAAACGGAATTCGGGGCGGGGACTGTATTGTTCTCCGCGCGACCGCCTCCTCATCGGGCAACGGTCGCGCGGCGGATCTTCGGAAGGTTATTCGCTTCCGAGCGCGTCCTTCCCTTCGAGGGCGCGTTCCTTTTCAAGCGCGTCGTGGCGACGGCGGAAGAAAAGTTCGTAGATCACGAGCCCGAAGAGCGGAACAAGAAGGCCGAGAAGCGCCGTCAGGGGATCCTGCTCGAGGGTGTTCAATGCAAGACCGATCATGACGAGGCAGATGAGAATCGTCGTAAAGGGATAGAGCCAAACGCGGTAGGGGCGTTCCATCGTCGGGTACTTGCGACGCAACACGATCACGGAGAAGAAGGTGAGGCCGTGGAAGATGATCCCGCAAAGGGCGACGAGGCTCGTCAATTCCGAAAGCGTGCGCGAGCACACGAGAATCGACGCCATCACGGCCGAGGCGATCTGGGCGTTCATCGGGGTGCGATACGTCGGGTGGAGCTTCGCAAGGCTCGGAAAGAGCGCGCCGTCGCGGGCCATGGCGAAGTACATGCGCGGGAAGACCATGATGCAGCCGTTGAGCGAATTGAAGATGGCGAGAATCATGGCGGCCCCCACGACGATCATGCCCGCGGGACCGAAGAGTTCCTTCGCGGCCGCCGTGCCGAGGTAGTAGTCGCCGCTGCCGACGAGCTGCTGGATCGTCTCGAACGGCAACACGCGATAGACCGCGTAGTTGAAGAGCACGTAGAGAATCGCCACGCCCGTGATCGAGAGAATGAGAGCGAGCGGGATGTTGCGCTTCGGGTTCTTGATTTCTTCGGCGATCGTGTTGAGGTTCGTCCAGCCTTCGTAGGCCCAGAGGGTCGCGATGACGGCAAAGCCCACCATGCTGCAGAGTTCGAGGAAGGAGGGCGCGGCGTGCGTTTCAGGAAGCTCGAAGGTGAGAAGATCGGGCGACTGCGTCCCCATGGCAAGGCCGCAAACGAGAATGAGCACGATCGGCAGCATCTTCAGAATCATGAAGAGGTTCTGCACGGTGCTCCCGAGCTTGACGCCGCGGATGTTGAGAACCGTAAGGAGCACGATCGACGCGAGGGCGATCCCCTTTTGCACCAGGGGGTCCAGGGGATAGATACTCGAGAGCGCCGCGCCGAACGCAACGGCCAGCGCCGCGATCGAACCCGAGGAGGAGAGGAAGAAATTCGTGATGCCGCACATGAAGGCGACGCGTTCGCCGTAGGCTTCGCGCAGGTACACGTAGTAGCCGCCCGCCTTGGGCATCATCGCGCCGAGTTCGGCAAAGCAAATGCCGCTCAAGAGCGTCACGAGGCCGCCGATGAGCCAAACAAGCAGCGCGAGGCCGAGGTTCATCCCGGAGCGCTGAAGGACGATCGCACCGATATAAAAGATCCCGGAGCCGATCATGATGCCGGCGAGCACGGAAATGCCGCCGAAGAGGCTCACTTCGCGCTTCATTGCGGGTTCGTGGGAATTGGACACGGGGTTCTCCGAAAAAGGGGGAAAAGGGTCGAAAAAATAAAAACGAAAAAGCCGCACTCACCATCGTCGGTGATGCGGCTTATAAGAGACCCCGTCCTCGGCTCGGCCCGCGCGCCCCGGGTCCCTTCCGAGACGACCGAAGCGCTGTCGGACGCCGGAAACGGAGGGCTCATTGTCGCAAGCTCCGCCGATAGCGCCTCCGACGAAGCGAAGCTTCGCCGGGAGTCACCGACGTATTTCGTCGGCGCCCAACGCACGGACGTACCCGTCCGAACGTTTCGGCGGGTTGACCTTTCACCGTCGTCCTCGGGTGTCCCCTCGAACGGCTACTCATTCGTCCCGCGCCTCTATCCACAACTTTCTGTCCGATAACTTTCGCACGGCAAGGAGCGAAGCGGGGACAACGAAAAGACGGGAAACAAAAGTTTTTTCGTCTCTCTTCGGGCGCATCAAAGCGGATGGGCGATTTGGATTAGGGAAAGATCGGTAACTTCGGCTAGGGAATTTCCCGTGCAGGCGCTCGCGTACGTGAAAATCAACCGCGAAAGCTTCCGCGCCCGAGCGCGACGCCTGCACCGCGTGCCACGCGGTGACACCCAATCTGAGCGCGCACAGCCCCCGCGAAATCCATGCGCTCCATGCGGGTGACCTTGCCCGACCCGAAGGCGACTGCCTGCAGTGTCACGAAGACGACGGACGTTTTCTCGTTGCCCGGGCGAATGCGTGCTCGGGGTGCCACGCGGACTTCGAGAAGAAAGCGCCGCACGACGCGAAAAAGCTTTCGGACGCCGACTGTGCGTCCTGCCACACGGCCGACACCGTGCGCGCGGCGCACTTGGGGGCCAAAGAAAAGACCGCGCGCGAGGGACTGAAGTCGCTCGTCTCCGTTGACCTGACCGACGCGAAGATCGTCCGGGAGGCGGGTGTGCCCTATGCGGAAGTGACGTTCCGGTTGCTCGACGCCGAAGGGCGGGCCGTGCCTCTCGCGACGAAGGATCCCGCGGACGCTCCCTGGATCAAAAATCTCCAGCTCTACGTCAATTGGGACGCGGAAAGCGACTTCACCATGAGTCGCGGGACGCCGATTTTCGTGAAGTCGAACAAGCGCGACGTCACGCAAAAGGGGCTCGGTCGCACGCTCGCGGGCGAGCGCGAACGCACGCCTCTTTTCCGCACGGACGGCGAACATTTCACATACCGCGTGGGGCCCGTCGTGCTTGAGGACTGCTTTTCGACGTCCTCCCAGACAGTAGGGAAGGTGGGTGTGGTGAGCAACCGCCTGATCTACTGCTTCGACGACGCGAAAAAGCTCGCGGCGTGCGACAGCGGCAGCGATCGGAAGAACGTCGCTTGGAACGATGTGTGGGTGTTCGACGAAAAGGGGCTCGTGCCCAACGAGCGTCTCACGGCCCTGCGCCCGACGATTACGTCGAACGCCAAGTGCGGGACGTGTCACGGCTACAACGCCGAGCACGGTGAAACCGAGATCAACATGACCCCCGCAGGATTCCCCAGCATTCATGCGAGGGAGGAGTGCGGGGACCCCCGAGCTCTCGAAATGTCCTCGGTAAAATTGAGCTCATGACCAACGGACGCAAATTTTCCGCACGCTTTTCGAATGACGCCTCCAGGTACGGCTACCTGACGTGGTCGGCCGCCCAGTCGTTCATTTACAACGAGAAGGTGCGCGAGCAACGCTATTTCGACAGCCTCTACAAGCTGATCGACGAGACGAAGCGGCACTGCCTGCCGATTCGTCCGGAGTGTTGTGTCGATCGTCCCCAGCCGGATCAGAAATACGCCCACCTCATCGACTTCAAGGCGATGCCGTGGCTCCGAGAGGTGCCTTCGGCCATCCTCGGCATCGGGGGGTATCGCTTTTATCAAGCATCCAAACGAATGCTCAACGGGCTCGCACGCCATCCGAAGGTGCATCCGATCAAGGAGTCGGATCGCGTCTTGCAACTGACTCGAAAGTTTTTCACGATCGAGCCGCACACGCGCAAGGGGTGGTTCGTCCTGAAGTTCGGTTCCCAACAGAAGCCCGGCGGCAGCATCCTCTTCAAGGCGCATCGTGAATTCATGATGCCCGCGATGGTCTTCGTGAAGCTCACGGCTCGCGGGCTGTCGGTCTCCTTCGGTTATGAAGACCCCAAAGATCTCGAGTGCTTTCCCGAAACCGAAGAGGAGATCGCGGCCCGCCTCATGCAATACTCAAAGGACGAGTTGCAGAAGATGGCGATCGGGGTGGACCGCGGCGTCGCGCGTCCCGTGCAGTCGAGCCACCGCGAGGCCCCCTACGGCCTTACGAAAAAGCAGCTCCAAAAAATCGCGAGTCGGGAACGCCATCGCAAGCGTCTGCAGCGCCGGCTCGACAAGACCCAAAAAGGGAGCAACAACCGCCGCAAAGTGAAGCGTCGTCTGGGCCGAACTTATCAGTACCAACGCAACGTCCTGGAGGACTTCGCTCACCAGACGAGCCATGCGCTCATGTCGCTCGAAGACACCTGGCTTATCGTGCTCGAAGCGCTGAAGATCAAGAACATGGTCAAGCATCCTGCTCCGAAGTACGACGAAGAAACCGGGCGACCGATCAAGAACGGCGCTTCGCAGCATGCGGGCCTGGCAGAGTCCATTTTGAAAAGCGGCTGGGGGAAAGTCAGAACTTATTTGAACTACAAGGCCCTCAAGGCTGGAAAGCTTGTCCTTGAGGTAGACCCTAAGAACACCTCGCGTCGATGTCCCGTTTGCGGGTTCATAGATCCGAAGAACCGTCCTTCGCAGGCGGTCTTCCATTGTGTGCGATGCGGCTTTGAAGACAACGCGGACCATGCCGCCGCGATCAACATTCGTGATCGCGGGATCGACATGCTTCTGTCGGGCCTCTACAAGCCGAAAACGAGGAAAAAGCTTCTTCGCACGAAGAAGGCGAAGCCGTCTTCGGTGAAGCTAGGCCCGGATCGGGCCGATGTAATGCCTGTGGAGCTGACGGCCCCCGACAAGACCTCGGTCTTGTCGGCATGTCGGCGTTGAATCAGGAAGCCCCCGCATTCATGCGGGGGTAGATCACCTGCCGCGGCTGCCATTCGCAGGTGACGAAGAAAAACAAGCACTATGCGGATACGACCTGCTACTCGGGGCACGACGACGAAAACGGGCGCCACGCGACGCCTTTCAAACCGAAGAGCTACGCGGCGCGCGCGATGCCGGGCTTCGGCGGGTCGACCAACGACCTGACACTGCCGTGCGTCGCGTGCCACAACCCGAATACTCCGCCCACGGCCGCCATTCGCGACTACATGACGAATGCCGATTCGCCGGATTTCGTCGACGATCTGGTTCTGTCTCACCCCGACATGAAGGTCTGGATCCATTCGCTTCACGCGGGAACCCGCCCGAGTCAGCGCGCGGAAGGCGGCGTGCGTGAAGTCAAATGGGCGAAATCCCGCGGCGACTGCACGGCCTGCCACGAGGGTAAGAGCTTCGGCCTGGAGCGCCTCGCCAAGATCGGTCGCCCCCTCGCGCTCGATACCGCCTACAACCCCGACTCGAACGCCCATCCTGCGGTCGACTTCAAGGTGAATGCCTACGCTTCGCCCATGGCGGCGACCTGCTTTGCCTGCCATGCCTATACGCGGGATTCCTACGGGAAGGCGGTCAAAAATGCTAAGGCGAAAGCTCACATTACCGAGATGGGCGGGAAATTCGGCGTCAAGCTCGAAGAACTTCAGCCCGAACGTTGCAACACCTGCCACACGCCCGAAGCGCTCGGCAAGGCGCACGGGCTCAAGCGCTGAGCGGGCTTGAAATTCCGTCTCCCCGAACCGCCAAGCCCGCGTTGTCTCGGGCGTCGGGCTTGCGGCTCTGGGGATCGGAATAGGGGAGCTTCAAAAGACATCGGGGCGGCGCGGAGTGCGTCGCCCCGAGGAGCAGAATCCGAAGGTTGCGCGGCTGTCAGGCCGTGCCCGAACCCGGGTTCCTTACCGTCGTTTCGTGTCGTTGCCCGCGAGATAGAGTCCCGCGAAAATCATCAGGACCGCAAACGGTACGGCGGATTGACCGTCGGGAAAGTTCATAAAGATCAAAACGAGCGCGAAGCCGATCGCGGAGACGCCGTACCCGATGAGGCGCCCGAAGGGCGACGGGGATCGGGTGCCGTTGCGGCGACCGGGATTCTTGCGGGTAACCGGGGCGCGGATGGCGGTATCGTCCGATGCGTCCGACATTTCCGACGCGTTCGATCTGCTCGAACCGCTCGAGGGGAGCGACATCACGGCGTCCCGGGCGCGCTTTCGGAGGCTTTCGAGCAGAGCGGCCGTAGCGCTCGAGCGGGGCTCTTCGCTCTCTTCGAGTACCTCTTCCATGTCGGAAAGCGACATGCGGCCGCTGTTGGCGGCCTTGAGGAGCGCGGCCTGATCGGCCTGAAGGGCTTCGACATAGGCGACGAAGTCACCGTTTTTGGGTTCGAGCGACGTCGGGTCACGCATGAAGAACCTCCCGGTAAAAGCAAGTCGAAGAGCGGAAAGGCAAAAACGGAAGGAATCCGAGGCTTTCCGCGAGGCGAAAAAACGCTCCCTTCCGCACTTCAGTATATCGGCGGGAAGGGAGCGTCGTGGGGGTTTCGACTGCCGAGCGAGTTCAACGATCTCAGCGGCCTTCGGCACGCGACTTCGCGCGCAGCAGTCTCAGACCGTTTGCGACCACAATGAGGCACGTGCCCGTATCGGCAAAGACCGCCATCCACATCGTGGCGTGGCCCGCGAGGGCGAGCGCCGCGAAGACGAACTTCACGCCGAGCGCGAAGACGATGTTTTGTACGAGTACCGAGTGCGTGAAGCGCGAGAGACGCACGAGGGCCGCGAGGGACGAAATCCGGTCGTCCATGAGGGCGACGTCCGCCGCCTCGATCGCGCTGTCGGTGCCGCGAATGCCCATCGCGATTCCGAGGTCGGCCTGAGCGAGAGCGGGAGCGTCGTTGATGCCGTCGCCCACCATCGCGGTGAAACCACGCTCCTGAAGTCGCCGGATGTGTTCGAGTTTCTCGTCGGGAAGCAGTTCCGCGTCGATCGAACTTTCGGGCAAACCGATCGCGTGCCCGAGGGCGAGCGCCGCCGCACGGTTGTCGCCCGTAAGAAGGACGGGTTCGATCCCTTCGGCACGCAAAGCGTCGAGCCCCGCCCGGGCGTCGGGACGGATTTCGTCGGCGAGTTCGAACACCGCTTCGACGCCGAAAGCGTCCGCAAGCGCCACGGTCGAGCGACCCGATTCGGCCGCAAGACGAAAGACTTCCCTCACTTCGTCCGTCACCCAGCCGTGCTCTTCGAGTTCGGCGAGGTTCACGAGGAAGGCTTCCCCGTTGCGAACGCGCCCCTTGACGCCGCGCCCCGGAAGAGCCGTAAAGTCGACGACGTCGAGGAAGGGCGTGTTGCGCTCTTCGGCGTGGCGGACAATCGCGCGCGAGAGCGGGTGCTTGTTCATGGCGGCAAGCGACGCCGCCACGGGAAGAATCGTATCGTCGGTGAGGCCTGCGAAGAGGTGAATGCGCTCCACGCGGGGTTCGCCCTTCGTGAGCGTCCCCGTCTTGTCGAGCGCCACCGTGCGAATGCGACGTGCTTCTTCAAGGGGCAAGCCCCCTTTGATGAGAAGCCCGCAGCGCGTCGCGGTCGCGAGAGCCGAGACGATCGTGACCGGCGTTGAAATCACGAGCGCGCAGGGGCAGGCGATGACAAGAAGGCACAAACCCTTGTAGAGCCACTCCAAGAAGTCGCCCCCGAAAAAGAGCGGCGGAATCGCGACGACAAGGAGGGCCGCCAGGAATACGAGCGGCGTATAAACGGCCGCAAACCGGTCGACGAAACGTTGCACGCGGGATTTCGAGGCCTGAGCGTTTTCGACCATTTCGATGATGCGGGCGGTGAGGCTCATCGAGGCGGGTTTCGTCACGAGCACTTCGATCGTCGAGGTGAGGTTCACGGTCCCCGCCCACACGTCGTCGCCCGAGGATTTTTCCACCGGCATCGATTCGCCCGTCACGGCGGACTGATCGAGCGTCGTCGACCCTTCGAGAATCCGACCGTCCAAGGGGATTCGGTCCCCGGGGGCAACGCGCACGCGGGCGCCCGGCGCCACCGCTTCGACGGGCGTTTCGACGTAGCCCGCGTCGCCCTTCACGAGCGCGCGTTCGGGCGCCACCGTCATGAGGTCGCGAATCGACCGACGAGCGCGCGCCATCGAAAGCCCTTCGATGGCTTCGGAAATCTCGAAGAGCACCATCACCATGGCGGCTTCGGGCCACGCCCCGATCAGGACGCCCCCCGTGACGGCAACCGCCATGAGGGTGTTCATGTTGAGGGTGCCTTTGGATAGCGCGAGAAGACCTTTTCGGAAGGTGCCAAGCCCCACCGTGAAAATGGCGGCTGCGGCAAGAAGCAACCCCGCCGCGTCAAGAAGCATCCCGCCCGAAATCACGCCGTATTCTCCGAGCAACTCGATCGCTTCGGAAAGAAGTGCGAAGACAAGCCCCGCCCCGTAGCGGCCCCGGGGCAGACGTGCTTCGTGCGAATCTTCTCCCGCGGCTTTGCCTGCCGGGTGCTTTCCCTCGCCTGCGAGGGGTGAGGCATCGTAGCCCGCTCGGCGCACGGCTTCGCACGCGGCCTCGACCGATTCGGCGGGCACCGCGATCGTGCGGGTCATGATGCGAAATTCGCAGGGGCCGATCCCCGAACGCTTGAATTCGCGTTCGATTTCCCCCGCTTCGACGGGGCAGTCCATGGCGGGAACGGCCAGAAGCACGGTGCCCGTGTGCGGGGCGTCCGCGAGCTCCGCGCGGTCTCCGCACGAGCGGAGTGCCTCAAGGAGAAGCTCGGGGGAGAGGCTTTCGCGCAGCGCCTCGGGCGCGTCGGCAGCAACCGTCACGGTGAGGATGCGTGTCCCGTAGTCCGGAGCGGCCGCAAGGGACTCGGCGGCGAAGCCTCGCGAGGTCGCCAGTCGGGCGAGAGTTTTCGCATAGTGCTCGAATTCGACCGGACAGCACATGTCCGGTACGCGGAATCGGAGGGTCGAGGGGAGCGGCATGGCGTTAATCTCTGTAAACAAACGAGAGAAGTCCGTACGAAACTTTGAGCGAAAGCCGAAAGTTCGATTGCGGCTTCTCCTTTGAAAGGGTGTTGAGCGTATTGAACACCTTGAAGCGGTTACAAGGTCAAGGGGATCTTTAGGCATAATGGAAAAAACGCTCGGCGAGCCGATTGCGGGATTTCGGCTTCCCGGCGTTTTTTCCGATCTTTCCGTTTTCGACCTCTTTGAAGGAACCCGATCGTGCGCATTCGAGAACTGGCGCAGGCCACGGGCCACACGCCCGAAGCGATTCGCTATTACGAAAAAATCGGTCTCATCGCGCCCGCGCGGCGCGAGGCGAACAACTACCGCTCGTACGGCGAGGAGCACGTGCGGGTGCTCGACTTCATCCGTCACTGCCGCAACATCGACCTGGGGCTCGAAGAGATCCGAACGCTCCTCGAAGCTCGGGCGGGAACGATCGACGAGGCGCGGTGCGCGCACGAACTCATTCACACGCACTTGAAAGAAGTGGACGCGCGGATTGCGGACCTCCTCGAACTCAAGGGTCACCTTGAGGCGCTTGCCGCACGGTGCGGGGGCGACCATTCCGACGGACGGCGCTGCGCGATTCTCGAAGGGCTCGAGTCGGGCGATGCGGAAGCGGGGTGCTGCTCGAGCGAATTTCACGAGCGGCCCGAGCGAATGGAAAGGCTCGATCGCTTCGGCGAACGTCGTTGACCGACCGGTCCCGTTCGATATAATCGAAAAAATTTCTCATTCAGGAAAACCCTCATGACCGATGTAGCCGTTACGTTTTCCACCGCCGGCATTCTCGTTGCCGTTGCGGCTCCGCTTCTTCTCACCGTCGCACTTGCCCTTGTCGCGCGCGCCGTTCCGCCTGCCGTGCGGGTTCCGGGTGTTCCGGGCGGCGTCGGCGGTTTGATGCTCGTCTTTTTCTTTTTCCTGGCCGCCGAGGCGACGTTCGTGCTCTTTCAGTTCGGGCGCGCCGCGGGGGAAGCGGCGGGCGTGATCGCGATGGACGCGAGCTTTGCCTGGCCCGCCCTCAAAACGATCATTCCTCAGGGGGTTGCCGCCGTCGGGATGGTGGTGATGCTTCTGCTTCTCACCGTGGGTCGCAGCCCCGGGGCGCTCTACGGTGCGGTGGTCGCTTTCTGGGTTGCGGGCCCCGTGGCGGACTTTCTGCGCATGCCGCTGCTCGGCATTCCCTTCGACGTGTCGCAAAACTTTATGGGGATTTCCGTCTTCACGATCATTGCGACCTGCTACCTCCTCTTTTCGACGCGAACGAGCCTTCTTTACGGCACGCGTTCGGGGCGCCAAATCGCCGCTCGTTACGAAGCGATCCGAAAGACGAACGAAGCCTGATCGTACGTTTTCCTCGACGAGCGCCCCGACGACGGGCGCTCGTGTCCGTTTTTCAGTGCCCTTCGGTAACGACGGGGTTGCCCCGAATCACCCGAAAACCCGAGATTCCGGTAATTCAAAAAGGAGAATTCCATGCAACCGATGCTTCTCAAAAATTGCGACCTTTGGTCGCCCGAACACCTCGGTCGCCGCGACGTCTTCGTTGCGGGCGGCAAGATCGTTGCAGTCGAGCCCGAACTCGCGATCGACTTTCCGGGGCTCGAGACGATCGATCTGAAGGGGGCGAAGCTCGTGCCGGGCTTGATCGACCAGCACATCCACGTGACGGGTGGCGGCGGCGAAGGCGGCTGGCAGAGCCGCTGCCCCGAACTCGTCTTCTCCGAGCTCGTCCGAGCGGGTGTGACGACCTTCCTCGGCGTCTCGGGTACGGACTCGATGTCGCGCTCGATCGAAAATCTCCTCGCCAAAGTTCGGGGGCTTGCCGCCGAAGGCGCTTCGGGCTGGATGTGGACAAGCAACTACGCCTTTCCGCCCACGACGATCACGCGCGACGTAAAGACGGACCTCTTTGCGATTCCGGAAGTGCTCGGCGTCAAAATCGCGCTCGGCGACCATCGTTCGTCGTGGCCGACGACGGACGAACTTCTGCGTCTGGCGTCCGAAGTGCGCATTGCCGGGATGCTCACGGGCAAGGTGGGTTTCGTGCACGTCCATCTCGGCGACCGTCCGACGGCCTTCGATCTGATGGAAGCCTGCATCGCTACGGGCATTCCCGCGAAGCACTTCCGCCCGACCCACACGGGGCGGCACCCGGAAGTCTTCCGCCGCGCCTGTGAATTCGCCAAAGCGGGCGGCATCATGGACATCACGACGGGCGGCGGCAACTACCTGGGTACGGCAGCGGAAACCTTGCGCGCCGCGCTCGCCGCGGGTGTTCCGGCCGAGCGCATCACGCTCTCGTCGGACGGGCACGGCTCGATGCCGCGCTTCAACGACGCGGGTGAAATGGTGGGACTCGCGGTCGGGCTCATCAACTGCAACAAGGAAACGATCGGCGAACTGGCGAAGGACCTCGGCCTTGAAACGGCTTTGCGCTTCATGACGACGAACGTCGCGCACGCCCTCAACCTCACGGAAAAGGGCGCGATCGTCCCCGGGGCCGACGCCGACATGCTCGTCGTCGACGACGCGTTCGAGCCGCAGTGGGTCTTCATGCGCGGTCGCATTGCGATGCGCGAGGGGGAACTGCTCATGAAAGGCGCGTTTGAGGAATAAAATATACGTCCCGCTTTCGATGTCTTGAAGGGAAGTTTTGTTTCTCCCCTTCGAGCGAGCCGTCCGAGGTTGTTCGGACGGTTCCGTGACGATCCGGCTTGAGCTCGCCCGACTTCGGGCGTTGACGAGCCGGATCGTTGCGTTCGGGCGGAGTGCAAAATTCCATTTTCCCCGCAGCGACTCTCCGTCCGACAGAGCCGAACTGTGCCGAACCGTATCGGAGATCCACAATGCCGGCCGACCCTTCGACCTTTCGCAAAGCCACTCTCACGGGGCTTCTCGCACCGCTTCTCTGGGGCATGAGCGTCGGGCTCGTGCGCGGGATCAGCGAAGACTTCGGTCTTGCGCGCGGCCTCATGCTCCTTTACGGGATTTCGGTCGTCTTTCTGCTTTTCATCCTCAGGCGCCCGAACCTCTCGGCCTACCCGAAGAAGTATCTCTACTTCGGCATTCCCGCCGCGAACCTCTGCTCGATTTGCTTCGGGCTCTCGCTCGCACTCTCGGACGGAGGGACGCAGACGATGGAAGTCGGGATGGTCAACTACCTGTGGCCCTGCCTGACGGTGGTCTTTGCGGTGCTTTTCAACGGTCAAAAATGCCGGTGGTGGATCATCCCCGGGTTCTTCGTCACGATCGCGGGCATCGTAACGGTGCTCGCGGGTGACGCAGGGTTCGACCCCGTCGGTTTTGCCGAAAACGTGCAGCGCAATCCGTGGAGCTACGGCCTCGCGTTCGTCGGGGCGGTCTCCTGGGCGGGCTTTTGTTCGATGACCCGCGCCTGGGCGCGCGGCGAAAATCCGGTCATCGTGATTTTCGTCATCGACTTCGTGATTTTCTTCGTCCTCTGGCTTTTCGGGATCGGCGGGGAACCGCAGACGATCGGCTGGAAGGGCGTCGTCTCGGCCGTGCTCGGCGCGATGGCGGTGGGCGGAGCGTACGCCGCGTGGACGTACGGTACGATGAAAGGGAACCTCACGCTCTTGGCGATCGCCTCCTATTTCACCCCCGTTCTTTCCTGCATCTTCGCGACTTTCTGGATCGGGGCGGACCTGAGCCTTGCCTTCTGGAAGGGCGTGGCCCTGGTCGTGACGGGGTCGATCATCTGTTGGCATGCGACGCGCAGCTCGGCGCCCGCGAGGAACAAAGCCTGAGACGTCTGAGACCCGGCGTGCGAGCCGACCGAACCCAAACGGTCGGCTCGTTCGTTTTGTACTTCGGCCGCATCCGAGCAATGCGCATAAAGAAAGGGACGATTGCTTGCACAACCGTCCCTTTTCCCCCTTAAACGGAAGTATCCCCGCGGCGCCTTGTTTCCGCGCTTCCGTATTCCGCCGACGTGCGTCGCCTTTTTCATGCACGTCGGAGAAAGCATCATCATACATGAGTCGCGGCGTTTTGTCGAATCTTTTTTGAAAATTGTCGACAAAAATCGACGTGCTGTAACCTGCAGTCCGCCGGGGCCGGCTCGGCGGCGTTCGAGCCGGAGATGTTTTGCCGGCTTTTTCGCCCGAAGGCGGATGGTCGCCGCAACGTTCGGTCCCCCCGGAAAAGCGGTTTCCAAGCGATTTCCGAACTCCGTCAATGCCCGTTTTTCGGGTCTCAAGTACTCAAACATCGTCAAGAAGCCCGAGTCTACGAAAGGTTGACGGAACCGATCGGAGTTCGAAATTAAATCCGAGTAAACCTTAGGGGAAACCAATTAAGACATAACCCTGAAACAAAATGTAAAAATCGGTTTACTTCTTCAACAAATCATGAAAGAATTCGGACCTCTCCCATTGGGACCACACCCGTCGGTAGCGTCATGCGGCTGAAAATGCAAGCGATTGCAGAAAGTGTGTCCTAATTAACTTTTCAAAGCAGCAGGAAACAACATGGAGTTCGTAGAGCTTCTTTTTTTGTGTGTTGCGGTCCTTCTGATGGTCTTCAAACCCGAACAGGAAAAACTCGCCTGGTGGTTGACCGTCGGCGGCTGGGCCGTGGTGGTTTTCATGTACGTCGGTCACGTGTCGACGGCCATTCTCGGTCAACTCAATCTCTAAGGCTAAGGTGACAGCATGACGGACTACTCGCAGCCCGTAAACGAAACGGATATCAAGAAGGCCAAGACCTTCTACGACATCGTCGCCTGGGGCGGTCTTCTGATCGTTCTCCTCCCGGTCGGCATCGCCAACCTCATCCTCGGCTACCTCATGGGTGACAGCCCCTGCACGCTTTGCTGGGGTCAGCGTCAGCAGATGGCCTATATCGGCGTCGTCGCCCTCTTCATGGTGCGCTACGGCTTCAAGCCGAAGTACCTCGCCATGATGCTTGTCATGGCCGCCTGCGGTCTCTACTCCTCCTTCCGCCACCTCGGCAACCACGCCTTCCGCGACGTGGGCCAGGGTTTCGGTCTCGACATCTTCGGGCTCCACACGCAGTTCTGGGCCGAAGTGGTCTTCTGGTGCGTCGTGATGCTCTTCGGCCTCGCGACCTTCCTCGCCCCGCGCTTTGACGCCCTCATCGCCGAAATGCGCGGCAAGCCCTTCCGTCCGCTCACGTCCTTCTACAAGGTCGCGTTCGGCATCGTCGCTTTCATCATCGCCTCGAACACCTTCCAGGCGCTTTGGTCGACGGGTCTTCCCCCGAACTGGGGCCAGGGCGATCCGTACCGCTTCTCGTGGGATACGAAGTACATCAAGTGGTCGGACGATTCCTGGGAAGGCATGTGGGCCGGCATCAATTTCCTCGGTCGCCGCGACGTGAAGGATCCGGATTTCGCCTACGCTCCGAACGCGAAGAAGCTCGGCATCACGTTCGAACACGACGCCGAAAAGGGCCCGCTCGCCGTCAACGGCAAGCTCGCCGTGACGAACACCCGTACGATCGAAGGCGTTGACGCCAAGCTCAACACGCTCGCCAAGATCCGCGGCGAATACGTGGTCGCTTCGAAGTACGACTTCTGGTTCCTCGGCGACGATCTGAAGCCCTCGATCCACGCCGCCATGGATCCCTGGTTCTCCGCGAACGTTCTCGACATCGTGGGTATGACGGAATTCCGCGACGATGCGATCGTCCTCATGGGTACGAACAAGTCGTTCCTCAAGATCCGCAAGAATCCCGAAGCCGACGACGTGACGGGTTGGCCCAACTTCACGGCCGGTCGCGATCAGGTTGAAGCGGTGGACGGTTTCGGCCGCGGCCGCATCGGCACCGAACGCGCCAAGATGTTCTACGTTCACTCCTCGGCGACCGACGGCAAGTACGTCTACACGGCCACGGTTCCCGACAACAAGGATAAGAAGACGTTCGTGATCTCGAAGGCTCTCCAGAAGGACTTCGTTCTCTCGGGCGAATTCATCCCCGAAGCTGCGATGCTCAAGGACGGCCGTACGCTAGGCGAACTCTACGTGACCGGTATGGTCTACGAAGACGGCAAGCTCTACGCCGTGTCGAAGAACTACAACGTTCTCGTGACGATCGACCTTGCGAAGGAAGCTGTTGTCGACGTTCAGGCGTTGCCCGCCGAACTCACCGACATCCGCGGCCTCGTGAAGACGGCCGACGGCTTTGAAGTGCTCGACACGAACCGCATCGTGACGCTCGGCTACGCGAAGTAACCTTCGCACCGAGAGCGTTCAAGGGAAGGTAAGGGGTCGCATCCGAACCTCTCCCGCTCTCAAGCAGAACGTCCGATGCCCCGACCGCAGTCGCTTCCTTTCGGAAGGACTGCGGTTTTTTTCATTCCGGCCGCGAGAGCGCTCGACTCCGAAGGCGATATTTTGCGGCCTTCACGGGCTTCCGATTGAAAAGAACGAAGAGCTTCAAAAAACCGAACGGAGCGTCGGGAAAAACCTCGGGGTCGGTACGAAGGCGTGCGGCTCCGCGAACCGCTCCCGCTATACTGAGGACCGCGATATTTCGAGATTTTTTCAAAGGATTTTCTCACGTGGCTCTTTCCCGATTCGTGCCGCAGGCCGTGCGTTCGCACCGACTTTTCGATCTTTCCCGACAGGTGCTTTCTTTTGCGGCGCACCGCATGCGCGATACGCAACTGCAGGAAGTCGCCTCCTCGATGACGCTTGCGACGCTCCTTTCGCTCGTGCCGCTTCTGGCGGTGTCGCTCGCCGTTTTTGCGGCTTTTCCGAGTTTCGAATCGAGTCGTCGCGCGCTCGAAGAGGCCGTGCTCACGAGTTTTCTGCCGATCGAATACAGCGAAGTAGTGGTGAAGTACCTGCACGCCTTCAGTCAGCAGGCAACGGGGCTCGGTGCCTTCGGTATCGGGGGCTTGTCGGTAACGGCGCTCCTTTTGATCGACAAATTCTTCGTGACCGTGAACCGCATCTTCAAGGTGCGGACGATGCGCCCGTGGTCGCAGCGGGCCGTGATCTACTGGGCGCTTCTGACGCTCGCGCCGCTCGCAATCACGTTGTCGCTCACGCTCTCGGGCCAGATGCTGAAGCTTGCCTTCGGAGAGGACGCGGGCGCGTCCCTCTTTCCGACCTGGGTGTTGGCGGTCTTCCAGATGCTTCTTCAGGGCCTGGGCTACGCGCTTCTCTATAAGCTCGTTCCCAACTGCCACGTTCCTGTGTCCCACGCCTTGACGGGCGGGATGTCGGTCGCGGTCGTGGGGCAGATCGTCAAGCAGGGCTTTGAAATCTACGTGACCGCGGGAACTCTCTCGACCCTCTACGGCGCGTTTGTGGCCTTTCCCGTCTTTTTGCTCTGGCTCTACGTCAACTGGATCCTCGTTTTCTCGGGCGCGGCCGTTACGGCCACGATTCCGCTTCTGACCTCCGGCCGATACGCGGACTCTTACCGTACCGGAAACGACTTTTTGACGGGTGTGGCGCTCCTTCGGGTCCTGACGGCGGAGCGCGCCGCGGGCCGTTCGTCCCTCGGCGTCGAAGAGCTCGCGGATCGGGTCGACTCGTATCCCGAAGCCGTGAGTCGCATTCTCTCCCGTTTGGCGGACGCGGGCTATGTCGGTGAACTCGCGACGGGCCGTCGCCGCTTGACGCCCGCCTGGGCGCTTCTTGCCGATCCCGAAACGAAAACCCTTCGCGAAGCCTTCCACGCGCTCTTGGTCGACCCGAACAACACGCTTGTTCGTCCCGAATCGGCACAACCCAAGAAGGGCGAGGGGATGCTCTGCGAGTGGTACGACACCTGGACGCGGGAGCACACGCTGGAGACCCCGTTGTCGGCCCTGATCGCGGGGACGAACTTCGAAACCCGCCCCGAAGGCGCCTCCGACTCGGGAGCCGACTCCTCCGCCGACAAATCTGCCGACATCCCGCCGAGTCGCGCGTAAAGCAGGGCGAAAGCGAATCGTACGGTAGGCTTCGCTTAAGAAACGGGTGCTAGAGTGAATCGGTCACGGGGAGCCCGAGAACGGGATCCCCGCCCGAGATTCCGTCCGTTTCGCGCGTTCCGTGCGCTTGGCGCCCGACGTATTCGGATCGACCGGCCGAGCGCCCGAACGGACCCATCATCCAAAAGAGAGACCACCAATGATTCGCTTTCCGTCGCTTTCCGTGCTTGGGGCCGCCGCGACCCTCGCGACGATGCTTGCCGTCCCGGCGGCCCATGCCGCCATCGAAGACGGCATTCAGGCCGTTCGCAACCAGAAATACGAAGCCGCTCAGAAGGAATTCGAGAGCCTTGCCGCGAAGGACGACGCCCGGGCCATGTATTACCTCGGCGAAATGTACTTCAAGGGCCTGGGTCGCAAGGGGCCGGAGCGCCTGACCGCCATTTACTGGTGGGAAAAGGGCGCCTACCTCGGCGATGTCGAGTGTCAGCTCGCGCTCGGGAACGTCTTCCGTCAGGGATTGGGCGTGCGCGTTCACATGCCGCAGGCCTATGTTTGGGATCTTCAGGCCGCCAAGCAAGGCAACCCCGTCGGTGAAAAGAACGTGGGCGACTACTACCTCTACGGGAACGGAAAACCCAAGGATGCGCTCGAAGCCGCCAAGTGGTACCGTCGCGCCGCCATGCGCGGCTACCCCGAAGCGCAGGTTGCTTTGGCGAACCTTCTCCTCTCGGGCGACGGGATCGAACACGACCGCGTCGCCGCGCTCGTGCTTTTCAACGCCGCGGCCGCTCCCGCCGACAAGGGCGTGCAGCCCGACCGCAACGCCGCCGCGGATGCGCGCATCCTGAAGGGGAACTTGTCGGCCGACGACCTGAAGCGAGCCGAATCGCTCACGCTCGACGCGATCTACGAAGGCCTCAAGTCGCTAGAAGATCATCCGACGCCCTGAATCGAGAGGTGTCCCAACAGGGATTTTGGGGGAAAGCGGTTGGTGATGCAGGAAGGCTTCAACTTAACATTCCCCCATTCCTTCCGATGCCGTCGCTCGACTTTCGTCGTTGAGTTGCCATCGTACATCGGCGGCGACATCGGGAAGGTATGGTTTCGCGTGCCGTTTTCACAATACCGCCTCGGTTCCGTCCTCGAACTTCGCATGAGACATCGGCAATGTCCGATACGTTGTTTCACCATTGATGGTTACTAAAATGGTCGAATATATCCGTTCCTTCTACTTCCTTTTCGGGATGTTCGTTCCTCTCGGCGTGATTGGTGCAGTGTCGGCGAGCACGCTCACGACTCCTGAAAAGGCACTCGAAATCATCCGTTCTCAAGATCATCACTTCGACAAGCCGCATGTCGTCAAAGTAGCCGACAATGTTTATACTGCCGTTGGCTTCCACGGAGCTACGACTTCGATGATTGTCGGATCGGACGGTGTTGTTATGATCGATACTCTGATGGGACCGAAATCCGCTAAAAACGCCATGGATGCATTAAGGGCAGCCAGTGGCGTCAAGCTTCCTGTCAAAGCGATCGTTTATACACACGCACACGGCGATCACACCGGCGGCGCGAGTGCATATATCGAATATGCTTCAGACAAAGCTTCCGTACGGATTATTGGCCCGGAGGGCATGGGAGATGATACCGGCGGCAATGCAGACATTCGAACGCTCTTGATGAAGCGCGGTCAATTTCAGTTCGGTCGGGGTCTCCCCTCTTCGCAACTGACCAATCGAGGCATTGCTCCTGCAAATACCTACGATAAAGATCGCGGACAAGGACATGTAAAACCCAATGTTTTGGTTGACGGCGTCCTGGAAACGACGATTGCCGGTATTAAGTTGCATCTTGAACAGGCTCCCGGAGAAACCCCCGAAGCCATGTTTGTCTGGTTGCCCGAGGAGCGCGTTCTTTTCTCGGGCGATAATTTTTACCAAGCCTTTCCCAACCTCTACGCAATTCGCGGAACACCGTACCGCGATGTGCGCGTATGGGCTGCATCCGACCGTAAGATGGCCGAGCTGAAGCCCGTTGCTTTGGTCCCCGGTCACACGTCTCCCATCATCGGAGAAAAAGAAGCAACCGGTGCATTGTACGATTATGCCAACGCCATTCAATCGGTCTATGACCAAACCGTGGCGGGTATGAATCGAATGGAAGATCCCGTTACGATCGCACAAAACATCAAGTTGCCCGAGGATCTTTCCGATAAACCGTGGTTGAGACAGGTTTACGGTACTGTGGAGAACGCATCTCGCTCGATCTACAGTGGCCTCGTCGGTTGGTACGACGGCAATCCCATGAATCTGCACCCGCTTTCGAAGCAGGAAAGGGCGGTCAAATTTGTTGAGTTGCTCGGCGGTCAAGAAGCTGTGGAGACGGCTTTAAAAAATGCCTACAAGGCCGAAGAGTACCAATGGGTACTGGAACTGGCCGACCTTGTTGAGGCGCACCCGGATTTCACGGAAGATCTTAGAAAGAAAATTTTGAATCTCCGCGTCCTCTCGCTTCGTGCAATCGGCGAGATGGAATCCAATCCGCTCAATCGCAATTACTACTTCAGTTACTCGAATTATCTGGAGAAGAAATGACGGAGGAAGGAAGCAAATGTATTGCGCAACCGCCGATTTCGAGTAATTGATGGATTTCTGAATTTTTCCCGTATTCCGCGTAACTTTACGGAACCAGCTTAGCTCGGATTTGAGAAGAAGCTCGGCACGAAGTTGTACAGATAGGGAAGGGCAACCCAATCGGTACGCAACCTCGTGCTGACGCTTCGTAACCTCGGCGAAGCGGCACTCGTTTTCACCGTAGATCACTTTGACGGGCGAGAGAAACGACATCGGCGAGTTCCAGGTAAATTCGTCCGCGAGGTTCCGACGGATTCCTTCCTTCACGACGACGCTCTCGGGCGCCGCCATGCGGCGCTTCAGTTCACATAGAATCGTGAGCGCCGCGAAGGAAGTGAAGAATACCCGAAAAAAAACGCCGTTCGTCTGAAGACGAACGGCGTTTCGAGACAGTTGAGCGGATCCCCGGTCTTCGCGCGGGGAGTCGACTTACTGAACCTTGGCGGCCTTCACGACTTCCTGGAAGTGGGCCTGAACCTTCTGGTTGGCGAGCGCGTTGCGAAGAACGGGCTTCTGGCTTTCGAAGGAGGGGAAGAGCTCGGCCTTGCGCTTCGCTTCGAGCTTCACGACGTGGAAGCCGAATTGCGTGCGAACCGGGGTCTGAGCGACTTCACCGGGCTTGAGCGCCGAGAAAGCCGTACCGAAGGCGGGAACGAAGGAGCGGGGAACGACCCAACCGAGGAGCCCCCCCTGAGCCTTGTTGCCGGTGTCTTCGGAGAATTCGGTGGCAAGCTTGCCGAAGTCCGAACCCTTGTTGATGCGGGAGATGAGGTTCTTCGCCTGGTCTTCCGTCTTCACGAGGATGTGACGAACCTGGTATTCGGTGTCGCCGTAAGCAGCCTTTTCACGGTCGTAGGCGGCCTTGAGGTCGGCTTCGGAGACGGGGTTCTTCTTGGCCCAGTCCTGAGCGAGGGCCGTCACCAGGATCTGCTGACGGGCGTTTTCAATGGCCTGCTTGACGGCTTCCTGATTTTCAACCTTGGCCTTCTTGGCTTCCTGGAGGAGCACCTTCTGCTGAACGAGGATGTTCTTCACCTGGCGTTCGAGCTCGTCGCCCGCGGGTTGGCCCTGAGCGATCGCGCGATCGTAGAGCACTTTCTGTTCGGCAACGGTTACGGTTTCGCCGTTCACCTTGAAGGCCTTGAGTTCGGCGCTGGCCGTGCCGGCGGTGATGAGAGCCGCAAGACCGAGGGCGATGACTTTCTTGTCCATTTTTAAGCTTCCGAAAAAACGTTGGGTTGGTTGACGGAATTCGCGGTCCTCAGTACGGCCGCGGGTCCCACAGAGTGATTGGCCGAATAAAGATCTTTTAATTCTGCCGCTCGACCGCGTGCTTCGTCATGTAGAAGGCAACGCCAATTGTAAAAATCATTGTCAATGCGGTAAGGCCGAAAAGCTTGAAGTCGACCCAGACATCGGTCGAAAAGAGATAGGCAACCGCGAGGTTGACGCAGCCGATGAGGGCGAAAAAGAGGATCCAGAGATTCTGCACGGTGCGCCAGGCCGCATCCGGCATGTCGATCTGACTCTTCATCAGAGCGCGCATGAAATTTCGCCCCGCAAAGTTTCCGTAGACGAGGATCGAGCCGAAGACCCAGTAGAGGATCGTGGGCTTCCACTTGATGAACATTTCGTTCTTGAGCCAGAGCGTGAGTCCGCCGAAGACGACGATCACCGCAAGGCTGATCCAGAGCATCGTTTCGACGCGCCGTCCTTTGATTTTGAGCCAGCCGATCTGGCAGAAGGTGGCGAGAATCGCCACGATGGTCGCGAGGAAAACGGGCGCCGTCATGGGTGTGACGCCTTCGCCCATGACGGACTGCGCAAGCGCGAGCGCGTCCGCGGAGAAGTGCTCGGAGAGCTTGAAGGTCGCGAAAAAGAGAATGACGGGAAAGAGGTCGAAGAGTAGTTTCATGGCGCTGCCGCCCCAAGAACGGGCGGCCCGGTGCGTTTCGAATCGAAGAAGGATAGCAGAGCTCGGCGCTCCCCTTCGGAGAAACTTCCGCTCGGTAGGGGCGTCGTTCGTTGCATACCTCCTTTCCGAGCGCCGTATTCCGGCTGCGGTCCGCTCCGTTTCTCCCCGTCCGGAAGCGTCCTGTCGCCCCCCGGGAGCGGACAAGCCCTTCGGTCGGGCCTCCGGGCCTTCGTAACAAAGCCTTCCGCACGGTAACATTACCGAACGTTTTCCCGCTTCCCGGTTACCCTTGCCCGGCCGAGGGAGCGTAGAGTTCGGGAAGACCGAATAACTTTCGACGGCCCGCGTGCGGCCGTCCGGCCCGCCCGCGGGGTGTTCCGCGCAGAGACGGGTACGGACGACTTGCCGCCAACAGGGTCGCCTACCCGAGAGTTCCTGTTATGAACAAAAAAGCGGCAATGATGATGACTGCGGCCGCCGTCGCGACGATCGGATGCGTCGAAGCGGCCGAGGAGAAAAACATGAACGACATGACGCCCGTCCCGGTAGTCACGGTCGAAGGGATGACGGAATACCGCATGCCCAACGGCCTCAAGATCGTCCTCTACCCGGACGCCTCGAAGCCCACCGCCACGGTCAACATGACCTACCGCGTGGGCTCGCGCCACGAGAATTACGGCGAAACGGGGATGGCGCACCTGCTTGAACACCTGATGTTCAAGGGATCGAAGAATTATCCTTCGCCCACGAGCGAATTCACGAAGCGCGGTTTTCGCATGAACGGCTCCACGTGGCTCGACCGCACGAATTACTTCGTCTCCTTCACGGCGTCGGACGACAACATGAAGTGGGCGCTCGGCTGGCAGGCCGACGCCATGGTGAATTCCTTCATCGCACAGAAGGACCTCGACACCGAGATGACGGTCGTTCGCAACGAATACGAAATGGGTGAGAACAAGCCCGTTTCCGTCATGATGAAACGCATGCAGAGCGTGCTTTTCGACTGGCACTCGTACGGTCGCAGCACGATCGGCGCCCGGAGCGACATCGAAAACGTCGAAATCGAAAACCTTCAGGCTTTCTACCGCAAGTACTACCAGCCCGATAACGCTGTACTGACGGTGTCGGGCAAATTCGATCCCGAAACGGTGCTCGGTTGGATCAAGGAGGACTTCGGCGCGATTCCGAAGCCCGAACGCGTTCTCCCGAAGGAGTGGACGGTCGAGCCCGTCGCCGACGGCGAGCGCGAATTCACGATCCGTCGTCAGGGCGAAACGCAGCTCGTGGCCGTAGGCTACCGCATTCCGGCAGCGCTTCACGACGACTACGAACCGACCGCAATGGCGGCGCAAATCCTCGCCGACGCGCCGACGGGGCGCCTTTATAAGGAACTTGTCGAAACGGGTCTTGCGACGCAGGTCTTCGGCTGGCCGATTGCGGCCGAGAAGCCGGGCTTTGTCATGTTCGGCGCGCTCGTCAAGAAGGGCGACGACATCGAACTCGTTAAGACGAAGCTCGTCGACGCGATTGAAAACGCTTTTGCCCGTACGCCCGCCACCGCCGAAGAACTCGGTCGTCAGCAGGCCGACCAGGCGACGATGTTCGAGCGCACGCTCTCCGACCCCGAGCAGTTCGCCGTGGGCCTTTCGGAATACATCGCGCTCGGCGACTGGCGCCTCTTCTTCGCGGATCGCGAAATGGTGCGCGACGTGAAGCCCGCCGACGTCGATCGCGCGGCGAAGACCTATTTCGTGCGCGACAACCGCGTCGTGGGTCTTTACATTCCGACCGACGAAACGAAGCGCGCCGAAATCACGGCGGCGCCGGGCGTCGACGAGGTACTCTCGCGCTACACCTTCTCCGAAAAGGGTTCCGAAGCGGAAGCGTTCGACGTCTCGCAGGACAACATCGACAAGCGTACGACGCTCCTTGACATCGGCGACGTGAAGGTTGCGCTTCTTCCGAAGAAGACTCGCGGCGAAACGGTTGTCGTGCAGATGCAGTTCAACAACGGCAACAACGAAACGTCGGTGAATGCCGCGATTCCGATGCTCGCCGTCGCGATGCTCTCTCGCGGCACCGACACGATGACGCGCGATCAGATCGACGACAAGTTCACGGCCCTCAAGATGGAAGGTTCTCCCTTCGGCTTCACGACGGACCGCGAACACCTCTCCGAAGCGCTCGCCTTCGTGGGCGAACTCTATTCGAAATCGATCTTCCCCGAGAAAGAGTTCGAAACCCTGAAGCGCCAGACGCTCGTCGGTCTTCAGTCGCGTTCCGACGACCCGCGCGTCAAGGGGCGCGATGCGATGACGCGTCACTTCAACACCTACCCGCAGGGGGACGCCCGCTACACGGAAACGTCCGAAGAGCTTGCGGCCGAAGTGGAAAAGGCGACGCTTGAGGACGTGCGCAATTACTGGAAGCGCGTCTTCGGCGTTACGAAGGGGACGCTTGCCGTCGTGGGCGACTTCGATCCGAAGGAAGTCGAAGACGCTTTGAAGACGAAGGTCGTGGGCGTCAAGAAGGCCGAAGTGCCCTTCGAGCGCATCGTGAGCGACTATCGTGAGGTGAAACCCGCGCGCTTCGTCGTCGACACGCCCGAAAAGGAAAACGCGATCCTCATGGCCCGCGTCGACTTTGCGGCGAACCTGGCGGATCCCGACATGGCCGCTCTTATCACGGCCGACTGGATCCTCGGCGGCTCGAGCGGTCTTTCGAATCGCATCGTGACGCGTCTGCGTCAAAAGGAAGGCCTCTCCTACGGCGCCTCCTCGAACGTGACGATCCCCGCTTTCGGCAACCGCGCCAAGTGGTCGATCGGTGCGATCGTGGCGCCTCAGAACCTCGCGCAGGCCGAAGCGAGCCTCAAGGACGAACTTCGCAAGGCACTCAAGGACGGCATTACCGAGCAGGAGCTCGAAGAAGCCAAACGCGGCATGATTGAAAACCGCGCCGTCAACCGCGCGCAGGACGGCATGCTTGCGGCGGGTTGGACGAGCAACCTCGAAATGGGCCGTACCTGGAGCTTTTCGAAGGAAACCGAAGACGCCATCCGCGCTCTCACGGTGAAGGACGTCAATGCGGCGATTGCCCGCATCGCCGACCCCGATCGCATGACTTTCGTTCTCGCGGGCGATCGCGCCAAGGCTAAAGCTGCCGGGAAGGACTTCTTCGACGAGTAAGTACGCGGCACTCCGAGCGGGAATCGGTCAGGAAACACATACGACCGAATTTCCGCTCCGACGCCTCCCACCCGTATGCGTTCCGTACGGACTTCCACCAAAAACCGCGCTCTCAGGAGCGCGGTTTTTTTCATGTTGATGGAAAATCCGCCCTCAAACCTTCGACTTCGGTCGAGGCATAAGAGTGCAACAGGATTGGAGCACAAGACCTGGAATGCTCCGCATGACAACTCCCGCTTTCATTGTCGAACTCCCCGTTCGGGACGTCGACGACGTGTCGCGTTTCCTGAAGCCGAAGCGTTCGTTCGGCACGCAGGTGTGCAACGCGACGTTGGACACCGCCTTGGGGCGTTTTCAGAGATTGAAAGAGTCGAAGGCATGGCACGATGCCTTCGTTCTGTCCGAGAAGACGGAACGCAACGGGGAACTCACGCGGCTTCGCAAGGAAGCAGGATTCACGGAATACGGATTCGTCACCGTCGCCAACAATCACCGCAACGCGGCCAAACGCTTCATCTTCGTGAAGACGTTCGGCGCGAAGGAAAAGTGCAAGGCCGACGGCTTTCTGCGCTCGCAGGGCAGCGCGCGAATGCAATCATTATTTGGAAGCCTTCGGAACAGGCGGTTGTTTGGAATAAGCGTTCGATGAAGGTGTGCTTCTTCCGTGAGGAGCGAATAAGGGTGGAATCCCCTCACGTCAGTGAGGAGAGGTTCCAACCCGAACGGAGGCGGGCCGATACGGACACCGGACGAAAAACGCCCCGGCAAGCCGAAGCCTGTCGGGGCGAGGGTTTCTCCGCGCGCCTCATGGACGACGCGCATTGAGAGAGGAAGGATTACTTCTTCGCGGCATCCTGCTGCTTGGCGAAGATATAGGCCTGCTGGCCGGCGATGCGACCGAAGGTCACGATGTCGGCCTGAGCGTTGCCGCCGAGGCGGTTGCCGCCGTGCACGCCGCCCG
>OOCR01000450.1_pt1 | contig 34445 bp, 29 predicted proteins | sample 1671491 | NCBI WGS metagenome assembly OOCR01 (sample SAMN06348162, study PRJEB24527) | human gut metagenome | biome: human gut; feature: ankylosing spondylitis patient; material: feces | host: Homo sapiens | place: China | collected 2015-10
GGGGCGGCACCTGCGCCACCGGCAGGATCACCGCCGGGAACTCGCTGCCCTGGCTTTTGTGTACCGTGATGGCATACGCAATTTCCAGCTCGTTGAGGTTCTCCGCCGGGTAGACCAGCCGCCGGTCGTCCATCCGCACCACCATGGAGCGGCTGCGCACGTCGATGGACTCCACGATGCCGATGTCGCCATTGTAGGCACCCACACCCTGTTCCCCGCCGATGCGCTGCCACGTTATCTCGTAGTTATTGCGCACCTGCATCACTTTGTCCCCCACCCGGAAGACCCGGGCCGCGCTCTGCAGCTCCGGCTTGCCCTTCCTGGGCGGGTTGAGCATGGCCTGCAGCTCCGCATTGAGGGCCTGGGTGCCGGTGGGGCCGAGCTTCGTGGGGCAGAGCACCTGAATATCCTTCACCGGGTCGAACTGGTAGCTGCGGGGCAGACGGGTGGTCACGAGGTCGCAGACCAGCTTCTGGGCTGCGTCGCCGTCGGCTTCGAGGAAGAAGAAATCGTCCGTCTTTCCGCCCTTTTTCAGCGGTTCGCCCGAGATGATGTGGTGGGCGTTCTCCACGATGAGGCTCTGAGCGGCCTGCCGGAATATCTCGTTGAGGCAGACCGTCGGCACCAGCCCGGAGCGGATGGTCTCGCCGAGGATATTGCCCGGGCCGACGCTGGGCAGCTGGTCGGCGTCGCCTACCATAATAATACGGCAGCTGTACCGCAGTGCCGCAATGAGGGCCTGGAACAGCTTGACGTCCACCATACTCATCTCGTCGAGGATAACGACGTCGCACTTGAGCAGGTTCTTGTCATTGTGGATGAAGCTGACCACGCCGCCGGTGTAGTCCACTTCCAGCAGACGGTGGATGGTGGAGGCTTTCCGGCCCGTCAGCTCGCTCAGACGCTTGGCGGCGCGGCCTGTGGGAGCGCAGAGGGCTACCCGTTCGACCTCGTTCTCGAGCAGCTGCAGGATGGCGTTGACCGTGGTGGTCTTGCCGGTGCCGGGGCCGCCGGTGAGGACAAGGCAGTTCTCGGTCATGGCCTTACGGATGGCTTCCTTTTGGAGCGGCGCGTAAGCAAAGCCCTGCGCCAGTTCCAGTATTTGGATGTTCTTGTCGAGGCCGTGGGCCGTCTGCTTTCCGCGCTTGGTCAGCATGGCCAGACGGTCGGCGATGTCCTGCTCTGCAGCCAGCAGGTCCGGCAGATAAATATACGGTGTGCCGTCGAACATCCGCACCGCCAGTTTCCCGGTCTGGATGCAGCTGTCCAGCGCCGCCGCCAGCTTTTCGGGGGGCTGGTGGATGAAGTTCGACGCCGTTTCCAGCAGCTGTGCCCGGGGCAGACAGGTGTGGCCGTTGCCGGCGTTGTGACGCAGGGTGCGCAGAAGGGCGGCTTCCAGCCGCTGGGTGCAGTCCCCTGCCATCTGGTAATACTGGGCGATGCTGTCGGCGTGGCGGAAGTCCAGCTGCAAAGGTTCGCCGCAGAGCAGGTAGGGGTTCTGCTGGATGGCCTGCATGGCCCCCGGCCCGAAGGTGCGGAAGACTTCCATCGCCCGGCGGGGGCTGATCTCGAACTGAGCCAGATAGGCGATGAGCTCCCGCATTCCGAACATCCGCTTGAACTCCTGCTGGATGCGGTCGGCCTTGTCCGCCGAGATGCCCGGGATGAGGGTGAGCTGGGCGGGGTCGTTGGCGATAACTTCCAGCGCCGCCGCGCCGAATTTGTCAATGATCTTATCCGCCGTCCGAGCCCCGATGTAGGGCAGTGACCGGCTGGCGAGGAAGGCGTAGACGGCCTCGAGGTCTTTGGGCATATCCGTCTCGCACTCCTGTGCGTGGAACTGTCGGCCATAGGTGGCGTGGTTCTCGTACCTGCCCCGGCAGACGACGCTTTCGCCCGCGTGGAGTTCTCCCACCACGCCGCACACAACGGTAACGACACCGCCGCCCGACACCTCGAACACGGTGTAGCCGTTGTCCTCGTTCAGGTAGATAATGTCCTCTACCGTGCCTTCCAGCCGTTCCAGCTCCTGCTCCATCGTCCCACCTCCTCGTTTTGACACAACTATATATAGTATAGCGGTTTTGGGGGGATTTGTAAATACAACAAAAGCTCCCCCGAAGGGGAGCTGTAGGCAAGGGTCAGTCCTCCACCCGCGCTGCGGCAAGCTCCTTCATCAGCCGCTTGCGCACTGCAAAGTACGCCGGGATGAGGAAGAAGCAGGCAAAGAACCATGCCACAGGGTTGGCGATGCAGGCCGCAAAGTAGCCCCAGAGCGGCACGAACCAGAAGCCCACCATGGCACGGGCGACCATCTCGGCCACGCCCGCGAACATGGCAAGGCCGGAATAGCCCAGGCCCTGGATGGTGTAGCGGTAGATGATGAGGACGGCCAGCGGGATGTAGAACACGCTGTTCCAGAAGATGAAGCTGCGGGCATTCGCCATGATCTCCACCTCGCTGCTCTCGAGGAAGAGGCTGATGAGCGGCACATCCAGCACACGCAGGATGAGGAAGGATGCCACACTGTAGACGCAGCCAATTCCCAGCGCGGTATTGACGCCCCGGTCCACACGCTTGAGGTCGTGAGCGCCCATGTTCTGGCTGGCGTAGGTGGTCATGGCGGTGCCGATGCTCTCCAGCGGCACCGAGAGGAACTGGGCGGCCTTGCTGCCTGCGGTCTGCGCGGCCACGATGCTGCTGCCCAGACCGTTCACCGCGCCCTGCAGCACGACGCTGCCGATGGCGGTGATGCTGCACTGCAGGCCCATGGGGATGCCCATGTTGCAGAGCTTGAGGCAGTGGCTGGCGCTCAGACGGCCCTCTTCCCCGCTCCACTTCAGCTCCGGGTAGTGGCGGACGATGTAGATGAGACTGCCGATGCCCGCCACCGCCTGACTGAACACGGTGGCGAAGGCCGCGCCGAACGCCCCCATCCGGAAGGTGAGGATGCAGAGCAGGTCGAGGCCGATATTCAGCACACTGGCCACCAGCAGGAAATAGAGAGGCCGCTTGCTGTCGCCCAGCGCGCGCATGAGGGCGCTGGTGACGTTGTACAGCAGGGTGAAGGGGATGCCCCAGAAGATGGTGCGGATGTAGATGTCCGCGATGTCGATGATGTTGTCGGGGGTGTTGGTCCAGACCAGCACCGCCCGGGTCAGGGCCACCGTCACCACCGTGAGCACGACGGCGAAAAAGAGGCTGAGCCAGACGGTATTGGCGGTGTAGCGCCGCATCTCTCTGTAGTCCTTCGCGCCGAAGGTCCACGAGATGGGGATGGAGAAGCCGCAGGCGATGCCGTTGACGAAGCCCAGCACCAGATAGTTCAGGCCGCCCACGCTGCCCACCGCCGCCAGCGCATCCACGCCCACGAAGCGGCCCACGATGATGGTATCCGCCAGATTGTAGAACTGCTGGAACAGACTGCCCAGCATCAGCGGCACCGCAAAGGCAAGGATGAGCTTGAGCGGGCTGCCCTGTGTCATGTCTTTTGTCATACAAAGCCCCTCCCCGGGCGGTCACTTAACATTTCTTTGCCAAATTTTTACCGACAAAAACGCCCTGCCGGACGAGGGGCAGGACGTTTTGCGTTTCATGAGTGGTATTATACTCAGCTCATCGTGATTTTGCAAGGGGTTCGGGGCAGATTTCTTCGTACAACATTGCTATTTTCTATCGGTGGTTTTTGGTGATTGTGCGCAGGGGAGCGGCAAGGCCCTCCTGCTGCACTCCCTCTCAGCCTTCATAATCGTACTTCCGTATGGAGTCATAAAAGGAATTCCACCAAGCAAGATCCGGCGACTGACTGACCCTTACCCATTTTCTTGTCTCCCAATCTCCTCTCAAATCCGGCGGCTGACTGTCATCCTTGCCCGGCTTCCACACCCAGTCACCCTGACTGTCCGTTACCCATCCGCCTGTTTCCGGCTGCTGGGTGCTTGTCTCCGGCTGCTGGGTGCTTATTTCCGGCTGCTGGGCCGTGGTGGAGTCGTCCGGCGAGAGAGTCGTGAGCCCGCTGAGGTCACCGACGGAGGGGGCCGGGTCGTCCTTCTTGCTGTCCTGCTTCCCGCCCGCGAGCTTCACGATGTTACCGGTAAATGTCTTCCACACCGTCTGGTCGGAGGCGGGCTGCTTCGGCTGCTGGGCCGTGGTAAGGCTGTCCGGCGAAAGAGTCGTCAGCCCGCTGAGGTCACCGACGGTACCCGTTCCCGGCTGAGTCAGCTCGGGCAGTCCGCTCAGGGAGCCGCCTTCCAGACCGGAGAGGACCGTTCCCCATTGCTCTTTCTCCTGCTTGCGGCGGGCGATTGCCTCCTCCACCCGGGCAGTCTCCTGCGCTTTCTGCTCCTCATCGCCAACGCGGTACACGAGGATCAGTTCCTTGCCGCTTTGGCGCAGGACGGTCTCATCCGAGAATGTTTTTCTATCATATCCCGTCTGCCCGACAACATGGAATTGATAACGCCCCTCATGGGACAGCTCGAGTTCGAACGCACCATTCAAGCCGACCAAGTCTTTGATCCGGGCCAGCGGAATGACCGCCTCCATCTCCCGCCCTTCCCCATCAAGGAACCGGATGCGAAGCTCATGGACCTCCTTTGCAAGCTCCCGCAGCGAGTCGCCTGTCATCCGAAAGAGTGTGCTGTGGGCATCGAAGCTCAGGACCTTGTTGACCGGGTCATACTCCGCCGTGGCCACATTACCAAGCTCCTGTGTGCCATCCAGATGGGTGATCACGCCGACGGTCTCGTACATCTGCTTCACACGGCCCGGCACCTCGCCGGCCTGCACGCTTGGAGCGTCGTCCTCGTCGTCGTCCTCGTCGTTCTCGGTATCATCGGGCTGTTCCGGCTTGTCTGGCTGTTCCGGCTTGTCCGGCTGCTCTGGCTGCTCCGGTTGGGAGGGCGTCCGCCGGTCGTAGCTGTAGTCCTCCATCTTCTTCCCGTCGGGGTCATAGCGGGTCAGACTACCGCCCGTCACCTTGTGGTCGTCGTCGGAGAGGGCGTCATTGGGGATCTCGCCGACTATGCCGCCGCCGATGGCCGCAGTTTTGCCGCCGGTGCTTGCGCCTGCCTTGGCCTCCACCTCAGCGTCGCCGGAGATGATGATGTGATTGGGATTGCTGGGCGGCGCATCCGGGTCTATCTCGCGGCCTTCCGTGCCTGCGCCGTCGCCGATGCCTGCCGCGCCGGGGCGGGAGGCATCCAGATTTTTATCCGCATCGCCGCCCGTGGCCGACACCTTGCCGCCGGAGATTTCGATGTCGCGGCCCGGGCCGTACACACCGCCGCCGATACCGGCAGCACCCTCACCGCCCACGGCTTCTACCGTGCCGCCGGTGATCTCGATGTTTCCGGCACCGCTTTCGTAGCCGCCGCCGATGCCTGCGCCGCCTTCGCCGCCGCCCTCAGCGGTGAGGGAGCCGTCCTTGCCGTTGTCGTCCTTGATGGTCAGCTTGCCGGAGGACTCATTGCCGTTCTTCTCAAGACCCGCATTGCTGCTGCCGCTCTTCAGCTCGTTGGCGCCGTCCAGCTCGATGGCGGCATCGTGGTCACCCTGCACGGTGACGGCGGCTTTGCCCGCATCGACTGGGCTGTCACCGCTGCTATCCACCTCGGTCTTGCCGCTGCCATCCACCTCGGTCTTGCCGCTGACGTCGATTTTCAGGTCGTCGAAGGTGACGTCCACGTTGCCCTCGGAGGTGTCGATGGTGACGGTGTTCTTATCCGACTCGCCGGTGATGACGGTCTCCCCCTCATCCTTCTCGAAATCCTTTTCACCCTGCTTGACATTGTTATAGTTTCCGCTTTCATCGCTCGCACCTTTGATCGTAATGTCGCCGTCGGCGATGTTCCATGTTTTCGCATAGGCCGGGATGCCGGAGCTCACCACGATGCCCGCGATGACGGCGGCGGCCACGCCCCGCCGGAGTGCGCTTTTCAGTCTCATCGTACATCTCCTTTCGTTTTGTGTATCATGCAATGCCGTCGATGCTGCTCAGGCTCTCCTTTGAGATGCTTATTTCTTTAGGCTGCCCCAAGTCCTCCGGCAGCCAGATCTTTATCTCACCCTGGGTATCCGGCAGGTCGTCCCAGTCGTCACCAAGGTCGGTATAGCTCCGCAGGTCACTCTCCAACAGATTGGTATACTTTGTGCCATCCGGGACGGTGGTTTCCAGCAGGAAAAGCCGTGGCTTATCCTCCTCGGGAGCGATGTCCTCAAATCGGGCAGCCAGCTGTTTCAGGGACTCGTCAAGTTCACGTCTGAGCTCTTCACTCGTTTTTTGCTCTACCCCTTCGTGGGTCAATATCAGCCGCTCCTGCGGCTCTGGCGTCTGCACCGGCACCCACTCCAGATAGCGCTCCGACAGGTCGTCCCGCGTTTCGCCGTCCAGCCGGAGGCTGATGTCCTCCCTGTTCTGCTTCAGCTCCACGTCAGCGTCCTCGCCCGCCGCGTCGGCCATCTTGTCCACGCTATAGTGGGTCATGGTGTCCTCATAGCGGAAGAAGATGTCCTCCACGCCGTCCTCCCGGAGGCTGGAGATGTCGGTGGTGACGGTGGAGCGGGGAGCGGCGCTCTCAATAAGCACCACACCCCCCGGGGTGAGGACCTCTCCGGCGTCGCCGGCCTTTACGCTGCCGACCATGGGGTCGGTGCTCTCAATAATGGCCAAAGCAGAATCCAACCGCTGGATGGTGACCCGGCTGGAAAAGAAGCCGCCCACCACCATGCCGCCGGGCAGGGGTTCGGGGGCGTTCTCCTGTGCCGGGGGCGGGACGTCATCATCATCGTCGTCCTCGTCGTCGTCCGGCTGGGGCTTGGGGGTGGAGGTGTAGTCGTAGCCCATCCCCTCCATCTCGGTGCCGTCCGCGTTCAGACGGGTCAGCCGTCCTCCCGTCACCTTATGTTCATCGTCAGAAAGGTTCTCCGTGGGTACTTCGCCGTAGCTGCCGCCGATGGCCGGGGCCTTGGCGTCCGTCATCTGGCTTCCCGCCTTGGCCGTCACCTCGGCGTCGCCGCAGATGTAGAGGTCTCCCGGGTTCGGGTCGTCGGTGTCGTCCGACGCGCGGCCTGCTCCGTCGCCGATGCCTGCCGCGTTGCTCCCGCCCACAGCCTCAATGGTGCCGCCCCGGATGGTGATGCTGCTGCCGGTGCTCTCGATGCCTCCGCCGATGCCTGCGCCGCCGAAGCCGCCCTCAGCGGTGAGGGAGCCGTCCTTGCCCTCGTCGTCCTTGATGGTCAGAGTGCCTTTCGACTCGTGTTCGTTCTTCTCAAGACCCGCATTATAGCCGCCGCTCTTCAGCTCGTTGTCGCCGTCCAGCTCGATGGTCGCATCGTGGTCGCCCTGCACGGTGACAGCGGCTTTGCTCTCTTGGGCAGGGCTGTCATCGCTGCCATTCCCCTCCTTCTTGCCGCTGACGTCGATCTTCAGGTCGTCGAAGGTGACGTCCACGTCGCCCTTGGAGGTGTTGATGGTGACGGTGTTCTTATCCGACTCGCCGGTGATGACGGTGTTGGTGTCGTCCTTGTCGATGGTCTCGCCCTGTGAGACCTTGTTCTTTCCTTCGGCGTCGCCCGCTTTCACGGTGATGTCGCCGTTGGCGATGTCCCACCGGGCCGCGTAGGCCGGGATGCCGGAGCTTACCACGATGCCCGCGATGACGGCGGCGGCCACACCCCGCCGGAGTGCGCTTTTCAGTCTCATAGTCTGTCCTCCTTTGGTCTGTTCGTCTTTTGAAGAATCCGCCTTTTTCGATACAAGCTTACCAAAAAATCCGGAGAATGTAAATAAAAACTGCGCGAATCGTGGTGTTTTCGGCGTGAGTGGCGCAAAAAAGCCCTCCCGAGCGGGGAGGGCCATAGTCTGTCTTATTCAGAGTAGTGCGCCAAAAACTGCTTGGTGCGCTCCTCCTGGGGGTGGTCGATGAGCTGGCGGGCCGGGCCTTCCTCCACCACGACGCCGCCGTCCATGAATAGGATGCGGTCGGCCACGTCGCGGGCGAAGTGCATCTCATGGGTGACGATGATCATGGTGGTCTTTCGGTCGGCAAGGTCCCGCAGGACACGGAGGACTTCGCCGGTCAGCTCCGGGTCGAGGGCGCTGGTGGGCTCATCGAAGCAGAGGATGTCCGGGTGGAGCGCCAGTGCGCGGGCGATGGCCACCCGCTGCTGCTGACCGCCGGAAAGCTGGTGGGGGTAGTGGCCTGCCCGCTCCGACAGGCCCATCTGGGCCAGCAGGTCACGGGCCTGTGCTTCCAGCTGGGCGTGGATGGCCTTTTTGTTGGCCTTGTAGTCGGGCTGTTCCTTTGCCAGAAGCTCCCCCGCCAGCATCACGTTTTCCAGTGCGGTGTACTGGGGGAAGAGGTTGAAGTTCTGGAACACGAGGCCGAAGTGGAGGCGCTTTTTCCGCACCTCGCTCTCCCGCTGGGTGGCAGGGTCGGCGGCGTCCCACATGGTCTCGCCGTTCACCCTGATGACGCCGGTGTCGGGACGCTCAAGGAAATTCAGGCAGCGCAGCAGCGTCGTCTTGCCCGAGCCGGACGAGCCGATGATCGCCAGCGCCTCGCCCTGTTCCAGTGTGAGCGAGATGTCCTTGAGAACTTTCGTCTCGCCAAAGTTTTTCCCGATGCCGGAGGCTTCGAGTAATGCCATAATTCAGTATCCTCCTTAACAGCGGAAATAGTCCATCTTTTTCTCGGCCCAGTCCAGCAGCAGGGTGAGTGCGCCGACAAAGACGAGGAAGAAGATCGCGGTGGAGAACAGCGGCCAGATAAGGCCCTTGGCGCTGTACTCCTTGGCCATCATGATGATCTCCTTGTTGGCGATGACATTCGCCAGCGAGGTATCCTTCACCAGCGTGATGACCTCGTTGCCCATCGGGGGCAGGATGCGCTTGACGACCTGCAGGAGCGTGACCTTGAAAAAGATCTGGCTCTTGGTCATGCCAAGCACCTGACCGGCCTCGGTCTGGCCTTTCGGCACAGCCTCGATGCCGCCGCGGTAGATCTCAGAGAAGTAGCAGGCGTAGTTGATGGCGAAAGCCACCACCGCCGCCACCAGACGGCCCGAAGAGCCGGAGGGCCAGGGGTTGGTCATGCCCAGCAGGCCGGGGCCAAGGTAGATGACGATGATCTGGAGCATCAGCGGCGTACCGCGGATGACCCACACGAAGGTCTTGACGACGCCCCGCAGCGGTGCGCACCGGCTCATGGAGCCAAAGGCCACCACAAGGCCCAGCGGCAGCGAAAACAGCAAGGTCAGAAAGAACAGCTCACAGTTGAGCGCGAATGCGCCGGTCAGACGCTCCAAAATCACAGTCACAGAATCACTACACCTATCCGTTTATAATGTAAGTTACTCAGCCAGAGTCAGGCCGTACTTGTCGGCCAGAGTCTGCATGGTGCCGTCAGCCGTCAGCTCGTCGAATGCATTGTCCACAGCCTCGGCCACGTCGCTGTCCTTGCGGAAGGCCACGCCGTACTCCTCGACGTTCAGCTCATCCACCATCTTGAGGTTTGCGTAGTCGGTACCCTCGCCGATCATGGCAGAAGCCAGAGTCAGGTCGAGGATGGCGGCGTCAGCAGTGCCAGCGGCGACTTCCATCAGGCAGTCGGTCTGAACAGCCTTGGAGATGAAATCAGCCTGAGACAGGTCGGCGTTCTCGGTGATGGTGGTCTCACCGGCAGAGCCGGCCTCGGCCACCACGGTCTTGCCGATGAGGTCGGCGGTGGAGGTGTAGTCGGTGCCGTCCTTCACGACCACGACCTGGGCGTTCTTGACGTAGGGCTTGGTGCAGGCCATGTTCTCCTCCCGGTCATCGGTCAGGGTCAGGCCGTTCCAGATGCAGTCGATGCTCTTTGCAGCCAGCTCGGTCTCCTTGGTGTCCCAGTTGATCTCCACGAACTCCGGCTCGACCCCCAGCTTCTCACAGACAGCGGTGGCCAGCTCGGTATCGAAACCGGTGAAGTTGCCGTCGGCGTCGGTGTAGTTCATCGGCTCATACACGGTGTAGCCGATGACCATCTTGCCGTTGGACTGGATGTAAGCCAGGTCGCTGTCAGCGGCCACGGAGCTTGCCGGGGCGGCAGAGGCGGCGGCAGAAGAAGCAACCGTAGAAGTGGATGCAGAACCGCCGCAGGCGGCAAGGCTCAGTGCCATCGCACCGGCCAGAAAAGCAGATACCAGACGTTTCATGTTGTAATTTCCTCCCTCAGATTCAGCAGAAGCGGCGCTTCGTTTTACCGCTTTACCATGCTAAATTGTTAAACTGTGACTATAGAATAGCGCGTTTTACCTCGTTTTGCAAGAGGAAAACCGATTTTTTCGCGTTTTGCCCGCAGACCGCCCCTTTCCGATCGGGTTTTCGGTGTATTTGTACAAAGGACAGGGTGCTCCGCAAGGCGCAAAAATCCCCCTCGGGGAGTCTCTCCGAGGGGGATGCTGTCCGTTTTTCTTATCTTCCCGCCGCAGGAGCGTCAGCTTCTTTCCGGGATGTCGCCTACCATGATGACGAAGAGCCTGGGGTTGCCGTTCTCATCCTTCCACCTTCCGAAGCCGACCCGGTAGCTGGATGCGAGGAAGCTGATAGTGGTCCAATTCTTCTCATTCGGTTCCGGCAGTACCGGTCTGTAGTCGTTACAGAGGTCGATGGCCTGCTTGACGGGGTCGTCCGAGCCTCTGTCCGCTCCAAAGTAGAAGATGACCTGTTTGTTGGCGGTGCCGGGGGCGATGCCGATGGTATCCAAGAGAGCTTTGCGAGGCTCAGGACCGCAAGAGTGGTAATTGCCCCACTTCAATTTGTTAATGAGAAGAGTGCTTCCATCCTCAGAGCTCACGTGTGTGTACCTCTCCGCCGCCTCACTCAGCTGCGGGTCGGCCTCGCAGGTGATGTTTACGCCACGCTGTACATTTATGATGTCTGCCAGAGCCTCGGCCCGGAGGGTGTCCTCCGGCTTATCGCCCGGCTTATCGCCGCAGCCGGTGAGCAGGGCCAGCGTCATCACGCCAGCAAGGGCAAGGGCAAACAGCTTTTTCAATTTCATCATCGTTTCCTCCTCTGTCAGTTCTGCGGGGTCTTGATGGTGGCCTGTGTTTGCAGTGCGAGGTAATAGCGGCGGCCGTCACTCTTCTTGCCCGTCATTGTAAATGCTATGGCTTGCAGAGTCGATGTGTTGGGAGCTAGCGGAGCAATCACTATCTCCTGGATGTACTTCATACTCTCCGCCTGCGCCAGCGCACTCTGCTCCGGCTTCACTTCTCCGACCCAAAGCCAAACGCTGCCTGTCACCAGATAGTTTCCCAATTCTTTTTTAATGATGTTCTGTGCATCCCCGGTCAGCCTACCATTTTTATCATCCAGCCAGCTCGGCTGGAACTGCCGTGCGATGACCTTGAGCTTTTTGTCCAGCGTCTCGTCCTTCTGATAGTCAGCAAATTGTCCCCTCCTGTACCGGAAATACTCTTCCACCTGCTTGGCTTGGGAGCTGCTGTCCGAGCAGCCGGTGAGCAGGGCCAGCGTCATCACGCCAGCAAGGGCAAGGGCAAGGAGTCGTTTTGCAGTTTTCATCGTCGCTACCTCCAATCGTGGGGTGTGTCTCGGTGATTTTATTATACCATACCCCCCCCCCGGGGCAAGTGCGATTCATGCAGATTTCAGGCCCTTTCGCGCAAATTTGACCGCTCCGTCTGCCCCGCAGGCGCAAAAAAACCGCCACCTCACGGTGACGGTCAGACTTTCCGTTCAATTTATAATGACGCATTCTCAAACGCATCCCCTGCGGCCTTTTGCAGGGCGTCGATGGAGATGGTGCAGAGGGCCGCGAGGTCGGCGTCCGAGCCGTCGGCAGGGATGTCCGCCACCTCTTTCTCAGTCTTGCCCTTGAGGTAGCTGCAATAGCCCTCGCTGTGCTCGTACCACTCCTTGCCGAGGCTGGATGCGTTCCGCATCCCGTAGCTGTCGCCCAGCTCAAGCTTGGAGCGGACGGTGTCCGGAGCGGTGACGCCGCCGTCTGCCGCGATGGTCAGCGCAGGCTCTGCCATGTCGCCGATGGCGCTGGTCACACGGCCATCGGCATCCAGCGTCAGGGCCACGACGGTAAGGTCAACTTCTGCGTTCACATCCTTGTCGTCGGTGGCGGTGATGTCCGAAGAGGCATTCTCCGCCTCCACGCCGAGGCTCACCCGGTCGCCCTTCGCCGCGCCGAGGGCGGACGCATTCGCGCAGGCTTTCGCCACGGCGTCGCGGTACTTATCCACCCGGATAGTGCAGCCGGACAGCAGGTCGGCGTCCGCAGCCTTGCCGTCCTTATCCGTTTCCAGCATGGATGCCTGCTCGGGCGTCATGCCGGTGAGGTAGTCGGCGAAGTCATCGGCCTGCTCGGCCCAGCCCTTTTTCAGCGAAGATGCCGCTGCCAGCGGGTAGTCGTCCCCTTTCTGGCGCTTAGTGCGGTAGTCGGTGGGCATGGTGACGACGCCTTTGCCGTCGGCGGTAACTTCCACTTCCAGCTCATCCAGCATCACGTCGGCCAGCTTGCCGTCTCCGTCCAGCAGGACGGCGGCAGCGATGGTATGGATGGTGCCGGTACGGGCCTCATCGGAAGCCTCGGTCAGGATGCCGAGGCCGGTCTTCCAGCCGCCGGTCTGGGTGGTGCTGGCGCTGCCGGACGAGCCGGACATGGCGTTTGAACTGCTCATGCTGCCTGAATCGCTGCTGCCTTTGCGGCAGCCGGACAGCAGCAGTGCCGCCGCCACGGCACAGCTCAGAAGAGCTTTTTGTCTCTGTGTCATAAGCGTTACGCTCCCTTTCATCTCTTTGGGAGTAGTATAGCCCGACACAACGCCAATCATGCACGTTTGCTCTGAGACCGACGTGTTATCTGGCGAAGTTTCAAAATAATGACGCAGCAACGCTGTAAAACAAACTTCGCCAGAGTGGCGAACTTCGGGTCAGCTGGCGAAGTTTGAACTTCGCCAATCAGGGGAACTTCGCCAAGTTGGCGAACATCCAATATTAAACTATATATCGTTTATTTTATAGGATTTCGCCACTTATTCTACCGCAGTATCGCTCACATCAGCGGGCTCAACAGGCGGAGCACACTGTCCAGCAGCGTCCCGGCCAGCGAGGTGCGGCAGTCGGCCAGCCGCACTTCCCGGCACTCTGGCAGGGTGCGGAGCACATCGTCCCGCAGCGCAATGACCTGACTGTTATAGAGCAGCAGCGCCCCGCACTCAAAGTGGAGGAAGAGGCTGCGGTAATCCATGTTGATGCTGCCCACCACGGCGGCGCGGTCATCGCTGACGTAGCACTTGGCGTGGAGGAAGCCGGGCGTGAACTCGTAGATGCGCACCCCCGCCCGGAGCAGCGGCACATAATAGGAGCGGGTCAGCCGGAAGATGAGCTTCTTGTCCGGGATGCCCGGCAGCACCAGCCGGACGTCCACGCCCCGCTTTGCCGCCGCCTTGAGGGCTTCCAGCATGGTCTCGCCCACCGCGAAGTAGGGCGTATAGATATAGACATACCGCTGGGCCTGATTGATGATATTCAGGTAGACCGTCTCGGCCAGAGCCTCTTCGTCCAGCGGGCTGTCCCCGTAGGGCTGTATCACTCCGTCCGACTGGGCGGGCAGGGACACAGCCTGAGGCATAAAGGGCATATAGTCCTCCTCGCTGGGGCGGAAGGCGTTCCAGTGGTCGAGGAACATCACCGTGAAGTTCCAGACCGCCGCGCCCTCGGTGCGGAGAGCTGCGTCCTTCCAGTAGCCGAACCTCTCTTCTTCATTGATATACTCGTCGGCCAGATTGATGCCGCCCGTATAGGCTGTATTTCCGTCCACGACCACGATCTTCCGGTGGTCGCGGTGATTCATGACCAGCGACACCAGCGGCACCACCGGGTTGAACGGGATGCAGCGGATATGCGCCCGCTCCATCTGCACCACGAAATCGGACGGCAGACCCAGCAGACTGCCGAAATCGTCGTAGATGAGCCGGACGTCCACCCCCTGCGCCGCCTTGCGGACGAGGATGTCCTCTACTCCCTTCCACATCTTGCCGGTACGGACGATGAAGAACTCGAGGAAGATGAACCGCTCTGCCTTTTCGAGGTCGGCCAGCAAGTCAGGGTACATGGCCTCACCGCAGGGGTAATATTTTGCCGTGGAGTTTTTCCATGCGGGGTACGGCCCGTACTCCGAAATATACCGGCTCAGTCCCCTGCTGGCGGGGTCGAGGGCGTCGGTCTGGCCCGGCTGCTGGGCGAGGTCGGCGGTGTGCTGGCGCTCCACCGCCTGCATCCGCTGGCGCATCCGCTTGGCGGGAGCCTTATTGCCGAAGGCCAGATAGAGCGCACCGCCCAGCAGCGGCATCATGCCGATGAGGACGAGCCAGATGATCTTATAGTCGCTGTTCTCGTCCTTCCGCACGAGGTAGAGGGTGATGAAGAGGCTGAGGACGTTCAGCCCCGCATTCACCCACACCTTTCCGGCGGTGAGGGAGAAGAAGGCCCAGAGCAGCCAGCCGATCTGTAGCAAAACAAGGGCCACTGTGACCGTGGCCCTGTTGATGACACGATTGAAGAACCGTACGACCGGAAGCCGAAAGAACATCTGCGCCTCCCCCGCTGCCTTTCGGCAGCATTTTTATGGGAATAGTATAGCGCAGAGATGCGGAGATTTCAAGCTCAGGCGTCCGCGTCCTCGAAGCCCACCATGAGGCCGCCCAGCTCGGCGTAGTAGCTGCACAGGCCGCCGCACTCGGTCACCCGCACCTGTGCGCCCTCGAAGACAGCTTTCACCATGTGCATCAGGCGCTCGGCGGCGGCGGGGTTGCCGCAGTGGGCAATGATGACCTTGCCGTCCGTGTAGCCGTGGCCTTTGAGCTCCAGCACGATGCGCTCGAGAGCGCCGTGCTCGCCGCGGGTCTTGCAGAGGACGTCCAGTTCGCCCACATCGCTGGCCTTGCCGATGACCCGGATGTTGAGCATCCGCGCCACAGCGGCCACAGCGGGCTTCACCCGGCCATTGCGGGCCAGATTCGCCAGCGATTCCAGCGAGAACAGCAGATGGGTGTGGTGACGGTAGCGCAGCATCTCTTCGCAGACGTCGTCAAACGCCATCCCCTCGGCCAGCAGGTCGCGGATGTGCTCTGCCAGCAGCACCAATTCCGGGCCGGCAGACAGGCTGTCCAGCACAAAGACCTGAGCACCCGGGTGCTCTGCCTGATACTCTTCTGCGGCCAGCTGGGCGGCGTTGCAGCTGCCCGACAGGGTGCCGGTGATGGTGATGGCATAAATTTCATCTGCGCCCTCATAAGCCTCCAGCCAGTCGCCGATGTTGGGGCAGGAGGTGCTGGTTTTGCCCTTATAGGTGCGCAGGGTAGTCGCCATTTCCACGGCGTCCAGCGTGCCGTCGTCGAGGTATTCCCTCTCGTCGGTCACGATCTTCAGAGGCACAGCAGCAAAATCAATGCCGTCCATCTGATACAGGCTGGCAGAAGAGTCCACAACGATTCGTTTCATCTCATCTATCTCCATTCCGGCGGATGTCCGCCGCATTTTTTACGTTCTGCGAGTCCACTATATCAGTTTTTTAAAAACCTGTCAAGCGATTTGTAAAATTGTTAACGTCGTTTTCATAAACGGTTGACCCCGACTCAAAAATGCGATATACTACCACCATGAATCAGGAAATGAAACGCCGTGTCACGGCCTGCGCCGCCGGGTTTTCCCTGCCGCGCTACCGGGAGCTGCCCTCCGTGGGGCTGTATCTCGACCAGACCGTGCAGCTCGTCAACAGCTGCTTCCGGGGCTTCCCCGGGGTGGAGCTCACCCCCTCCATGGTGAGCAACTACGTCAAGAAAGGAGTCATCTCCCACCCCGTCAAAAAGAAGTATTCCCGCGAACAGCTGGCTTCTCTCATCTATATCGTATTGTCTAAAAATGTCCTCTCGCTGGAAAACATCGACACCCTCTTTCAAATGCAGCGGGCTCACTGCACCGCTGCCGAAGCCTACGACTACTTCTGCGACGAGGTGGAGAACTGCCTGCCCTACATTTTCGGTGCCAGCCGCACCATCCGCGACCTCGACCCGGATGCCGCCGACGAAAAGCGTCTGCTGCGCGGTACCATCGTCGCTGCTGTGAACAAGATGTACCTCGACTGCTGCTTTGTCGCCATGCGGCAGGAGGAAGCCCTCTGGCCGGGGATACTCGGCGACCTCGAATAAAAAGAAAAACGTCTGTACCTCCAAACGAAGTACAGACGTTTTTGTTATGCTCTGATTTTAGGTATCCTGCAGCTCACCACGGCTTGCGGCCTTGAGGTAAGCGAAGATGAAGCCATCGAGGTCGCCGTCCATGACAGCGTCCACGTTGCCGGTCTCGTAGTTGGTGCGGTGGTCCTTGACCATCGTGTAGGGCATGAAGACGTAGGAGCGGATCTGGTGGCCCCATGCGATCTCGTTCTGAACGCCCTTGATGTCGTCGATCTTATCCATGTGCTGCTGCTTGGCGATCTGGTACAGCTTTGCCTTCAGCATTTCCATCGCGTAGTCGCGGTTCTGGAACTGGCTGCGCTGGGTCTGGCAGCTGACCACGATGCCGGTGGGCTTATGGATGAGTCGGACAGCGGAAGAAGTTTTGTTGATGTGCTGGCCGCCGGCACCGGAGGAGCGGTAGACCTGCATCTCGATGTCCTCGGGGCGGATGTCCACCTGGATGGTGTTGTCCAGCTCGGGCATGACTTCCAGCGAAGCAAAGCTGGTCTGACGGCGGGCGTTGGCGTCAAAGGGAGAGACGCGCACCAGACGGTGGACGCCGTTCTCGCTCTTGAGCAGGCCGTAGGCGTTGGCACCCTTGACCATCATGGAAGCGCTCTTCATGCCGGCCTCATCGCCATCCTGATAATCCAGCACCTCCACGGTCATGCCGTGTGCCTGTGCCCACTTGTTGTACATACGGTAGAGCATCTCGGCCCAGTCCTGCGCCTCGGTGCCGCCGGTACCGGCGTGGAAGGTCAGGATGGCGTTGCTGTGGTCGTACTCACCGTTCAGCATGGTCATCAGCTGCAGCTCGTCCACAGCCTTGCCCACGGCGTTCACGGCTTCCTCTGCCTCGGGCACCATGTCGGGGTCGTACTCCTCGTCCAGCATCACCAGCATGGTCTCGGCATCATCGTACAGGCCCTGCAGCTTTTCAAAGCGGTTCAGCTTGCCCTTCAGGTCGCCCACTTCATCAAAGACCTTCTTGCTCAGCTCAGCGTCATCGTAGAAGCCGGGGCGGCTCATGGTGTGCTCCAGCTCCTGCACGCGCTTGCGGGAAGCGTCGATGGCCAGCGCTTCCTCCAGGTCCTTCACAGCGGTGCCGTAATCGGCCAGCTGCACTTTCAGTTCGTCAGTAGTAATCATATTTTAAGAATCCCTCAAAAGATACAGTTTATACACAGATACTTCATTAGTATACCCAGAATCCATGATAAAGTAAAGAGGAAAAATACTCAACCTACTGGAATTTTGAAGATTTTTGCCTTTTCTTTTCTCTTTTAAGGGAGTATAATAAGTTCAACTAGCATACCGGGAGGATCTTATGCCCAAATATTATGGCTGCCCCTGTGAGGGCTGCGGCAAGCCGCTGACACTGCAGGACGACATCGTTGTCTGCCCCGACTGCGGCGCGCCTTATCACCGCGATTGTTACGAAAAGCTCGGCCGCTGCATCCATGCCCCGGCCCACGCCGCCGGATACGAGTGGAAGTTCCCTTATCAGGAAAGTGAGCTGTGCACCTGCCCTGCCTGCGGCGAGCGCACCCTGCGCAGTGAGTCTGTCTGCCGCTGCTGCGGTGCGGCCCTGCCCCCGGAGGGGGCACAGGAGCCCGCCGACCGTGCCGATTCGGATGAGCACAGCGAGGAGTTTGATTACTCCACCTTTTACCGCCAGTTCCAGGAGACCGGAGCCCCGCAGGTAGACCCGCTGCGCCAGACCTATCAGGCGGCTTTTGGCAAGGAAGAGGTCATGGACGGCATCCCCTGCAAGGACTGGGCGGATTTCATCGGCCCGGCTTCCCCTGCCTACCTGAGCGCCTACTGCCGGATGCAGCTGTCCCACACCAAGACCTCCATGAGCTTTTCGGCCATGCTGTTCGGCCCGTTCTATTTCTTCTACCGCAAGGCGTGGAAGCCCGCGTTCGCCTTTCTGGCCGCCGAGCTGGTGCTGGCCCTGCCCACCTTCATTGACCTTTTGCAGATCACGGACAGCAGCCTGGCCCCGGGGCTTTCCACCTCCACCCTGCTCACCCTTTCCCGGGTCTGCTCGGTGCTCAGCTTCCTGCTGATGATCGTGCGCGGCCTGTACGGCAAGTGGCTCTACCGCCAGAGTGCCGCCGAGAAGATCCGCCGCATCCGTGCGGAGTTCCCGGACGCGGCACAGCGCAAAGCCGTGCTCTGCGCGCAGGGCGGCACCAGCTGGGCCGCCGTGCTCGGCTGTCTGGTCCTGCTCATGGTCATCGGCAGCGCGTTCACCCTGCTGCTTGGCCCCAATGTGGATGCCCTGATCCATCTGGTCTACGGCTGATCGTTCAGCCTGAAATGATATGATGAAGGAGTTCCGAACCATGAAAAAAGTTACGAAGGCTGTCATCCCTGCCGCTGGTCTGGGCACCCGTGTGCTGCCCGCCACCAAGGCCATGCCCAAGGGGATGCTCCCCATCGTGGATAAGCCCGCCATCCAGTATCTGGTGGAGGAAGCCGTCAAGTCCGGCATCACAGACATTCTGATCATTCTGGGCCGCAGCCAGAGCATCATCGAGGATCACTTTGACCGCAGCCCCGAGCTGGAAGAAAAGCTGGCCGCCCCCGGCAAGGAAAAAATGCTGGAGGAGTGCCTGGGCATCTCGAACCTTGCCAACATCTTCTTTGTGCGCCAGAAGCAGACGCTGGGCCTGGGCCACGCCGTGAGCATGGCAAAGGCCTTTACCGGTGACGATCCGTTCGTGGTCATCTACGGCGACGACGTGATCTGGGGCGAGGATCCTGTCTGCGCCCAGCTCATCCGCGCCTATGAGGAGTTTGGCCGCCCGGCTGCGGGTGTCTCCGCTGTGCCCTGGGCCGATGTGAGCCGCTACTGCAGCCTGAAGACCACCCCCATCCACGACAACTATTTCTTTGTGGATGACATGATCGAGAAGCCCAAAAAGGGCCAGGAGTTCAGCAACTACTCCATTCTGGGCCGTGTGCTGCTGACCCCTGAGATCTACGATATCCTCGCCCACACCAAGCCCGGTGCAGGCGGCGAGATCCAGCTGACCGATGCCATGGCCGAGTATGCCCGCAACTGCGGCGGCATGACCGCCGTGGAGTTCACCGGCACCCACTACGACATGGGCAACAAGCTCCGCGTGGTGGAGGCTCAGGTGGAGCTGGCATTGCAGCACCCCGAGATCGGCGAGGCTTTCCGCGCCTACCTGAAGGAGTTCTGCAAGACCCTGTAACTGTCACTTTCCTTTCCATAACCCAAGACCGCTCTGCCCCCGGGCAGGGCGGTCTTTTGCTGCAATAACCCCGGCAAGAAATTGGTTGATACAAAACAGATCCTGCGGTATACTGGAATGGATTGTTTTTATTGAAAGATCGTGTCAAAGAGAAAGCGAGGTTTTTTCATGGCAAATGCCGACCGCAGCGCGGAGCAGTTCCGCAAAATGACGGAGACCCCCATCCCGAAATTGATCCTGAGCCTGGCGGCTCCCACGATATTGAGCATGCTCATCACCAGCATCTACAATCTGGCCGACACCTTTTTTGTGGGCCAGATCTCCACCAGCGCATCCGGCGCGGTGGGCATCGTTTCCAGCCTGATGGCCATTCTCCAGGCGCTGGGCTTCATGCTGGGCCACGGCTCGGGCAGCATCATCAGCCGCAGCCTGGGCAGCCAGAACACCGATGCCGCCACCCGGTTTGCTTCCACCAGCTTCTTCACAGCGCTGGTGTTCGGCGGCATCATCACAGTGGCGGGCCTGCTCACCCTGCCCAATTTTATGATGCTGCTGGGCAGCACCGAGACCATCCTGCCTCATGCCTGCGCCTACGCGCGGTACATCCTGCTGGCCGCTCCCATTATGATGTCCAGTCTGGTGATGAACAACATCCTGCGCTATGAGGGCAAGGCCAGTTTTGCCATGATCGGTCTGGTCACCGGCGGCCTGCTGAACATCGCGCTGGACCCGCTGTTCATCTTTGGGCTGGGCATGGGCACCGCCGGTGCGGGCCTTGCCACGGCCCTGAGCCAGACCATCAGCTTCTGCATCCTGCTGTCCATGTTCCTGCGGGGCAAAACGGTCAGCCAGTTCCGGATCACGGCAGTCACCCACAGCCCAGCGGAGTTCGGCACCATCCTGATGACTGGTATGCCCAGCTTTGGCCGTCAGGGCCTGAACAGCATTGGCGGAATGCTGCTGAACATTGCCGCCCGCGGCTATGGCGACGCTGCCGTGGCCGGTATGAGCATCGTTTCCCGCATCTTCATGTTCATCATCTCGGTGGCCATCGGCACCGGTCAGGGTTTTCAGCCGGTGGCAGGATTCAACTATGGTGCCAAAAAGTACCACCGGGTGCAGCAGGCCTGCCTGTTCACCATGGCGGCAAGTTTCTGCTTCCTCTCTGTCATTCTCACCGCCTGCTGGTTCAATGCCGAGACCCTCATCCGCCTTTTCCGCGATGATCCCGAGGTCACCGCCGTGGCCCTGCCCGCCTTCCGCTTCCAGTGCTTTGCCATGCTTCTGCAGCCCGTGATCGTGGCGGGCAATATGCTGTTCCAGTCCATCGGCAAATCGGGCCGGGCCACCTTTCTGGCCTGCTGCCGTCAGGGCGTGTTCTTCATCCCACTCATCCTCACCCTGCCCCGGGCCTTTGGGCTGCTGGGTGTTGAAATCTGCCAGCCCATCGCCGATGTGCTGACCTTCTTTGTCACTGTGCCCTTCCTCTTTCCCTTCCTGCGTCAGCTGGTGCGGATGGACGAAACTGAGGCTGCCAAGGCCTGAAGCACCCCTGTAACAAAACTGTAACCATGACCGGACGTTCGATTGCAATTGAACGTCCGGTTTATTCGTATTATAATCAGGATAGAAAAGTTAAATTCTGCCAAACCTGTGAGGTACGCTTATGAAACGTTCTGTTCTCCGCATCGGCTGTGCAGTGCTCAGCCTGTCTGCCGCGGCAGGGCTGCTGGCCTCCTGCTCCCTGCTGCCTCCGGCCTCGCCCCTGCCCGATTCCAAGCCCGCGCAGGCTGAGGAAGCGCCCGGCCCCGCTGCAGCTTCACTGGACGACGGCAAGCTGCGCATCCTGTACAGCAACGGCTCCAACGGCGGCAATACCGTGCTCTGCGGCAATACCGTGTTGTATCAGGCCGCCAGCAGTGAGACCGTGTATCTGGTGCCGAATACCCTGACCAGCACCGTGCGGTACTATCTGCGGCAGTGGTCGGACCCCGGCACCCCCACTGGGCGGGCAACCGCCCTGTGCGACCGCAGCGGCAAGGAGATTCTGACCTTTGACCGTGCCTACGATGCCGTCCTGACCGGCAGCCTGCTGGTCCTGACCGCACCGGAACAGATGGCCTATGCCCCCTGCAACAACCACGCCGAGGGCGATTGCCGGGTGATCGACCTTGCCACGGGCGAGGAGCTGGCTGTGCCCGAAAACGCCTACGGATGCAGCATATCAGGCAGCTATCTGGCCTTTGAAGTCTGCAATGTCCCGGCAGACTATGTGCAGGAAAACGAGTGGGGCGATGACCTGCCCCTCTACTGCGCTGTACAGGTGCAGGATCGGCAGGGCGAGGTGGTCTATCAGGCAGAGCTGTCTGCCCTTTCCAACTTCTACGCCAGCAGCAGCGACAGCTCTGCCCCCACCGACTGGCTGGTGGTGAGCCACTACAACGAGGATGGCACGACGGGTGCCGACAGCCTGTACAACCCCACCACCGGCGAGGAGCTGACCGGTTACCAGCAGTACACCGGTGCAGGCACGGTCAGCCTGTATAACGATGGCAGATATCAGCTGGTGGATCTGGTCAGCACGGAGCAAAGCGCCGTGCTCTGCGAGTATGACCAGCCCATCCGGTACTATGCGCCCGGCGCAGCAGTCACGGAACCGGATGCCTTCACCCCCGAAATGGCGGGGCGGTATCTGTTCCACGACCTGCTCACCGGCGAGGAGAAAACCCTCTACGATGCCAATACGGATGATGCCACGTTGGCCATCTATGCCGTAGACGGCACCGTGCGGGTGTTCGACCTGCAGACCGGTGTTCTGCTGACCGATACCACCATCGACCCGGTGGAAAATCAGGTGCGTACCCATATTTACCCCGAGGGGAACGGCTGGGCCTGGGTCGAGCAGGATGACAATGACAGCTACGACGCAACGGCCATCCACATCTGCGGGCCAGACGGCATCCACAAGACCCTCGATCCGGCCAAGCTGAATGAGACCTACAACTACTACTCGCCCCTGCTCTCCACTGAGGACGGCATCTACTTCTACGGCTGCTACAACGGCCCTGGCAGCAGCTGGCTCTATGATGTTCTGGACAGCAACGGCGATGTGGTGGTGAGCGGCCTGCGCAGCTGTGCCGGGTACTACGCCAACAGCGTCAACGGCCTGCCCGAGGGCGTGTTCGCCGCCGTCAAGGGCTTTGAGAGCGGCTGGATGGACCTGACCGGCCAGTGGCTCTACGCCGAGAGCATCTTCGCTTCCAGCAACGACGAAATGGACAACGGTTTCTTCTAAGGAGGTTTTTCCATGCGTACTGTCAAAATTTCCCGCCGCGCGTTCCTGACCGGTCTGGGTCTGGCATCCACCGCAGCCCTGCTCTCCGCCTGCAACACCGTGCCTGCCTCCTCTGATTCGGGGGCGGCACCGTCTCAGCCGGATTCTGAGGTACCCTCCTCTTCTGCCGCCAGTGAAATGCCCGCACAGCCCATCCTGAGCGTGGATGAATTCCCCATCACGGATGGCAGCACGGCCTGCATCCCGCTGATCGCGCAGATCATGGCCGACACCACCGGGCTGGATCTGGAGACCGCCCGGAGCGCCGTGACCACCAACACCACGGCCCAGGCCTGGCGCAACCTGGGCCTGTACGGCAACAATTACGGCGATTCGGTCAAGCTCATCATCGCCTACGAAGCCCCGGAATCCGTCAAGGAGGAGCTGAAGGCAGACGGTGACCCGCTGGAGCAGAAGGCCATTGGCCGGGACGCGCTGGTGTTCATCGTCAACGAGGACAACCCCGTGCAGAGCCTGACCCGGCAGCAGCTCAAGGACATCTACGCCGGAACGATCACCAACTGGAAAGATGTGGGCGGCAAGGATCAGGAGATCATTGCCTTCCAGCGGCGGGCGGACTCCGGCAGCCAGACCCTGTTCCAGAAACTGCTGATCCAGGGCGGCCCGCTGATGGAGGCCCCCACCGAGCTGGCCCCCACCGCCATGGGTGAGCTGGTGGACAGCATTGCAGAGTATAACAACTCTGCCAACGCCATCGGGTTCTCGGTCTACTACTACATCGACCAGATGTACTCCAAGCCCGGTCTGCGGCTGCTGGCCGTGGATGGCGTGACCCCTTCCAACGAGACGATCGCCGACCAGAGCTACCCGCTATGCAACGAATTCTATGCCGCCATCCTGCAGGATTCCGCTGCCGACAGCCCGGAGCGTAGGATCTACGAATGGCTCTCCACCGATGCAGGCCGTTCCTGCATTGAGCACTCCGGCTATGTAGCCGTCCAGTAATTCCCAGAAAATTCGGCACATTTCATTGACTTTGCTCAAATCCTTTGCTAAACTTAAGAAAAGTTTGTCAGCTTTTTTCGTTTCACGATCTTGAGCAAAGGAGATGCCGCATCATGTCCCATCCTTCCGACACCCCGCACTCCGCCCATGTTGAGAGCCGCAGCCGCAAGGCACTGCGCAGCTACATCATTCAGGCCGCCACCCTGCTGGAGATCGTGCTGTCCGGGCTGGTGCTCATCGGCCTGCTGCTCAGCTTCATCCCCCTGCTCAAGTGGATGCCGGGCCTGCTGTTTGATGGCAACGATGTAGAGATCCGCGGCTTCCTTGAGCGGGCGCTGGACATTGTCATCGGCGTGGAGTTCATCAAGATGCTGGCCAAGCACAGCCCCGGCAGCAGCCTGGAAGTGCTGCTCTACGCCATTGCCCGCCACATGGTGGTCGGCCACGAATCGGCTCTGGACAACCTCATCAGCGTGGGTGCCATTGCGTTGATCTTTGTCGTGCGCAAGTTCTTCTTTGTGCCGGCCTTTGGTGCCCACCTGCCTGACGGCAAGCCCGCCCCGGACCTGACCCCCAACCAAAGCGGCATCCCCGCCGAGGAGTTCCGCACCCGCCTGCGCCAGCGCATCCATGCAGAAGCTCTCGCCGACGAAGATGACGACGAGGACGAGGAGACCGAGGAAGTATAATCCCCCAGATACAGCAAAACGAGGACAGCCATTGGCTGTCCTCGTTTTTTTGCTTCAATCGTCGTAATGTCCCTTGCACTGATACACTTCGATCAGATCATTTTCAATGCGATAGACCAGCCGGTTCACATCATCGATCCGGCGGCTCCAATACCCGCTGAGATTTTCTTTCAGCCCTTCCGGTTTTCCAATGCCTTCATACGGGCTGCGCGAAATATCCTTGAGCAATGCGTTGATCCGTTTCAGCGTCTTTTTATCCTGAGACTGCCAATACAGATATTCCGCAAAGGCCCGCTCCGTGAAGGTGATCTTACTCATGTTCCATAGCCTCAAGCTCTTCCAGCGTTCTCGTTACAGTCTTTCCCTGACGCATTTCCTCAATGCTGTCATTCAGGGCGGCCATATTGGATGCACTATAAAAGGGATCCATCGAGACTTCAAACGGAATGCGTTTTTCACGCGTCATCTTCTTGGCCAGCATAGTGATGGCTGTTGTCATCGAAAGGCCCAGTTCATTGCAGATCTCATCAAAATCCCGCTTCAGATTCTCATCCATCCGGACACTTACCGTCGTCATACTCTCACGCTCCTTTGTCACTTTTATTATATTCATATCGTGCAACATTGTCAATACATCGTTGCACAGATTTGCACAAAAGAAACACCCTGTACATTTCTGCACGGGGTGTTTCTCATTACTGCATCTTAAAATTCAGATTCATGCGTTGGTCTCGCCGCCCTCAACGACCAGCTCATCCTCATAGTCAAGGCCGTAGGTATCCACCAGCGTCTCCTCGTAATCCTTGTGGAAGAAGCTTTCCTCGCCCAGGCTCTTGATCTCATCGTTGATCCAGTCCAGCAGGGTGGTGTTGCCCTTGCTCACAGCGGGGGCGATGGTATCCTGGCTGCCCAGAGAGGGGATGCCGACTGTGTAGCCGGAGTTCTGCTTTGCAAAAGCGATGACCTCGGTGTTGTCGTTGGCCCATGCTACGCCATTGCCGTTTTCCAAGGCGTTCTTGGCGGTTGCATAGGAATCATACTTCTGCAGGGGAATGTCGGGATATTCCTTGGTCAGGTAGGTCTCGGCGGTGGTGCCGGAAATGACGATCATCTGATCGTCGGCGTTCCAGTTGTCCAGGCTGGTGATGACATTGCTGTCGGGAGAGATGACACCCAGTGCAACGTTCATGTAGGGCAGTGCAAAGTCCACCTCCTCAGCGCGCTCGGGCGTGACGGTGAAGTTTGCTAGAATGATATCGACCTTGCCGGTCTGCAGATACTCAATGCGGTTGGCAGCCTCTGTGGAAACGAAGTTGGCTTCCACGCCCAGATCCTCGGCCAGGCGGCGGGCAAAGTAGACATCATAGCCCTGATACTCGCCGTTCTCATCCACATAGCCAAACGGGTTCTTGTCGGAGAAAACGCCGATGTTCACGGTGCCGTCCGCCTTGATCTCGTCCAGCGTGCGGAACACGTCACTGCCCGCAGCTGCGGCAGAGCCGGAAGCGGCAGAAGAGGAGGATGCGCTGGCGCAGGGCCGCCAGATTCTTGCCGCCGTAGGCGACCGTCTCACTGCCCAGCTTCACCCGGCCCGCCTGCACCGGCTCCAGACCGTTCAGACAGCGCAGCAGGGTGCTCTTGCCGCAGCCGGAAGGCCCCACCACAACGATGACCTCACCGGGCTTGACGGCAAAGCTGACATTATCCAGAACATTGGTCTTGCCATCGTAGCTTTTTACCAGATGGTCTACAGTCAGGATCGGCTCTGCCATAACAGTCACTTCCATTTCTTTTCGAGGTAACCGGCCAGCAAGCTGATGGGCCAGCAGGCCAGAAAATACAGGATAAACACGGTGAGGTAGATGCCAAACGCCGCGTTGGGGCTGGCGGTGCGGTTGGCCTCAATGATCTGCTGGGCCACCTTGAGCACCTCCACCACACCGATCATCAACACCAGGCTGGTGGTCTTGATCATGCGGGTGATGAGGTTGATGGACAGCGGGATGAGCCGCCGCACCGTCTGGGGGATGATGATGTACCAATAGGTCTGCGCCCGGCTCATGCCCAGCGGCAGGCTGAGAAGGACAGACACAGCGCTGATCTTAAGCGCCACGCCCAGACCGCCCAGCAGGCGAACCATATTTTTGCCCTTGAGCAGGACTTCAAGACCCAAATCCGGCATAGCGCAGCCTCCTTTCCAGCCAGCTGCCCAGCAGGGACACCGGCAGCAGGATGATGAGGTAGAACACCACCAGCAGGAAAAGGTTCTCGGCCGTCTTATAGTACAGGCCGATGAGATCCTTTGCCGTGAACATCAGATCCATCAGGCTGATGGCGCTGAACACGCTGGTCTCCTTGAGCAGGAAGATGATATTGGCCATAAAGGCCGGCATACTGATGGAGACCGCCTGCGGCAGCACCACATAGCGCATGGTCTGCAGCCGGCTCATGCCAAGGCTCAGGGCACTTTCGGTCTGGATGGGTTCAATGGCTTCCAGCCCGCTGCGGAAGGCCTCGGCCATGTAGCTGCCGCCCAGAAAGGCAAGGCCTGCAATGCCGCAGAGCTCGGCGTTGGTCTTGATGCCGATCTTGGGCAGGCCGTAATACAGAAAGAACAGCTGGACCAGCAGCGGCGTGTTCCGGCTGAGCTGGATATAAGCACCCACGATACGGCGCAGCACCGGCACTTTTTCGTACTGGAGCACGGCGCAGACAAGGCCCACAAGGATGGCCCAGAAGATACCGGCCACGCCCAGACGCAGGGTGAGCCAGGCCGCTTTTTCATACTGCGGCAGATATTGCACCATCACATTCCAGTCCATGTCTGTTCCCCTCCTTTTCTCCTGATCTTGCGGATATTTGTTTCCGTTGGCCGTATGATATACCCATTTTCCCAGAATGTCAATAGGTTTATAGGTCTTTTGTTGCACAAATTCCGGTCAGATTGATAAACCAGCTATTCATCGCTGATTTTTCGCTTCTGCTTTTCCACGCAAAAACGCCGTCTCTTGCCTTTTTGCACAAGAGACGGCGGGATGTTTTGGTGATTTAGTTTTGTTTTTCGAGAAGCTGGTCTACCTTTTTCTGAATTTCTTTGTTGTCGCCCTCATAGTTGATTTCTGATAATGCAAAGCAGCACTCAAATGCAGAATTACCAATCGTCGAGATCTCTTTTCCCAAAAATACCGTTTTCAAAGAAATACAGTTCGCAAATGTATGCGGTCGAATCTCTCCCTTTATCTCTACTCTTGCCCGGGTCAACTTCTCACAGTTTGCAAAAACGCAGTCATCTTCCAACTTTACATTCTTTGGAAGGTCCAGTTCTCGCAGTCCGGTACTTGCAAATGCCGAATTAGAAAGCTCTAGCCCACTATTCTCCGGAAACTCTACCTTTTGCAACGCAGCACAGCCAAAAAAAGCTGACGCACCGATTTTGATCAGCGATTTTGGCAGCTGCACAGATTTCAGATTATAACACCCTGAAAATGCGGCAAAGCCAATCTCCGTAACGCCTTCCGGGATACTCACCGATTCCATGGTGGTATTATTTTTGAAGCATCCTGAATCAATGTTGGTAAACTTCCCGCTGGGCAGAACAACATCCTTTTGCTTGCCGGTATCGTAGCTTTTCAGCACGCCATTCACGATCAATGGATTCTCTTTTTCCGGCACGCTGGATGCTGGCGGCTCCGGTTCACTGGAAGAAGCCGATTCCGAGGGGGCGGGCACTTCCTCCGGCTGAGAGGGGGCCGGCAGCTCACTGGAAGCGGGCGGTTCCGCAGGCGCGGGCATCTCTCCCCCGCCGCAGGCAGAAAGCAGCACGGTACCGCACAAAAACAGCGCTGTGCACAGAACGGACCTCCATTTCATAGCGAGCCTCCTATTCTGCCCCGCAGGGGCCATCTTCTTTTTTTCAGAACACCTTGCGGCACTCCACCACAAGACCGACCACCCGCACCTGCACCCGTTTCAGATCATAGATCTGGGGCTGGTGCACGGGGTTGAAGCTTTTGGGGGTCAGAACCACAAGGCTACCCTCCTGACGGAAATATTTCACGGTGGCTTCATCGCCGTTGACCATCACCACGGCAAGCTGGCCGTTTTCCACCTCCGGCTGCTCCCGCACCAGGATCTCATCGTTTTCCGAAATGCCTACGGCGTTCATGCTGTCGCCCCGGACACGGAGCCAGAAGTACCGTGCCCCATCCTTCCGGGTGATGGGGATGTAGCCCTCAATGTTTTCTTCCGCATACATGGGCAGGCCTGCACGCACCGTGCCCAGCAGCGGAGCCGTGAGAGCGGGATCGAACGGGACAGCTCCTTCGGGCAGTTTCCGCTCCTCCTGCACCGACGGGACGGCTTCGCCCAGCAGTTCCCCCACCGGCACGCCAAAATAGGCAGATACTCTGGCCAGCGTCTCGCCCGAGGGGGTCGCCCCGGTGTTTTTCCATTTGGTCACTGTGGAGTTGCTCAGGCCCATCTCCTGCGCGGCCCGGCTGCGGCTGATGCCTCTGGCCTGACACAGGGCCGTGTAGCAGTCATAAAACACAAATTTTGCACTCCTTCTTGTGCAGAACGCCGGTTTTCTAACCGGATTCAGATTTTCCCTTGACTTTCTGAATTTATTCAGATATTATAGCCTCACAAGCTGATTTTGGTTAGATTTTATCCACCAAACCTTCTGCGGTCTTTTCACAATCTTACCGGAAACTCTAACCAAAGTCAAGCTTTTTGAACGCAAAAACCACGACAAAAGGAGTGAAACTGTATGATCGAACGTCAGATCCATTTATCCTCGGGCGGCGGGGCTGCTTTGCAGGGGTACGACGGCCTGCTCCGCTTCGGCTACACCAGAAACCGGGGCATCTACGCCCTGCGGGTGGAAGCCGACGGCGAGTGGCAGGGCATGACCCTGCGGGCCTTCTGGCACCTGCCGGATGGGAACGCTGCCCCCTCCACACTGGTGGTGGACGGCCTTGTGGAGGTGCCCGCCCTCATCACGGCTGTGCCCGGGGAGGGGCGCATCACCTTTGAGGGCACCGATGGCACCCGCACCCTGACCAGCGCGGACGTGTGCTACTGCGTGGCCGAAAATTCCGGCACGGAGGACAGCACCCTGCCCCAGCCCGGCACGCCCGCCTGGCAGGCCCTGCTCGACCGGCTGAAAGCAGCTGTGGAAAGCGGTGCATTCCGGGGCGAAAAGGGGGAACCCGGACCGCAGGGAGAGCCCGGTGCCGCAGGACCCACCGGCCCCAAAGGAGAGCCCGGCCCGCAAGGCCCGCAGGGAGAACCCGGCCCCCAGGGCCCAAAGGGTGACCCCAGCGATCCCGGCCAGTGGGAGCTGCTGGAAAAGGTGTCCCTGAACGCCGCCGCTGCCAGCTTTGAGCGCACCTTTCCCACCGAACTGCAGGCGCTGAAGGTGCTGTTTCAGGCAGGCAGCAGCCAATCCAAGGGCACGCTGCACTGGGTTTGCAGCACCAGCGATGGTACCCAGCTGCTCAGTGCTTCTGCCCCCTGTGCTGCCAGCAGCTCGATGTCCAGCCCGCCCACCCGCACCTTTGCCAGCTTTCAGGCACTTCCCTGCTTCGGGCAGTATCTCTGTTTTGCCGCATCCGGCACCACGGGTGCATCGCCTGCGGTCGTTCTGCCTGCCGGAAGCAGCGGCCAGAATGTGGATGCCAGCCAGAAGCTCGGCAGGCTGACCCTGACCGTGGACACCAACGTCCGGCTTGCCGCCGGTGCCACGATCGAGCTGTGGGGCGTTCCGGCCTGAGCGGGAACACCGAAACCGTTCCCGACAGAACTTTCGGTAAAATTTCTTTCACTTTCCATGAAATTTTTGTATTTTGCCTTGATGCATCTTCCATATTTTGTTATACTGGTTAAAAAGCGGAAAGTGGGGAGTCGGCCATGGATGTCCCTGTTCGGTTTATCGATTCGATCATCAACAATCCCCTGCTGATGCAGTTTCTTGTGCATCAGTGGTTTTTTCTGCTGGAATATGACCCTCGTCTGGATCAGCTGCGGGTCTACGATACCCGGAGCCGCACGCTGGAAACGCTGGATGCCTACCTTGGCTCCGAGAAGCCGGAGCACGCCACGATCTTCGCGGAGGACCGCTGGAAGATGCGTGCCCTGCTCACCGGTGAGCTGTTCGGCCCGCTGGAGATGCGTTTTGTCTCGCCGGAGGGGGTGTATTATTCCCGAGAGGTGGATGCCCGCCCGGTCGAGGACCCCGCCCGCGGCACACTCTATGTGGGCTACGCTAAGGACATCACCGACCAGAAGAATCAGACCCAGGAGCTGCTGGAGCAGGCCCGCCACGATTCCCTGACCCAGCTGTATAACAACCGCACCGGCAAGGAGCTCATTGACCGCTATCTGCAGGCCAAAGATCCCTATGCCTCCTGCGGAATGCTGGTCATCGACCTTGATTTTTTCAAGAATGTCAACGACCGCTATGGGCATCTGTTCGGCGACAAGGTCCTGCAGGAGTTTGCCCGGCTGCTGCGCACCCTGTTCCGCTCCAGCGACATTCTGGTGCGGTTCGGCGGCGATGAATTTGTGGTGTTTTTGAAGGATATCCCCAACACCACCCTGCTCCAGAAGACCCGCCAGCTTTCGGAATCCGTGCAGCAGGTCAAGTTCTGGGAAAACGATTACCGGATGACCTGCAGCATTGGTGCCTGCTTCCTGCCTGAAAACACAGCGGGCTATTCCTTTGACCAGCTGTTCGAAAACGCGGACTGGGCCCTGTATCAGGCCAAGCAGAATGGCCGCAACCAGTATGTGTTCTGCGACAATCTGCGGCGCTATGCCCAGGCGGTTCCTGCCGCCCCGGAAACGGCCGATATCGATGCACGCTACCTGCACAACGACCTGATCTCCACCGCCTTTGAACTGTTTGAGAAGAACAACAGCTTTGAGACTGCTATCCCCCTCTTCCTGAAGATCGTCGGCATCCGGCTGCAGCTGGACCGCATTACCATTGTGGACACCTGCATCCGGGAACGCAGCGTCTCCCGGCAGTTCCAGTGGACCTCTCCCCACGCGGAGCCGGTGCCTCTGAACGGTAACTCCTTTACCAAGGAGGACTTCCTGACCCTGTTCCACAGCTACGATGAATACGGTACCACCGTGCTGCAGGCCGACAATATGGGAATGTACTCGCCGCAGGGGCGCGCGCTGCTGATGCAGGGCGGAGCACAGACGGTGGTCTACGCTGCCATGTACGGCGAGGGCGAATATCAGGGCGCCATTGCCTATGTGGTGTGCGGCAGCAAGCGGTACTGGACACCCCAGAACCGCCGGGAGCTGGGCGAGATCACCAAGATCATCAACGCCTACCTGAGCAAGCATCTGGCCGTGAACGATGTAAGCCGCGGCATGACTTCTGCTCCTGAGTTTGACCGGCTGACCGGTCTGCTGGCCTTTACCCGTTTCAAGGAGGAGGTCTCCCACAAGATCATCGGCGGCTATGCCGAGGGCTTCCAGATCTTCTACTGCGACTTCGAGAACTTCAAATATTTCAACGAGAAATACAGCTATGCCACCGGCGATCAGCTGCTGAAGGAATTCAGCGATTTCCTCATCGAGGCGGCCCGCCACTGGGGCGAGTGCTTCCTGTGCCGGGTGGTGGGCGACCAGTTCGTGCTCTACCTTTCCTGCCGCGACGAGAAAGGCCCGCTCCATTATGCAGACACGCTCTGCCGCCGGTTTGAGCAGTATCAGGCGCAGCATTACCCGGAGGTACGCCTGCGGGTGCGGATGGGTGTGTACGCCATTGAGCCCGGCTGCCTGAGCGCATCTGCCGCCATCGACAAGGCAAACTTTGCCCGCAAGCAGGTGCGCAGCAACACCCGTGTGTCTGCCATCCAGTTTGACAAAAAGCTGGAGGTCAAGCAGACCCTGACCGGCGAGCTGCTGAGCGGCCTGCCGCAGGCGCTTGAGAACGGCGAGTTCAAGCTGTACCTCCAGCCTAAGTTCTCGCCCAAAGATCTCTCGGTCATCGGAGCCGAGGCGCTGACCCGCTGGATCAAGCCGGACGGCACCGTGGTCTACCCTGACCAGTTCATTCCCATTCTGGAATCCACGGGCCGCATCGTGGATCTGGATCTGTACATCTTCGAGCAGGTGGCCCGGTTCCTGCAGCGCAATGCACAGGCCGGGCATCGGCTGCTGCCCATTGCGGTGAACGCCTCGGTGGCGCTGGCCCGGGAGGATGCCCCCACCCAGGAGTACAGCGAGATTCTGGAAAAGCACAACATCAGCGCCCGGATGCTGGAAATCGAACTGACCGAGACGGCAGTGGTCTCGGAGTACGACCGGGTGAAGCGCCTGCTTTCCTCCTTCCAGAGCGATGGAATGCAGACCTCGCTGGACGATTTCGGCGCGGGCGGTTCCCTGCTGAACAACATGGTGGATATCCCCGTGAACACCATCAAGCTGGACAAACTCTTTCTGACCCGGTGCAGCTCCAACGCGCGGGGCACCGATTTTCTGCGGGAGGTCGTACATCTGGTCAAACGGCTGGGCTACAACGTCATCTGCGAGGGCATCGAGACCGAGGAGCAGGTGCAGCTCCTCCGCTCGCTGGACTGCGACGGCGCGCAGGGTTTCTGGTTCTCCAAGGCCATCCCGGCTGAGGAGTTCGAGCGGCGGTATCTCTGCAGCTGAGACAAAAAACACTCCCCTTCGGGTGGAGCCGTGCGGCACACGGTCCTGCCCGAAGGGGAGTGTTGCTGTTTAAAAAGAATTATACCGTGGTCTCGACCCGGGGAGCCCCACCGGCGATCTCTTCTGCCGTCAGGGGGGCGGCCTGCGCCGGGGCGTTCAGGCGCTCCTTGGCGACTGCCAGCATCAGCTTGATGCGGTTTTCCTGGTTGACCCGGGTGGCGCTGGGGTCGTAATCGATGGGGGTGATATTGGCGCTGGGATACAGGGCACGGATCTTGTTCACCATGCCCTTGCCCACGATATGGTTGGGCAGGCAGCCGAAGGGCTGGGCACAGACGATGTTGCCGTAGCCGCCCTGTACCAGCTCGATCATCTCGGCGGTCAGCAGCCAGCCCTCGCCCATCTTGGCCCCCAGCGAAATGATGCCGTGAGGCTTTTCCACCAGCTCCTTGAAGGGGCCGGGGGCGTAGAACCCGGCATCGGCTGTGGCCTTGAGCATGGCACGCTCCACGCTGTCCAGCCAGTTGAGCAATTGATCCGTGCCCATCTTGACGGCCAGCTTGCCGCCGTAAAGGACATGATCCTCGCCCATATTGAAGATGCAGTACTGCACAAAGCCCATCAGGCCCGGGAAGTTCACCTCACAGTCCTGGCTCTCCAGGAACTTCTGCAGGTCGTTGTTGCCCAGGGGGCTGTATTTAACGTAGATCTCGCCGACCACACCCACCTTGACCTTGGGCACCCGGGTCACAGGGATGGCCGCAAAATCCTTTGCAATGAGCGGGAAAGTGTGCTTCATTTCCCGGGCAGTAAAGCCCTTGCCGGCCAGCAGAACGCGGCCCAGACGCTCGACCCACAGATCGACCATCCGGTCAGCGGCACCCTTTTCGTTCTCGTAGGGAGCCACCTGATTGCGCAGGGCGCAGAGCATATCGCCGTAGAACACGCAGGCGATGGCGCGGCGGGCCAGCGGCAGGGACATCTGGAAGCCGCTGTCTTTTTCCAGACCGGAGAAGTTCAGGCTGGCAACGGGGATCTGGGGATATCCCGCCTTGACCAGAGCCTTGCGGAGCAGGTGGATGTAGTTGGAAGCACGGCAGCCGCCGCCGGTCTGGGTGATGAGCAGGGCCGTATGATCCAGGTCATACCTGCCGCTGTTCAGGGCGTCCAGAAACTGGCCGATGACCAGCAGGGCCGGATAGCAGGTGTCGTTGTGGACGTATTTCAGGCCCAGCTGTGCCACGGCGCTGCCGCAGTTGCCCAGGATCTCGCACTTGTAGCCGTCGTAGCGCAGGGCGTACT
>OOCR01000454.1_pt1 | contig 34238 bp, 28 predicted proteins | sample 1671491 | NCBI WGS metagenome assembly OOCR01 (sample SAMN06348162, study PRJEB24527) | human gut metagenome | biome: human gut; feature: ankylosing spondylitis patient; material: feces | host: Homo sapiens | place: China | collected 2015-10
GCTTTCGGCCATCAAGGGAGTTAGCATCAGCCATCATTGTGGAATTATACCGCAATATGTAAACTAAATCAAAGCCGTGTTAATAACAAGTCCGGATTTCGCGCCCCCCCATTGTTCACTCTGCTGGGTATAGAAAAACTCCCGATGCGCTTAGATCGATTTTCGTGACCTGGCGACCCGGGAGTTTAGGCTCCAGACGATGCCGCCGGACGTCGTGGTCGCGGAAGTCGACCGCATTTTGGCAGGCCGTGCCGACGCGTCGCTCCCCGTCAGCGCCCGGACTCCGGATCTTTCCACGAAACCGGACTGCAAAGACCCTCGCGCATCGTCCCGGACGGTTCAAACTGTTCGATGCAGACGGTCTGATTGGCGGGGCGTCAGACAAGAAAGCCTGCCTTTCCGTTCCTTGCGGCCGGGAAAGCAGGCTTTCGAACGATTCCCTCGGCAACGGCTCAAGCCGAGGAAAGCGGGAGAAGGACGGCGCAAAGAACATCGCGTCGTCCTCTTCTCAACGGTTGGAATTATTTCGACTCGCGGAGCTTCTTGACGTCGACGTTCTTGAGTTCTTCATCGGCGAAGATGGCGGTCATCGGAACGCCGTCCTTGCCGATGGTGCCGCGGTACATGCCGGCGGAGTTCATCGGGAAGGCGAAGTTGCCCTTGGCGTCGAGAACGATCATGCCGCCCGTGCCCTTGATGGCGCCGACCTCGGCGATGGCGGCGTCACCGGCCTTCTGAACGTCCTGGCCGAGGAGCTTGTAGTGGGCATGCACGTTGTAGGCAGCGGACGTACGGATGAACATTTCGCCCGAACCCGTGCAGGAAACGGCCACCGTTTCGTTGTTGGCGTAGGTGCCGGCCCCGATGATGGGCGAGTCGCCCACGCGGCCGAAGCGCTTGTTGGTCATGCCGCCCGTCGACGTGCCCGCGGCAATGTTGCCGTCCTTGTCGAGCGCCACGGCGCCGACCGTGCCGTACTTGTAGTCGTACATCATCGGGTCGATGAAGAGTTCGGCATTGGCGGTCTTGAGATGATCACCGTCGTGGTCGAGAATGATCTGTTCCTTTTCCTTGGCCTTCTGAAGCTGCTGATAGCGGAAGTCCGTGAAGAACCACTTCGGATCGACGGTTTCGGCGCCGTTCTTCGCGCAGAACTCTTCGGCGCCCTTCGTCGCCATCATGACGTGCGGCGACTTGGTACGGACGAGGTCCGCGCAGTTGATGGGGTGCTTCACGTTGGTTACGCCCGCAACGGCGCCGGCGGAGAGCGTCTTGCCGTCCATGATGGACGAGTCGAGTTCGTTCTTGCCTTCGCTCGTGAAGACCGCGCCGCGGCCGGCGTTGAAGTTGGGATTGAGTTCCATCTGATTGATGGCGGCCTTGACGGCGTCGACGGCCGTACCGCCCTGTTCGAGCACGGCATAGCCCGCCTGCAGAGCCTGTTGGAGGCCTTCGTGGTACTTCGCGGCACGTTCGGGCGTGAAGTCTTCACGCGCCATCGTGCCGGCGCCGCCGTGAATGACGAGACGAATGTCGGCGGCCTGCGCCGTAGCGGCCAGGGCCAAACCCAGACCGAGTGCCAAGAGAGAACGCTTCATGGTTGTACTCCTCATGAGTGGAGACGTCGTCGCACGCCGACCGCATAGGGCCCGGCGTTGGTCGGACGACGTCGGTGGACAAGTGCGAAGAATGTATCTTGACGGAATCGTTTTCACCATCCGCGATTTCCCGATCGGTACGAACCCGTAATTTGCTTTGGAAAAGCTTCTTTTCAGAGTTATTAACACGGCTTTGATTTAGTTTACATATTGTGGTACAATTCCACAATGATGACTGATGCTAACTCCCTTGATGGCCGAAAGCTTTCGCTTTCAGCCCAGAAAGCCCTCCGCCAACGCGTTATCGAGGCCTATAAGAAAGGTATAAAGCGCACCCAGATTGCCAAAACCTTTGGTATGTCTCGCCAGTGGGTCTGGAAAGTGTTGCGTGCCTTCGAAAAGCACGGAGAAGAGGCGGCAATCGCAGGACATAGCCGTGGCCCCAAGCCCGAAACCAGCGACAAGATGCGACGCCTCTCCCGACAAGAGGAAGCGAAGTTGATGGCGTGGATTATTGATTCCAACCCGTCTCAGCTGAAGTTCCCTTGTGCGGTCTGGACGCGCAAGGCCGTGCGCGACCTCATTCGCCGCGAGTTCGGCAAGGAAATCGCCATTCGTACGATCAGCGCCTACATGAAGCGTTGGAATATGACGCCGCAACGTCCGAAGAAGAAGGCATTGCAACAAGATCCTGTCGCTGTTGGCAAATGGCTTGAGGAGACATATCCTCAGATTGAGCAGCGAGCAAAGGCTGAAAACGCTTTGATCTTGTGGCAGGACGAAACGGCCGTAAAGCAGGACTCGAATTGGGTACGGAGCTACGCCCTGAGAGGACAACCCCCCGTATTGATTGAAAACGACCGAACGAACTACGGCGCCCCCGTCATGATCTCGGCCATCAACAACCAGGGAAAGAGCTTCTTTCTATTGCAGCGCAAAGCCGTCAATGCCTATCACTTCATCCGGTTCTTGCACCGTCTTATCCTTGATCTCGGGGGCAACGGACGAAAACTTTTTGTTATTTGCGACAACGCGCGGATCCACCACGCGCGTATCGTTCAGCGTTGGATTGAGGCCCACGGGAAGGAAATAGAGCTTTTTTACCTTCCTGCTTATTCGCCAACGCTCAACCCGGATGAGTACCTGAATCGAAACCTGAAAACCGAACTCCGCCTTCAGGCTGCCGGCACGCATGACGACAATCTTGAGCGCGCTCGCGCATTTATGGAACGATGCCAACGGGAAACGTGGCGTGTGCAAGCATGTTTTCTCCCGGAAGACGTCCAGTATGCGCAAGAAAAGTTATGCGCTTGATGTAAACTAAATATCGGCCGTATTAATAACACTGAATTTTCCATATATCCATACCCGAAAAAACCCGAATCCGGCAGACCGGATCCCCGGGACGAAAAACGTGCTCCCCGATCGCTCGGGCGAGCACGTTTTTTACGGTTGGAGGCGCTTCGCTTTCAGCAGATGCGCGGCAGCTGTTCGCCTTCGAGCCAGTCGACGTTGCGGCGGCCGCCCATGAGGGTGGTCATCTCAACGCGCCCGGCGTTTTCTTCCGTAACGACGCCGATCTCGGCCGCATTCGCGCCGTGCGGGTCGCTTCTCATCGCCGCGAGCGCCGCGTCGACCTCGTTTTCGGGAACGATCGCGATGAGTTTCCCTTCGTTCGCGACGTAAAGGGGATCAAGTCCCAGGAATTCGCACGCGGCGGCGACTTCGGGGCGCACGGGAATCTTCGATTCGTCAAGCACCATCCCGACCGAACTCTGAACGGCGATTTCGTTCAAGGTCGTGGCGAGCCCCCCTCGCGTCGGATCGCGCAGGACGTGCGTGTTCGGAGCCGCTTTGAGAATTGCTTCCACCATGCGGTTCAAGGGGGCGGAATCGCTCTCGATGGTCGTGCCGAACGACATGTTCTCGCGCTGCGAGAGAATGGCCGTACCGTGGTCCCCCATCGTCCCCGAAATGAGGATGCGGTCCCCGGGGCGCGCGGCGCGCCCCGAAATCGAGCGGTCGGTGAGTTTTTCGCCGATCCCCGTCGTCGTGATGTAAATCCCGTCGCCGTGCCCCTTTTCGACGACCTTGGTGTCGCCCGTCACGACGAGCACCCCCGCTTCGCGGGCGGCCTCGGCCATGGAGGCGACGATTCGATCGAGGTCCGCAAGCGGAAAGCCCTCTTCCAGAATGAAGGTCGCGGCGATGTAGAGGGGCCTCGCGCCGCAGACCGCCACGTCGTTCACGGTGCCGCAGACGGCAAGCGACCCGATGTCGCCGCCCGGGAAAAAGAGGGGCTTCACGACGTGCGCGTCGCAGGACACCGCCACGGGATTCGTCAGGGGCGGCATCACCGCCCCGTCGTGCCCTTCGTTGAGGTAGTCGTTCGAGAAGTGCTTCGCGAACAGCTCGCGGATGAGATCCGCCGTCGCTCGACCGCCCGAGCCGTGCGTCATGTCGACGACGCCGCGTCGAATGTCGAGCGCTCGGCGATATCCGGATTTGACGGCCATGATTCGTACCTCCTTTAATTTTCCTCGGGACGGCGTGCCGGGGCTTCTTCGTTGTTCGCCCCCAGCGCGCTTGGAATGTTTGTTGCGGCAAAGCGTGTTCGCTTCAGCTCGCGCTCGTGCGGCGACCGTAGGCCCAAGCCGCGGCGCACGCGCCTTCGCTCGAAACCATGCACGCACCGATCGGGTGCTGCGGGGTGCAAACCGTACCGAAAAGGACGCACTGTTCGGGCGTCTTCTCGCCGCGCAGGATCGCGCCGCAGCTGCACGCCTTGTTGTCGGCAACGTGGCGTTCTTTCAACTCGAAGCGCTTCTCGGCATCAAAACGCGCGTACGCTTCGCGCAATTTCAACGCGGATTTCGGAACCGTACCGAGCCCTCGCCACTCGAAAGCGTCGCGCACCTCGAAGACTTCGCGCATCAGGGCCTGCGCCTTCACGTTCCCTTCGGGCGTAACGGCGCGGCTGAATTCGTTTTCGACTTCGGCGCGACCCTCGTTTACCTGACGAACGAGCATTTCGATCGCCATCAGCATGTCCAAGGGTTCGAACCCCGCCACGACGACGGGCTTGCCCCACTTCTCGGCAAAGGGGAGGTAGGGATTCGAGCCGATCACGGTCGAAACGTGCGCGGGCCCGACAAGACCGTCCAAGACGGGAGCGTCGGGGCGCGAGGGGGCGGTAAGGAGAATGTGCTCCATCGCCGCGGGCGTCAACACGTGCGAGCAGAAAACGGTGAAGTTCGTGAGGTTTTCGGCTTCCGCCTGCTTGACGACGGCCGCGGTCGGGGGCGTCGTCGTCTCAAACCCGATGGCAAAGAAGACCACCTCGCGGTCGGGATTTTCGCGCGCGAGCTTCAAGGCGTCGCTCGGCGAATAGACCATACGTACATCGCCCCCCGCGGCGCGGCACTGAAAGAGGCTCCTTCCTCCGGAAGCCGGTACGCGCATCGTGTCGGCGTACGTGGCCAGAATCACGCGGTGCTCGAGCGCAAGTTCGATCGCCTGATCGATTCGCCCGATCGGAAGCACGCACACGGGGCAACCCGGCCCGTGGATCATTCGAACGTTCGGAGGCAGAATGTCGCTCAGGCCCCAGCGGGAAAGGACGTGCGTGTGCCCGCCGCAAAATTCCATGAAGCGGTAGGTCTTCTCGGGCCGTACCGCACGACGGATCGCTTCCGCCAAGCCCCGAGCCGTTTCGCTTTCGCGGTATTCGGTAACGTACTTCACGATCAAACCTCCGGGGAGCGATCGGACGCGGCGGAACCCGCCGTTTGCGCGAGGAGCTTCAGCGTTTCTTCGGCTTCCTTCGGGTCGATGCGGTTCAAGGCGAACCCGACGTGAAGAATCACCCAGTCGCCCGCCTTGGGGGTGTCGATCAACGAAACGTCGACCGTCTTTTCAATGCCGCCCGCGTCGGCCAGAGCCGTCAGGCCGTCGGGCGAAACGGTTTTGAGTTGTACGGGGATCGCCAAACACATAAACGAAATTCCTTAACGCTTGTCGGTATGCCGTGCGGAGCGTCGTCCGCCCGAGGTTCCCGATCTCTTTCGATACGAGTCGTCGGGGGTGCGTTCCGATGTCGGATTCTTTCGGGGGATTCTTCGAGGGCCGTCCTCTTTCGTGCACTTTCCTCAGCTTCGTCTTTAATCCTACGCACTTGCCGCGCGCTTGTCTTCCGTCCTTTTGCCGAGAAGACGCGCGCTCGGGACTCCGTCGTTCGGGCGAGGCATCAAGGCGCCCCGAGCGTTCGGTCCGTCCGAAAGGCGTAGTCCGCCGGGGGAAGACCCGTCGCTTTCGCCTCTTCCAGGATGCGCGACGCCAACCACGCTTGGCCCGCCGCGACGCCCCCGTCGCCCGCAGGGGCTTTCCGAGGCAGCAGTCCTTCGAGCCCCAGCGCTTCGAGCCCCCGTACCACGCCTGCGGCGAGGAAACGGTTCGCAAAGCATCCGCCCGAGAGGACGACGTGCGTCGGGTCCATGGGGGTATCCGTGCATGCCGCACGAATCTCGCCCACCCACCGCACGAGCCCCCGAACGAGCGCGAGGTGAAAGAGAAGCGCCCCGTCTTCGGGCGACTCACCCCGGTCGCGCCCGTCGAGGAGCCGATCCATAAGGGGAAGAAGATCCAAAACGCCCCGGTCCGAGACGCGCACGAGCGCGTCCAATTCCGAATCCGCAAAGGACGCCTTCGAGCGCGCCGCAAGACTTTCGAGCCGCATCGCGGCCGTTGCCTCGTCGTGCTGCACCGCGACCCCGGCAAGAAGGGCCGCGACCGCATCGAACCACCGACCCGTCGAGGTCGTGTGCTTCGTGAGCCGCGGATTTCGGATCAATTGCACGAGGATCTCCGCCCTCTGCGGGGTGACGTGCCCCGCAAAGCGCCGCGCGATTTCCGCTTCGCGTCCGAGCTCCGTCAAAACGGCCGCCCCCATGCGCCAGGGTTCCCGCGCGGCCCGGTCGCCCCCGGGAAGCGGCAGGCTTCGCAGCGTCCCGAGTCGTTCGAACCCCGTCGCTCCCGCGAGAAGCAGTTCTCCGCCCCAGATCGAGGTGACGTCGGCCGAGTCGCCGCCTTCGAGAACCGGTCCGAGACCCACGCCGTCCAATGCAAGGCCCAAAACGGGCGTTTCCCCCGTCAGGCCCGCTTCCGCCATCACGGCCCCGACGTGGGCCGCGTGGTGCGGGACGCGAATGAGCGGCAGATTCCGTTCGGCCGCAAGATCCTGCGCAAAGCGCGTCGAGAAAAAGTCGGGGTGCAAGTCGCACGCAACGGCTTCGGGTCGAGCGTCGAGAATGCTTTCGAGATGCTCGACCGCTTCTTCGAGCGCCCGTTCGGTCGAACGGTTTTCAAGGTCCCCGATGTGCTGCGAAAGGACGATTTCGTCCCCGCGCGAAATCGCGCAGGTCGACTTGAGGTACGGCCCGAGCGCCAAGACGCACGGCAAATCGCGCACGCCCGTTTTGATGCCTTCGGGCACGAACCCGCGGGAGCGGCGAATGAAAAGGGGCTTCTCGTCCGCCACCCGAACGACGGAGTCGTCGCATCGAAGGAGAATGTCGCGGTTGTGTACGAGAATGAAATCCGCCATGGAGCCCAAACGCTCGACGGCTTCGTCGTTTTGCGTCACCAAGGGTTCCCCGCCCGGGTTCGCGCTCGTCATGACGAGAAGCTCCTCAACACTCGCGTCGTGCATCCACGCGGTCCCCTCGGGTTCGCCCGCAAAGGTGTGAAAGATCATCGCGTGAAGCGGCGTGTAGGGAAGCATCACCCCGATGTCGGTGAGACCGGGGGCGACGCCTTCGAGCCGCGCATCGAATTCGGCATCCGTGAGAGTGTCCTTGAGCGCATTCGTTTCTTGCGCTCCTTCGCTCATCCCTTCGGCGGTTCGCTTCCGGGCGAGCACGATCGGACGCGCGGGCGAGGTGAGAAGCGTTTTTTCCTCGGGCGTGAAAACCACGTACTTTTCAAGGGCCTCGACGGACGCCCCCATTACCGCCAGGGGCTTTTCGTCGCGGTGCTTGCGGGAGCGCAAACGCGCAACGGCTTCGGCATTCCGCGCGTCGCACGCCAAATGAAAGCCCCCGAGCCCCTTCAAAGCGACGGTGAGGCCCGCCTTGAGCGCACGCACGACCGCCCGCACGGGGTCGCCCGCGTCTTCGGAAAGGAGCTCTGCGGGTTCCCCCGTCGGAAGGAGCAGTTTCAATTCCGGCCCGCACACGGGGCAGGCGTTGGGCTGCGCGTGAAAGCGCCGATTCGAAGGATCCTCGTACTCCTTGAGACACGCGGGACACATCGGAAACTTCGCCATCGACGTTTGCGGCCGGTCGTAGGGCAACCGGCGCGTGATCGTAAAGCGAGGACCGCAGTGGGTGCAGTTCGTGAAAGGATAGCGGTAACGACGATCTGAGGACGCGAACATGTCCTCGAAGCACGCGTCGCACGTTCCCGCATCCGCCGTGATCGAGGCGGTGACGCGACCGCCCGCATGGGTTTCCGAAATCGAGAAGCCTTCAAGCCCTTCCGGGAGAGCTTGGGTCGTCTCGATCGAATCGATGCGGGCCAACGGAGGTTTTTCCGCAAGGAGCGTATCGGGAAAAGCGTCGAGCGACGACGCATCACCTTCGAGGCGAATGCCGACACCCGCTTCGTCGTTCCAGACGCGGCCCGCCAGATTGAGAGCGGCCGCAATGCGGTAGACCGTCGGGCGAAAGCCCACGCCCTGCACGAGCCCCGTGACGCGCACGATGCGGGCTTCGACAGAGCCGTGGGAATCCCGAGAATCGGGGGTGTTCTGCGGCAGGGAGGTGTTCGGGTTTTCCGAGTGCTTCACGGCGGCGGTCTCCTCGGGGATCGGAAGGCGTTGCTCGTTTCGAAGCGACGCCTACGGAAAGTCGTGCGGCCCGGATGTTGTTCGTTCGGAATTCGGGTCGCACGTCGAAAAATCCTCCGAAGCGTCGCGTTCTTTCAACACGACGCTCGGAGGATCGCCTTCATCGTTCGGACGGGTCGTGTCGGCAGCCTCAGAGGGAGGCCACCACGAGTTCCGCCTTCACCCAGGCGAGCCACTTGTCGAGCCCTTCGCCCGTCGCGGCACTCACGACGAGGATCTTAATTTTCGGGTTGACTCGGCGGGCGTATTCCCGGGCCTTTTCGAGGTCGAACTTCACGTAGGGGAGAAGGTCCGACTTGTTGATGATCATGAGGTCCGAGGCGTGGAACATGTCGGGGTACTTGAGGGGCTTGTCCTCCCCTTCCGTCACCGAGAGGATCGCCACCTTGTGGGCTTCGCCGAGATCGAACTCGGCCGGGCAAACGAGGTTGCCGACGTTTTCGATGAAAAGGACCGAGCGGTCTTCAAGCGTCATGGCGCCGAGAGCCCCCTCCACCATCGCGGCGTCGAGGTGGCAGCCCTTTCCCGTATTGATCTGGAGCGCGGGCGCACCCGTCGCGCGGATGCGGTCGGCGTCGTTCGAGGTTTCCTGGTCGCCTTCGATGACGGCGGCCGGAAGCTCTCCGGCGAGCGCCTTGAGAGTGGCCGTAAGAAGTTCCGTTTTGCCGGAGCCGGGCGAGGAAACGAGGTTCAGCGCCAGAATCCCTCGGCGAGCGAAGTAGGCGCGATTGCGGGCCGCCACTTCGTTGTTGCGTCCAAGCACGTCTTCTTCGATCGCAAGCATCCGTCCCGTCTTGCCGCCGTGGTCGTGCCCGTGATCGTGATGACGGTCGTGTTCGTGGTGGTGATGTTCGTGCTCGTGGTCGTGCACGTGCATCGTCACGTTGCCGTTTTCGTCCGTATGGGTGTGCAGGCGGCCGGTCGTGCCGCAACCGCAAGTCGTACACATGATGCTTTCCTCCTTCGCGCAATCCGCCGAAAACCCCGTGAGGGCAGCGGCGAGCGTGTGTGTTCGGACCGGGGTTTCCGCTCGGGGCGGAAACCGTTGCTTGCCCGGTCGTGTTTCTTCGTCGTTGAAACGGAGTTCGGAAGCGTCGGCCCTCAGGGAAGGCCGGAGTCGCCGGCGGGCTCCTCTTCGATCTCGTCGTCGAGCGCTTCGACGATTCCCGTCACCTTGAGTTCGTCCCCGCCCGTGGCGGTTAACTGATACCCCCCGCACTTGGGGCACGGGTCGCCGTAGCGATGCAAGGGAACCGTTTCCGTACAGGTGTGGCACCAGGCGGCACCCGGTACGGGCGTCAAGACGAGTTCCGCCGCATCCGCCGGTCCCCCTTTCCGCACGCTCTCCCAGGCAAAGAAAAGCGCCGCGGGGTCGACCGCGGCGAGTTCCCCGACCGCGGCTTCGACGCGCTTGACGCGTCGAACGTTGTTCGCGCGGGCCGTACGTTCGACGATGTCGATGATCCCTTCGGCGATGGAGAGTTCGTGCATGAAGCTGCTTCCTCGAATCTGGCTTCGTTCCGCGCGAAGTTCCCGACTTGTTCGATCGCTTTCGATCTCGCCGAAAATCTTTACGCGTGACGGTGAAAGTCGAGCGGCACGCACGCGTCGAGTCCGAAGAGCGCAAGACGCAAGAGCGCCTCGAATTCGTCGAAGTCGACGGGCTTTTCCTCGGTCGCGTCCGCATTGAGGTCGCGCGCGAGGAGCGTCGCCGCCTGTTGGCCCGGACCGTCGGGCGAAAACTGCCACTCGGTGGGCGAGGTGATCCGAAGACGCACCGCCTCCCCCGCGTCGTTCACCGACACGGCGTGTGCGAGCAGTCCCCGGGCCGTCTCCGTCAAGCATAGGGCCTCGCCCGCGCGAAAACCATAGGTCGAAAGAGGGGTTTCCCATCGGCCGTTGGGGGACATCCCCGAAGAGGTATCCGCATCCCCCAGGGACGCCCGAAGCGCCCCGAGCATGGCGGCGGTATCCGTCAAACGGGCGGCCAGAAGCGTTACCGCACAGACGCCGCGCAACGCCGCCAACCCCGCCACCAGGGGTTCGTTCAATCGCCGCACGATCGCGCCCGTCAAGCGGGTCGCCCCCTTCCAGACGGGCGCGAGGTCGAACCCCGGCTCGTGCATCATGCGATAAAGCAACTCGTCGGCAAAGACGGGGCCCGCGTTGTGACCGGGCAACAGCGGCGCGCTCACGCGCCCGAAATTCGCGGGCCGCATGAAAAAACCCCGCGCGAGACGCGCGACGGGAAGCCTGTCGCCGAATTCCACGGCCCAATGCTCAAGCGCGTCGATACCCGTCGTTTCGTTCAACCACTGCTCGGGCGTCCTGCCGAAAAGCATCGTTCCCGCGGCCTCAAGCGCGTCTTCGAAGAGGGCGCTCACGGTTTCCGCCGCGGCCGCCCGCAGCGAACCGTCGATCGCCTCGGGGCTCAGGGGGTCCGCCGCCGCCACATGTCGGATGAGCGTTCCCAACCGGGCGCGCAACCGTCCGATCGTGCGCAGCATCGTCGCGTCGGGTCGCACGCCCGCGAGGGTGCCCGCGTCCATCACGAGAACGCGCAGGTTTTCGACGACCGCTTCCAGGAGCACCGCACGCTCGGGCAAAGCGCCCGTTCGGGCACGACGCTCTGCGTCACACAAGCCCATGGCGCGCGAGCGCGCCGCATCGAACGACGCGAGATGCGCACAGGGGCAAAGCCCGTAGAGAAGCGGAATCAGCCGTCGAGCTTTCGCGCGCTTTTCGGGAGACGCGAGCATGCGGGCGATGCCGTTCGTGCGGGCGTTGAGAACAACAACCCCCGCGCGGCCGCCCGGTTTGGGGCTCAGGTCGATGTGAACGGTGCCGCTCTCAATCATCGGAACGCGCTCCCGGAGTGCTTTCGGACGCACCCGCCGACGGGTTGTTCTCGGTCTCCGCCTTTTCCGCTTTCTTTCCGCCGGCAAACGGCGCGAAGAGTTTGCGGCGCGACACGGACGTCCGCCCCGCACGCTCGATCCGATCGAAGAACGGTTCGCGCTCGTCGTCCTTCGCGGGCTCGGCCGCTTTGGGGGTGAGCACGGGCGTCTCGTCGACATTCTTCGGAGGCGCGATGCGAATCGGAATCACTCGGCGGAGTTTCCTGTCCGCGTTCGGAGGGATGAGGGGCACCGCGTCTTCGTCGTCTTCGGGGATGCGGTCGGCGGTCAGCATCATATCAAGCGCCATCTGCGCGATCATGTCCGCGGTCTCTCCGTCCCCGACGTCGTTGACGGGACTTTTGAGACTCAGCATCCCGTAGGCGCCGAGCACCTCGTCTTCCACCGTCGTGAAGGTGAAATCCCCCGCGGGCAGTTCCACGACGAAGGTCGAGCCCGCGCGGCGCGTCTCGGGCCAGGTTTCGCGGCAGCCGCAGGCAAAGACGCAGAAAATCGCCCAGGGGGTCGTCATCGCGCCGATCCAGTCGTTTCCCCACCGGCGAAAGCCGTGCGCGCGCACGGCGACTTTCGGATTGAGGACGGGCAACCCCTTCATGCGGGTTTCGGCCGCATGACGAAATCCCGCTTCGAAAAAGGACGAGGGGTTGAGGCTGTGAACGCGAAGGCGACGAACGTCGGTCATGAGTTTCCCCTCGAAGCGACGGTGACAAACAGGAAAGGACGCTCGAAGAACGCCCCCGACCTCCGAAACCTCGGAGATGCACGGAACCCGGCCGTTCCGTGCGACGCATGTTCTTCAGAGTATAAAAAGCGAGGGGCTTCTCGGCTATCGGTCGATGGTGGAGTCGGGCTACGCCGAAGGACGGAGGTGCGGGGGAGGAAAAACGCTTCGGCCGAAACCGAAGCAAGTGCTTGCTCTCAACGTCCCTCCGACCGGTCGGGCGTTTTTGAGGCATGATGTACCACACGCGTGCGGGAACGGCGTGCGCGAACGAACTCGCCGCATGTCCCGCACGACGCCCCGTTTGACTTTCCAACCGAGATACAACCAAGGAGGAGCGCCCATGGCGGACATTCGCTACGCGTACTTCACCCATCGCACCGGTCCCCGCGGGACCTGGGAAGCGGCCGTACGTCGCACGGGCGACGACGAAACGCTCGTCGGCCTCGGGCTCTTGCCCCCGGGGGTCGACCCGATGAACGAGGATTCCCCCTCGCCCCTCACGGAAAAGCTCTTCAAGGAGCTCGCCGAATACCTCGACGGGCGCCGTACCGAATTCGACATTCCGCTCGCCCCCGAGGGGACGGAATTTCGCCGTGCCGTCTGGGACGTGCTTCGTCGCATTCCCTACGGCGAAACGCGCTCCTACAAAGAAGTGGCGCTCGCACTCGGCGACCCGAACGCGGCGCGGGCCGTGGGCGGCGCCTGCAACCGCAACCCCATTCTCGTGCTTGTTCCCTGCCACCGCGTGATCGGTGCGTCGGGCGATCCGACGGGCTTTGCGCTCGGGCTCGACGTGAAGACGTCGCTTCTGGAACTTGAAGCTACGCATCGGCCCGAGCCCTGAGAACGGCGGGCCGACCTCTGAGAAACACCGATCGCACGGCCGGCTTTCGAGCTGTAAGCTTCGAAAATCGCGTTCCGCGCATCACTTTTCACCTTTTTGGAGGGAATATCGCCATGACCTCTTCCGCCCGTCCGCCCGTTCTCGAACGCTTCCTTCGCTACGCGGTCCTTGACACCCAATCGGACCGTGAGAGCACCGCCGCCCCGTCCTCCGAAAAGCAACTTCGCTTGGCGGAGCTTCTCGTCGAAGAACTCCGGGAGCTCGGCGTTGCCGACGCACGCATCGGCCGAGGGGGCGTTGTCTACGGGAGCCTCCCCGCCTCCGCGGGTTGCGAATCCGCACCTGCGATCGGGTTCGTCGCCCACATGGACACCTCGCCCGATGCGCCCGGCGCAAACGTCAAACCGCGCATCCTCCGCTATGAGGGAGGCGACGTGGTTCTCAACGAAGCGCTCGGGATTCGTTTCGAAGCGGAGCGCTTCCCCGAAATCCGCAAGTATGCGGGCGAAGACGTCGTCTTTACGGACGGCACGACGCTCCTCGGCGCGGACGACAAGGCGGGTATCGCCGCCATCGTGGAGATGGTTGCGCGGATTCAAGCCGATCCCTCGATTCCGCACGCGAAGCTTTGCATCGGCTTCACGCCCGACGAAGAGGTCGCCCGCGGGACGGAAAATTTCGACATCGACGCCTTCGGCGCCCGCTACGCCTACACCTTCGACGGCGGTGAGGTCGGCGGCCTTGAGTACGAAAACTTCAACGGCGGCACCGCGTGGGTGACGGTCTCGGGCGTGGGCGTTCATCCGGGAAGCGCCAAAGGAAAGATGGTCAATTCCCTTCGGTTCCTCGCGAAATACGTCGATCGCCTGCCCCCTGAAATGAGCCCCGAATGCACGAGCGGGCACGAAGGCTTTTTGCATCCCAATCACATCGAAGGCTCGGTTGTTTCGAGCACCGTGCGCATCCTCGTTCGCGACCACGATCGCGCGCTCTACGAAGCAAAGAAGGCGCTTCTCGTTCGCATTGCCGACGAAATGAACGCCGAATTTCCGCAGGCGAAAATTGAGGTTCGTTTCAAGGATTCGTACGAGAACATGAAGACCTACCTCGATCGCGCCCCGAAGGTGCTTGAGGTCGTTCGCGAGGCTTATCGCCGTGCGGGACTCACCCCCGTCGAAGAGCCGATTCGCGGCGGCACGGACGGAGCGCGTCTTTCGGCGCGGGGCCTGCCCACGCCGAACGTCTTCACGGGCGGACTCAATTTCCACGGAATTTACGAATGCCTTCCCGTGAAGTCCCTTGAAAAGGCGTGCGACGTCGCGCTCGAACTCGCACGACTCTCGGCCGAAGTGACGTCGCTCGATTGAACGGAACGACAACGGAACACCCAAGAAGACCGCGATCCGAGCAGGAACTCGTACCGACGATAACGCGGCATTGAGAGAGGAAGCCTGACCCCGAATGTAGCAGATGCCGCATTCGGGGATTTTTTCGCCCGGCGGAATGTCCGAAAGTTCTCGACCGCCCCGAACCGGCCAAAGCCCGCCCCCGTTGAATCCGTGCCCGTTAGAATCCAAGAAGATTTCCCCGTATTTTTTGCAAGAAAGAAGCGGGGGATCCCCGCCCGATTCTCATTTCCAAACGACGGACCCAGATCAACATGCAAGCCAGTCCCAAACAATGCGCACCGTAAAGAGCCTCTTCACCTTCATCAAAGATGCGGCCGGAATCCAACAGACAAAATCAAGAACCTTTCGAAGTGCGGCAAGAAGATCGACATGCTCGACATCTGGGGTGAGGGTGGAAAAAACGGACTTGCTAACCCCAGGGGCTCAAGGCACGATACAGCCTCTTTTAAGAGGTACTTCCATGGTCATGCTCCACCGCCTGTTCACTCATCCGCTGTCGCAGGGCTCACCGCAAAGACGAGCAGCCCCTCAATTCCATGCAGGAGCGTCCCGAGCGGACGGCGAACCTCGTTGGCGAGACGTTTTCTCTTTTGTCCCGTTGATTGTTCTCGCAAGAGTACTCAGTGGAAGGATTCGAAAGGTCGGGGAAGCCCTCGACAATGCTTTCGGCGAAAGATCGTTCCAATCGCTCCGCGTGCCCTTCGAACCCGTCCTCAAAGGATGCGGTGGTCGCTTCGGACACGTGGGCACCCTCACTCTTGACCTCAAGCCCATCCGCAACTGCGTTTGCGTCCGTGTTCGCAACGGACTGAGAGCCCGAAACATCGGAAATGTGCCCTGCTGGGGCTGTTTTTGGTATCGCTACCGCGTTTTCGGTGTTGTCGGCTTTGTCGAAAGTGTTGCTTTTCACCGGTAGGAAGCGTTCGGGGTACTCGTACTCTTCTTTCGACAACCACCCCTTCGGAAGCGCCTCCTTGGGGGCGTTGACGACGGAAATGTACTTGCTCGCTTCGTTGCGAACGTAGAACATCGACGGAGCATAGAGGAGCTTCGATTGCTCGGGCGTCGTCCCCGGATGGACGTAGCTCTTCGTCGTGATCCGCCCGTACTTGCGCTCGTGCTCCAGAATTTCGCGATTGCGCTCTTCCCAAATTTCGGCTTGAGTCTTGCGCTTCGGAGGAGGGTCCATCTTCCCTTCTTCGATCAAGCGTTCCATTTTCGCCAGGTACTCGTCGGCGATCTTGTGCGCGGCATCGATCTTCTTTTGCTGACGCCCGACTCGGTGTACCGCACCACGTAGGTCTCGTCAGGTTGCGGGTTGATCTTCATCGGGCTGAGGCGAACGAGCGCCTGCGGGCCGAACTTCCCGAGTCGCGTGATAACGGGGATGCGGTCGTCGATCCTCTCTTCCGTGTTCGTTGCGAACGGGATGGCTTTGGCTTTGTCCTTGCCCTCGACCTTGATCGCGGACTGCGAGCTCGATGTCGAAGCAACACCTTCCGTACCCTTGACGATGCTCGATGCGCCGGATTCGGCTCCGACGGCACTCATCGGTCCGAAAGTCGCCAGTACCGCAACGAAGAGCGGGCAAAGCACCGCTTCGAACCTCAACTTGACTGAGGAAAGGCGCCTTTTTTGCATTCAACCATCCGAAACCTCTTCTTAAAAAATCATGTAAGCCCGACCGACGATTTGCTCCGTCTTGATCGGTCCTCAATAGCGGAATAAAAGGAATGCGGCAAGGTGCCGAGCATCCAAGCCTCGTCGCTTTGCAAAGTAGCGCTACCGCAAAAGCGTCTCCTTGCTTTTGATGCGGTCAGAGTCCCGGCGAGCGGCAGGCCCTGTGCTTTGTGAACACCGTTCACCCGAACCTCGACGCGATCGCCCGGAAGTCCTTGCATCGCTTTCACCATCAGCGTCCCGTCGGGATAAATCCACTTCGTACCCCGCGACCGATACGCAAAAAGAGTCCCGCATTCGAGCTCTTTGTCCGCCTTGTCAATGAGAAAGACCGTCCCGTGGATGCACTTGTCACTCTGCATGTCGACGCCGATCTGAAACCGACTGAGAAAGACACTCCCCAGCAGAACCCAAACCACCGTGGCCGCACCCACCTTTGAGGCCTAGACCAGACGGTCGTGCATCGGGACCGAACGGATCCCTTGCAGACCTCGAACTCCTTGAACGGCTCCCTTGAGAAGGGAGAACGCGGCCTAAGCCGGGAGCCGCGGCGTTGCTCGGAGTGCGGTCCGGATTGAGCCCGGGCTCGTTTCAGACTGAAGGCGGAAGCGGCGGGGACAGAATCGGCCCCGGGAGCAATGGTTTCAGCGGTTCCGGCAGTTGCAACGGTTGCAACCCCGCCTTGGGGTTCTCGGGATTCTTTCTCCTCCCCGTGTTCGTTGCACCAACGCTCCTGCCCTCAACCTCGGGGGCGTTCTCGTTCTCTCCCGAGCCGTTACCGATCGCGGCCATCGGTGTTTCCTTCGGATGCGTCGCCACCCTCGGCTACTTCTCGCATGGCATTTGTGCTTTCGGCCAGACGGTCGGCAAACTTTCCAAGCTCCTCGATGGCCTTCGCAGCGCCGTCCGAGTTCGTTCCGAACTGACCGAAAAGGTCGGAGGCGGCTTTCGGCTCTTCCCTACCCAACACCCGCGCTTCGTCGACGTCGGCTCGGAAATCGGGAAGCAACTCCGAGCGGCCTCCGCAACGCACACGGCCGGCGACGGCACCAAGACGGTCCGCAGTTATCTGCGACGTGCGCACTGGCATTCGTTTTGGACCGGGTCGCGTAAGAACTCGAAACCGGGCGAACAGAAAATCGTGCTCCGCTGGTTCTCGCCGATTCTCGTTCGGGGACGCGACGAGGGATCGGAAGAAAATTCATGAAAAAACCCCGCTGGATCTTCGGACCGAGCGGGGTTTTTCGTGTTCGGATTGGAAGCTCCCCGCGCGTCATGGCGCGAAGCGCTTGAGATCCGTCGGGCACGCGCAATTACTTTTCGCACCCTGTTCGACCGCAGACGGGGCTTCCTGCTTCGGCTGAAGGCGGCCCGTGAGGTAGCGGTACATGGAGACGTCCTTCACGCGAACGCCGAAGTGCGGATCGTTCTTGGGCGAGAACCAGACGTCCTTCTTTTCGCGCCAGGCGTTGATGAAGGCGACGTAGTCGGCCGGGATGTCGGTCGAGTTCGTCACGGCGTTGAGGGTGAACTCCTGACCGCCCACGAGCGAGACGATCAGACGATGAACGACGGGTTCCTGAGCAGCCGCGGCGGGAGCGGTCTTCCGTTCTTCGGTAGCCATTGGAAAGTATCTCCTGAATTGCAAAACGGGCAACTACTCGGAAAAACGAGCATGCGCCCGCTGATAAAACGAAATCCTCGACCGGCCGTTAAACCGGACGACAAGCGTCCTGCCCCGAGAGGTTTTATCTCGGTCCGACCGTTTTGGACATATTCTGCCAGAGGGCGAACGAACCGTTATTCTTGTTTTCCTGTATATCGGGAAAAAGTACGATGACGCAGGTGCGTGACGGACCGAGCAGTCCATCCGATGATCATTTTGGAAACACGAACGAGGAGGACGGCGTTGAGCTTCATTTCAGGAAGACTTCCCCACACCCCACATACATGGAAGATTGGCTTTATGGCAAAAATTTGCTCAATTCCAGTGCATTTGAACCCAACTTTTGTTCAACAAGAGCTTTGATTGCCTTTGCCACGTCAAAATATTTTCTGTAACTATTAAGGCCATATCTATTGCCAAAAAATGGACCGATCATAAGTAATGTAGGACGCTTCTCTTCTCCGTTTCTCAGCCATGTATAGTGGCATCCAATTTCGCTAATTTGTTCTATTTGCATGTTCAGATCGTCTGATTTCATGCCGCTCCAAAATATGCAGAACTCCTCATAGGCAACAGACCAGCCGCCGCAGTAAATTACTGCAGGAGCATATTTTTTTCGGAAAGCCGTAAATCGAGCACTTCGTGTTTCAGCACACCAAGAAAAGAAATTGTCCCGACCTTCACGGAAAGCATAATTCGCGAATCCCGTCCATTCGGCAAAACTGATCAGATCATCACGCCCGGGCTCTCTTATGATCTTTTGATTCCATTCGGCATGCGCTTTTGATCTGTTTGATACGGAAAGTGGAGAAATATTCAGAGAATAGCCCAATCTATTCTCCCCAAAATACTCATATCTTAGGGTGGATTTTCTTGCTCTGGTCATATCATTAGGGCTCTTATCATTTTCAACCAAAGCAGTCAGAATGCCAAAGTGCGCTCGATAAAAAGGACTACCACCACGGGTACCTTTACATCCGTCCCAACGACCAACTGCCAAATCTTCAGCTTCTCTTGGGGAGCAAAAATAGAATTCAGCATAATGGGACTCATTCGTCTTGTATTCTTCCGGTCTGATCTCTGTCCTGCCAGTGATTTCTCCACCGCCTGGCTCAAGTGCCGTAAACCATATCGGATTTCGAGGATCACCGCAGTTGAGCCCTGCAAAAGAATCCACGTAGTTTCGAAGGTAGCTCAGGGAAGCTGCCTTGTCATTGGGGTCTAGTTCCGAAAGTTTTTGCATTGTGGAGTTCCTCAAAATCTCTCATCCTTCGCGAAGCTCCATTGCGCGAGTTGGAGGGCATCCGTGCCGAAGACTTCAACGAAGCGAGTTGGCGTCATGACATCGACGAGGCCGAGTTCGTAATCCTTTGCGAAGCGCTCCCCGCCTGGGAAGACTCCGTAAGTATAGAAGCACTTCGTACAGCTCGTTGAGGATGCGTTCAGGTCCGAGAATCCAATACTTGGTCCAGGCGAAGAGTTTGATCGTCATGAAACTCACGTCGAAGGAGCTGTACCTGCGGGTGAGGCTCACTTCCTTTTGAGTGACAAAATATGCGTTGAGAGGTCTCTTTTTTGCGTTAGCGCTGACGATCTTTGTTGCAGCCGAAAAAGTTCTCGCTGGATTAGGCATAATTTCGGTAGCACGAACGAGGAAGGCGAACATTTCGCCCCGCCCATCCGCCAGACCGCACGCGAGGTTCCGGATTCGTGGCTCGCGCCACGGATGGCCGCCCGAAAGGGGTGTAGAAACGACAAAGCCCGTGTTGGTAGCACGGGCCGAGTCAATGACGCAAGGTGCAGATATGGAAAGTCTCACCCTTGCTCCATGTCAGATCATACCACAGCAAATATTGGTCTCAATAGACGGCGGCGTCCATTTTGACGGACTGACAATCGTCGTTGTGATCGTGCTGTGGTTCCTGATCCGCAAGAAACCGTAATCGGTACGGGGTCGCCCATCAGGGCGGCCCCGTTTGCGTTTCGGGGATCAGCACCCCAAAAAAAGCGAAACGCCCGCATTGTCACCCTCGCCGATCCGCAGGCTGCAACCGAGGAACCGCTCACGATCGAAATCGTCCGAGAACGGGGTTTGCGGGCGCGCGGGCTTCCGGTTGCCGTCGGTACGAACGGCGACTACCGCGTCCGGCAACTTGAGGCCTCCGAAGTCGGCGATGACGCTCAAGCTGCCGATCTTGCACGGCGATTCGCCGCTTACGTGCAACGTGTTGCAGCCAAAATCATTGAAACGGCGTAACTACGCACAAAGTACAAACGGGCAACCTACCTGCGGGAAGGTCGCCCGTTTGCTTTTCGGGCTCGACGGGCGAGTGTGCTCGACGTCTTCGAGAGCATCGAAGACCTCCGAGGATTGCCACCGAAAAGATGCGGGCGACATCCCGACCACGAATGCCGCCCGCGGACCGCACGACACATGCGGTCGGACCAAGGAGAGGGATCGGTTTTCGAGCCGCGTGAAGACGCTGCCCGAAAACCCGAGGAGAACAGCGGCGACGACCGGTATTCCGACAAGAACGCTTCCCGCCTCCCCCGACGGGAAGCATCCTCATCGAACCGGTACGTCTCAGAGACCTTCGGCGGCGGACTTCCCGGCCACGCGCCCGAAGATCAGGCAGTCGACGATCGAGACCGTCCCGAGGCGCACCATCCCGTGGACGCCCCCGGTGATTTCACCCGCGGCATAGAGCCCCGGAATCACCTTGCCGTCTGCGGCGAGCACGCGGGCCTTCGTGTCGATCGCAAGCCCGCCCATCGTGTAGTGGACGCGCGGCCAGAGGCGCACGGAATAGAACTCGCCCTTATTTTCAAGGGTGTCGTCGAAGATCTTCGCCTTGAAATCGGGATCGGCCTTGCGGGCGATGTAACCGTTCCAGCGGGCGAGCTCTTCGACGAGCGCCGCCTTCGGGATCTTGTGGAAGTCGGCCAACGCTTCGATCGAATCGAACTTCTTGACGACGCCCTTTTCGAGCCCCGTCTTGAGAGCCGAGGCAGGAACGTGCTTGACGTTTTCGGTCGAGACGACGAGCACCGCCGGGTGACCCGTCGCGACGATCGCGTCGGAACGCACTTTGCGGTTGCCCGTTTCGTTCACGAAACGCTTCCCCGTCATTGGATCGACCATGAAGCCGTAACCCACGACCGCTTCGACGATCTTCGGCGCAACGCCGAAGCCCGGTTCGTCGGGCGAAGTCCAGGGACCGAGCTGAATCCAGTCCATATGAAGCGTTGCCGCACCGATCTTCTGCGCCGCAATCAGCGCGTCGCCCGTCGCACCCGCCTGGTTCGTGCTTTCGAGCTGCGGCCCGAGGCGCGGGTCGTGCAGGCTTCGAAGCGCGACGTTTTGCGAGAAACCGCCGCCCGCAAGCACGATCCCCTTCGTCGTACGGTAGTAGACGAGCTTCCCGGAGTCGTCCTTCGGGAAAACGTACCCTTCGCGCACGGCGGCACCCACGACGCGACCGTTTTCGGTGAGGATTTCTTCGAGGCGCGTGCGCGTCGAAATGGTGATGCCCTCGGCCTTGCACTTGTCGACCAGGGGTTTCACGAGCTTGGCGCCGTTTCCGTTTTGGTAGGCGGCGCTGCGCGCGACGGAATGACCGCCGTGGTAGGCGAGGCGGTCGAACTTGACGCCGATGTAGTCGCGCACCCACTCGTACGTGGGAAGCGCATTGTCCGCGACGACGCGGGCGAGCTCTTCGTGCACGAGGCCGCCGCCCGACTTCAGCATGTCGGCGTAGAGTTGGTCGGGCGAATCCTGGATGCCCGCCTTTTTCTGAAGGTCGTTGCCCGGCGCGGCGATGCCGCCCCCGCACAGAAGCGAGTTTCCGCCGAGGACGGCCATCTTTTCGATGACGACGGGCTTGGCGCCCGCGTCTTTGGCTTCGACGGCGGCGCAAAGTCCCGCATAGCCCGAGCCGACGATCAGCAAATCGACCGTCTTATCCCAGGCGGGCGCCGGTCCGCAAGCGAGTTCCCGCGCGGATACGCCTGCGGCGGCCAAGCTCGCGGCCCCCGCCGCAACGGAACCGAGAAAACGACGACGCGTGGTGGCTGTCATTTGTATTCTCCTTTCTCAAACGTTCAGAAACGCGTCATGAGGCCCGCGAGCACTTCGTAGGCGCTCGGATCGCGTTCGTCCGAGCTTTCGCCCGCCCAACCCGCGCCCGCGTAGAGCTTCGTACGCTTGCTCAAGGGGAATTCGTACCCGACGCCAACGTTGTAGCGGTCGAGGTCGCCGTCGCCTTCGATTTCGGCGCGGTGCCCCATCACGCGGTCAAGTTTCGCGGACATGTAGCCCAGGCTTGCCTTGAACGTGCCCGGACCCGCCGGAAGATCGGCGCCGAGCAGAAGGCTAGCGCCCTTGTAGGTCGCACCCGCGGCAAGAACATTGAACTTACCCTGGTCACCTTGGAATTCGGAGCCCTTCATACCGCCGAAGTACATGCCCGAGGCATAGACCTTCGCGACGCCGAAGTTGTAGTGGCCGCCGAGGCTCACGGCGATCGAGTCGTCGTAGTCGTCGGCGGTGTTCGCGTAGAGGATCGAGTCGACCACGGCGGCAAGATGGAGGTTCCCGGCCGTATAGGTCGCACCGAGGCCCCACTGGCGGTCGGAGCTTGCCTTCCCTTCCGTTCCGGCGCCGCTCGAATTCGACTTCAAGGAATACTGGGCATAGAGTTGCACGCCCGACCACACGGGGCTGCGGTACGTAATCGCGTTGTCGATCGCCTTGAAACCGCCCGGCATCGTGTATTTGGTGCCGCCCAAGTAGTCGCCCCAGGAATTCGAGAAGGGGTTCAGTTTAGCCGCCCAAATACCCGTCGTCCCGAAGCCGCTTCGCAACGCACCCGAACGACCGAGAATCAGGGTGCCCGCACGGTCGGAACCGAGTTCGAGCTGCGAGACACGATGGAAGAGCCGTCCGCCCGTCATCGTGCCGTCGTCCGAACCGAACTGGCCTTCGAGCATGAAGCCCGCCGTGAGACCGCTGCCGAGATCTTCGGTGCCCTTGAGGCCCCAGCGGTTCGGGATGGTCTGGCTGCCCTTCATCTGGGCCTGATCGGTCGCGTCGGTCCCCGCGCGGTCCTGGTCGACATGCTGGTAGTTGAGACCCGTGTCGATGATGCCGTAGACCGTCACGTCGGCTGCGGCGCCCGTTGCGAAAAGCGCGCCCAGGGTCCCGACGAAGAGCGCGGAAAGTGCGGGACGAAAGTTCTTGGTCATGGTCGTCTCCTGTTTTTTTTCGATGGTTGAGTGAACCGGCGCTCGCTCGGATGCGGTGCCACGTCTCGAGACCGCGGGCGGGCGTTCGCCGTCGACTCCGAAGGGATAGCACGTCGCCCTACGCGCGTAAGCACGGATTCGAACCCCGAAGAAACCCGAGTCGTACCCTAAAATTTCGTTGGATTTACTGGTTTTCAAGGAGAGTTCGGTCCGTCACTTTTTCGCCTCGAATTCCGCCCGTTCGGAAGACGACGAAAAAGCCGGCGGTTTCCCGTCGGCTTTCTCTTTGGGTTTCTTGTCACGGCTTTCGCCGTGTCGGAAAAGAGAAACGCCCCCGTCCTCTCCTTTCCGTCATTCCTCGTTATCCGGATCGAACGTCCTTGCGGACTTTCGTTCGCGTTCAATGCCAGGGAGCCTTTTCCTCGCACGGAACGCCGTCCGTCATCGTGAAGCCTTCGAGGCTCCCCGCCTTCGTCTGAACGCAAATGAAGGTGATGGAACTCTCGGCCGCGGCACGGATCGCGCGACGGCCTTCGGGCGCGATGCGGAACCAGTCGCCCGCGACGATCGGGTGCACGACGCCGTCGAGGTAGAGTTCGCCCCGACCGGCGAGCACGCCGTAAAGCTCTTCGTTCTTCGTATGACGATGCACGAACGGAACGGCGGCGCCCGCGGGAAGCGTGTTGATGCTCGTCTCGCAACCCGTCAGATGAAGCTTTTCGTGGAGTTCGGTACGGCCCGCGGCGGGATCGGCGTGGAAGATTTCAAAAACGTCGGACATGGTTTTTCTCCCTGTTGAGTGAGGATGATCGGGTGAGCTATCGAATTCGTTCGATATCTCACTATGCGCGCATGCTACGCTCCATTTAGTTCGATGTCAAATCATCTAAAGAAAATTTTTCGTGAGCGACAATCCGGACCGGAAGCGCAACCGAATGGAAGAAAAATGAAAAAGCCCGAGGGCGTCGGTCGCTCTCGGGCTTCGGCGCACGTTTGCGTGCGCTTTTGTATTGCTTGACGGTCGCGTCAGTCCTTGCGCTTCCAGCGCTCGATCCCGTCGCGGTAGAGGGCCGCCACGCGGATTTCGCCGAGCTTCGCCGTGTGAACCTTGAAGGGGTTTGCCGTGAGGATGACGAAGTGTGCGCGCGCACCGGGTTCGATGATCCCGACGGTACCTTCGGTCGGGAGAACGAGCGCCGCACGGCCCGTGTAGAGCGAGAGCGCCGTGGCGACGTCGACCGCTTCGTGTCCGCCGAAGACCGTGTTCGTCGCGTCGCGACGGGTGACGGCCGCCTGCACGGAGACGAACACCTGATCGGGATCGGCCCAGGTCGTTGCGGGCGCGTCCGAGGAAAGCGCAAAGGCGTCGACCGTCTTCGCAATCGAGCGCACCGGATAGCAGGCGTTGCGGTCCGCTTCCGAGAGGAACGCCCGGTACGAGGGGTATTCGGCAAAGGGGAAGATGACCTGCGTCGTCACGGCGGGACGAATCGCGAGCTTCTCGAGCTTTTCGAGCTGATCGGGTCGGAAGAACGTAGCATGTTCGATGCGAAGGCTCGGAATCCCCTCGAGCCAATCGTCCTCGTCGCGAAGCCACTCGAGGAGCGCATCCATCGCCGCGTCTCCCATGACGTGGACCGACGCCTGAATGCCGTTGCGCTTCGCGTAAGCCAAGGCCGCGCGGAAGACGGGCTCGGTCAAAAGGATTTCTCCGTTCTTGGGTCCGACGCCGGCGGCCGCTTCGTCGTCCGTCAATCGGAAGGGTTCGCGCATCGCCGCGGTACGACCCGAGATCGACCCGTCCGCAAAGAGCTTCACGCCCGCGTAGCGCACCGCACCCGTCGTTTCCGACTCGGTAAGGTCGGGCATCCCGTAGGGGTCCTCGCCGCCCAACCACGTGAGGTACAAATCGACGTCGAGCGGCAACCCCCGACGGCAGGCTTCGCGCCAGATTTTGAGGGGATCGTACGGGCGGCGCACCGTCATCATGTCGGTGACGTTGAGAATGCCGCGCTCCAGATAATGGTTCCCCGCGGAGAGCGCCCGTGCGATGAGGTCCTCTTCGGTGACGGTACCGCCCGCGGCGCGCTCGACGAGGCGCACGGCGGGAGTTTCGATCAAGCGCCCGTCGAGGCGCCCCTCCGCATCGCGCCCGAGGGCGCCGCCTTCGGGGTCGGGCGAAGCGTCCGTGAGGCCCGCAAGTTCCAACGCTTTCGAATTCGCGACGGCCGAGTGGCAGTCGGAGCGGCGGATCAGGACGGGCTGCGTCGTCGACACCCGGTCGAGGTCCCAACGCGTCGGGGAGACGTTCCCTTCAAGGAGGCTCTCGTCGTATCCGGCCCCTTCGATCCAGCCTTCGCCCGTTTGCGCGGCCTTCGTCGCGCGAAGCGCTTCGACGAGCTCGTCGATCGTGTGAACGGCGGGAGGCGTCAGAAACGCCCCCGTGAGGCTCGACGCCACGAGGCTCGCATGCGTGTGCGCGTCGATGAAGGCGGGCATCACGAACGCTCCCTTCAGGTCGACCGTGATAAGGGGTTCGCAACTGCGCATCGGTTCGTCGGCCGCGACGAAAAGTCCGTCTTCGACGTAAAAGTCCGTGAACAACGGAGCGTCGGCATTGCCGGAGAAAACGACGGCATTGGTGTAGTGGGTGCGCATAGAACGGACGATTCCTTCGATTCGGCGGGCCGGGCGTGCGAAACTCATGCACCCGAGGCCGCTCGGGACGAGCGGCCTTGCGGGGCGGCGGTCGGTCGTACGACCGCACGCGTCTTGGCACCGGGCCGCGGCATTCGGAAAAACAACAGCCCTCGTCGCGCATCTTTTCATGCGGCTCCGAGGGGCGACATGCCTTGGAAAAAGGCTGTCGGATCCGTGGATTCTAATCGAGAAATTCCCCGTCGGGCGGCCCTTGCACGATCTTTGGAGCAACTCCGCAATCGGTTGCCGAACAGTCGCCGAAAGGTCGATTTGTCGGCATTTTTGCCGACAAAATCCCCTCCGAAGTCGGTCGCTTTTCGACATAAAAAACCTATTGCTCGACCGCCTTCGATTTATAGGACCTCAGCCTTAGGAAAGCTTTTTCGCGTCAAAAAAGGCCGATTTTTCGAGAGGGTGAAAACCCGATCCGGGCCGTTTTCGTCGGCACTCATCGCCTATAGTTTCGAACCGCTCGCACGTTCCCGCCTCGATCGTTGCGAGAGGGGCGCCGATCGTATGCCTTTTCGAACGCCCCTACCCCCTACCGCTCACAGGAGAAATCATGTCGTTCGCCAAAACGGCCGCCGCCGGCCTTGTTGCTCTCATGCTCTCGGGCGCCGCGCTTGCCGCCTCGCCTCTGAAAGTCGCCACCAACCCGACGTTCCCGCCGTTCGAATTCCAAGACTCGAAGACGGGGGCCGTGCAGGGCTTCGAAGTCGACCTCATTCGCGAGATGGCCAAGGTCATGGATCGCGACCTCGAGCTCGTCACGATCAGCTTCGACGCGATCCTTCCCGCCATCCTCTCGGGCACGGTCGACGCGGGCGCCTCGGGCTTTTCGATCACGCCCGAACGCGCGAAGCGCGTCCTATTCACGGACCCCTTCTACACGTCGGGTCTCACGATCGTCGTCAAGAAGGGCAACGACGCCGTCAAGGGTTTTGCGGACCTGAAGGGTAAGAAGATTTCCGTTCAGATCGGCACGACGAGCGCCGCGGCCGCGAAGAAGATCGAAAATACTGAAATTTCGAACTTCAACAGCGCCGGCGACGCCATCCTCAACATGCTCGCCGGCAACGCCGACGCCGTCATCAACGACAAGCCCGTCACGGACTACATCCTCGCGCAGAACGCTTCGCTCGCCGCGCAGACCGTGCACCTTCCGGAAATGGCTACGGCCGATCAATTCGCCATGGTCGTCTCGAAGAAGAACGAAGCGCTTCGCGACGAAATGAACGCCGCCCTCAAGACGCTCAAGGAAAACGGCAAGTTCGACGAACTCCACGTGAAGTGGTTCGGCAAACCCGCCGACAAGTGATTCCCGCTTCGGGGCCGAAGCACGCAAGCGCCGGCCCCGAGGGACACCCGACGAAGAAACGCCCGACCTCAACGGTCGGGCGTTTCTTCTTTTCTCTTTTCAAGTTTCCGTTTGCCGTTTCTCGCGAACGTCGCCGTTATTCCGTTGTTCGGAGAATCACGCTTTCGCGGAGCCCCGCGCCGATTCCGCGAGGCGCACGGCCCGCAGTTGCCCGCAGCCGCCCTCGACCGTTCGGGCCGCGCTCTTTCGCAGAGTCGCTACGGTGCCCGAACGCCTCAAGACCGTAATGAGCTCTTCCGCCCGAACTTCGGGTACGGGCCGGAAATCCGACCCCGGAACGGCATTGAGGTCGATGTAATTCACCATGGCGCGACGCCCCTTGAGAAGCCCCGCCAGACGCTCCGCTTCGTCGAGGCCGTCGTTGACGCCCGAAAGGAGCGTCCACTCGATTTGCACCGGAAACTTCGCCAGGTCTCCGTAACGAAGGGCTCTTTCGAGCAAATCCTCGACCGGAATGCGAGCCGCACGCGGAAGAAGCTCGCGCCGCAACGTATCGTTCGTCGTATGGAGGCTCAAAGCAAGCGCGGGTTTTACGGGCGAGCGTGCGAGCGCCTCGAAGAGTCGCTCGTCGCCCACGGTCGAAACGGTGAGCGCTTTGTGTGCGAACGCAAGCCCCTCGGCCGAACCCAAAAACTCAAGCGCTTCGAGCACGGCCCGAAGGTTGTGCGAGGGTTCGCCCATCCCCATAAATTTGATCTTCGAGAGCGTCGGCATCCGCCGCAGCCCTTCCCGCACCTGAGCGAGGATTTCAAGACTGCCGAGCTGACGTACGAGACCCGAGCGGCCCGTCATGCAAAAGCGGCACCCGACGGCGCAGCCGACTTGGGTCGAGACGCAGAGTCCCTCGCGCGGCAACAGAACCGCTTCGACGAAGTCTCCCGCACGCATCGCAAGGAGCAACTTGGCGCTTTCTTCGTCGGAACATTCGACGCGTCCGATCGACTCCAAGACCGCCCGCACCTCGGGCAACACCCGCTCCAGAGCGGCCGGGTAACGGCACTTCGAATCGGCCGCCCATGCGGCTCGCCCCATCCACGCAAGCAGAATCCGCCGCACGTGTTCGGGCTTCGCGCCCGCGCGCTTGAGCGCGACCCGCAGGGCGGAAAGCGTGAATTCCTCAAGAACAAAAGCGCCGGTGCCGATCTCGGTCTTCATTTCGTTTGACCGCTCGAGCGGTCGTCGTGCGCGACGCCGTCTTTTTTACGATGCGTGAAGAGCCGCACCGTGTCCCAGTTCACGACGAAAAACATCGCGATCGTCGCGAGCGACACGAAGCCGTACCCCCAGAAAACGAGCGCGGTCTTGTCGGGGATCGTCCCGTAGAAGGCCCCGAAAAATGCCATGGGCGTTCCTTCCTCGACGGCGTTCGCGGCGAAACACCCGAGCGCCGCGAAGTAAAACCCAAGCGACGCGCGCAGAAAAAGACGCTGCGGCTTCCAGGCGGGCGGACGCAGACGCGCGATCATGAGGACGAAAATCGGAATGAGGAAAGGAAGCGCGGTGAGAAGCGTGTTGTAGAGATGAGCCATCGAGGTGAGCGGCGGTATACGGAATAAAGAAAGGCGCGGACGACAGGCGAGCGAGCGATCAAACGGACCGAACGACCGACTCCCCGGGGCGCCCGTGCGCGGGCATGCCTCACTATAGCGGATCGTGCGGCAGGGGAAAAAGCGCGGGAGCGTCGAAGCCCTCCGGGACGCATCGAGCCGAAGAAGGAAGAGCCCGGGAAGACGCTCGTGAAAAGCCCCGACCTTCACGCGGAAAGCCGGGGCTGCTTCAGGGATTATGCAATTTGAAGTTTGTGCGACGTTCTCAAACCGCCGCTTCTTCCTTCGCCCCGCGAGCGGGTTCGCGAAGCTTCAGGACCGAGTGGTAGACAACGAGCACCGCGAGCACGATGAGGGCGACCGCGAGGATCCCCTGGAGCCCGTGCACCATGAAGACGAAATTCCCCGAGGCGATCGCCTGCGCGATCTTGACGAGCTGCTGGATCAAAGCCGTCATCGTGACGGCGAGCATCACGGCCATCGGGCCGTAGAGCATCCAACCTTTGCGGCCCGTCGCCTTCAGGAAAACCGCGAGGCCCGTCAGAACGAGAGCGGAGAGGAGCTGATTGGCCGAGCCGAAAAGCGGCCACACGGACATGTAGCCCGCCATGCAGAGGGCATAGCCGAGGAGCAGCGTGAGGGTGGTCGCAAAGACGGTGTTCGTAAAGAGCTTGCGCACGGGCGTCATCGCTTCGCCTTTCGCCGGCATGAAGAGTTCCTGAAGCGACATGCGCCCGATGCGGGCGACGGCGTCGACCGACGTCAGCGCCAAAGCCGACACGCACATCGTCAGGATGCAGGCCGCGATGTCGCGGGGCACGCCGAAAACGTCCGTAAGGAACCCGGCCACCGAGGCGGAGAAGATCTGGAAGGGCGTCCCCGACGGGAGCGCACCGTCCGTAGCGGCCGCGCACACGACGATCAGCGAAACGACGCCGAGCACCACTTCGACGGACATCGAGCCGTAGCCGACGAGACGCATGTCGGCTTCGTTCGAGATCATCTTCGAGGACGTGCCCGAGCTCACGAGCGAGTGAAAGCCCGAGACCGCACCGCAGGCGATCGTGACGAAGAGGATCGGGAACAGGTCAAGGCCGTTCACTTCGAAGCCCGTGAAAGCGGGCATGCGGATTTCGGGGTTCTGGATGAAAACGCCCGCCACCGCGCAAAGGATCATCCCGATGAGCAAGAACATCGAGAGGTAGTCGCGCGGCGTCTTCAGAGCCCACATCGGAACGACCGACGCGGCGAAGAGGTACGCGAAGACGACGTAGCGCCAGGTTTCGGCGTCCGCAAAAACGGGAAATGCAATCCCCGCCGCGACCATCGCGACCATAAGCACCACGCCCGTCACGAACTGAACGCCCGCCGTAGGCTTCGCGTACTTGAGGAAGAACCCGAAAAAGACGGCCACAACCATGTAAAGAAGCGAAATCGAGGCGGCGGCCGCGTTCGGGACGATTTCCGTACCGTCCTTCGCGAACCCGTTGAAGGTCCCCGCGACCATGTCGCAGAAAGCGGCGATCACGAGAAGCGTGAAGAGCCAGCAAAAGAGGAGAAAGAGCTGCCGACCCGTGCGACCGACATAGTCTTCGATGATGGTACCGATCGAGCGGCCGTTGTTCTTCACCGACGCGTAGAGAGCCGTAAAGTCCTGCACGGCGCCGAAGAAGATCCCGCCCACGAGCATCCAGAGGAGCGCGGGCAGCCACCCGAACATCGCCGCGATGATGGGACCCGTGACGGGGCCCGCCCCGGTAATCGAGGTGAACTGGTGCGCGAACACGGTCCAGCGCGACGCGGGCGCGAAGTCGCGTCCGTCGTTGAGACGCACGGCGGGCGTGGGTTTCTTGGGGTCGATCCCCCAGGTTTTTTCGAGCCAGCGCGCGTATCCGAAATACCCGACGGCCAAAGCCGCGAGCGTGATGACAATCATGGTGAGCCCGGTCATACCGAAGGTCTCCTCACAGTCGAAAGAGAAACGAGGAAAAAAGAGGGAAAAAACAAATCGACGACGCCTCGGAGGGGCGTGCGTTCCTTACATTATCCTCGCTTTTGCAAATTCGACGCATCGGGCGAATACCCTACACCGCATTGAATTTATTCGGATTTTTTTCGTTTTTCCTCGTACTTTATTTCTGCAAAATCTTCGGTTTTAAAAAACGGATCCTCCGAATGTCGCAGACGAAGGCGAGCAAGCGCAAAGGCCCTCGGGAAAAGTGCCGAGGCGGAAATCGGGCCTCGCCGATCGTCACGGAACCGTAACGCGTTCGTCATGCGGCCTGCGTATGCTTTTCCGATTCCTTTCTGCGATTCGGTCCGTCTCTTACCCCATGCCCCCGTCGCACAAACTTCAAAATCCCGCCGACATCCGCACGCTCTTTTGGCTCTGCTGGCTTGTCTACGGAACGTCCTACCTCGGTCGACTCAATTTTTCCTCCGCCATGGTGCCGCTTCTCGATTCGGGAGCGCTCACGAACGTTGCCGCGGGCTGGATTCAGACCGCCTACTTCGCGGCCTACGGGATCGGGAGTCTCGTCAACGGCCTCGCGGGCGACCGCGCGCACCCGCGCACGATGATCCTTACGGGCTTGGCAGGATCGGCCGCGGTGAACGCCCTCTTCGCACTCCTCACGACGGAGGGCGACGGGGGTCCGGCGTCCGGCATCGGCACCCCGGTCGGAACGCTCCTTCCGATCCTCCTTTGGGGCGCGAACGGGTGGCTCCAGTCGATGATCTGGGCACCGATCGTTCGGATTTTTGCGGTCATGCTCACACCCCGCGACAAGCTCGACTGCTGCGTCAATATGGTTTCTTCGCAGGTGACGGGGACGCTTGCGAGCTACGTCTTCGGGGCGATGCTTCTCACGGTGTTTCCCGTCGAGAGTCTCTTTTGGATGCCCGCACTCTTTCTTGCGGGCACGGCGACCGCCTGGGTCGCGGTCTTTTCGCGGCTCACGGCCCGAACGGGAGCGTTCGAGGGAACGGAGAACGTCGATGCGTCCGGCACCGAAAAGGGCAAGGCCGCGAACAAAGGTACGATTTCTTTTCTTCTCACGGCGGGATTCGGCTTTCTCGTCTTTCCGGCGCTCCTTCACGGGACGCTCAAGGACGGGCTCGTCGCCTGGATTCCCGCTTTTTTGGCGGACCGCTTCGCGCTTTCGGCCTCAAGCGTCCTGATTCTCACCACGGCCGTGCCGATCGTGAATCTTTCGGGCGCTTACATCGCTCGAGCGCTTTACCGCCGTACGGGCGAGCGGGTCGAACGGTCGGCATCGATCCTCTTTCTGGCGGGCTCTGCGGGGTTGGCGCTGACGACCGCGGCGGGAGGCGACATTACTGTTCTTTCGGGCGTACTGCCCGAAGCATTGCATCCGACACTCCTCTTGCAATGCGCCTCGATCGCGGGTCTTGCCGCGGCCACGGCCTCGATGATGGCGGTCAACTCCCTGCTTACGGCAATCTATCCCTTGAAGTTCGAGCACACGGGGCGCGTTTCCACCGTCTCCGGGTTTCTCAACGCGCTCGGCTACGCGGGTGCGGCGCTTTCGATGTGCGCGACGGGCTCGGCGCTCGATGCCGTCGGCTGGACGGGCATTCTCGCCCTGTGGACGGCGCTCACGCTCCTCACGGGGCTCGTCGCATTCGCGGGTTCGGTGAAGGATGTCAGTCTCGGAGCTTCTCCCGCCGATCGGCCGCAACGCCCGACGCGCCCCAAAGAAGAATCACCGCACCCGTGAAAAGGAAAGAAAGTGCAAAGCCCGCGCTCGCTTCGAAGAGCGCCCCGAATATCCACGGACCCGCGCCCGCCGCGACGTAGCCCGCACCTTGCGCAAGGCCCGACATCGCGAGCATTTGACCGAGATTCGACGCCTTTTTGGCCATGAGCAAAAAGGCGACCGAGAGCATCGAACCCTGCGCCGCCCCGGCGGCCACACTTCCCGCAACAAGCCACGGAACGTTCGCTCCGCCCCAATACCAGGCGCATGCGCCGAAGAGATAGAGAGCGGCGAGGATCAAAGCCGCACGCGCGTCGTTCCCGCACGCCTTCATGAAGCGCGCCGTCCCGATCGAGGCGGGAAGGCCCGAGACAAGATAGACGAAAATCCAAAAGCCGCCCGCTTCGGCCGTCATCCCGATCGAGCGCCAGAAGGCGGGCATCCAGGCGCAGACCGTGTAGATCAAAAGCGACTGCAACCCCATCACCGCCGTGAGGCTCCAAGCGAGGGGATCGCGCAGGAGCCCTCCGAAACCGCCGACCCGAGAGCGACCGCGACCGTCGGAACCGCACGCCGCTCCTTCCCCGTCCGCGGGAAAGCGCGCAAAGATAAGCCACAGTGCGAGTCCCAAGAGGGCCGCACCCGCCCAGGCGAACATCGTTGCTTCGTAACCCCCGAAGGCGCGTGCGACGGGCACGGCCGTAAGTCCCCCGATCGATCCCGAAAGACCGATCACGCCCGTATAGATGCCCATCATGAGACCGAGCCGTTCGGCAAACCAGTTTTTGACCACGACGGGCATGACGACGTTGAGAAGCCCGATTCCGGCACCTACGAGAAGCGTCCCCGTCCAAAGAGCTGCGGGAACGGCAACGCCTCTCAGCGCCGAGCCCGCCGCCAAAAGCAAAACGGCAATCGCCGCCGCCCCCTTGAGCCCGAACCGGCGCCCGATGCCGGGCGCGGGAAAGGAAACAAGCCCGAAGACCGCAATCGGAAGGGCCGCCAGAAGCCCGTATTCCGCATAGCCGATCGCCAGCCGCCCGACGATCTCGTTCGAAAGCGGTCCCACCGAGGTGACGGGGCCGCGCATCAAAAGCGTCACCGCCAAAAGGGTCGCAACGAGCAGCACAAAACCCGCGGGGCGGTCGAGCCTGTCGGAAGGATCAAAAGAGGTGAGAGGGTCGGGGCGGTCGGTCGGCATGGGAAAAGCGGGAAAGAGAAGGCGAGGTCGAGGCTTTCGAAGTTTTCGACATTGTCGCACCGTCCGGGCTCTCGGCGCTCCGAGGACTCGTAATTTCAGCCCGCACCCGCGGCCCGCGAAACGAACTTTTGTAGAATGATCTGGATACGACGTGCTTTCCGGCGAGAAGTCTTTTGCGCCGGATACGGTTTCCGAAGCTTCGTCGAGCGCCCGCAGCAATGTTCGGAAACAGTTCCTCGCACAGTCGAACTCCTGTTCAACCCGAGACGCGCTATTCTCATTCAACCCGAATCGGCGGCACGCGTGCCGTCATCGGTCGGTCCCGGTCCCGACGTTTTCCATTCGACGGACGTCGGCTCCGACCGTTACGAATTCTTTTGGAACGCCCATGAAAAAATCGTTTGCTCTTCTCCCGCTCGCCGCTCTCTGTGCCGCCATGATCGCCGGTTGCGCCGCCGACGGGACGGCCTACCGTTCGGACGTATACTCCTCGAGCAGCGTCAACCGCGCTCAGGAGGTGACGACCGTTGAGATCATCGCAATCTCCCCGGGACGCGTCGCCGTGAGCAACACCGAAAACCGCGACCGCGCGCAGATGACGGGCGCCATTCTCGGTGCCATCGCGGGTGCCGCGATCGGCAGCCACAACAACCACAACACCTCGTCGCGCGTAATCGGCGGTCTGGCGGGCGGTGCCGTGGGCGCG
>OOCR01000479.1_pt1 | contig 32771 bp, 24 predicted proteins | sample 1671491 | NCBI WGS metagenome assembly OOCR01 (sample SAMN06348162, study PRJEB24527) | human gut metagenome | biome: human gut; feature: ankylosing spondylitis patient; material: feces | host: Homo sapiens | place: China | collected 2015-10
GGCAGCGGGCCGTGTCGGCCTCGTCGGGCAGGCGCAGCAGCTCATACAGCAGCCGCACGGCGGCATAGCGCAGCTCGCCGGGGGCGGCGTAGGCGGCGTCGTCCCAGACCTCGTCCACAATGGCCGTGATGGCGTCGCTCATCGGGCAGCAGTGGACGCCGCCGCGGCAGAAATAATCCGCGATGCCGCCTATTTCCAGCCCCATCAGCGTCAAAAAGCTGTCCGCCTGCACGGCGTCGGGGTCAATGAAAAGCTGCAGCGCCTCGTACTGGCTGCCTGGCAGGTAGAAGTCCGCACCGGGCACAGCAAAGCTGACGGCGGCATGACCCTCCGTCACGATGGCATATTGTGCGCCGTCCGGGATGGCGCGTCGTCCGCTGCGGCAGAAATCAAAGACGAGCAGCCGCGGCCAGTCCAGCGGGGGCGGGCAGAGCGGCGCGTCCAGCCGGGTGAAGCAGAGCTGCACGCCGGGTGCAAGCTCCCGCCGGTCAAGCGGGGCTGCGGGGATGAGGTTGTCTGTTTTCATGTTTGGTTATACAGTAACTAAATATTTTAAATTTTTGAAAAACTGTGCGCAAAATTCCGATACTGAAATGCACTGAAACGGCCATGCTTGCCGAAATGTGCGGATAGAAAACTGCTAAAAAGGCAAAATGTGCGAAATCGGAAAAATGGAAAAATAAGGGAAATGTGTGCCAAAAACAGAAAAAATCAGTCTGTGACCGGCACATCCAGCCCGAACTCCTGCGGGCGGAACCGCGGGCAGACATTCTCCGAGATGCAGATGACCGATGCGGCCAGGCGGCTGCCGATCTCGCAGGCCTCGGCCAGCGTCTTGCCGTAGGTCAGGCCGATGACCGTCCCGGCGAAGAAAGCATCCCCCGCGCCGGTGGTGTCGATGACATCGACCTTCTTGGCGGGCACCATGCCGCTCTCGCCGTCGGTGCGGGCGTAGACGGCGCCCTGCTCGCCCATCGTCACGACCATGCAGGGAATGTTGGCGCTGCGCACATTGGAGGCCAGCGTGGCGCACATCTCGTCCGGCGTCAGGTGGTCGTAATCGTCGGAGAACATCAGCCCGGCCTCCTGCTGGTTGCAGACAAAGCAGTCGATCTCCTGCAGGAGGCTGCGGCGCTCCATGGCAATGCTCATGTTGGAGACCGCGGCGTAGACCTTTTTGCGGTACTTTTTGGCGAAGTGCAAAATCTGCTTGACGGTCTCCTTCTCCAGATCAAACTCGATGGCGATGCCGTCGCAGTCGGAAAAGATCTCGTCGCCCTTTTCCTTTAATAATGCGGTCAGCGGCGTCGTGTCGGGCCGCTTCGAGATGGCGGCGCAGACATCGCCGTCGTTGTTGAATACGGCCAGCCAGGTGCCCATGCCGTCCGGCATGCGCTGGATGTAGCGGGTGTTGACCTTGTGCCGGGCCAGCTTGTCAATGACGTCCTGACCGGAGCCGGTGTCGTCCACCAGACTGACGAAGGTGGGGCGCAGCTCAACATTGGCAATGTCCTCCGCCACGTTGCGGCAGACGCCGCCGTGTACCTGCTCGACCCGGCCCGCGTTGCGCCCGCCCGGAATATAGGTGGACAGCGGATACCCCTTGATGTCCACAAAAACCGCACCGATGACTACAATGCCCATAAGGTGACCCCCAAAAAGCTGATTTTACCTGTATTTTACCATACATTCGACATTTGCGCAAACCCCGCCCGAACGGGCAAAATGCGTACAAAAATCCGCCCCGGATGCGGAAAGATCCGACATCCGGGGCGGTGTTGCCTTAGGGCAGCGGGAGGATCGTATCCTCCTTCTCGGTGTAGCTGCCTCCATCCATGCGGGCGCGCACGAAGGGCACGCCGTCACGCAGATAGAACGTGTTGTGCTCCAGCAGGGCGTCCGGGTTCTGGGAAGGGCTGATCGTACCGCCGAGGTCGTCATAGCTGACGTTGCCGCGGAAGGTGTTGTGGATGGCCTCCTCCAAACAGAACATCACGCAGCCGCCCTCGTTCATGCGGCTGTAGTTGTGCTCGTACACCGTGCCGTCGCCGGAGTCGGCATCGTAGGCCATGCCGTCCTGATTGAGCCGCGTGTCAACGGCTTCGTTGCAGCGCAGCAGCGCATCCTTGCATTTCCACGGCCAGATGGCGGCGGCCACCTTGCCCATGCGATTGCCCGGCTCCCGATAAACACGGTCGTTCATCTCGCAGGCGACGGAGTCTGCCGTGTTGTGCTCGACCAGCGGGCGCAGGGCGTACATGACCGTCAGGCCGTCGCCGCCCGCCGCTTTCACGTAGTTATCACGGAGAACGACATTCTCGTGACCGTACTGCAAAAAGGCTTTTTCTACCAGTTCGGCACCCCGGAACTGCGCGTGGGCGTAGGTATACCCCACTGCAATTCCCCAGCGGCTGACATGGGCCACATAGCAGCCCTCGACCAGCACATCGGCAAAGCGTGCCGCGCCGGTAGCGGTCTCATCTGTGGGCTGCAAGGCGGTCATGTAAATGCCGCTGTTGTTCATGTGCTTGTAGTACACGTTGCCGTGTACATCATGGATCAGCAGGTTTTGCAGTGTGATGCCGCAGCGCGTGCCCCTGTCCTTCGCAACCACAGCCACGCCGGTGCGCTCCAGCTTGTCCGGCTGGGAATATTGCTCGCCGATGACAGCGTCGGCGCGGTTCGTCAGTTCCAGATCACGCACTGTGACATAGGCTGCATCATACAGCAGCACGGCGGAGGATACATACCCGCGGTACACATGGGTGGGTGCGTCCAGTGCGCAGCCATAGTCCTGATACCAAAGCCCCTGCCCGTCGGCGTCAATGCGCGGCGCGGGCCCCTCGCCATAGGCGGCAATCGTGATGGGACTGTCTTTTTTGCCGCAGCAGCGCAGGTGCAGGAACTGCTTTTCAAACACACTGCCGCATTTCAGCAGCACCGTGTCACCGGGGGCCAGGGCCAGCCGGTTGACGGCAAACAGTGTGGCCAGCGGTTTTTCCGGCGTCAGGCCGTCGTTGGTGTCACGGCCTGTCTGCGGGTCCACATAATAGGTCTTGCACAAGGCTGTCGTACACCTCCTCCCGCATCCGCTTTTCGATGATTTGCTTTACTTCCTCATAGGGGAAGCTGTCGCCGGCGTACCGCGTGAACAGATCCGGATTCGCGTCATACCAGGCGCGGGTCTGTGCATCGGTGAAATCCGGGCAGATACCCAGCGCACGGATATTTTCGCACGGCTCCGCAAAATCCAGCTTGAAGCGGGTCAGCTCATATTGCAGGTAGGCGGGGGCAGAGAAGCGCCGCGTGCCGTACACGGGCTTGCCGTCCTGCTCCGCTCTTTCCGCCTGTGCGTTTTTGGCCGCCCGGCGGCGTTCAAGCGCCTCGGGGCTGTCGTCGCCGATCAGCCCCCAGCGCTTTGCCAGCGTCAGGCAGGCTTTGGCGTGACGCCACTGCTCCGGCGTCAGGCAGTAGGTTCGTTCGTCCATCACTTGACTGCACCCGTGATGCCGTTGGCAAAGCTCTTCTGCAGGCAGAGGAAGATGATCGCGGTGGGCAGTGTGCAGATCAGAACGCCCAGCATCAGCATACCGTAGTCCACACTGTAGCCGCTCTTGAGGTTTGCGACCAGCATCGGCATTGTGATGGATGCGTTGCTTTGGAATACGATCTTCGGCCAGAGGTAGCTGTTCCATGCGTTCATAAACGTGACAGTCATCGCCGCGCCGTAGGTAGAGCGCATGATGGGGACAAACATCCGAAAGAAGATGCCGATCTCGCTCAAACCGTCGAGACGCGCCGCTTCAATAATGTCATTGGGGAAGGAACGCGATGCCTGCCGGAACAGCATGATCATAAACGGCGTCGAGATGGACGGCAGCACGAACGCCGCCCAGCTGTTGACAAGCCCCCAGTGGGACATCATCTTGAACAGAGGGATCATAATGGCCACGAACGGCAGCATCATCGCCAGCAGCAGAACGCTCATCAGGGCGTCCTTCGCCTTATCGTGGTAAATTTCAAAGCCGTAGCCCGCGATGGAGCAGACCAGCAGCGTGATGAGTGTCATCAGGATGGCGTTGCGGAAGGAGTTTGCCATTGCCAGCCCCAGATTCTGGTTGGCAACCAGCGACTTGAAGTTTTCTACCAGATAGGTGCCGGGGATCAGCTTGCCGCGCACAACATCAATGCTGGTGTTCGTCGCGCCGCACAGCATATAGTACAGCGGGAACACAGACAGGAAGCTGGCCAAAATCAGCACAGCGTGCGCCAGAATCTTTTTACCCTTAGTCACGCTTATCACCTACTTTCATCTGGATGGCAGACAGCACTGCCACGACCACAAGGATAAACACCGACAGCGCCGCCGCATAGTTGAACTTGGGCGTCTCGACAAACGAGATGTTATAAATATAGTGGGTCAGTGTCATGGTCGCCTTGCCGGGACCGCCCGCCGTCAGGTTGACGGACTCATCAAACAGCTGCAGCGTGCCGGAGGTGGACATGATGGCAGTCAGCAGGATGGTGGGCTTCAGCAGGGGGATCGTCAGGTGAATAAACTGCTGGAGCGGGGAAGCGCCGTCGATGCGGGCCGCTTCGTAGATCGAGTAGTCGATGTTTTGCAAACCGGCAAGATAAAAGACCATGTTGTAGCCGGTCCAGCGCCAGACCAGCGCAATGACGATGACCCAGCGTGCCGCCCATGCGTTCTGGAACCAATCCACTGTGGGGATGCCCACGGTGGACAGCACCCGGTTGACCAGACCATCGTTGGCAAACAGGGATTTGAAAATCATCGAGTAGGAGACAAGCGACGTGGCGCAGGGCAGGAAAATCATCGTGCGGTAGATGCCCTTGCCCTTGATGTCCGGGCTGTTGAGCAGCTGTGCCAGGATCAATGCCAGGATCAGCATAATGGGCACCTGGATCACGAAATAGAAAATCGTGTTAAACAGGCACTGCTGGAACGTGGCATCCTTTAAAATGCGCACGTAGTTGGCAAAGCCCGCAGGCTGTACAGCGCTGCCGGTGCCTTTCTGGAACGAAAGGATCAGCGCCTGCACCATGGGGTAAAAGCAGAATACAAATATCAGGAGTGCTGCCGGCAGCAGGAAGGCCCAACCCGTCAGGCTGCGCTTCTGCTCCATATTCAGTCCTTTTTTCTTCATCGTAGTGTCTCCTATTTTGCCACAAAAGCAAGGGCGCGGCTTGCAGCGGACGTATCAGATGCAAACCGTGCCCTTGGCAAATTCTCAGTTGTAACCGGACACAGTGTGTGTCATGTTTTGCTTAGCCAGCGATGTTGAACTCCACGGTATCCTGGGCGTTCTGCATCTCGCTGTCAATGTCGGCGTTGTTCTGGACGATGTTGGTGACGGCATCGGTCAGGGCGCTGCGCACGTCAGAGTAGTAAGCGCCGCAGTCGAATGCGGGGACCTTGCCTGCAAACTCAACGATGTCCTTGTAAACGGTCTGGCCGCCGTAGAACTCGGAGGGCTGGTTGTAGACGTCGCTCTCGGCAGCGGGCAGGTAGCTGGAGATAGCACCGGCGTTGGGCAGCAGATCGTCATACAGCTCGACGCTGGAACCGAAGGTGCTCTTCAGGAAGTCGAAGGCCAGCTCGGTGTTCTTGCAGTTGGAGGAAACGGCCCAGCTTGCGCCGCCGCAGTTTGCGTAGTTGGTGGCACCGTCGATACCGTCCAGCTTGGGCATATTCACGATAGCCCACTTGCCGGACTGATCCGCGGCAGCCTGCACGCTGGACATGATCCAGCAGCCGTTGATGACGCCGGCAGCCTTGCCGTCATTCATGGAAGCAATGTACTGGTCCCAGTCGGTGTACTCGGCCAGAATGCCCTTGTCGACCATGTCCTTGTAGACGGTCAGGGACTCTTTCAGCGCGGCATTGTCGGCGATCTTGACCTCGCCGTCCACAACGGGGGAAGCACCGGCAGACTGCATCATCTCGATGATCAGCTCGGAACCGCCGGAGGAGGTCAGCATCGGCACGCCGTTGGCGTCCACGACCTTCTGCGCCTTCTCCTCGAATTCGCTCCAGGTCAGATCCTTGAAGTCGTCGACGGTCAGACCGGCATTCTCGATCATATCGGAACGAACCGCCATGACGGAAGCGCCGTTGTCGAAGGGCAGACCGTAGTGGTGGCCATCGACGGTAGAATCAGCCAGCTTGCCGCCGGAGAACTTGTCCCAATCCAAGCCGGAGTCGGTCAGGTCGGTGTAGATACCGGGGAAGTTGGCGACCATCTTGTGGTAGGAGTAGTCCTGCATCAGGAAAAGATCAGGCAGGGTGCTGTAATCCTCGCTGGTGGCAGCGGTGATGAGCTTGGTCTCGATGTCGCTGTAGACGTTTTCTTCAATGTTCAGCTTGAAGTTGGGGTGGTCCTTCTGGTAGATGGCCTCCGCCTGCTTCAGGGCGTAGATGTTGAAGTTGGGGTCCCATGCCCATACGGTCAGGGTCTCGTCGCCGTCAGCGGTGGTGTCGGCGGCAGTGGATTCTGCGGTGGATTCGGCAGGGGTGCTCTCGGCGGTAGAGGCAGCTGCGCTGCTGGAAGCGGCACCGCCGCCGCAGCCGACCAGCAGGGATGCTGCCATAGCTGCCGCCATAAGGGCTGCTGCATTCTTCTTTTTCATGGATTTTTCCTCCTTAAAAATGTTTCTCCATTCTTTGGCTGTATAACGTATGTCCCACGGCGGGGCATAAATTATCGGGTGTTATTCGGCATCGTCTACCCAGCGCATCTCGCGCGGGGCCAGCGTCAGGCTGTCGATCAGATGCCCCTTGATGTACAGGTCTGTCTTTTCCTCGGCATCTGCGTTGTTGATGACCGCGATGCGTTTCGTTTCGGGGAATACCGTGACCTCGGTATCGACGTTGGTCACGTAGTAGTGCTTCATCTCCTCCGGCATACCGGCGGCGTAGTAGATGGCGCGCAGCAAAATGCGGCAGTTCTGCGGGGAGTAGGGCAGCCCGGCAAAGTAGACGCTGTGGCCCTTGCCGTACTCGTTGACGACCAACTGGCTGTACTCGCCGTCCTGCGCCAGGATCTGATAGTGCTTGCCCTGCGCGTAGATGCGGCTCGTGCCCTCGCCGAAATCAACGGCGGTGTCAATATCCTCCAGGATAAAGTGGTGCGGGTCGCAGGTGTTGTATTTGTCGGTGCTTAACGAGAAGCCCATCTCGCGGTCCACGCCCATCACGTCGGACAGCTGGAAGTACCGCCCCTGATGCTGGCAGGCGGTGGGCTCGCCCACGCCGATGAAGCCGCCGCCCTCGTCCACAAATTTGCGGATGGCGGTCACGACCTTTTCGTCGATCCAGTTCTCGGCACCGCTGAAGGCTGTGTAGGCATCGCCGACGTTGATGATGACGCCGATGTCCTTGGGGATGCCGCTGCGGATGTCATCGAAGTCGATGAACTCCACGTCAAACGGCATGCCGCTCAGGCATTCGAGAACACCCTCGGCGGAGTAGGTCTCGCGGTGGTAAATGGAGTGATGCACCTGATTGCTCATCCACTTGCGCAGGCCGCCCCAGCAGTTGAGGATGGCCACCTTGAACGGGGCAACGTAGGACTTTGTGCCCTGCATATTTTCGTGGATCTGGCGGAACTCGCCGACCACGTTCTGAATCTCGTCGATAAAGCCGGGCCAATTGCTGGCGAGCTTTAAGTAACCGCCGTAGCCGATGCGGTCCAGCGGGCTGCGCAGGATCGCGCGGCGGGCCTTCATCCAGTTGGTGCGGGCCTCGCCGATCGGGTCGCCGCCCTCGGTGAACACATCGGGGAAGAAGTAGGGCAGCAGACGGCCTTCGGTGTACTTGACGCCCTTGATGTCGGAGATCATCCGCAGCGTAACGCCGCTGCCGACGGAGCCGACCACGGCGTCCAGCCCGATGGAGGCGAAATACTTGCCGTAGGGCTCGGTGCCGATCCAGTGGTCGCCGAGGAACATCATCGCTTCCTTGCCGTAGGAGTGGACGATGTCGACCATCTCTTTGGCAAGAGCGCAGACCTCCTGCTGCTGGAACTCGATGAAGTCGCGGAACTCCTTGCTCGGAACGCGGAACATCGTGTTGTGGTAGCCCTGATCCACAATGAACTCGGGGCGGAACTTGTACCCTGCCCACTTTTCAAATTTTTCCAGAATGTAGGGGCTGACGCTGGCGCTGTAGCCGAACCATTCGACGAATTTCTCGCGCTTCTGGTCGTCAAAGGTCAGCGTGAACTGGTGAAAGAAGGTCGTGAACCGCACCACATCAATGTGGGGGTTGGCCTCGCACCAGCGGCGCAGCTTTTCTTTTACATAGGCCTGCGTCTTGGGCTGGCGCACATCGTAGGTCAGCTGGTGGGGCGTATCCTTCCAGTCGTTGGTCAGGAAGTTGTACATGTGTACGGGGTCCCAGATCAGGAACGCCAGAAAGCTGACGGTGTACTCGTGATAGGGGACGGTTTCGATCTCGACCTCGCCCGTCGGCTCATCGAAGAACCATTTGTCGGTGGGGACGACCTCGCCCGTCGTGCGGTCAATGACCTCCCACCAGCGCTTGGGGTCATCCAGCGTGTTGACCTTGAGCTGCTGGGTGTGGAAGCCGTCCATCAGATGAACGCGCAGCTTCGTGCCGCGCGCCGTATGGCGGTCACTGATAAGATACTCCTGCTGGACCTCGTCGGGGTTTGCTTCCGCCCAGGCGTTGTCCTTGCGGGTCGTATAATAGGTAGCGTACTTTTTGGCGGGGTCCGTCAGCAGCTCCTTCGGCATTTCGGTGCCGTCGCAGTCGCGCAGGGCATCCGCGCCCAACAGATTCTTCAGCCGCAGGGTCTCCGCAACCACATCTGCGTCTGTGGGAAGTGTCAATCTTCCGGTCTGCTCCATCTTCATAATCCCTTCTCTGTCCGTTTTGTCTGCCACGGCAGGCATCGTTTCATTGACATCATCATACTTGTTTCTGCCCTCTTTGAACAGTAGGTATATTGTTGCGCATTTGTACTATCTTGCTTTATTTTCGAATGCCGGCGGCAACATCAGGAAATACAGAAAAAGCTGCACAAAAAGTAAGACTATTCTTTGTGCAGCTTGCTAGTTTTGGGCCTGTTTGCAGCGAAACGTGCCGGTATTCTGTTTTACATCGTGATTTTTTATGGAAAGCTCTTGCCATGCGCCCCAAATGCGTATATAATAAGGACAGAATCGGAAACGGCCCGTGGCTTTTTACTTTTCCGTTCTTGCTTAATTATGTAACGATATTGCTCCAAATGCTTTGAGCTTTTTGTAAATATTTTGTCATTCGGAGGCGCACCGCCTATGAACACACGGTATGAATTCAATATGGACGTTCCCCCGCGGGAGGCCATCCGCCTGCTGTACGTGAGCAAGAGCCGCTTCGGCGGGGACTGGAACTCGGTGCCGCATACCCACTCCTGCACTGAAGTGTTCTACTGCGTGGATGGACGCGGTCAGTTCAACGTCGAAGGCAAAATGCTGGACGTTGCCCCGGACGACATGGTCATTGTGAACCCCCGCACCCTGCATACCGAGTTGAGCTACCGGGCAAACCCGCTGGAATATATTGTGCTGGGCATCGAGGGCATTGAAATTTTGTTTGACCAGAAGGACCACGGCTACACGATGCTGAAATGCGGTCCCCAGCGGGAGGAGCTGCTGAGCCTGATGCAGCTGCTGCTGCGGGAAATCGACGCGCGGGAGGACGGCTGCGAGATGGTCTGCCAGGACCTGACCGAGGTGCTGCTTGTCAGGATCGTGCGTATGGCGTCGGTTTCGCTGCGTCTCACCGCGCCGCCCGCCGAGAGCAAGGAATGTGCCACTGCAAAACGATATATCGATGAAAATTACAGTGAAAGCATTACCCTGGACAAGCTGGCGGAGATTGCCCACGTAAACAAATATTACCTGTCCCACTCGTTCAAGAACGAGTATAAGGTCTCCCCCATCGACTACCTGATGAAGCGCCGCATTACCGAGGCCAAAGCGCTGCTTACCAGCACCGATTTCAGCCTGACCCAGATCGCCGAGCAGATCGGCTTCGGCTCTTTGGCTTATTTTTCCAAATGTTTCCGTAAGATCGAAGGCACCAGACCCAATGAGTACCGCAAAAGTGCCCGGCAGAAATCCGCACAGGGTACCCGCTGAGCCTATCCTGCCTATATTAAATAGGTAGGGGCGGCCATTGGCCGCCCCTGGACTGTCGAAAAACTTAATGGGAATATTGCAAACTTTCGGTAGATTTGTAGGGAACGGTCTTGACCGTTCCGTGCTGCCTCGCCAAAAGCACGACGCGACGAGAAAACCGCGCGCCATTCGGCGCGATTTTATGCGCTGCGCGCGGCCAGATGTGCGGATGGGTCACTGCGCCCGCAGGCGCGTTTCGGAGCGCAACCGCCGCACAGCGGCGGCTCTTAGCGCGGAGATAGACCCATCCCTACAAATCTTCCGGTAACAGGCTTTTTCTACAAGCAAAGGGATGCCGCGAATGCGGCATCCCTTTTTGCGTTTTGAAAGAGTGCATTGTAGGGGCGAGCATTGCTCGCCCGTGCCCGTTTGTTTTGCAAGAAAACTGTCCCGGGAAATGCGTTGCTGCGCCGAGTCGGCGGGCGACCAAGGGTCGCCCCTACACATGCAACGGGCAAGAGGGTGTAGGGGGGCCAAGGGGCGGCAGTCCGGGACATCCGTCGCAGGAATGCGGTGCTCAGTTCAGCGTCACGGTGATGGTACCGATTTTGGTGTTGTCGGCGGTGGTGCTGCCCAATGCGCCGCTAAGAGAAAGTGCGGCTGTGCCGTTGGGGGCCTCGTCCACAGCCGTGCCGACGGCGGTTCGCAGATCGAGCTGTGCATTGTCAAAGCTGCCGCTGATGCCCTCAAAGCCGGAGGCTGCCGCATAGCTGAACGCTGCCGTGACGCCCGTGTTGGAGTGGTTGGTCACTTTAATTGTGTTGCCGCCGTCATTGTTGACCGTCCAGACACCGCCTTCGGCGTCGGTGGTTTTGTGGGTGGTGGGGTCCCAAATACCGGCTTCCGCCGTATAGGTAAACGCCATATCGCCCCAGGTGATGTCCACGCTGTACACCGTGCCGCCCGCGCCGCCGGACGAATCTGCCCTATAGGTTGCCGTTACATCGTGGCTGGCTGCGCCGCCGCCTGTGGTGATCGTTTCCGCATAGGCAGACAGCGGTGCCAGAGAGAACACCATGGCAAGGGTAAGTACCAGAGCTGTTTTTTTCTTCATCATTGTTTTTCATCCTTCCTGAAAAATTGTACGGGCATTGCCCTATGTCGTCCGTGCGGGGGTCAGCCCGTTACGGTGACGGTTACGGGAATTTCGGCGTCCAGCATAGCCTTGGCGCCGGTTTGCGGGTGGTAGAACGATACCTTCAGCGTGCCGCTGCAGCTGCCTGCCGTCAGGTCTTTTTCGGCACCGTCCAAAAGCGGCAGCTGGGTGACCTGCCCGCCGGGGGCCAGCAGGTCGGATCGTGCCGCCTCACGCTCCCCGACGACCAGGCAGACCGTGGCGTCCCAGCCGGACTTTTCGGGGTTGGCAAACAGCAGCGTGACCTGCCCGGCGGTTAAGTCAATGCCTGCCGCATCGGAATAGGTCAGCGACACCGTGCCGCCGCCGGCGGGCGTCGATACCGATGACTCCGGCGCGGGGGCGGTGTCCGCCGTTTGCGGCTTTTTGCGGCAGAACAGCACGCCAAGCAGCAGAAGCAACAGCAGCAGAAGAAGCACGAGCAGCAGCCACCGCTTTTTGCGGTTTTTGTCTGTATTTTCCATCAATAGCCCCCTTCCAGTCGGACCGTTACCGACCCGATTTTTGCGTTGTTCAGTGCCTTGCCGGGGCGGCCTGTCAGGCACAGCCGCACGGTTTGCGTCCTGTTTACCGGCAGGTCAATCGGACTGTAGAGGTAGTCTCCGTCGCTGTTGGCAAAGCTGCCGTTGATTGCCGTGTCGGCTTTTGTGTATTGGAATCTCACACGGACGGCGTTTGCGCCCTCATTCTGCACGGTGATGACATCGCCGTTTTTGCGGTTCGGTGTCCAGCCGCCGCCGATGTCATAGGCGTGTGTGGCAGGGTTCCACGCCCCGTCGGTGTAGGTGTAGGCCAGCTCGCCCCATGTGACGGTGACGGTGTTGGTGCGCGTTTCCACCTTGCCGCAGGCTGTGCAGGTGCGCCTTCCGGCGCTCCATGCGCCGAATTTGTGGCTGCAGGTCACGCTGACATACGCCGTGGTTTCGGCGGTTGTGTAGTTGTTGGTGTCGTATGGCTGAAAAACAACAGCATATCGTCCACCGTTGCGGGGCGGCTTGACCGTATCGTCCTTCCACACAAAGCGGCCCGCCACGTCGTTGGGTCCGGAGCGGATGTTGTTGTTTTGGGCAATGCCGCCGCTCAGGGCGCTGTAAGCCAGGGTGTTGCCCACAGCCAGGTCCAGCTTGGCAGCCGTTGGCTTTGTTCTGATTGTCGGGGTGGCTTTTGTCACCGTTACATGGGCCACATTGCTTTTTGTGCTGGCTTTCCGGCCGTTGTCCTTGCGTGTGGCCGTGACCACCGCGTAATAGTAATGCACCCCTGCGGTGGGGGTTTGGGGGTCGGTGGGGTCTCCGTTCTCATCGGTGAGCAGGGTTCCGTTGCTGCCGTTTTCATCACAGGCATACCAGGTTATTTCCGTGGTGTGTTGTTCGGTGGAACCGTAACTCAGACGGTAAAAACTGCTCTTGCCATAGACGCTGGTCTCGTCCATCTCCAATTTGACATCGTAAGGGGCCAGGGCCGGGGTCAAGGACCAATGGGCGTACAGGATATGGTCCTTGGCGGTGGTAACGGTGGTGTCACTGTCCACCTTGGTGCCGTTGGTTTGATCGGTATACCAGCCGTCAAAGTTGTAGCCCCCTGTGCGTATGGGGCGTGGCAGGAAATTGTATTTGCTGCCGTAGGTTGCTGTGTAACTTTTTGTGCTGACTTGTCCGCTTGTTGTGTCGATCTTGCCGCCGTTGGCATTAAGGGTTACCAGATATTTCTTGGCTATCCAGTGGGCATACAGTGTGGCGGGTGGATTTGTGCCGACGGTGGTGTTTTTGTCCACCTTGGTGCCGCCGGTTTCTTTGGTATACCAGCCGTCAAAGTCGTAGCCTGTGCGGGTGGGCGTGGGCAGTGTGCCGTAGGTTTTGCCGATAGTCACGTTTTTACTTTTCGTGCCGACTGTGCCGCCGTTGGGGTTAAACTGCACGGTTTTGGTCGTGGTGCAGGTTTTTTTCGAGAGGGTAAAGGTGGTTTCCAGTTGGTGGTGGTAGGATGTAAGCAACGAATTAGACTGACTGTTGCCGACAAAGATGGCGTACTCGCGGGTCATGCTTTTTTGTGCGGAGCCGTTTAGGTTGTCAAAGGTAAGTTCCACCGTGCCGCTGCCGGTGCAGGGGCTTTTGGCGCTGCCGTGAAGGCGGCAGATTCCGCCGCTTGCATCGGCGTTATTGGCAGAATAGGTTCGTTTGTAGGCGGCACCGCCGGTGTTGTCGGTCCATTCCAGCACATACCAGCTTTCGCCCTTGGAGTTGCGCTGCAGCTTGATATCGTAAGAGAGGGTAACCTTATAGCAGGTGTTCGCCGGAACCCTTACGGTCATCGTAAAGGGCAGCAGAAGATAGTAGGCGTTTTTGAAGTTTTTCCGCTCTTTCAGATGTATGGTCGAGGAAGTGACATTGTTGGTGACCTCGACCGTACCGCCTTCATAGCTGCCACGATCCTTGTCCGCATTCTGGGGGTCAAAGGTCTTGATGTTATCGCCGCCGTAGGAACGGCAGTTCGTGGCAGAGCTGAGCTTCAGTGAAAAGCCGAAACTCTCGCTCGCCGCCGAAGCGCCCGCCACCGCAATGCCGCACAGTACGCACAGGCACAGCGCAGCACACAAAATCCGTTTCCACCGCGTCAAGGTATTGTACCCCCACTTCCTTGCGCCGCGCAGGGTCTTGACAGCGGCGCTGCATCTCGTATAATGGCAGTATAACCCGTCCACCCCTGAACGAAGCAAGCACTTTTTTTGAGGAGATTTGCGCCATGCCGGAAGATGCGAAAAAGCTGTTTCAAATTACCGAGGCCGCCCGCGCCTGCAGCCTGTCCCGCAGTACGCTGCTGCGCTTAGAGGAAAAGGGGCTGCTGGTGCCCGCCTATACCGCGCCGGACAGCGGACGCCGCTATTACGACAACCACAACGTAGCCCGCATTTTGCAAATCGAAAAGCTGAAAGCCATGGGCCTTGGCACCGAGGATATAGCTGCCTACTTTGCCAGCGGCGGCGAGACGGCTGTTTTGCTGGCCGCACTGGAGGAACACCTGCACGAGGTTGCGCGCGGGGTCGAGGAGCTGCGTCTGCGCGTGGGCACGGACACGGGCATGTCGGTGCAGGTGTTCACGCTGCCCGCCGTGACCTGCTGCCGCCGTCTGTGCGAGGGACACACCATTGCCGAAAAGTACAACGCCATGTATGATTTTTACGGCGAGTGCGTACGGCGGGGGTATCGCCTGTCTGACGAGCCGCTCTTTACCGTCTTGCAGCGGCGGGATTTTTTGGACGGCTATATCACGGACGAGCCGTATCCGTTTTGGGTGTGCGTGCCCGTGCGCCCCGAAAAAGCCCCCAAGGAGGCGGTGACTCTGCCTGCCTGCCGCGCCCTGTCGGTGCTGTATTACGGCAGCTACGCGGGCGCGGACGAGGCATTTTTGCGTCTGGGCCGCGAGGTGAAGGAGAGCGGTCTGACACCCGCCGGGGACCCGCGTGTGCTGGGCATTGTTGCGCCCTACACCGGGCGCGAAATCGAAACCAAACGGTATTGCTCCCGCCTGGTGCTGCCGGTGGAGGGCGAAGCCGAACCGTCTTTCCCGCGTAATAAAAAGTGAACCCCGGAAGGCCGCCTTTATGCACCTTGGCGTAATTTTGGGACGAAACAACTAAAATATTGCACAACCCGCACAACGCAAAAATGCGCTGTGCGGGCGTTTTTTGTTTTAGAACCGGTCAGTATGATTATGCAATGTCTATTCGTCCCAGATGTATTACGCGTTTCCGCAAAAAGTGCTAGAATGACAAAAATAGGGCTATACCATAACAACTTCCGATACAGCAAAGAAAGGGACACTCCATGAGCAAAAAGGAACAGGGAGGTATCGTGCTGCAGAAAAAACACATTGTAATCGGCATTATCGCGGCGGTGGTGATCATTGTGACAGCGGTACTGGCGGGCATGAAGCTTTCCCGCAGCCAACAGCAGGACACCTTCACCCCGGATCTGGAGCAGGGCACCAGCGCATGGTCGGGCGACCAGCTGCCGGACAAATACGCCGACAGCGGCGAGGCAGTCGGCATCAAGATTCCCGGCTATCCGTCCATCAGCCTGCCCGCCAACCAGCAAACCGTACAGGTGGCGCTGCTGAACCCGGAGGGCAACCCCTGCTACTTCACGTTTGAGCTGGTCCTGTCCGACACGGACGAGGTGCTGTACACCAGCAAGCAGGTACCGCCGGGACAGATGATCGAGGAGATCACCCTGACCCGCCCCTTGGAGGCCGGGCAGTACAACGCCACCCTGCGCATCACCACCGCCAGCCTGCAGGACGGCAGCGCCATGAACGGTGCCAACGTAGAAACCATACCGGAGCCAAAGCTGCCAAGTGAGCCTGTTGTGATGTTTGATCAAGCATTGTGATCCTAAAAATTTATAATTCTTATTCAAGCAAGCACTTGATTTATTTTGTGGGGTCTGATATGCTATTATAAGAAGCATTGGATAATGCACAGAAATGGGGGATTGTGTTTTGAGGGAAGAAAAGAAAGCTGAAAAGAGACAGGAGCTTGTAGGCGTCTGCCTTGACTGCTTTGTCGAAAAGGGACTGACCGTTGCCACGACAAAGGACCTCTGTAAGGCGGCAAAACTGCAAAACGGCGGCATCTACTATTACTTCTCCACCAAAGAGGAAATCGTTCTTGCCTGCGCCGAGGAAGCGATCAGTCGAATTGAAAAAGCTGCGTTTGCCATCGTGTTTGAAGATATTAGTGACATCAAAAGCATGATGGATCATCTCGGTGAGCTGGCGGATAAAATGTCGCCTACCATGCGCTTTCTGGTCAGCGTATGTGTGTCGCGCGAATACGGAGAAAAGGTAAAGCCTTCCCTTGTGCGGCTTGCGGCAAGATACCCTTATTACACGGGCAGGATTGCGGAGATCCTCGGCTGCACCGACGAAGAGGTTGCGCCGTTCGTTCATCTGTCGATCCTCGCCATCAACAATTATATGATCTTTGCCGAGCGAGCGCTGTTTGACCCACAAATCGAAGCGGTCAAAAAAGAGCTTTCAAGGCTTGCGGAAAGAAAGGGGCGGAATAATCGATAGTTTACCATAAAGAGAAAATCACAAACGACTTCATAGTAAATCCATACGCACAAACCGTTCCGTGGAGATAACCAAAGCAGAAAAGAATCATAGGAGGACAACATGAAAAAGATACTTGCAATTCTACTATCGCTGCTTACACTGCTTTCCTGCGGACTTCTTTCCGCCTGTTCTGCCGAAAAAACGCAGCCGGATACACCGGATACTGAAACCGTGTGGGAAACGGTCAGCGAGGCATACATCTATGCGTTCCCGCTGGTGCTGACCGACGCAACCAAAACATTATCGACCAATACGGACGGGACCATGACTGGCCGTGCGCCCATCAATCAGTTCAACCATGTAAAAAAGCTGGCGGATGCCTCTTTCCGCACCGTCGTGACGCCGAACGTCGATACCGTCTATTCGCAGGCATGGCTTGACATCAGCACAGAGCCTATGATCTACGTCCTGCCGGAAACGGATCGCTTCTGCAATGTGCAGCTTCTGGATGCGTGGACGAACACCGCCGCCGTGCTGGACAAGGCGGGTGCTTATGCCATCGCGCTTCCCGGCTGGGAGGGCGAGCTGCCCGACGGTGTGACGCGCGTGGACGTGCCCACCGCAACGGTGTGGTCGATCACCCGCACGGTGCTGTCCGGGAACGAGGATCTGCCCAATGTCTATGCTATTCAGGAGCAGATGCAGCTCCTGCCGCTTTCGGCTTATGTACAGGGAGGCGAGTATGCCGCACCGCAGGGAGCTTATAAAGAGGAAAATGACTTTGTTCCCATAAACAAAGTGCTTTCCATGACGCCAGCAGAGTTTTTCAATACGGCGAACGCTCTGATGCAGGTCAACCCACCCGCCGATGCGGATGAGGAATTGCTGAAGAAACTCTCCGCTATCAACGTGGGCGCGGGCAAGACCTTCGACGCCGCCCTCCTGGGCGAAGGAGCTGCCGAGCGCTGGACGCAGATGCTTCAGGGGCTTCGCGCCACGCTTGCCGCCGACGGCGCGAAGTATGCGCAGAAACTCGGTCAGTGGATCTATTACGGCAAGCCCATCGGCGACTTCGGCACAGAGTATACCTACCGCGCGATGGTAGCGCTGGTGGGGCTTGGCGCCAACACCGTGGACGTGGCGATCTATCCCAAGACAGCGGTAGATGAAACCGGCGCAGCGCTGACCGGAGAAAAGACGTATACGCTCCATTTTGAAACCCTTCCTCCCACGCTGGAAGGCGGCTTCTGGTCCGTGACCGCCTACGGAGAGGATGATTTCCTCATTGACAATTCCATCGACCGCTACTGCATCAACGACCGCTCCGACTTCAAGCTGAATGCGGACGGCACATTGGATATTATCCTGTCCAAGGATGCACCGGAAGACACCTCTAACTGGCTGCCTGTTTCCGACGGGGAATTTCATCTGTTCATGCGGATCTATGTACCGGACATGACAGCACTGGATAGCTGGCAGCCACCTGTTATCCGCGAACAATAAGGAGATGGAAAAAGAACGGCTATGAAACGTATTGCAGCAATGCTTCTTACATCGGTACTGTTGCTGTCCTGCATCGGCTGTGCGCAGGATGGGCGCAAAGAGCCGGGCGCGGAAAAGGCAGACCTGGGTCTGACCGCCGAGGTCAAGCCCGCCACAGACTTTACGGCAAAGGCAAATGCCGCCGTCTACGATGAACTTGACTTCGATGATAAGCGGGAATATGAATTCGCCACCCGCGGACTGATCGACGCGCCGGAAACGTTGGAGCTGAAAGACGAGGATGGGACGATCCTCTGGAGTCAGGAAGCCTATGCGTTCCTGGACGATTATGAAAAAGCGCCTGACAGCGTAAATCCCAGCCTCTGGGAGAACACAAAGAACAACCATGCCTATGGCCTTTTTGAAGTGACGGATGGCATCTATCAGGTCCGCGGCTATGACATGGCAAACCTCACCGTTGTCAAGGGCGATACAGGCTGGATCGTCTTTGACACGCTGATGAGTGTGGAGTGCAGCCAGGCTGCCATGCAGCTGATCGAAAAGAATCTTGGTAAATTCCCGGTCAAGGCCGTCATCATCTCTCATTCCCACGCCGACCATTTTGGCGGCATCGCCGGCGTGATGACGAAAGAGGATAAGGCAGACGAGACGCTTTCTATCGAAGACCAGCTCGCCAGCGGCAAGATCCCCGTGATCACACCTGTGGGCTTCACGGAGCATTCCGTGAAGGAAAATGTCTACGCCGGTAAGGGTATGGGCCGCCGCAGCAATTATCAGTATGGCATCCTTCTGACCCCCGGCGTGACCGGCAAGCTGGCGCAGGGCATCGGCATGGGACAGTCCACCGGAACGGTCTCGTTCATGACGCCCAGTTATGAAATCACGCAGTCCGGCGAGAAGCTGACGATCGACGGTGTGGAGCTGGAGTTCCAGCTCACGCCGGGTACGGAAGCACCCTCCGAAATGAACACATGGCTGCCCCAGTACAAGGCACTGTGGATGGCGGAAAACTGCACCGGCACACTCCACAATCTCTACACACTGCGCGGCGCGGAGGTGCGCGACGGCGCGGCATGGGCAAGCTATATCACCGAGGCCATCTCCCTTTACGGCAAGGACGCGGAGGTCACCTTCCAGTCCCACAACTGGCCGCACTGGGGCAATGACGTGGTGAACGACTACATGGTCAACACAGCTGCCGTGTATAAGTACATCAACGACCAGACCCTGACCTATATCAATCAGGGCTACACCAGCGACGAGATCTCCAACATGATCGAGCTGCCGGAAGCACTCAACAAGATCTGGTACACCCGCCAGTACTACGGGACCGTCGCCCACAACGCCAAGGCGGTCTACCAGAAGTTCATGGGCTGGTATGACAGCAACCCTGTCAACCTGAACCCCCTCATGCCCAGCGACAGCGCAAAAAAATGGGTGGAGTACCTGGGGGATGTTGACAAGGTCCTGCAAATGGCAAAGGCGGATTTTGACAAGGGTGAATATCAGTGGGTCGCCGAGGTCACAAACACCATCGTCTTTGCCGATCCGACGAACACCGATGCGCGGCTTCTGTGCGCCGATGCACTGGAGCAGTTGGGGTATCAGGCGGAGTCCGGCCCGTGGCGCAACGAATATCTGACCGCCGCACAGGAGCTGCGCCATGGAAACGCCAATTTTACCGCCTCCACCAAGTCTACCGGCGACATGGTCAAAGCTCTCTCCGCCCCCATGCTGTTTGACTACATGGCCATTGTCATGGACAAGCAGGCACTGGCTGACCGCGACTTCACCATGAACGTGATCCTGCCTGACGTGGGCGAACAGCACATGCTCCGCGTGAAGAACGGTGTGTTGCTGGTCTATGCAGATACCCTGTCTGATGATGCGGACGTGTCCATCACCTGCCCGAAAAACGCGCTCTTTGCGATCCTGACCAACAATCAGGAAACGGTTGCAAAGGCCGTCAAGGTCGAGGGCAGCGCAGAGCTGCTGACGCTGATGATGGAGAATATGAACCAGCTCCCGATCACCGGGGCCAACCCCTTCAACATCATCGAGCCGTAACGGCTTCGCGGGGCGGTCCGTGGGAAGACCGCCCCGCTTGAGAGAAAACAGCAAGATGCTTTCAACGCAAATCAAAAGCTGTCTGTTTCTGTTGGAAACAGACAGCTTTTGCAGCCTTACGGTTGCCCTGCACACCCGAATCTGTCAGCCAACAGTAGAAAGTTGAATTACGTCCTTATCACTGTTATAGACGCCTGATGAACCCGATGGAGGAAAGCGTCGAGTCCAAGCTGATGTGGGAAGGGATCAAAAAGTATCTGCACAAGCTGACGCCGAAAGAGTGCGAGGTTATGATCTCTTTATGACGCAAACTGCCGTTACCGCAGGTGAAGCGGTAACGGCAGGGCAGGTTATAGGTTATGTAGGCAGTACCGGTGACAGCACCAGCAACCACCTGCATTTTGAGGTAATGCAGAATGGCGTGCGTGTGAATCCTATGGATATGGTTTCCGTGCGCTGATATAGGCCGGTACCAATTTTTTTACTTGCGATTGTCTTTCCTGCGCAGTACGAAAATTGCCGCCAGTGCAGAGCCGCTGACAATCAGCAGCGCAAACCACAATGCGGGGTTGGCGGTGTCGCCGGTGCGCGGAATCGGGGAAACAGGCTGCACCGTCGGCTGGGGCTGTGCCGTGGGCTGCGGGGTCACAGTGGGCTGCGTGGTTGCCGTTTCAGCCGGCTTTGCCTTGACGGTGAACTTTGCTGTTGCCGTACCGTGTTGAGAAATGATCGCAAGCGTATGCTCACCCACGGAAAGCGTGGCAACAAAATCACGGTTCAGCGTGATGATGGTGCTGCCCTCTCTCTTTGTATAGTTCTTTTCTTCCAGCGCAGTGCCGTCAAGCTCTACACGAAGGAAATCGGCGAAGGAGGCGTCAGAAGTGAAAGACAGCTCCTTTTTCTCGCCCTGTGTGACCGTTGCACCATCACCGGCCGTGATTCTCGGGGGCAGCTTTGCCGTCACAGTGGCAGCCTCGGTGATTTCAATTTTTGCCGCAGCATCGGAGAAATACTTCTTGCAGCCGCCGCAGTACCAATACTCAATGTTGCCTTCCTCTGCAGCGGTGGCGCCCTTTGCGTCAATGTGTTTCAGGTCGGCGTGGTTGTTCAGGTCAAGGCTGCCGTAGCTTTCTTTGCAAATCTCACAGACGGCCTTAGCAATGCAGGTCGCTTTACCGCCGGAGTGGTCGCTGATTTTCTTGTTGCAGTAGTCGCAGATGTGATTGTTATCTGCATCCTTGTGTTCGGAAGTGGTCTTGCCGCAAATATCGCAGATATGGTTTTTATCTGTATCTTCATGCAGACACACATATCCGCACTCGCTGCACACGCCGTCTGCCCATTCGTGATTTTCATTCGGTACGCTTACGGTATTGCAGCAGTTCCATCTTTTCTCGTGGGTAGTGGTTGTCTGTGTCCACTGTTCCGTGCCGGTATGATTGACGGGGTTGGTTTCGCCGTAAGACTGGCCGCAATGGGTGCAAACGGCTTTTTCGGTGCAGGTGGCAGTGCCGCCGGAGTGCTCCGCGTAGCCGTCCTTTCCCGCGTTATCCGTCACATCGCAGTTTTTATTGGCACATTCATGCCAGTGATGTGTTGCATCGGACGCCCACTCGGACTTCCAGCTATGGCCCGTGGCCGGAATCGGCTCTATTTTTGTTGCGCCGCACTTGGTGCAGCTATATGTCTTTTCACCCGCTTTTGTGCAGGTAGGCGCTGTTGTTATCGTACCGCTGTCCCAAGTATGAGGGCTTACGTCATCCTTTGCATCGCAACGGGAACACTGCTTCCAGTGCTCGTTATCATCATGTGTCCAACTGGTAGTAAAATCATGTCCCAGAACATCGCCATATTCCGCACCGCAAACTGCGCATTTTGCTTTTTCGGTGCAGGTGGCCGTGCCGCCGGAGCAGTTTTGTGTTTCCACGACATTGCAGGGGCAGCGGCGGCTGTGTTTGCCGTTGCCGTTCGATGTCCAGTTCCCATTGTGGGTATGTTCATCGCCCTGTCCCTTGAACACGGGCAGGGTTATTTTTGCCGCAGCCACATACTGGCAGCTGTCCCATGGAGAATCGTTGCGGCCAGCCTTAAGCTCATCCAGCACGTCACCGTTGGCAAATTCCGCGGCGGTTTTGGCGGTTCCATTGAAATCTGTGTCCGTGTCGCTCAGATAGTAGCAGTTGGTGGGTCTGCTATCATTATAGGCGGAGACTGCGATTTTACTAACATATCCGCTACCAGTGATTTCGCCGACATTATAGCAGTTGGAAATCTTTCCGTTCATATAAAATCCGCAGATACCTCCGGCGTCGCCACTGCCGTTGTCGCTTCTGCCGGTGATTTTTCCGATGTTATAGCAATCGCGGATTATTAGCGTACGACTATTATAGTCGACCAATCCGACAATTCCACCGACTCTGGCATCTATGCCTGTGCAGGAGACCGTGCAGAGGCTGGCGCAGTTTTCGATGGTTTCGTCCATAGCGTAGCCCGCAATGCCGCCACACCACCCCTGGTTAGCAGTACATGACACCGAGCCTGCCACCGTCAGTTTCCGGATGGTGCCGTCTTTTACGCAACCGAACAGACCGGCGCGACCGGGCTGGACATTGACGGTTACACTCAGATTCTTGACGGTGTGTCCCTGCCCGTCAACGGTACCGGTATAGGCACTGTCTCTGTCCGGACCGATGGGCGTCCACGGTTCGTTATTCAAATCAATGTCCGCAGTCAGCACAGCATACGCGCCACGGTTCTGCGTCTGGCCGCCCGCACCGTTGACAATATCCCGGAACAGCTTCAGCTGGTCGGCGGTGCCGATTTGATAGGGAGAGACTGCGGTGCCGAGACCGTCCATGTAAACGGGGTTATTGCCGACAGTGTAGGGCATCGTAATGCTGCCATCCACCGTGCCGCCGGTCATGGTAAATTTGCCGTTGCCTCCGGTGCAAACGAACACACTGTCACCGCCATTTACCGCTGTGCAACTTTCGATACTGCCGCCGGACATTTCAAAGCTGCCGCTGCTTACATGTACGCCACCGCCGGTCACATTGGGAAAGTCAACCCTGTCTCTCTTGACCGTGCGGCAGTTCTTGATTTTTGCACTGCCGGACAGGGAGACTTTTCCACCGCTCGTCGAGACAAATATACCGCCGCCGTTCAGTGCCGTGCAGTCCGTAATGCTACTGCTGCCTTCCATGATGAAAACAGGCGGATCGCTTTCCGTGGCATTTCCGCGGGCGGATACACCGCCACCGGCGATGCTGTTGCAGCCGGTGACGGACGCGTTTTCGGACATGGTAAGAGTGGCGTCATTAAGATAGACGCCGCCGCCATGCTGTGCTGTGCAGTTTTGAATCACGGCATTTCCCGACAGGGCGACCAACGCGTAGAGGTCCGCACCGATACCGCCGCCGCCACAAGAACCGCCATCTGTGCTTATGCAATCCGCAATGAGAGCGTTGCCACCCATGGCAAAGGATGAACTATTGGTGAGGCAAACGCCGCCGCCGGCCGCAGCCGCGCAGCCCCGGATACTGCCGCCGGTCATGGTGAAATAGGCATAAAAGCCCGCGAACACACCGCCGCCGGCCGCAGCCGCGCAGCCAACGATGTTGCCGCCCGTCATGATAAGGTGGGCACAGTAGGCTTCGGCAGGCTTCTGCGTCAAATGCGGATCGTGAACACCTTCCACCCAGATGCCTATTTCTTTGCTGCCAGTGATGACACCGCCGTTGACAGTCTTTGTGCCGTTTTCCTCGTTCAACACCCACAGGCCATCGGCGTTAGGCGTGAACTTATGCGCAGTATTGGGGGCGCTGTCGATTAGCGTCAGATTGCCGATGCCAACACCGCTGGAGTTTTTCTTCACTTCAATCACCGGGTCTCTATCGTTGCCGGTCATTTGCAGGACATGGCCGTTCAAGTCCAGCGTCACGGTGCGGGTAACGGTCAGGGAACTGCTGATGCTAATGTCCCCTGCCAGCTTGACGGTGTTGACAGTAGAATCAGCAATCGCCGCAGTCAGCTCATCCGCGGTGCGGACGTCTTTTACCGTTTCGCCCGCGGCGGGTGTCGCGCCCTCGCCGCTCAACGCCGTCAAGGCTGTCTCCGGCTGGGGGTCGGACACTTCCCCCTCCGGCTGGGCTGCCGCATCGTCTGCGGGCTGGGCGCACTCTGCACAGTTCTCCGGCAAAGCGCCCTCCGCGCCGCAGACGGGGCAATCCGTATTCATACTTTCCGCCGTGCAGGCTGTTTCACAGCTGCAAACGGGCGGGGTTTCCGTGCTGTCCTCTGCAAAAGCCGCTGTTGGCATAAGGCATAGCAGCATACACAGGGCAAGCAGGGTGCTGAATATGCGTTTTTTCATTTTGCTTCCTCCGTTTCGCCGTCTCTTGACAGCTTAAAATCGTATTTCATTTCCAGCATGGCAAACAGCTTATACATAACCTCTGTGGCAATCGCCTTGATATCCAGTGTCTGAATAAAGGCAAGCACTTTGGCCTGCTCCTCCTCCGGCACCTTGTACACTCTCAGTTCCGCCGTCAGAAAGCGGCTGATTTTTCGCTCCAGCGGGAAATGAATGTCACATTTGCGTGCCATATAGCTGCGCATCAGCCCCGCCGTGCCGATGTCCATTTCATAAAAATCGCTGTCGCTGTAATCGGGGAAATTCCCGCCGAAAATCTCTTTTAATTCCGCCGTGGTATGCACATAGATATATTCCGCCGTATCCGGGGCGGTATAGGCTTCGATATAAATCTCCCGCAGATTCTCGTTCAGCTCGGTGAGGGTGAGCTGGAGTGCCGTATCCACCGCATAGGCATACACCGACGGCAGCTTGCTGTCCGCAATGCTTCGTGCCACACCGAACTGACCGTCGAACATCGTTTCGGTCAAGTCCAGCAAAATCTTGTCCTTGGTGGGAAACAGATTCAAATAGCTTCCTCTTGCAACGCCCGCTTCGTCAACAATCTGACTGACCGAGGTGTTTTTATACCCCTGCTCCAAAAAAAGACGAACACACGCGGTCAGGATTTTCTTCCTTGTTTCGCTGCTGCTTCTGCGCAAATAATTCACCCCTTATAAAAAAGTTGGTATCCGTACTAATAATATCATCTTGAGAATGAAAAGGCAAGTGGTATTTGAGGCTTTCTGCGTTGAATTGTGACATTTTCGCAAACGCTTCCTTCTTCCATTACTCACAAAACTTTAACCGCAGCGGAGCGCCCCCAGAATCGGGAGAGGTGGCGTGGAACACATACCTCAAGCGAAGGGTCAGCAATCATGATACACACCGTGGCGATGCTCTCAAGGCGTCGGCGGTACTGCCAACAATGTGGTACAGGAAGTGGGAGCTGTTTCCAGCAGCCGGGCCGGTGGTTCGCCCTTATATCCGGGAAGTAGTGTCGAATAGGATATACCATTTGATTCCAGATTATGGCGGCCACAAGTTTTCAACAAGTGACCGCCATGCTTGTGGAATTAAATCCGCAAATTTTCAAAAAAGAGGTGTTTTGTATAAGCAGCAAAGGATTTAACCAGCGCGATGCCTACCGTGTGATGCTGCGCAAGTAGGGCTGAAATGGGCTGCTGTAGACTTTGAGCAGAACACTATTGAAATCTGCCACACAGTCACAACGGTTCGGCTGGATGGAAAAGAAGTTCTTGTAGAATCCAATGGCACAAAAACCAAATCCAGCAAGCGCACCTTGCCGCTTGTACCGGTTTTCCGGGAACGGCTGCTGGCCTTGCAGGAGGAACAGAAAGAAAACCGCAAGCTGTGCGGTAGGTGCTACAACAAAAAATACGCAGACTACATCTGCGTAGACGCAATGGGCAATCTGCTCAAGCCGGATTATCTCTCCGATTCGTTCCAGATTATCTTGCAAAATTATCATCTGCGGCGCATCCGCTTTCACGATTTGCGCCACTCTTGCGCCAGTTTGCTTTTGGCAAACGGTGTCCCGATGAAGATGATTCAGGAGTGGCTGGGACACAGCGATTTCTCTACCACCGCGAATATTTATTCGCATTTGGACTACGCTTCCAAGGTTTCTTCGGCAGAAGCGATGCTGAACGGGCTTGGAATGGGTTCAAATCCGGAAAATGACACTTAAAAAGTGTGATTTCTCTCCAAAATAGGGCGTTTTCTCTCCTGTTATGAAATTGTCAAACTCAAAAATTCCGTTTTTTGCATAAAAAAACGGTACAAAGTGCTTAAAAAAAGCACGTTGTACAGTTGATTGGCGGAGCATCAGAGATTTGAACTCTGGCGACGCTACAAACGCCCTATCGCATTTCGAGTTAATCTTTGAAAAGGCAATATGGTGATAACCAAGGCTGATACAGGCTGGTTTGTCCGCTGATTTTGGACGATGTGTGTAGGAATAATACTGCTCCACAACAAAAAAACAATGTAGGTACGAAAATAAGCAAAATCACCCGTTTTGGGGCAAAAATGGCGACTTTTTGGGAGAAATGCAAGATAAGATGCAAGATAACCCCTACCTAAAAAGCCGGATAATGGTGCAGGTTCGCGGACACGAATGAGAAAAAATGCAAGAAGAAAAAAAATGAAGTAGTGATTTTTCGGGTTCCACTTTGCAAACAAGGAGAACCCGAAATGAAGAAAAAAACTGTAAGCAAAGACCCTTTGGTAGAAAAGATTGAAGAAATTCTAGCGCCCTATCCGAACCCGATGAGTCGCAATGATTTCCGCATCGTATGCCATATCGGAACGCGCACTTCGCTTTATCTCCTGCAAAGCGGGCTTGTTCCCTGCAAAAACAACGGAAAGAGAACGCGCTGCTATAAAATCGCCAAGAAAGATGTTGCCGAGTATCTCTACCGCCGAGAGTCCGACCCGATGCGCTACACTCCGCCCAGCGGATGGTATTACAACTACCCCAAGCACAAGAAACCCGCCTCGTCGTTGGAGCGCAAGCTGAACTATAAGGGCGAAGAACGGCTACTGGCCAAAGAATGGTACGAGCAACAGTTAGCAAATTACCCGGATGTACTGACCGTTGCGCAAGTCTGCGAGGTGACAGGCTACCAACGCCACACAATTCTGAAATGGTGCAGCAAGGGCTTGCTGAAAACCATCTTGCAGACACCCAAGTATATGATTCCCAAGGTATGGCTGCTGGAATTTGTGGCGTCCGATTTTTTCAACGAGATCAGCCGAAAATGTGGAAAACACTATGCCGCAATCAAGGAAATCAGCAGCTCACGCAAAGCCAGATAAGATGACTATCCGACCTCATGTGAACGCTAACACTTTAAGACTGCTTCCATCAGTCTGATATGGTTCCCATTTCAATTTTCCAGTCACTGACTGGAAAATTGGATGTCTAAGATATGCAAGCCCAAAAATCTAGTTAGACAGATCTCCCAAGGCATATTCAGCTTTTATGCAGAACTCAATTTGCCAGACACTGTCTGGTAAATTAGATAGCCCAATACAACAGGCTTATATGCAACGATCCTGCGGTCATACAAATCAAGAAAAGCGCTCAGATACAGCTTCTTTATCACGGGACCGTCATAGTACTTAAACGCTGTGACATCGGTCAGCCACTTTTCATTGGGTCTGTCTGCGTAAAATTCACGATTCAAAATGTTTTCTGCTGTTGTTTCCGGTGTGGACGGAATATAGCTTGCCCGTTTTCTGCGGCAAACAGACTTTTAAGCGAAGGTATCTCATCAGCCGGCGAATCCGCTTGACATTGTATTGAGTATTTTTGTCACGGTTAATGGTTATCGTCATTTGCCGATAGCCAAGGATTCCATTCTGCTCTTCATACAATTCCTTGACCCATTCGATGATTCGTCTGTTCTCTGTTTCGACTTGGCTTTCCTTTCGCCGTAACCACTTGTAATAGGAAGATTGATTAAGATTAAGAATATCGCATAATCGGTTGACCGAATAGTGCTTCTCCTCATGTACACTGCGGACTGCAAGATGCTTCTTCTCTTGCCTTACTCCGCTCAGACATCCCACCTCTCCAATTCTTTCAATTTTTTTAACAGAGCAATCTCCATCTCCTTGTCTTTGATCTGTGCTTGAAGCAGCTTGTTTTGCACACGAAGTTTCTCGACTTCGGTCATTTCACTCTCCGGCTTGTTCCTGCCTCTGCCATCCACCAGACCTGCAACGCCTTTTTCTTCGTACTTTCGTACCCATGCGTAAATCTGTTGATACGATACGCCATAAGTCTTTATCGTCAGCGGATAGTTCTTGCCATGTTCAATACAAAACGCTACGATCTCCGCGCGTTCCTTTTCTGTTGTCTTTCTGCCCTTGGTCATATAAATCTCCGTTCCGGCTGCTCGCCTCTCCTTGATTTCTTTATGACCATTATACCACTTTATCCAGTTCCGCAGCTGCTTTTTGTCTTTAATCCCGTGTTTTTTGCAAATAGTCCGTAAACTGCCACCGCCTCCAAGATAATCTTGCACTGCTTGCAGCTTTAGTTTCCTGTCGTAGTACTTGTTCCTTCTTCTTGACATAATAAAGCCCCCTTAGTGTAGACTTGAAAATTTTTGCTTCTTTAGATGTCTACTCTAAGGGAACTATATCAGTTCATCCTTTGAACTGCCGGGACGTTGTTCATTCTTTTCGTCGCTGATACTCCGTAGGGGTCAGGCCGTACTGCTGCTTGAACTGCCGGGCGAAGGCGCTCGGGCTGGGGAACGCCAACAGATTGGCCAGCGTGGCGATGGTCGGAGAATAGTTGTCCAAAATATAGCGGGCGTAGTTCAGTTTTTGTGCGCGGATGTACTCGGTGGGGCGAAAGCTGGTTTCCTTAAGAAACAGTGCGGACAGATGATTGGGAGAAAGATTGACCAGCTCGGCCAGTTCCGTCAGGCTGATGGGCTCGTGGATGTGCATCAGGATATACTCGCAGCACTGCTTGATCTCCTTGCGGCAGGATTGCAGCCGCCAGTCCTGCATGACCTGGCAGTATTCCCGGAACGCGCTGAGGGATAAGAACCGGATCTCCTCAATGCTTTCGGTCTCGTCTAAGTGCAGCAAATAGGAATCGCTGATGCTGTAGGCGAGATTCTCCGGCAAGCCGTTGTCGATGGCCGTGCGGCAAAACAGCGTGACCGAAGCCACGGTGGCGTATCGCGCCTGCTGGATCGACGAGGTGCTCATCACCCCAAAGCGAAACGATTCCTGCTTGTTGTAAGCACGAGCCAGAAACTCATCGGCCAGCACGGCGTTGCCCAGTGCGATGAACGACAGAAAGCGTTTTTCCTTGACGCGATTCGAGTCTCCACTTGCCGTTTCCTCCAACTGTGCGTAGGTGCTCGCCCGATAACGCTCACGAATCTTGACCGTGACTTCCTTCAAGTGGTTGTTGGATTTTTCCTCAAAGATACCGGGCCGCATAAAAAATCACCTTTTCGTTGAAATCGTGTTGAGATAGTTTATACCATATAGTCATTATACGTCTTGCTGTGTAAAATAGCAAGTAAGGAATGCGCGGTACAATGCCGTTGCCAAATAACAGACAAGGAGAATAGAATATGAAGCGCGATTTGAAAGCATTGATCGGCCAAATGACATTGGAAGAAAAAGCCAGCCTTTGCTCCGGCTCGGATTTCTGGCACACGCAGGGGATCGAGCGGCTGGGCATCCCGGCCGTGATGGTGACCGACGGCCCGCACGGTCTGCGCAAGCAGGCAGGTGAAGCGGACCACCTCGGCCTGAACGACAGCGTCGAGGCTGTCTGCTTCCCGGCCGGGTGCGCCACCGGTTCCAGCTTTGACCCCGACCTTTTGGAGCACATGGGTCAGGTTTTGGGCGACGAGTGCCAGGCCGAGGATGTCAGCATCCTGTTGGGACCCGCCGTCAACATCAAGCGCAGCCCGCTGTGCGGCCGCAATTTCGAGTACATTTCTGAGGACCCGTATCTGGCCGGTAAGCTGTCCGCTGCGTACATTCGCGGCGTACAAAGCCGGGGCGTGGGGACCTCCATCAAGCACTTTGCCGCCAACAATCAGGAGACCCGCCGCCTGACCATCTCCTCGGACCTCTCGGAGCGTGCGCTGCATGAGATCTACCTGCCCGCCTTTGAGGAAGCCGTCAAGACCGCCCAGCCCAAAACGGTGATGTGCAGCTACAACAAGATCAACGGCGTGTATGCTTCCGAAAACAAGATGCTGCTCACCGACATCCTGCGGGACCAATGGGGCTTTGAGGGGTACGTCGTCAGTGACTGGGGTGCCGCCAATGACCGTGTGAAAGGCTTGGAAGCGGGTCTTGACCTGGAGATGCCTTCCTCCAACGGTTACAACGATGCCAAGATCGTCGCGGCTGTGCAGAACGGCTCGCTGGACGAGGCGGTACTGGACCGCGCGGTGGAGCGCATCCTGAAGGTCGTGTTCTCCTATGTGGATGCCCGCCGCCCCGACACCGTGTTCGACCGCGCCAAAGACCACGCCGAGGCCGTTGCCGTCGAGACGCAGTGCGCGGTACTGCTGACCAATCAGGGTGTTTTGCCGTTGGGCACGGATCAGAAGATCGCCTACATCGGCGAGTTTGCCGCGGCACCGCGCTATCAGGGCGGCGGCTCCAGCCACATCCATCCCAGCCGCGTGACCTCCGCGTGGGAAGTTGCGCAGCAAAAGGGCCGCAACGTCTGCTACGCCAAGGGCTTCTCGGCGATGCGGGACGAGATGACCGACGCAGAGTTGGCCGAGGCCATTCAGGCGGCACAAAACGCCGATGTCGCCGTTGTCTTTGCCGGTTTGCCCGAATCGTTTGAGTCTGAAGGGTATGACCGCACTTCGATGGAACTGCCCGCCTGCCAGAATCGCCTGATCGACGAGATCGCAAAGGTCCAGCCCCATGTGGTCGTGGTCCTGCACAACGGCAGCGCGGTCGAGCTGCCGTGGGCCGACCGCGTCTCGGCCATTCTGGAACTGTATCTCGGCGGCGAGGGCGTCGGTGAGGCCGCCGACCAACTGCTGTACGGCGAGGCCAACCCCAGCGGACATCTGGCTGAGACCTTCCCGCTCCGTTTGCAGGACAACCCCAGCTATTTGCACTTTCCGGGCAATGACGAGCGTGTTGCCTATGGCGAGGATGTCTTTGTCGGCTACCGCTACTACGATACCAAGCAGGTCCCTGTCCGCTTTGCGTTCGGTCACGGCTTGTCCTACACCGAGTTCGCTTACAGCAATTTGCAGCTTTCCGCGCCCGCATTGCAGGATGGCCAGACTGTCACCGTCAGTGTGGATGTGACCAACACCGGCAAGGTGGCCGGGCGCGAGGTCGTCCAGCTTTACGTCCGCGACAAAAACGGCACACCGGAGCGTCCCAGCAAAGAGCTGCGCGGCTTTGCCAAGGTACTGCTGGAACCGGGCGAGTGCAAGACGGTGACCCTGACGCTGGCGGCACGCGACTTGAGCTACTATGAGGAACGCCTGCACGACTGGTTTGCCCCCAGCGGCGTGTATGAGGTCATGGTGGGTCGCGCCAGCGACGACATCCGCCTGACGGCCGAGTTGTCCTTTACCACCGAAAAACAACTCCCCTTTGTCGTAACACTGACCACCACACTAGGCGAGTTGCTGACCTGCCCCAAGACCGCGCCGACCATCATGCAGTTGTTGGCCCCGCTTGCGCAAAGCGCCGGTACCGACGGGTTGGATGAAGGGTCGATGAACATGATGAAAAAGATGATCATGGAAATGCCGCTGAAATCTCTGGTCAGCGTGATCCCCGGTGATCAGGTCGAGCTGCTGATCCAGCAGATGAACCTGCTGCTGGCGCAGTAAAGGGCTTTGTATCTGGAGTTCTCTCGTGATCCCCTGTTACACGGCGCGGGACATCCGGAAACTCAAGTGAAGAAAGAGGATAGTTTGTATGAAAAAAGTAGGAAAAGTCCTTTTGATCATTGCTCTGATCCTGGTCCTGCTATTAGCGCTGGCTTATGGTGCTCTGCAAGGTCTTTTGGGCCATGGGCCGTTCCGCTTCCTGAACACGATGTACCTCAAAAGCTTGCCCGGCAACGCCGAGATCTACCGCCCCGAAAACGTGGCGCCGGTGGAGAACAGCCCGTTGAGCGGTATGAACCTGTGCTTTTTGGGGTCCTCGGTGACCGAGGGGGCTGCCTCGCTGGAAACCTCCTTTGCGGAGTACATTGCCGTTCGCAACAACTGCACCTATGTCAAAGAGGCTGTCGGCGGCACCACATTGGCCGACAACGACAAGACCTCCTACATCCAGCGGATGCTGCACAATATCGACCCCAACGCACAGTTTGATGCGTTCATCTGCCAGCTTTCCACCAACGATGCAAGCAACGCGATCCCGCTGGGGGAAATCAGCAGTTCCCGCAATTTGGAGGACTTTGACACCAAAACCGTCCTTGGCGCGCTCGAATACATCATCGTATATGCCGACACCACATGGCATTGCCCGGTGGTGTTCTATACGGGCACCCAGTACGACAGCCCCGCCTACGGCAAGATGGTGGAGCAGCTGCTGAAGTTGCAGGAAAAGTATGAGATCGGGGTCATCGACCTGTGGAATGATGCCGAGATGAATCAAGTTTCTGAGGAAGATTACAAGCTCTATATGTTCGACGGCATCCATCCCACGCAGGCTGGCTACCTGAACTGGTGGACCCCCAAGATGGAGGCGTACCTGTACGATTATCTGGGCCAATAAAGGGCCGCGTTTTCCTTCTTGACACAACAGGAGGCACCCGAAATGGGTGCCTCCTGTCAGCTTGTAGAAAAAGCCTGTTACCGGAAGATTTGTAGGGATGGGTCTATCTCCGCG
>OOCR01000486.1_pt1 | contig 32512 bp, 19 predicted proteins | sample 1671491 | NCBI WGS metagenome assembly OOCR01 (sample SAMN06348162, study PRJEB24527) | human gut metagenome | biome: human gut; feature: ankylosing spondylitis patient; material: feces | host: Homo sapiens | place: China | collected 2015-10
TTAAGAACGTGCCCATGCCGAGCACACCGAAAAAGGCCCGGTCCGAAGACCGGGCCTTTGCGGCTCGCTGGAGTCGATCTTAAGGTCGATCGATTACTTGGCGGCCGTCTTCGTGCTCATCGCCTTGCGCAGGAGGTCGGTGGCGTCCTGAGCGGCCTTGGCGGCCTTGGCGAGGCTGCGAACCGCCTGATCGGGATTGTGGAACCAGGCACCGTTGACGGCCGTCCAGTATTCCCAATTGATGTGCGCGGTGCTGTGGAGCTTGCGGGCTTCGTCGAGGGTCTTTTCGTCGACGCCCTGAGCGAGAGCCAGTTCGAACGCGTTGAACATGTCGTTCATGCGGGATTCGACTTCGCGGACCTTGCCGTCATAGTAGGCGTGCATCGCATCGATCGACTTTTCCATCTGGGCTTCGGTCTTGTCCTTGTGGCAGGTCAGACACGTTTCCTTGATGTAGTGACGCGGCGACGTGGCCCAGTGGAGGGTGTAGGTCTTGCCGGTCTTTTCGTTCGTCACCTTGGGCATGTGGCAGGACTGGCAGGTGGCGCCCGCCTTTTCATGCTTCGAGCCCATGAAGGTTTCGAAGTCCGGATGCTGCATCTTGACGAGGAGCGCGCCCGTGAGGCTGTGCTTGAAGTCGCGGTAACCGATCTTGTCGTAGTAGTCTTCGATCTGATCGGCGTTCACGAACGGGAAGTGGTTCGTCAGACGGTTGTCCATACCGATCTTGGCGCCCGTCTTCGCATCCACGCCCGGGTTGCAGACATACTCGACGTGGCACTGCGCGCACATGAGGTTCGAGTCGGACTTTTCCATGTAGGCGATCTTGCGCGTGAAACCGCGAACGCCCGCATCCTTGACGTCGATCTTCGTGGTGTGAGCGGCCACATCCGTGTAGACGGTCGGCATGTCCTTGCGTTCGAGCGCGTCGATGAGCGCGTCGCGAACGATGCGGGGCTTCGCGTTGTGCGGATCGTGGCAGAAGTTGCAGTTGATGGCGTGGTTGACTTCGCGAACGAGGTCCACCGGGTTCGAGGCACGGTTGAACTTCGCCCCTTCGACCTTGTCGCCCATGTAGGCCCAGTCGAGCATCGCGTCGGTCGACTTGCAGGACCAGCAGACGGCGTTCGCAGCGGCGGCCGTGCCGGGCTTGAAGGACTTGTGTTCGTTGTTTTCGGGATAGTTGTCCTTGAGGACGTCCCAGACCTTATAGGATTCGCCGCCTTCGAGCGTCGTGTAGAGCCAGCCTTCCTTCGGTTCGAAGCGGCCGCCGAAGGCACGGTCGACGATGAACTGGTCGAGCGCCATGAAGGCGTGGGCGCGCGGCAGGTCGTGCTCCTTCGTGAAGCCGTGACCGCCGAGAGCACGATCGAAGAAGGGGTCGGGAGCGGGACCGGTCGCCGACTTCTTCGAGGCGCGCGCCGTGCGGTCGCTCGCCGTAAAGAGCGACTTGTACTGGTCTTCGTGGCAGGCGCCGCAAGTCTTCGGGTCCATGCTGACCGTCGGACGGGTCTTCATGTTCTTCAGGTGAGCGTCGACGCCCGAGTGGCACGACGTGCAGGCGACGTCCTTGTGCGCGGCACCCGCGTGGGATTCCGTGATGTTCGAGTGGCAGGTCTGGCAGGCCTTGAGATCGGCGGCCTGCGCCGAGGCGCCGAGCGCGATCGCAATCGCGGCGGCGAGGGAAAGCGGCAAGTGTCGCATGGTGTCTCCTTGCTGGATGCGAGGGAATTCGGGATATCGAAATCGAATCGGGCGGCTCGGGCGAAAAGCATTCGCCCTCGGGAAAAAACCGTCATCGACGCTCTCTTTGTTGCCGATTGTAGGAAGTCTTAAGCACTTCTTAAAGAATCCGAAAGGACTGACGCCACCCTCCTGACGGGGCGGAAGACAATACCCCTTTGGAGATATTCTCACAGAAGAACGGATCAAAATTTTTCTTAGTTTTCAACGTATTACGCAATATCCTCTTTCTTAAAGAAACCTTAACCCATCCCCCCTCGAGCACCCCCGAGGTTTCCCCAATCCTTCGGTAAAAAGCCGCGGAGCAAGCGCTCGCCTTCGATTTGTCGATGTGAATCGAATGCCGAATCGGACCTCGAAGAATTCGGGCTCCGGGAGGAACGCCGAAAAAACAAACGCCCCGGATCCGCAAAGTGCGGATGTCGGGGCGTTGTTGATGTCGGAGAAAATCCCGTCGAATCTTCGGGCGGTGCGGAGTGTTGCGAGCGCGATCCGCACCGTTGCGCACCGAACGGGATTCGTCCGTCGGGCTTCAGGTCCTCGTATCAGGCCTGATCGATTTCTTCGTCCTTGTGGCGCGGCCAGGCAAGAACGCCGCGCGAGGAGGGAAGGATCGAGGGATCGAACTCGGGCTGAGCGATGCCCGCGCGCTTTTGCGCGAAGTAGTCGTCGAGCACGAGGAAGGCGATGCGACCGAGCATCAGGATCGCCACGATGTTGAGAATCGCCATGAGCGCCATGAAGAGGTCGGCGAGGTTCCAGACGAGACCGAGACTCGCCACGGAGCCGAAGAAGACCATGCAGACGACAAGAGCGCGGAAGATCTGGAGCGCGGCCGGACGACGGCTGATGAAGTCCATGTTGACTTCACCGTAGAAGTAGTTGCCGATGATCGAGCTGAAGGCGAAGAAGAGGACGATCACCGTCATGAAGATGTTGGTCCATTCGCCGAGCTGGCTCGAGAGCACGTGCTGCGAGAGTTCGATGCCGGTCAAGCCCGATTCCTGCCAGCCCGGGGTGAGAAGAACGAGCATCGCGGAAGCCGTGCAGACGAAGAGCGTGTCGACGTAGACGCCCGCGGCCTGAACGAGGCCCTGCTTTACGGGGTGGGTCGCGTCGGCCGTGGCGGCGGCGTTCGGGATCGAACCCATACCGGCTTCGTTCGAGAAGAGGCCGCGCTTCACGCCCGTCATGACGGCCATCGCAAAGCCCGCGCCGAGCACGGCGTCGAAGTCGAAGGCGTGACGGACGATTTCGGCGAGCACCGTCGGAACCATCTGAATGTTGAGGATCGTGACGATCGCGGCAACGAGGAGGTAGGCGCCCGCCATGAAGGGAACGAGTACGCCCACCACCTTGGCGATGCGAGTGACGCCGCCGAAGATGACGAGAGCCGTGAGGAGCGCAATCGCGACGCCCGTCATCGAGGGGTCGAGACCGAGCGAGGTTTGCATCGAGAGGGCGATCGTGTTGGCCTGCACCGAATTGAAGATGAGGCCGTAGGTCACGGAAATGAGCACCGCGAAGACGGTGGCGAAAAACGGCGATCCGAGCACGTTGCCGATGTAGTAGGCGGGACCGCCCACGAAGCCGCCGCCCTTCTTCGGGGCCTTGTAAACCTGAGCCAGGGTCGATTCGACGAAACCCGTCGCCGCACCGAGCGTGGCGATCACCCACATCCAGAAGACGGCACCCGGGCCGCCCGTGGCGACCGCAATGGCGATGCCGGCGATGTTGCCCACGCCCACGCGGGAAGCGGTCGAAACACAGAAGGCCTGGAAGGTCGAGATGTGACCTTCGCGGGGCTTGGCGCCCGCACCCTCGCCGATCAGGCGGAACATTTCGCCCAGGCGACGCAACTGCACGAACCCGGTTCGGGCCGTGAACCACAGCCCCGAGCCGACGAGCATCAGGATGAGAACATATGACCATAAAAAGTCGTTGATGACGGTGACGATTTCATTGAGCCAATTCACAGTTTTTTTCTCTCTTCGGATGAACCGATGTCGGGGATTGCGTCCCGGGGAGCCGGCTCGGACGGGTCTCTCGTTTTGGCGCGCACCGTTTCCCGTTTTTTTTCGGACGTCAAACGCAAAACGGGCGCCTGCTTCGGGAGAAAAACCTGCGAAGCGAAGCGCCCGAAGGCGTTGCGCCCGAACTTTCGTCGTGTCCGGGAATCGATGCCGGAGACCGCTTGCCCGGCCGGTCCCGAACGGGGACCGACGGATCGGCGTGAACTCTAGCGACCCGCCAATTGTAACCCGACATGTCCGAACACACGTTCGGACGCGGAAGAAAAATTCGTGCGAGCCTCAGTCGGCGAGCTTTCGGCGGCTTCCGTGACGGCCGCACGTCACCTGTCGGACGTCCCCCTGACGAAGCGCACGCTCGCGTCGGGCCTCTTTCGGGTCGACGAGCAAGGGGGCGCACAGGTCCACGCGGTCCCCGGCGCTAAGCGCGGTTTCGAGCGTCGCGCGACGCCCCCAAAGTGCGATACCCGTCCCCTCGGGGAGCGATTCGGGCGCAAGGCCCGCCGCACGGATCGCGTCTTCTACGCGGGCGCCTTCGGCGAGCGTGATGTCGGTTTGCGTTGCGCCCGAGGCGTCGACGCGGCAGAGCGTAATCTGCATGATGAAATTGATTCCCGCTAAAATTATGGGTTCCTTCGGAGTATTCGGGCCCGGTGCGCGTCAACGCGCATCCGAGGACTTCCTCGACCGATCCGCGCCCGAGCCGCGCCCTCGTGCGGCGCACCGCAGACCGACCGATGCGCCAAGAAGCGCGTCGGGCGTATCGTCCGCGGCCCTCCATTCTTTCACGAAACCGTTCGAGATTCCAAATGGCCCTTATTCAGAACAAGCGCGCCCGTCACGATTACGCCATCGAAGAGAAGTTCGAGGCGGGGCTCGTGCTGCGCGGTTGGGAAGTGAAGAGCGTTCGCGCGTCGCGCGCGCAGATCAATCTCGCGCACATCTACGTGCGCGACGGAGAGCTCTTTCTCTGCAACGCCCACATGACGCCCGCCGACCAGGTCTGCACGCACGAGACGCTCGAAACGAACCGTACGCGCAAGCTCCTCATGCACAAAAAGGAAATCGCCAAGCTGATCGGCAAGTCGGAACGCGCGGGTTATACGCTCGTGCCGCTCGACCTCCACTTCACGCGCGGTCGCGTCAAGGTTACGGTGGCGCTTGCGCGCGGCATGCGCGAATTCGAAAAGCGCGCCGACGAAAGCAAGAAGGAGTGGAAGCGCGAGCAGGAACGCATCATGAAAAAGGACGCCCGAGGCCGTCACATCCTCTGACGCGCCGATCGTCTTTCGAGCTTCCCGGCTTCCGCCCTTCCGTCCGTCACGCTTTTCCCCGGAATTTTTCGTCATGTCCTTTTTGAAGTTCGCCCCGAAGGTCGCGATTCTTTGCTGTTCCGCGATCCTTTCGGTCTCCGCCCTCTCGGCCCGCACCGTTACGGACGACAACGGCGATCGGGTCGACGTGCCCGAAAAGATCGAGCGCGTCGTCGTTGCGAACATCCTGCCGCTTGCCGCCGCCCTCACCGCGTACACCGGGGACGGGTCGATCGTTGCGGGCATGCACCCCGCGAGCTATTCGGCGGCGAAAAACGGGCTTCTCGGCGAACTCTTTCCGGAAGTGCTTCGCGCCGACACGTCGTTCATCCGCGGAGCGGCCCTCAACGTCGAAGCGCTCATGGCACTTGAGCCCGACCTGGTGCTCATCAACGCGCCCGATCGACGCATGCTCGAACAGGTGCGCTCGGCGGGACTTGCCGCCTATGCCGTAAGCCCCACGAAGTGGCACTACGACGTCGTCGAAACCTATCGCGGCTGGACGGCTTCGCTCGAGCAGCTCTTTCCCGAAGTCGACGGCAAGGGCGCGCTCATCGAAGCGCGCACCCGCGAAATCGAGTCGCTCGTCGCGGACCGCACGAAGGACATCGCCGAAAAGGACCGCGTGCGCGTTCTCTTCATCGTGCGCCTCGACGAAAAGGAAATCGTCACCTCGGGGCGCAATTTCTTCGGCGAATACTGGTGCCGTGCGGCGGGGGCCGCGAACGCCGCGCACGACCTCGAAGCCGAAAACGCGAACGCGCGGCTTTCGATGGAATCGGTCTACGGGTACGACCCCGACGTCGTCATCCTTACGAATTTCACCAAGGCGGTGCCTTCGGATCTGCGTGAAGGGAAAATCCCGGGGCAGGATTGGACGCCCCTCAAGGCCGTGGAAGAGAACCGCATCTACAAGATGCCGCTCGGCCTTTACCGCACCTTTACGCCCGGGGCCGACACGCCGCTCACGCTCTTGTGGCTTGCGAAGACCCTCTACCCCGCGCGCTTTGAAGACGTCGACCTCGCACGCGAAACGAAGCGCTGGTACAAGGAAATCGTCGGGGTTGATCTCACCGACGCGCAGGTCGAACGTATGTATTCGCCCGACCGGGCAGCGGCCGAAGGCGCTTCGCAGGGCGTGCGGAGCACGCAGTAACCGGTGCCCGACGAATCCGCCATGACGAACGAAAACACCCGCGACGTCGGTTGCGCCTTCGATGCGGCGCGGCTCGACGGTCTCGCTCGCCGCCGTTTCGCGCTCGTGATTTCAGCCCTTTTCCTGCTGCTCCTCGCCCTCTCGGTGGCGGCGATCGGCATGGGACGCTTCGGCCTCGCGCCCGCCGACCTTCTTTCGACGCTTGCGGGCGAAGCGCCTTCGCGCGCCGCGGAAAACGTCGTTTGGAACGTGCGCCTTCCGCGCGTGGCGCTTGCTCTCCTGGCGGGTTCGGGGCTCGCGCTTTCGGGCGCCGCCTTTCAGTCGCTCTTTGCCAATCCGCTCGCCTCGCCCGACACGTTGGGCGTCGCCACGGGGGCGAGCTTCGGTGCGGTACTCGGCATTCTGTGGGGGTTCCCGGGGATCGGCATTCAGGCAATGAGTCTCGCCTCGGGCCTACTTGCCATGGGGATCGTGCTTCTCATCGCGCGCACGCGCTCGGGGACGTCGATTCTCATGACCGTCCTCGCGGGGATCGTGACGGGGGCGCTTTTCACGGCGCTCGTAAGTCTCGTGAAATACGTCGCGGACCCGCAGGACGTTCTTCCCGCCATCACCTTCTGGATGATGGGGTCCCTTACGGGCGCTTCGAAGGACGCACTCCTTGCGGGCCTTCCCATGGTGGCCGCGGGGTCTCTGCTTCTCTGGCTTTTGCGCTGGAAACTCAACGCCGCCACGCTCCCCGCCGAAGAAGCGGCGAGTCTCGGGATTCCCGTGCGGCGTCTTCGCGCGCTCGTCATTCTCGCCGCCACCATGATCACCGCGTCAGTCGTTTCGATGTGCGGCCTCATCGGTTGGGTGGGGCTTCTCGTGCCGCACGTCGCACGCATGCTTTTCGGCTCGGACAACCGCTTCGTGCTGCCCGCTTCCGCCGTACTCGGCGCCCTTTTCATGCTCGTCATCGACACGGCCGCGCGCACGCTCACGGCGAGCGAAATTCCCGTCTCGATTCTCACGGCCGTTGTCGGCGCGCCCTTTTTCATCGTGCTTCTTCGTCGAACGGGAGGTGTGGCGTGATTCTCGAAGTTTGTCGCGGCACCTACGCATGGCCGGGCCATCCCCCCGTTTTCAAGGACGTTTCCTTTCGCTTCGATACGGACGCCTTCGGAGGACGCGGCGGGATTTTGAGCATTCTCGGTCCGAACGGAGCGGGGAAGACGACGCTCCTAAAAACCATGCTCGGGCTCCTTCCCTTTTCCTCCGGGCACTCGGAACTCAACGGGCGGCGCGTCGCCGACTGGCCCGCACGCGAATTCTGGCAACGCGTGGGCTACGTCCCGCAGGCGAAAGCCGGGGGCTTCGCGCCGCTCACGCTCGCCGAACTCGTCGTACTCGGTCGAAGCGCCCGCATCGGACCCTTTGCCGTTCCCGGGCGCCGCGACTGGGAAACGGTCGATCGTGTCATGGAAGCGGTCGGGATCGCACACCTGCGCACTCGCCGCACGAACGAAGTCTCGGGCGGGCAGTTGCAGCTCGCCATGGTGGCGCGCGCCCTGGCCGTGGAGCCCGAGCTTCTGGTGCTCGACGAACCCGAAAGCAACCTCGACTTTCGCAACCAGATGCTCGTTCTCGACGTCATCGAACGACTTGTTGATCAGGGACTCTCCGTCGTCGTCAACACGCACTTTCCGGCCCATGCAACGGAACTCTCCGATCGCGTGCTCCTTTTGCCGCGCGGCGAAGCGCCGATTTTCGGCCCGACCGCGGAAACAATCACTGAGGAAAACCTGACGCGCCTCTTCGGCGTGCAGGTGCGCATCCGCGAGGTGCCAACCCCCGAAAAAATCGTAACGTGCGTGGCGGCCGTAAAGCTTGACGACGTGCCGTAACCGGCTGTCTTGGTCTTAAAGCGGTCAAGAGACCGTGCACCGTAGCATTTCCTAGTGAAAACCCCCACAACACTCCTTCCCCAGACGCGGGACAATGGCTTGCGACTTGCCTTTTCGGGTGAGCCCCCCTTTTTAATCACCTAAGTCATTGAAAATTATGAAATTTACCCCCCCCCCACCTGCGCACCTAAAGGCGCGCAGTCCGATCTGACGTATGCCAAAAAGACGCTCGTCGCTCTTGCCACGCTTTCCGCGCTCGGCATGGCCTCCGGTTCGGTCTTCGCGTGGAATAACATCACGCACTACCCCGTCGACTCCAACTGGGAGCTGACCGTCAAGGGCCCGGACTATCCCGGTTCCACCCAGGCGGATTTCGTCCTCTCGAGTGCTTCTCAACCCAAAGACAATACCGACGCCGTCATCGACCTCACGTTCACCGACGACCTTTACGACAAGGTCAACGCCATGGATGAAACGATGGGCAAGTGGGGCAACCTCAACGAAGATCAAAGAGAAGATTACTGGTCGACGGTTTCCGGCCTTCACATGACGGAGACCGAAGCGGCTGCGTATACCTCACTCGACATCGATTTGACGGCGAACACCACGGACGCCTCGGAGGGAGCTTACGAGCTGGCCGGCATCTACCTGACCGGCGCAAACAACCTGACGATCGGCCCTGCGAACGGCGAATACGAGGGTACGACGAACATCTCCGTGACCGGCAATTACGACGTACCAACCTCCGAAGACAAACCGTCTTCGTTGGTCGCCGGTCTTATATCCGAAGCCTACGGTGAGTCGGGAACGAGCCGTGTCTCGTTCAACACCCGGACAACGAACATTACGGTGAGCGCTACGGGCAGCCATCTCCTCCCGACCGGCGTGACCATGATGAACGGTTCGCACCTTCCCGTCATCGAGTTCCACGGCGACGAAACGACGATTTCCGTGAAGAGCGCTACGGGTAATGCGATGGGCATGTGGCTCATGCAAGACGACTTGATGGACGACCCCAATCCCGAATACCGGGGCGTTCTCAACCTGCAGAGCGCCAAAACGACGATTTCGGTTGAAGGTGCCGATACTCTCGGTATTTGGGCGACGGGCGACAACACGGTCAATGTCGGGGGCGACCTCCAGGTAACGGTGGCGGACGACAACTACGCCCTCTGGTTCGGGAGCGAGGACGAAGTCCGCGACGAGTCCTCGGGACTGGCGGAAGCCTTCCAAGCCATCGCGAATTCCGACAGCCGAGAGCAGCGCGGCAACACGACCTTCCGTGTCTTTGAAGGCGCCTCCGCCACGCTCAACGGCAAAGTTCACTTCGACAAGAGCGCCGCGATTCTTCTCGGCGGCGACATGACGGTGAACGGCACGTTCACGCTTCTCGGCACCATCGACGGCGTCGAAGGGACAGATTCGAAGACCGTGCTCGGGAACCTCGTTCTCACGAAGGGCGGCACGATCGGCGTTGCGAGCAGCGCGGGCTCCCTCGACCTGACGGCTAACCTCGCAAAGCTTGCGGTGTCGGGCGACCTCACGGCGCAAAACGCCACGATCAACGCCGACGAATTCACGCTCGAAAACGGCACGCTCGACAATCTGAGCGCCGAAATCAACGGCACCAAGGCCACGCTCGGCAACGGTGCGAAGCTCGTCAACAAGGGCGGCTTCCACTACGACACCATCGTGCTCGGTGCGGGTTCGACCTACCTCGAGGAAGAAGACGAATTCTTCGATGCCGAGGGCTACCTCGGGTTCGAACTTGCGGCCGACGAAGGCACGCTCGAATTCGCGGGCGGCAAGCTCGGCGCGATCGGTGCCGAATCGAAGGAGCTCAAGCAAATCCGCTTCGTCGACGAGGCCGAAAATCAGAGCAGCAATTCCGATCTCACGCTGGCTCGTTTCAGCGCGAATTCCTCCTACGCCCTTGACGACGTGACGTTTGCACAGCAGAAGGAGGATCGTCTTTCGAGCCTTGAGGTGACGGGCGGAGCGAAGCTCGACGTCAAGTCCTTTGCGGCCGGCAACGGGCAGGCGTTCGTTAAGGAAGGCGGTGCCCTCGAGATCGACACCCTTACCTCGACGGGCAACTTCGCGATGACGGTGCACGATACGGGCCTCCTCACGATCGACACGTTCGTCGGCGTCGAGGGCGGTCACTTTACGCTCGCCGAAGGCACGGCCGACATCGGTTCGATCGACCTTACGAAGGGCGTCCTCGAAGTGGGCGCAAACGGCACCCTGAAGACGACGACGGGCCAAGTTTTCACGATCGCGCTTAAAGCGGATGGGACGAACGTCGCCGAAGCGAACGCGCTCAAGTACTCCGCCGACAGCCTCCTCTTCACCGAGGGCGGTTCGCTTGCGCTCTCGGATGCGAAATACAACCGGGACTATGCCGACACGGCGACGAACGTTTTCAAGGACACCTATAAGAACGGGACGATCGCCTTCACGGGCGAGCTCGTCGACGCCTCGGGGAACGTTGAGGAATCGGTCGGCATCAGCGACATCAACGACGGTCAGATCTTCGAGAAGACCGACGTGACGGCCGAAGCCGATAAGCAAGGCTCCGTCGTCGTCGACAAGACCGTCGGCGGCCGCACGCTGAAGCTGGGCGAAGGTGTCGAAGCCGTCGAAGTGAAGAACGGCAAAACCCTCACGCTCGTCGGTTCGGCCGACGGCGGCGAACTCGTTGCCTTCAAGGGCGACAAGGCGCCCGTTCTCAACGTCGCGGGCGGTCTTGCTCTCGGCAGTGCCGACAACGCCGACGTGAAGGGCTCGATCACGGTTGCGATCGATCTTTCCGGTGAGGAAGGCCTCACCGTCAAGAACGGCTCCTTCGAACTCGCCGACCTCACCGTCTCGGGCAACACGAAGCTCGATGCCGGCACGACCGGAAAGCTTGGTGTTACGACGCTCACGCTCAAGAGCGACCTCGCCGTTTCGGGCGACGTGACGGTCGATGAGCTTTCGGCCTCGGAAGATTCCGCCGTTGGCATTTCGAACGGCAACCTCACGGTCGCGAAGGGTTCGCTCAAGAAAGTCGCGGTTACGGTGGGCACTCCGGCGACTGCTTACGCCGCGGCGAACGAAACCCCGGCCGCTTCCTCGACCGATGCCACGACCTTTGCGTTCGGCGGCAAGACGGTTGAAGGTTCGATCACCGCGAACGCGAACGGCATCGTTGCGATCGGCACGACGGACCTCACGGCCTTCCACTCGGTCTTCTCCGAAGGGTTCGGCACGTGGAGTACCGATACGTCCGCCGCCTTCGTGGCGGGTCCCGTGACGGTTGAGAAAACGGGTTCGTTGCACGTCGGTGCTTCGAACGCTCAGGTCGCCTTCGGTGCGAACTCGGTCCTCGTGGCGGACATCACCGGCATGGCCGAGGACGACACCCTCATCACGGCCGAGTCGTTCTCCGTGGCTAAGGAATCCGTCGCCTACCTCGTCGGTTCCGTCAAGGACGGCGTCGCCACCTTCAACCTCACCTCCGAAAAGGCGGCCGACCACTGGAACACGGTGAAGAGCGGTTCGGCCATGCTCGAAGTCGCCTTTGACGACGAAGGCAAGTTGACCGTGGCAAACGTCAATGCGGCCGAAGCCTATGGGAACCTCATGCAGGGTCACGCGCTCGCCGATGCGGGCTACCGCAGTCAGGGTGCCGAACGCGACTACGCGCAGGCTCTCTTGACCGACACGACGGGTCTTTCGAACGCCGCCGTCGCCGCGCGCTTCGATGCGGCCATGAACCCGGGCGGGTCGCTTGCGGTCTTTACGACCGCCTACGACCGTGCGTCCGATCTGCGTCGCGTCGTTCGCGACGAAGCAACCGCCGCTTCGACCGAATCCCGTCTCTGGGCTCGCGTTACGGGCGGCATGACGAAGTTGGACGGCATCTCGACGGGTGCTCAGGCGCTCGACGTCGAAACCGACGCCTACGGCCTTGCCGTCGGTGCCGAAAGCATGTTGGGCGACTGGAAGCTCGGCGGCGCCTTCACGGCGGGTACGGGCGACACCGACAACGACGACGTTGCGGCGAAGGACGAGTTCGACTTCTACGGGCTCTCCTTCTACGGCAAGAAATCGATCGGTGCCTACGACGTGTTCTTTGATGCGACGGCTGCCTGGGTGAAGTCGGATCTGAAGGTGAACGGCGTTGCCGACCTCACGACCGACACGACGACCTCCGTCTACGGACTCGGGGCCGAAGTGCGCCGTACGGTCGACTTGGGCGCCGTGAAGTTCACGCCCTTTGTCGGCGCGAACCTCTACTACGTGACCTCCGACGGCTACACGACCAACCACGGCGTGCGCGTCGACGACGCGGACGCCACGGCGGTCGAATTCCCGATCGGGGCCGAGCTCTCCGCCGCCTTCGACACGGCGGGCGGCATGCGTCTTGCTCCGGCCTTCTCGCTTGCGGTCGTTCCGACCGCGGGCGACACCGAAGTCGACCAGACCGTCGCCTTCGCGGGTGCGACGAGCAGCTACCGCTTCACCTTCGCCGACGACGTGAAGGTCCGCTCCAACCTCGCCCTTACGGCCGAGACGGGCGACTTCGCCTTCGGCCTCAAGGCGGGTTACGAGTGGGGTGACGAAGAGCGCGGGGCGACCACGTTCTCGCTCAACGCCGCGTACCGCTTCTAATCGCCTTCAACCGCGTTTGACTTGACGTCTTCGATTCGAACGTCCCGACCTCGCCCGGGGCATTCGGATCGAATGCGTCACACAAGCGCTGCCTTTCAGTCGCTCTTTGCCAGGATCGGCATCCGGGCGATGAGTCTCGCCTCGGGGCTTCTCGCCATGGGGGATCGTGTTTCTCATTGCACGCTTGCACTCGTGAACCTCGATTCTCATGACCGTCCTCGCGGGGATCGTGACGGGGGCGCTTCTTCTCCGACTTTTTCGTTCTCGACGTCATCGAGCGACTCTTCGATCGGGGACTCTCCGTCGTCATCAACACGCACTTTCCCACCCACGCGCCGGAACTCTCTGACCGCATGTTCCTTTTGCCGCGCGGCGAAGCACCGATTTTCGGCCCGACCGAGGAGACCATCACCGATGGAAAACCTGACGCATTTGTTCGGCGTGCAGGTGCGCATTCGCGAGGTGCCGACGTCCGAAAAAATCGTAACGTGCGTGGCGGCCGTGAAACCCGACGACGTTCCGTAACCGGCGTCAAGAAGCGATCCGAAGGCCGTGTGCCGCGAAGCCTTCTAGAGAAAACCCCTACAACACACCCTCATCGGGCGCGGGACAATGGGGCGTGCCCCGCCTATTCGGCCGAGTCTCCATAGCAATTATCTAACCCATTGAAAATTATGAAATTTACCCTACCCCGCACACACCGCAACACTGAGCTCGCCGCTACGGCGGCTGACGGGACGCGTCGCGCGCGTCTCGGATGTTCCGGCAAAAAATCTCTCCTCTCCGTCGCCACGCTTTCCGCACTGGCACTTTTGAGCGGTTCCGCTTCCGCCTACTCTCTGCAGTACGACGGTTTCGGCAAGTTACCCGACGTCCAGGATCCGGATGCCAACAGCCATGTCACGTTCATCGGTGCGAACGTCGTCAACAACGGCCCCTCCTACTCGAACTTTAAAGATCGTTTCGGCGACCATTGGGCCGACGACTCGAATCCCGGCAAATACAACACGACGGGCGACGTCAATCTGACCTACACGCAAGACATCTTCGACAATGTGCTTGCGGACGATTCCATGGCAGAGCCCGAATACTTCGACATTTTCGGAGCTGGGCTTGTATATGGCAGTACGGGCATTTCTGCCGACCACGATCAGGCCAAACTCGACGGCAACGTCTCTATTCTTCTGAAGGACATTCGCCTCACCGAAGCGGACGGCTCGGGCAAGCCCGGCGTCAGCGTCTTCGGTGCGGGCGGAACGCAGGGTGCGGTCGGCGACGCTTCGATGACGGGTAACATTACGATCGTCCTTGAAAACGTCTACAGCCATGATTCGGATGTATCCGGAGGCGGCGAAACGAACGGCACTTCGGATCCGATGGCTCCGACGATGGATACGAGCATCGACGTGACGGGCGACATCTCGATCACCCTTAAAAACTCGACGATCGCGTACGTGACGGGCGGCTCGAGCATCGAAGGCGACGCACGTCCAGGACACGAAGCCAGCGTGACAACCGGGAACATTCGCGGCGACATCACGATCAATCTCGTCGATTCGCACCTCGTTGGGACGGTATTTGACACGGACGAAGATGATTACTTCCCGTACAGTGTCCTGATCGGCGGCAGTGACGTTACCGACAACGGCATCGCGGATGTGACGGGTACCGTTAGCGTCAACTTCGCGAATTCCGACGCCGACTTCATTCTCGGCGGCGGCCTCATGACCGAATCCGATGTTAATGCTTCGGGGAAATCTGCGACGGTGGGCGGCGTTCGGATGACGTTTGACAACTCTGCCGTACGTGAGACGCTCGTTGCGGGCGGCGTGACCGACTTCACGGTCTTCTCCGACAACGAGGATGCTCCCGTCGGAGGCGACGCCCGCGTGAAGGGCGACGTCAACATCGTCCTCAAGAACGGAACGACCGTCAACACGGTCTACATGTCGGGTTACGGCGTCGGAGCCGACGTTACGGGTGACTCGACCCTCGTCATCGCCGATTCGAGCGTGAAGGTGACCGAAGGAGGCGTTCTCTACGGTCAGGGAAAGGTCGTTAACAACGCCTACGAAGGTTCGACGCAGGGGACTTCGACGCTTGCCTTCGGTCTTGACGACACGGCCTATGTCGGCGACTTCTCCGCCGCTTTCCGCGATTTCGACGTTGTGACCGCCACGAAGGGGTCGACGGTCGATCTCGGTACCGTCGACGCGACGAAGCACGGCCGCATCGGTGCGGACGGTCGCAGCGCCCTCACCTTCTCGGGAGAAGGTACCTTCCGCGCGGACGTCGACCTCGCGGGCGCGCACGACGTCACGGTTGCCACCGCGTTCGAAGCCGACCGCGTTTCGCTTTCGCAGGGCGCGACCCTTACCGTTGACAATACGGGCGCGCTCACGACCGGGGTGTCGAAGTTCAACAACGACTCCGAGCTTCTTCTCGGCGGCAACATGACGGTGAACGGCACGTTCACGCTTCTCGGCAACATCGACGGCGTCGAAGGTGCGGACTCGAAGACCGTGCTCGGGAACCTCGTTCTCACGCAGGGCGGCACGATCGGCGCTGCGAGCAGCGCGGGCTCCCTCGACCTGACGGCTAACCTCGCAAAGCTTGCGGTGTCGGGCGACCTCACGGCGCAAAACGCCACGATCAACGCCGACGAATTCACGCTCGAAAACGGCACGCTCGACAATCTGAGCGCCGAAATCAACGGCACCAAGGCCACGCTCGGCAACGGTGCGAAGCTCGTCAACAAGGGCGGCTTCCACTACGACACCATCGTGCTCGGTGCGGGTTCGACCTACCTCGAGGAAGAAGACGAATTCTTCGATGCCGAGGGCTACCTCGGGTTCGAACTTGCGGCCGACGAAGGCACGCTCGAATTCGCGGGCGGCAAGCTCGGCGCGATCGGTGCCGAATCGAAGGAGCTCAAGCAAATCCGCTTCGTCGACGAGGCCGAAAATCAGAGCAGCAATTCCGATCTCACGCTGGCTCGTTTCAGCGCGAATTCCTCCTACGCCCTTGACGACGTGACGTTTGCACAGCAGAAGGAGGATCGTCTTTCGAGCCTTGAGGTGACGGGCGGAGCGAAGCTCGACGTCAAGTCCTTTGCGGCCGGCAACGGGCAGGCGTTCGTTAAGGAAGGCGGTGCCCTCGAGATCGACACCCTTACCTCGACGGGCAACTTCGCGATGACGGTGCACGATACGGGCCTCCTCACGATCGACACGTTCGTCGGCGTCGAGGGCGGTCACTTTACGCTCGCCGAAGGCACGGCCGACATCGGTTCGATCGACCTTACGAAGGGCGTCCTCGAAGTGGGCGCAAACGGCACCCTGAAGACGACGACGGGCCAAGTTTTCACGATCGCGCTTAAAGCGGATGGGACGAACGTCGCCGAAGCGAACGCGCTCAAGTACTCCGCCGACAGCCTCCTCTTCACCGAGGGCGGTTCGCTTGCGCTCTCGGATGCGAAATACAACCGGGACTATGCCGACACGGCGACGAACGTTTTCAAGGACACCTATAAGAACGGGACGATCGCCTTCACGGGCGAGCTCGTCGACGCCTCGGGGAACGTTGAGGAATCGGTCGGCATCAGCGACATCAACGACGGTCAGATCTTCGAGAAGACCGACGTGACGGCCGAAGCCGATAAGCAAGGCTCCGTCGTCGTCGACAAGACCGTCGGCGGCCGCACGCTGAAGCTGGGCGAAGGTGTCGAAGCCGTCGAAGTGAAGAACGGCAAAACCCTCACGCTCGTCGGTTCGGCCGACGGCGGCGAACTCGTTGCCTTCAAGGGCGACAAGGCGCCCGTTCTCAACGTCGCGGGCGGTCTTGCTCTCGGCAGTGCCGACAACGCCGACGTGAAGGGCTCGATCACGGTTGCGATCGATCTTTCCGGTGAGGAAGGCCTCACCGTCAAGAACGGCTCCTTCGAACTCGCCGACCTCACCGTCTCGGGCAACACGAAGCTCGATGCCGGCACGACCGGAAAGCTTGGTGTTACGACGCTCACGCTCAAGAGCGACCTCGCCGTTTCGGGCGACGTGACGGTCGATGAGCTTTCGGCCTCGGAAGATTCCGCCGTTGGCATTTCGAACGGCAACCTCACGGTCGCGAAGGGTTCGCTCAAGAAAGTCGCGGTTACGGTGGGCACTCCGGCGACTGCTTACGCCGCGGCGAACGAAACCCCGGCCGCTTCCTCGACCGATGCCACGACCTTTGCGTTCGGCGGCAAGACGGTTGAAGGTTCGATCACCGCGAACGCGAACGGCATCGTTGCGATCGGCACGACGGACCTCACGGCCTTCCACTCGGTCTTCTCCGAAGGGTTCGGCACGTGGAGTACCGATACGTCCGCCGCCTTCGTGGCGGGTCCCGTGACGGTTGAGAAAACGGGTTCGTTGCACGTCGGTGCTTCGAACGCTCAGGTCGCCTTCGGTGCGAACTCGGTCCTCGTGGCGGACATCACCGGCATGGCCGAGGACGACACCCTCATCACGGCCGAGTCGTTCTCCGTGGCTAAGGAATCCGTCGCCTACCTCGTCGGTTCCGTCAAGGACGGCGTCGCCACCTTCAACCTCACCTCCGAAAAGGCGGCCGACCACTGGAACACGGTGAAGAGCGGTTCGGCCATGCTCGAAGTCGCCTTTGACGACGAAGGCAAGTTGACCGTGGCAAACGTCAATGCGGCCGAAGCCTATGGGAACCTCATGCAGGGTCACGCGCTCGCCGATGCGGGCTACCGCAGTCAGGGTGCCGAACGCGACTACGCGCAGGCTCTCTTGACCGACACGACGGGTCTTTCGAACGCCGCCGTCGCCGCGCGCTTCGATGCGGCCATGAACCCGGGCGGGTCGCTTGCGGTCTTTACGACCGCCTACGACCGTGCGTCCGATCTGCGTCGCGTCGTTCGCGACGAAGCAACCGCCGCTTCGACCGAATCCCGTCTCTGGGCTCGCGTTACGGGCGGCATGACGAAGTTGGACGGCATCTCGACGGGTGCTCAGGCGCTCGACGTCGAAACCGACGCCTACGGCCTTGCCGTCGGTGCCGAAAGCATGTTGGGCGACTGGAAGCTCGGCGGCGCCTTCACGGCGGGTACGGGCGACACCGACAACGACGACGTTGCGGCGAAGGACGAGTTCGACTTCTACGGGCTCTCCTTCTACGGCAAGAAATCGATCGGTGCCTACGACGTGTTCTTTGATGCGACGGCTGCCTGGGTGAAGTCGGATCTGAAGGTGAACGGCGTTGCCGACCTCACGACCGACACGACGACCTCCGTCTACGGACTCGGGGCCGAAGTGCGCCGTACGGTCGACTTGGGCGCCGTGAAGTTCACGCCCTTTGTCGGCGCGAACCTCTACTACGTGACCTCCGACGGCTACACGACCAACCACGGCGTGCGCGTCGACGACGCGGACGCCACGGCGGTCGAATTCCCGATCGGGGCCGAGCTCTCCGCCGCCTTCGACACGGCGGGCGGCATGCGTCTTGCTCCGGCCTTCTCGCTTGCGGTCGTTCCGACCGCGGGCGACACCGAAGTCGACCAGACCGTCGCCTTCGCGGGTGCGACGAGCAGCTACCGCTTCACCTTCGCCGACGACGTGAAGGTCCGCTCCAACCTCGCCCTTACGGCCGAGACGGGCGACTTCGCCTTCGGCCTCAAGGCGGGTTACGAGTGGGGTGACGAAGAGCGCGGGGCGACCACGTTCTCGCTCAACGCCGCGTACCGCTTCTAATCGCCTTCAACCGCGTTTGACTTGACGTCTTCGATTCGAACGTCCCGACCTCGCCCGGGACGCTCGGGCCGAAGCGTCACACGGGCGCCGCGGGTATCCCTTCTCGGATGCCCGCGGCGTTCTTTTTCGTGTTTCCGAAGAAACGTTCGAGGGCGGAAACCTAGGTGATCCGCCTTGGCAATTTATTCGATATTGCAACTTTTCCGTTTTGCAAAAACCGTGTAGTTACTTTTCCTTATATCGATAAATCATATACTTAGCGAATTTATGTCGCAATTTTCGCAACAATCCTTGACAACATAAACGGTGCGGGTGTAGGGTTCATCTACCGGCGGACGAACCGCCTTTTTTCAACCCTCATTCCGGGAGCCCGAAGATGATCGACGATATATCCGCCGAGCGCGTGGTGATTTTTGATACGACGTTGCGTGACGGCGAACAGGCGCTTGCTCAAAGTCTTTCCATGCAACAGAAGCTTCAGATCGCCCTGGCGCTCGAGGACCTCGGCGTTGACGTCATCGAGGCGGGTTTCCCGATTTCTTCCGCGGGCGACTTCGAAAGCGTGCAGACGATCGCACGGTCGCTCCGCCGGGCCGTTCCCTGCGGACTCGCACGCGCCGTTCCCGGCGACGTAATCCGCGCGGCCGAAGCGCTGAAAGTTGCCGAGCGTTTCCGCATTCACACCTTCATCGCCACCTCGACCCTGCACGTCGAAAAGAAGCTTCGCCGCTCGTTCGACGACGTTCTCGCCATGGGGGTCGCCGCCGTGAAGGAAGCGCGCAAGTGGACGGACGACGTCGAATTCTCCTGCGAAGACGCGGGCCGCACGCCGATCGACAACCTCTGCCGCATGGTCGAAGCGGCGATCGACGCCGGGGCGACGACCGTCAACATTCCCGACACGGTCGGCTACACCTTCCCGACGGAATTCGGCGGCATCATCCGCACGCTCATGAACCGCGTGCCCAACATCGACCGTGCGGTCGTCTCCGTGCACTGCCACAACGACCTCGGGATGGCGACCGCCAACTCGCTCACGGCCCTTCAGGAAGGGGCCCGTCAGATCGAGTGCTGCATGAACGGCCTCGGCGAGCGCGCGGGCAATTGCGCCCTCGAAGAGGTCGTGACCGCCATCCGTTTGCGTCAGGCGTGGCTGAAGGGTCTGACGACCGGGATCGTTCACGAACGCATCGCCCGCACGTCGATGCTCGTCTCGAAGATCTGCCACGAACCCGTCCCCTCGCACAAGCCGATCGTCGGATCGAATGCCTTCTCGCACAGCTCGGGCATCCACCAGGACGGCGTTCTCAAGAACCGCGAGACCTACGAAATCCTCACGCCCGAGAGCGTGGGCGTGCACGGGAACGTCCTTCACATGACGGCCCGCTCGGGTCGCCACATGATCAAGGCGTGCCTTGAAAAACTCGGCTACACCGAGAACGACTACAACATGAACGACCTTTATGCGCGCTTTTTGAAGCTCGCCGACAAGAAGGGCCAGGTCTACGACTACGACCTCGAAGCGCTCCTCTTTTTCACGAAGGTCGAAGAAGAAACGCCCACCTATCAGCTCGACCGCATGAACGTCATGTGCGGTAACGGCGAAACCCTTCCGACGGCAAGCGTCCGCCTGCGCGTGGGGAAGCGCACCCGCACCGAGTCGAGCATCGGGAACGGCCCCGTCGATGCGATCTACAACTGCATCACGCGCTTGACGGGCATTCGCTGCCGACTCGTTTCCTACTCGATCAACGCCAACGGCGAGGGGATGGACGCCCTCGGTCAGGTGGACGTGACGGTCGAGCACGAAGGGCGCATCTTCCACGGCATGGGTCTTTCGACCGACGTGCTCGAAGCTTCCGCCCGCGCGTTCGTTCACGCGATGAACGTGATCGAACAGGCGCGCGAAGTCGAGAAAAAGCGCAAGGGCACGAGCGCAAGCGCCCCCGCGGCCGAGCTTGAAAGCCACGAACGCCGCGGCGTTTGAGGCCGCTCGCTTCCCCGCTTTTCCTTTTTTCCTTGCTCGGGCGCTCGCGCGCCCGAGTGCGGTCGGACTCGTCCCGAAATTTTCGAATTCGGATGCGTTCGCCCCGGAACACTCTCGTTTTTCAACCGAACTTTCGACCATTCCCATGCGACACCATACTTTCACCGTTCTCGCGGGCGACGGCATCGGCCCCGAAATCATGCGCGAAGCCCTGAAGGCCGTCGAGGCCGCCGCCGAGCGCGAACACTTCACCTACACGGCGGTCGAGGCCCTCGTCGGGGGCGCCGCGATCGACGCCGTCGGGACGCCCTTGCCCGAAGCGACGCTCGAGGCGTGCGACCGTGCGGAAGCCATCCTCTTCGGGAGCGTGGGCGGCCCCAAGTGGGACCACCTCCCCCACAAGGACCGTCCGGAAGCGGGCGCTCTGCTGCCGCTTCGCAAGCGTTACGGGCTCTTTTGCAATCTGCGTCCGGCGCGCTTTTTCCCGGGGCTCGAAGGGCTCTCCCCTCTGCGCGCGGACATTTCCGCCGCGGGGTGCGACCTCGTCGTCGTGCGCGAGTTGACGGGCGGGATCTACTTCGGTACCCCCAAGGGGCGCGAAGGCGAAGGTGCGGACGAAAAGGCCTTCGACACCGAGGTCTACAGCCGTCGCGAAATCGAACGCATCGCCCGCGCGGCCTTTGAAACGGCGCGTCTGCGCCGCCGCGCGGTGACGTCGATCGACAAGGCGAACGTGCTCGCCTCCTCCGTCCTCTGGCGCGAAACGGTCGAGCAGGTGGCCGCGGACTATCCCGACGTCGCGCTCTCACACCTCTACATCGACAACGCGACGATGCAGCTCATCAAGGCCCCGTCGCAATTCGACGTCGTTTTGTGCTCGAACATGTTCGGCGACATCCTCTCCGACGAATGCGCCATGATCACGGGTTCGATGGGGATGCTCCCCTCGGCCTCGATCGGCGAATCGGGCTTCGGGCTCTACGAGCCCGCGGGCGGGTCCGCGCCCGACATCGCCGGGCGCAACATCGCGAACCCCATCGCGCAGATTCTCTCCGCCGCCCTCATGCTCCGCTATTCCCTGGGTGAAACGGGTGCGGCCGACCGGATCGAGAGCGCCGTCTCGCGAGTGCTCGCCTCGGGCGTTCGCACGGGCGACATTGCCCGAGCGGGCGAAGCAATCGTGAGTTGCTCGGCGATGGGCGACGCGATTGCGGCCGCCGTTCGCGAAGAGAGCGATGTGTGTGAAACGACCGGGGAGGCTTGAACCATGGGAAAGACACTCTACGAAAAGGTTTTCGACGCCCACGTCGTCGCGGAGCGTCCGGGAGAGTTGCCGCTTCTTTACATCGACCGGCATCTCGTTCATGAAGTGACGAGTCCTCAGGCCTTTGCGGGGCTGCGCGCCGCGGGACGCAAACCCCGTCGGCCCGATTTGATGCTCGCCACCATGGACCACGACATTTCGACCGAGTCGCCCTCCCTGGAAGCGTGCTCGCCCATGGCGCGCACCCAGGTAACGACTCTGATCGAAAATTGCCGCGAGTTCGGCGTCACGCTCTACGGGCTCGGTCATCCGCGTCAGGGGATCGTTCACATCGTCGGCCCCCAGACGGGCTTCACGCTTCCCGGGACGACGCTTGTTTGCGGCGACTCCCACACCGCCACCCACGGCGCGTTCGGAGCGCTTGCTTTCGGGATCGGCACGTCGGAAGTCGAACACGTGATGGCAACGCAGACCCTGAAACAGCAGCGCCTCAAGACGATGCGCATCCGCTGCACGGGGCGTCTCGGACGGGGCGTGTCCGCCAAGGACCTGATTCTCGCCGTGGCGGGTCGTCTCACGACCGCGGGCGGCACGGGCTACGCCGTCGAATTCGCGGGCGAAGCGGTCGAGCACCTCTCGATGGAAGGCCGCATGACGCTCTCCAACATGGCGATCGAAATGGGCGCCAAGGTGGGGATGATCGCCCCCGACGAGACGACCTTCGCCTACCTCAAGGGACGCCCCTTCGCGCCCGAAGGGAAAGCGTGGGACGAAGCGCTCGCTTACTGGAAGACCCTGCGCACGGACGACGATGCGGTGTTCGACGCGGAAATCGAAATCGATGCCGCTCGGCTTGAACCTCAGGTCACCTGGGGGACGAACCCCGGGCAGGAATGCGCCGTGACGGGACGCGTGCCCGATCCGAGCGCTTTCGACGATCCCGTCGAGGCCGCGAGCGCGCGCGCCGCCTTGGAGTACACCGAACTCCGAGCGGGCGAACCTTTGATCGGCACCCCCGTCGACACCGTCTTCATCGGCTCCTGCACGAACGGGCGCATCGAAGACTTCCGGGCCGCGGCCGAAATCGTGCGCGGTCGGCGCGTTGCGCCGGGCGTTCGGGCGCTCGCCGTTCCGGGCTCGATGGAAGTACGCGCCGCGGCCGAAGCCGAGGGACTCGCCGACGTCTTCAAGGCCGCGGGCTTTGAGTGGCGCCTTCCGGGCTGCTCGATGTGCCTTGCGATGAACGACGACAAGGCGCAGCCAGGTTCGCGCGTCGCCTCGACCTCGAACCGCAACTTCGTCGGTCGTCAGGGCTACGGCAGCCGCACGCACCTCATGAGTCCGGCGAGCGCCGCGGCCGCAGCCGTCACGGGCGTCATCTCCGACCCGCGCGAATTCTTGAATTGAGGTTTAGTCATGGAAAAATTCACGACGCTCACCGCCGTCGCCGCGCCGCTCGCCCGCGCGAACGTCGACACCGACCAAATCATCCCGAAGCAATTCCTCCTTGCGGTCGACCGCAAGGGCTTCGGCAAGCACCTCTTTCACAACGACCGTTGGCTCGATGCGGAAGAGACGCGGGAGAATCCCGACTTCGTTCTCAATCGGGAGCCCTTCCGTCACGCGAAGATCCTCGTCGCACGAGAGAATTTCGGCAACGGCTCCTCGCGCGAGCACGCCCCGTGGGCGCTTCTCGACTTCGGGCTGCGCGCGATCATCGCACCCTCGTTTGCGGACATCTTCCGCAACAACGCGTTGGGAAACGGCCTTCTCACCGTCACGTTGCCCGAAGCGGTCGTTGAGAAGATGTTGGAGAAACTCGAACGCGCTCCGGGCACGCCCGTGACGATCGACCTCGAAACGGAGACGGTCGAATTCGAGGGCGAAACCTTCCCCTTTTCGATCGACCCCTTCCGTCGTTCGATGCTCTTGAAGGGGCTTGACGCCATCGATCTGACGCTTGAGGCGTCGGATGCGATCGACGACTACGAAACCCGTGCGCCCGTCTGGGTGCGACTCGACGGAGCGAAACGCTGAAGACTCCGCAGAGCTTCACGTCATCCCGAACCGGAAAAAGAACGGACCGTCCGACAGGCTCTTACGAGCCTTCGGGCGGTCCGTTTTTCCTTGTGCCGGATCTTACGCGGTTACTTGAGATCCGCAACGGCGGTTTCCGCCGCAACGACACCCGAGACGATGGCCCACGAATTCATCATTGCGGTCATCGAGTCCGCGCCGTTCGCGCCGCCCACGACGCAACCCGCACCGTAGAGGCCGGGAATGGCCTTGCCGGCGGTGTCGAGGATCCGCAGACCCGCATCGGCCTTGAGGCCCCCGAGCGTCGTCTGGTAGCGCACCTTCTGTTCGACGATGCGGTAGGGTCCCTCGCCGAGCCCGCCCGTGATCTTACGGCTGAAGTCCGCGTCCTTGCCCGCCTTCACCATTTCGTTCCAATGCGTGACGGTCTTCGTGAGTCCCGCGGGATCGATCCCCATGGTGCGCGCCGCTTCTTCGAGCGAATCCGAGACCGCCATTACGGGGCGACCGTTGTTGACGATCTTCGTCCACGCATCAAGCGCCGCGGCGTCGGGAACGAGCTTGTCTTCCAACGACTTTGCCACGTACTTTTCCCAGGCGGCCTTGTCCATGACGATGTACGCAATGGAATCGGGCTGTGCGACGGTCGCTTCCGTGAGAACGCCGAGACCCGCGTTTTCATCGACGAAACGTTCACCGCGGTTGTTGACGTAGATGGCGCCCGAAGCCTTCATCGTATCGGTCGACGAAGCCGTGGCGGCCAGGCCGTGATGCGGACGGGTTTCGACGCCCTGCGGGTACATCTTGACGAGGTCGAGGTTGATCGTCCCCGCATTCAGAGCCCGGGCCATCTTGAGGCCGTCACCCGTTTCGCCGTCGACACCGTAAAAGAGGTAGTTCTTCATCGAGGGCGGCAACATCGATTGATCCGCCCCGAACCCGCCGGAAGCGAGGATGACCGCCTTCGAGGTGAGTTCGACCGTATTGCCCGCGGCATCCGTCGCCTTCACACCGACCACGCGCCCGTTCGCATCCGTGATGAAGGACTGCGCGCGGGTCTCAAGCAGCAATTTCCCGCCCATGCCGAGGAACTTTTCCCGCATGAGGTTGAGGTAGTTGACCGAACGGCCCGTCACGCCGAGCTGGCGGTTGGCCGAATGGTCGGGATACTGCGTCGCGGCGGGACCGTACGGGATTTTGAGGTCGTCGATCAACCAGTCGACAACGCCGCCCACGCGCTCCGTCACCATCCGTACGAGCACCGGGTCGTTTTTGTGCTTCCCGACGCGGAAGATGTCTTCGGCCGCGAGTTCGGGGCTGTCCTTCGTTTCCTTCATTACTTCGCGCTGGTAGCGCGACCCCGTCGCGATCAACGTCCCCGCATTGAGGACCGTGGCGCCGCCGATCGTCGGCATCTTCTCGATGAGGATCACGGACTTGCCCAGGGTTTCCGCACGCACGGCGGCGGACATCCCCGAGCCGCCCGCGCCGACCACGACGATGTCGGCATTTTCCTTGATCGTCTTCGCGGCCTGCTTCTTGCCGAGCTTCTTCACCGCGAAGAGAGCCGGATCGCCGCCCGCTTGGCGGATCGCGTCGGCCACGGCCGCCTTGATGCCCTCGCTCGTCATCGTCGCCCCCGTGACGGCGTCGACCGCCGTCGACTGCTGCGCGACGATTTCGGCGGGAACCCGCGCCAGAGCCGCATCCGAAATGCCCGCCGTTTCGCCGTGCCGAACGACGTTCACGGTGGCAAGCTTCCCCGCCTTGACGGTCAATTCGACGGTGATTCCGCCGTTGCGCCCCGAGCCCGTCCCCGTGTACGTTCCGTCTTTCAGGGCCGGGGTCGCGGCGGCCAGACTTCCCGAAAAGAGCGCTGCAACGGCGAGCGCCGCCATGGTTTTCCCGATCATACGATGATCCTCCTTTGTGGTTTTCCTCTTGGTTTGTCTTTTGCCTCTCGAAGGCGGCCCGAGGTCCGTACGGTCCGCCAAACTTCGAAAAGGTTCTTCGAGGAACGGGAAAATCCCGTTTCGCCGTTTGATTATGACCCTCCGCCTTCGCGCCGCTCGCGGGAGCGCTCGGCAAACTCACGCTGGCTGTTTGATCGGCCTCAAAGAGGAAATCGCCGCCGCATTCGGAGGGGGTCGGGTACGCCCGAACGCACCGAATGCACGAAGGGCCGTCCGGGGATTGCCCGACGGCCCTTCGTTGAGGATAGGAGCACCGCTGACGCTCCCTGGCGGCCTTAGAGCCTTACGGTCTTGCCGTACCGCTCTGTTTTTCGGCGACCGTGTTGGCGGAGGGGCCGGTCGCTTCGGGACTCGCGGCGGTTGCGGGCGTGCTCTGCGGGCCGTTCAACTCGGCCTGCAGGAGTTTCACCATCATGTAACGGTTGAGCATCTCGCGGGTAAAGAGCAGGAACCCGAGGTAAAGCTCGCTCTTACGGAGCGAGATCGGCTCTTCGGAGAGCTGCGTCATGAAGTCGCTCTGAGCGTCTTCGAGGCGGGAGAGAAGCTTCGTGCAGCGCGAGGCGGAAAAGCGCGTGCGCAGGAGTTCCATGTCTTTGGCGAGCAGAATCACGTTGTCGAGCATCCGTCCCTTGAAGGGCGAATGGCAGTTGGCGACGTAGTTTTCCGCAACGCCGAGTTCGCCCATGAGCGCGTGACTCACTTCCTTCATGCTCGTGAACGCACGGTAGTAGAAACACCGCGCGTCGCGGTCGCCCGAGGAAAGCACGGGTTCGTGGGACATCCGGTAGTACTCGCCGCGCCCCAGCGAGACGCGTTCGAAAAAGTCGACGCCGCGCGCCTTGAGTTCGCGAAGCTCGCGAATGTCTTCGCGTACGAATGCCTGGAGCGACTTCGAGAAGAGTTCGAGCGTCTCGTCGAGGTTTTCGTCGATCGACTGCGTGAGGAGTTCCCGCACGCTCGTGCGATCCCCGCGGTCGGTGACCTGAGCGACGGCTTCGAGACGCTCTTCTTCGGCGGAGGGCAGAAGGTTCGAGCGGATGATGATGCAAAGCGCGATCACCATGCCCGCAATCATCGCCCAGTGACCGAGCCAGAGGAAAAGGGCCGACACGATCGCGCAGGCGGCGGCCGCCGTAAAGGCCGTGAGGAACCAGCCGCTCACGACGGTGAGCACGCCCGAGACGCGGTAGACCGCGCTTTCGCGGTCCCAAGCGCGGTCCGCAAGCGACGAGCCCATCGCAACCATGAAGGTGACGTACGTGGTTGAAAGCGGGAGCTTCAGGCTCGTCGCCGACGCGATGAGAGCTGCCGCAAGAACGAGGTTCACCGACGCACGCAGTTCGTCGAAGGGAAGTTCGGGTTTCCCGGGCTCGGCCGCTTTCGGAACAAAGCGCGTGTCAAGCGCCCGGAAAAGCGACGCGGGCAGGATCTGATGGATGAGTTCGTTCGTGTGCAGAGCGCCCCGCACGACGAGACGCGCGGGGAGGGAGGAACCGAACTGCTCTTTTCCGCCGCGCGAGGAGGAAGAGAGGTTCACGGACGTGCGAATCACCCGGTGCGCTTTCTTCGAGAACCAGAGCGTGAAGCACATCACGAGACCCGAGAGAGCGAGGAGCACGGTGGGCGTCTTTTCGACGTTGCGAAGCGCCCCCATCGTGAAGGTCGCGGGATCGACGTGACCTGCGGCGGAGGCTTCGCGGTAGATGTTGAAGCTGTCGAGCGCCGCGATCGGCACGCCCACGAAGTTGACGAGGTCGTTCCCGGCGAAGGCAAATGCCAGCGCGAACGTGCCCGAAAGGATGACGACGGGGAAAATGTTGGCTTTCTTCCAGCTGATGGCCGCCTGAAAGAGCCCCGAGAAGAAACAGAACGTGACGCCGAGGATGAGACCCGAATTTTCGTTCATCCACGCGAGCCACTCGGGTCGCATGAAAGAGGCGCCCTTGGCACCCTTCATGATGAGGAAGTAGAGAATCGCGGAGAGACAGAGACCGCCGAAGATGCCGCCCGCACGGCGATAGACGGTTTCATAGCGGAAGGAAAAGACGATGCGGGTGAGGTACTGAATGACAAAGCCCGAGATGAAAGCGACGACGACCGAAACGAGAATCCCGAGGATCATGACGAGGGCTTTGCCGGAATTGATGTAAAGCCCGAGATCCGTGATCGGCGCCCCCTGCGACCAGACCTTCCAACACGCGAGCGCTCCCGCCCCGCCCAGAAGTTCAAAGAGAATCGAAACGGTGGTCGATGTGGGAAGGCCCAGGGAATTGAACGTATTCAAGAGGAGCACGTCGGTGACCACCACCGCGACGAACACCACCATGACGTCGTTGAACGTGAGATGCTCCGGAACGAAGACGCCCGTCTTCGCGATTTCCATCATGCCCGAAGAAAAGGTGGCGCCGAGCAACACGCCCGCACTCGCCACGGCCATGATCACCCAGAAGGGAGCGGTGCGGGAACCGACGGCGGAATTGAGGAAGTTGACGGCGTCGTTGCTGACGCCGACGAAAAGATCGCAACACGCGAGGAGCGCGAGCAGAGCCAGCGCCGCATAAAGGAAGAGATCCATAGAAGAGGGGGCCGTCCTCGTTTCGCGACTCCGGGGGAAGAACGCGCGAGCGCATTGCGGACGGATCGATGTCGGGTTATAGGTACATACGAGATGCGGTATTTTACCACTTGAAAGGGAAAGTGACGAACTTCATTTTTCCTTGATTTACAGCGTATACACACCCATTCCTTTGACGCGGGACGCACGCGGAAAGTTCGAAAACGAAAAAGCGCGCCCCCGCTTTTTCGAGCGGGGTGCGCGCTTTCGGTTTCGGGGACGCGAGGCGGGAGCCCCGCGCGGGGATCGACTTCAGCCGAGCTTCGCTTCGTTCCCCTTCGTCGACGTTTCTTCTTTCGGACGACGGAGATAAAGGAAGATGACGAGCGGCAGGAGAACGAAGCCCGAGAAGAAGACGACGAACTTGATCCCGAACCACATCGCGAGCGCTCCGCCCAAAATCGGGCCGATGACGCTCCCGACCTGTTGCGCCGCATAGGAAAGGCCGAAAATGCGGCCGCGGTCTTCGGGGTTCGTGCTGTTCGTGAGCACCGCGTTGATGGCGGGGAAAATGCCCGCAAAGGTGAGCCCCCCGATGAAGCGCCAGATCCCGAAGGGAACGAGCGTGTCGGGAATCGCCTGAATCATGCCGAAGATGGCCGTACCGAAAAGCGCCGTGTAGAGCGCCGGGCGGAACCCCCAACGCTGCCCGATTATGCCCCAGACGGGCGAGGCGATCACGCCCGAGACGCCCACGATCGAGAAAAGAAGACCCGTCACGAAGACGATGCGGTCCATGCTCCCCTGGAGCTCCCCGACGTAAAGCGGCATCACGGGCTGCTGCAGAAGAATCGTGAGTTGCACGATCCCCGCGCAAAGGAGCATGCGCTGCACGACCGGAATCTTGAGAAGGTTCGTCTTTTCCTTGGATGCGCTCTCTTTCTTTTCCTGAGGCTTACGCTTCGGCTCCTTGATGAAGAAGATCAGAAGGAGCGTGATCACAAAGAGCGCGGCACCGCCCAAGAAGAACGTCGTGCGCATATCGAAGGCTTCGGCAAGGACACCGCCCGCGAGCGGCCCCAGGACGCCGCCGGCCGTCATCGCGCCCTGCATGGTGCCCATGCAGAGCCCGACCTTGTCGCGCGGCGCGTTGCTCGCCATGATCGCCAGGCACGCGGGCCAAAGGCCCGCCGCAAAGCCCTGGAAGCACCGCATCGCAAGGAGCTGCCACGGGTCTTGAACGATCCCGCCGAGCGCATAGCTGATTGCGAGCAACACCGCGGCTCGCACGGCCATCAGTTTGCGCGACTTCTTGTCCGCCATCGCGCCCCAGATCGGAGCCATGATGCCCGAGATGAGGAAGGAGGCGGAGAAGATCACGCCCGACCAGATGTTCACGTCGGACTGTGCGACGCCGAGCTCCTGCATGAGGTACATCGGAAGGAAGGGAATGAGCATCGTGTAGCTCACCGACATGAGAATCGAGCTGAGCGACAGGATGACGAGCACGGTCTTCCAGGACTGTTGAGAATTCACGGACGGGACTCCCTCGAAGAGGGTCGTCAGAGCGGCTCCGGGGGATGAGGGGCGGCGGTGACGGCCAAAGCCCGCGGACCGGTTCGACCGGACGCAGGCGATACGTGGTTTTTATGAAACAAGGTGTCGAATGCTTCAATGATACGCCCGAAAACGGGCTCATCCGCGTGTTCGCATGCCGGAAGAAAGCAACCGAAGCGCCGCCCGAAGGTCGGAATCGACCCGAAAGACGCCTCTTTCGCGTGTTTTTCCGAAAAACCCCCGAGCGCATCTCGCGCCTTCCGTCGTTATCTCGCCCGCAAAGCTACATATTTCGAAGGATCTCAACAAAACCAACGAACTGTTCGCAAGAACCGAACAAACAAGCGGAAATACCCCTATTTCTAACAAAATGTTACATAGTCGGGTAAAAGAACGGGGAGTGTGCGAACACTCCCCGAAGCGATGTGCGGCGTGCGTCCCGAAGGCTCGCGCGTCAAGCGTCGACACCCTTCGAAGCACGACGGTTCCGCCGCCGCAACCGTGCGAGGCGCGCGGTCCCCGGCCTTCTGACAAATGCATCCCCCGATGCAAGGCCGACGCACCTCTTTCGACAAACCCGTATCCGTTCGTCGATTGACGTATGTCCCTTCACCCACGGCGAAGGCAACGCCCGAAGGCGTCGCGGATCCTTCCGCGTGCGTTGCGCCGAACGTGCTTCCCGACGCGCCGCATTGAGGGTCATTCTACGCCATCCCGTCGTTTTGTCTAGTCCTTTCGTAGGGTGATGGGATGCGAAATACGCCTTTCGAGTTATATCGGTTTCCCTTGGGGGTCGTCGTTCGCGGAGATGCGCCTCGGGGCCTCAATGGTAGGCGACGGGGCGGGGAAAGAGCTGATCGACAAGGTCGCGCACGATCCGCTCGGGGTCCCCGAAGGGGCCGGGCGTAAGCGCATTCCCGGCGTCGGCGGCGTCGCACTTCCAGGCCGCGCGTTTGGCTTCGCCCGTGACGGCGTCGCGAAAATCCAAAGTCAAGCGTTCGGGCAGTTCGCTGAAGCCCTTCGACGATACGGCCGAAATCGTCACGGTCGTACGACAACGATGCGCCTCGGGCGAAGCACCCCGATCGAGGAGTCGAACGCGAAAGCCCCGGTCGTCGAGCGCTCCGCGCACGGCCAGATCCAAGGACGGCGAATAGCCTTCGCCGGGAATCAGGCAGGCTTCGACGCCCGCTTCGGGAAAGTTCGCAAGGCGCGAAACGCGCGCGGCCGCATCGGGACCGCTCGGCGCGTCGCCGCGCCAAGCACACCCCGAGACCGACCCCGCAAGCGCCAACGCAAGCGCACAGAGTCCGAGCGTGCGACGACGGGTACGCTCCCGAATGCTTTCGGGGGCACGCGACGAAAGGGTTCGAAGCAAGGGAACCGAATTCGGACGGGATGACGGCATTCTTCAAAAATCTCCGCTCGAGTCGGGCGCGCTTCTCGAAAAGCGCACCTGCAATTTATTAAGGTTAGCGCAATCGCACGCAGGCGGCGGACGGCTTTCGTGCGAAGGGACAAGAAACGAACGGACCGCGGGAACAAACGGCATCGAGCCCGCCTCGCTGGACTTTTGAGCCTCGCGTTGCCAAAAACCGTCCGCCCGCCATTCTCCTCCTTGCAACAGTCTGCAAACGCGCGAAAACACGCCGGCGCGCTTCCTCTACAATGTGCGAATTTCGCGATTCCCCGGGGACGGGCCTCCGCCGACGTCCGAGGCCCGTCCCCTTCACCCCACAGAATCCAGCCCGATCCCACCATGAGCTCCCCGCGCACCGCCCCCCGCACTTCCGGCCGCAAACGCACCGTCTCCCAGGAACCCCCGCGTCTTTTCGAACCGAAATGGGTGTGCGCGGCGAGTCTTCTCTTCACGCCGATCTACGGCGGGCTTTTGCAGGCCCGCAATTGGGATTCGCTCGGCAACCCCGACGAAGCCCGAGCCTCGCGCCACTGGGTGCGGATGTCGATCTGGCTTGTGGTTCTTTATTTCGTCATGCAGGTCCTCTTTCGCAACGAGCCCGTCATGACGTATGCGGGTCCTTACTTCCTTTTCGTACTGTGGGCCGCGTGGATGCTCACGAGCGGCATGCGACAGCTCCGTTACGTGAAGACCCAAGTGCCCGAGTACGAGCGACTCCCCTTCGGGCGCACGATGTCGATGGGCGTCCTCGGGTGGGTGCTCTACGGGATGATTTCCGCCACGATCACGCTCGCGCTTGTTCTGACGGGGTTCGAACCCCTTGAAGTCGCAGGCACCGCGGGGACCTCCGAAACGGGTGTCGTCATCAGCCGCGAGCCCGGAACCGAAGAGCCCGTCGTGCGTCCGATGACGCCCGAAGAGTCCGAAGCCGCCGCCAAGCAGGTGGAAGAAGCGGGTATCGGACGCGTGACGGTTTCGCCCGACTTCGGCGCAAAGCCCTGATTCCCCGTCCTCTTTTCGAGCACCATGTCCCGGCGGCTTGACGAGACCTTCCGCATTCCCGGGCCGCCCCGTTCGGAGACGACCCGCACGGAAAGCGGTCGAAGTCGTCCGCTTTCCGCCGCCGAGGCACTCGAGCGGCGCGAAGCCGTCGAGCGGGCGGCCGAGGCGGGCGACCCCGAAG